>Ga0070374_10000168_pt1 | contig 24996 bp, 21 predicted proteins | sample LauGreSuBDMM15SN_2_FD_66374 | JGI IMG/M metagenome (GOLD analysis project Ga0070374, IMG submission 66374) | Freshwater lake microbial communities from Lake Michigan, USA - Su13.BD.MM15.SN (version 4) (version 4) | ecosystem: Environmental > Aquatic > Freshwater > Lake | place: Lake Michigan...
TTTGGCTTTTTAATGAATGCCTTTGAGTATGGCGCGCCGCCTCACGCAGGTTTGGCCTTTGGTTTTGATAGGTTGTGTTCTCTTTTTGGAGGCGAAAATAGCATACGCGATTTTATTGCTTTCCCTAAAAATAATTCTGGCAGAGACGTGATGATTGATGGTCCTAGTGAGATTGACCAAAAACAATTGGATGAGTTGCATATTGCCTTAAAAAAGTAGTTTTTTAAAAAGGTTGAAATTGTGTGGACTTTTTTCCTATAAATAAGATTTCTTTTTATCTGGTCGGAGAGCATTGTTTCTGTTGGGCTTAGCTTTTTTTGGTTCGAACCAAACCTATACAAAATGGGGTTTTACCTAATTGGTCCTTTGAAATGTTTGAAGGATGGGTTATTTTTAACAACTAAATATAACGAATGATATGGCTTTAGACATTACTGGCAAGATTATACAAATAATGCCAACTACAACAGGTACCAGCAAAGCAGGAAAAGACTGGGTTAAACAAGAATTTGTGTTAGAAACACAAGAAACCTATCCCAAAAAAATATGTATAGGTGTAATGGGTGATAAAACCCAAGAGCTTAAGAAATTTGCAACAGGAAATGAAGTAAAGGTTTCTTTGAACCTAGAATCACGCGAATACAATGGTAAATGGTATACCAATGTGAATGCATGGCGGATTGAAGCTGCAAGTGCAGGTTCTGCTAATTCACCATCTGAAGAAACTTATGTTGACAATACAGAGCATACTTCCAGCGCTGATGGTGGTTCAGACGATCTGCCATTCTAGTTATTAAATTATTTTGATAACTTATCTCCGCCATGCCGAGATAGATCAGGCAAAATGGGATCTATGCATGGAGCAATCCGTGAACTCTATGGTGTACGGATATAGCTGGTATTTAACTAATGTTTCGCCGGGCTGGGAAGGTTTGGTGCTGGATGATTACCTTGCAGTGATGCCATTAACTTGTCATCGCAAGTATTTTATTTACTATTTAAGTCAGCCTTTTTTTACCCAGCAGTTGGGTGTTTTTTCAAAACATAACATTACGCAGGAATTGTTGCTTCAATTTTTAGCCGCAATCCCTAAGAAGTTTCGCTTCATAGAAATTCAGTTGAACGAGCAAAATCAAATACTTGATGACAAGCTAAAAGTTAAGAAAAGAAAGAACTACGTACTTGATTTAAATCGCAGCTACGAAAAAATAACAAAAGGCTATTCCTCTCAAGCTAAAAGAAACTTAAAAAATGCTCATAAAAGTAGTTTGGAGCTTAAAACCATTTCGGTAAAAGAAGTGGTGCAGTTTTATAAGTTACACAAAGCTGTTACCACTAAAGGTGTGAAACAAACAGATTATGCAAACCTGCTTTCATTGATGGAGCAAGCTTTGGTTCATAGAAAAATATTAGCCAAAGGTGTATATAGTAAATCTGGCGAACTGCTTGCTGCTGGGGCCTTTTTAGCACATAAAAGTAGGCTAATATTTTTAATTGGTAATGGGTCAGAAATTGGCAAAGAAATGGGTGCCATGACCATGTTAATGGATACCCTCATTTTTCAATTTGCCAATCATCAAATGGAGTTAGATTTTGAAGGTTCAGAAATAGAAGGCATAGCTAGATTTTTCAAAAGTTTTGGGGCCGAAAAAAGAAACTACTATAAGTTAAGAAAAAACAATTTGCCTTGGATTTTAAGGCTATTCAAAAATTGAGTATATTATCATGAAACTCGCTGCAATAGATATTGGTTCAAACGCCGTTCGTTTACAAATTGTAAGAACAGTTGAAAACGATTCTTTAGAACGATTTAAAAAAGTAGAATTTGTAAGAATCCCTATTCGATTGGGCGACGATGCATTTAAAGAAAAGCACATCAGCAAAGAAAAGAAGCGAATTTTCATAAAAGCCATGGCCGCCTTTAAATTAACCATGGAAGCATTTGAGGTTGATCACTACATGGCTTGTGCTACCAGTGCCATGAGGGAGGCAAAAAATGGACAGAAAATAGTTGATAAAATTCAAGAATCTTTTGGTCTTAAAATAAATATCATTGATGGCAAACGAGAGAGTGAATTGATTTTAGGGTCAATTGGCGATTTGTTTGAACCCAATAAAAATTACCTCACCATTGATGTTGGGGGAGGCTCTACAGAAATGACTGTAATTTCGGATCAAAATATCATTAATTCTGATTCTTTTGATATTGGTACGGTTCGAATGATGGATGGTGCAGTAAAAGAAAAAACTTGGCAGACTATTGAACATTGGGTGAAGCACAAAACCGCCGGATTAGATCACATAAACGCAGTGGTTACCAGCGGTACCATCAATAAAATATTTGGCATCTTAAAACAAGATAATGGAAAGCTTACTTTTACGATTCATCAGTTAAAAGACTTTCATCGAAAGGTGAGTAAGATGTCGCTGCAAGAGCGAATGGATGTATATAAATTAAATCCAGATAGGGCAGATATCATTGATGTATCGGCTGATATTTATTTGCGTATTTTAAATTGGGCAGGTATAGAGACCATTCTCAGCCCAGATAATACAGGCTTAAAAGATGGCATCCTTAACGAACTTTATAACAAGCACGCTCAATAATTTTTTTTGCCACCAAGGCACAAAGGCACCAAGGTTTTATTTTAATTGATAAAGGTAATTTTTGCCACCAAGGTCTCAAGGCACAAAGTTTTTATTTTACCTAGTAATAGGTATAAAACTTTTGGTTTAAAAAGGAATGTTTTTTCTCTGTGCCTTGGGGCCTTGGTGGCAAAAAAAAGGCACGAAGAAATTAATCTCCGTGCCTAAGAGCCTTTGTTGCTAAAAATTATTTTACGCCCATTAATTCAACGTCGAATATTAATGTGGCATTTGGTGGAATTACGCCTCCAGCACCGCTGGCGCCATAAGCTAATTCGCTTGGAATGATCATGCGCATTTTGTCGCCAACTTTCATCAAGGCAATACCTTCATCCCAACCTTTAATTACTTGTGCTTGACCACAGCCAAAACTAATTGGCTCACCTCTTTCAATGGATGAATCAAATACACGTCCATCCATGAAGTAACCTGTATAATGTACATCTACCGTTTTACCAGCTTCTGCTTGCGCACCATCACCTTTTTTAATGATGATGTATTTTAAACCACTAGCAGTTGTTAAGGTATCTTTTCCTTTTACATCAAATGGCACCGCTTTAATTGGAGCTACAGCATCTAATACTTCAATATCAAAAATCAAGGTACTATTTGGTGGAATGGTACCCATATCTCTATCGCCATAACCTATGGTAGGTGGAATGGTAAACACTGCTTTATCGCCAACATTTAACAAGCGCAAACCTTCGTCCCAACCTCTAATAACTTGGTTACCGCCAACCTTAAATGAAAACGGTTGGTTGCGGTCTTTTGAGCTATCAAATTTAGTTCCGTTGGTTAATTTGCCTGTGTAATGCACAGTTACTTTGTCTCCAACTTCAACTTTTTTTCCTTTTCCTAATTCAGTAACTGTGTATTTTAGTCCTGATTCTGTTGTGTATTCTTGATTCACTTTAATGGTTCTTTTGGTGTTCGATTTTTGTGATTGATTGTTGTCCTTTTTTTCAGCAGGTTTTTTGCTTTTGTTTTGGGCAATGGCAGGAATAGTCAAGGCTATACATGCCGCTAAAAATAATTTCTTTATCATATGATTAATCTACTTTAACAAGTTCAACGTCGAAAAGCAAAGTTGAGTATGGTGGAATTGGGCCACTACCTCTTGGTCCGTAACCTAAAGTCCAAGGAATAATTAATTTTAATTTGTCGCCTTGTTTCATCAATTGAAAGCCTTCATCCCAACCAGCAATAACTTGACCAGCCCCAACGGTAAATGTAAATGCAGGATTACCTTCTTTGGTTTCATCAAAAACAACCCCATCCAGTAAAGAGCCTCTATATTTAACGGTTACTTTGTCTCCTTTTTTAACTGCTTTGCCATCACCTTTTTGGATAACTTGGTACTTAAGTCCAGTGCTAGTAGTTTGTATATCATTCTGTCCACTCAAATAGTTGCTCAATGCAAGTGAATCTTTGATGATGAATTCGTTATTTTGATCTTCAATTTTCTTTTGCATTTCTTGTGCATTATAAATGTCAACCAAACTAGTATAAAATGTAATCATATCACCAGGATTAACCCCAGGAGGCAATCCTTCACCAAAGTTGCCATAAAGGGTGTCTGCCATTACTTTGAAAACAACACTGTCTCCTTTTTTCATCATGGCAAACACATCCTTCAAGGTAGGCTCACCTGCAGGAATATAATAAGGCTTGTCGTTTTTGTATGAATCAAATAAAGCTGAATCATTTTTATCTAATACACCCTTCATGTGAATGTGTAAATTATCTCCGGCTGCTACCATTCTGGCATCATCGCTGGTTTTAATAATTTTGTATTCAATTCCATTGGTTGTTTTTTCGAATCGGTTACAAGATGCAAGCATCAAGATTGCTGCAACTCCGGCTAACATTTTTTTCATGTTGTTTTATGTTTTATTATAATAAATTTTTGTAAGTAATAAGGGCTTCTTTAAATTTTGTTTCTACCAATTCTATTGGTTCCATGCTTTCGCCGCCTGCTGCATTGAAATGGCCTCCACCATTAAAATATTTTCTGGCAAATTCGTTCGCTGGAAAAGTATCTCTAGACCTGAAGCTCATTTTACGGGCCACTGATCTATCAATGATCAAAACAGATAATTTCATTCCGGTTATTGAAAGACCATAATTTACTAGGCCTTCACTGTCGCCAGTAATGATTTGAAAACGCTTTAAATCTTCAGCTGTTACAACAATTAACGCAGTGCTATACTCTTTTAATATTTGTAACCTTTCACTCAAACAAAAGCCAATAAACCTGGTTCTGCTTTCTGAGTAATTATCATATATCGATTCAAAAATCCTATTTGATTTGGCTCCTTTTTCTAGCAGCACGGCCGCAACTCTGTGGGTGGTTGCAGTTGTTGAAGGATGTTTAAAAGAGGCTGTATCGGTCATGATTCCGGCATACAAGCAACTAGCAATGGCCTCATCAATTAAATCTACATGGCCCATTATTTCAATTAACCAAAACACGAGTTCTGAGGTAGAACTGGCCTTTGTGGTCCAGAGCCTATAATCTTCAAATCCTTCAGGCTCTAAATGGTGGTCGATTAATACTTTTTCTGCGTTCGATTCTGCCACCAATTTCCCCAGGTTGTTGATTCTTTTTAGGGCATTAAAATCTAAACAAAATATCAAATCTGCGCTGGCTACTAACTCAGCACTTTTATCCTCAAATTCCTCAAAATTAACTACCTCATTTTCTTTTGGCATCCATTTTAAAAATTCGCCATAATCAGTTGGGGTGACTACATGTGAGGTAATACCTAACTTAAGAAAATAATGATGTAAGCCCAAAGAAGAGCCCAATGCATCGGCATCTGGTTTATGGTGAGTGGTAATGACCACCCTTGGTTTCACAGATGCTGTTAGCAGCGGTTTTAGCTCGGTAATATTATTTAGTTTTTTCAAAGCGGGTGCAAATATCTAACAATGAAAGCTTTTAATTTGCATCTTTCAAAAAAAGTTGATAAAAAATTACTTTGGCTTGTTTTAAGCTGATTTTTGTGTAAGTGTCAGTTAATGTGAATTTTAACACATTGCTTTTCTTCTACTTTAGGTTTTATTTATTTTTTCATCCTATAAATATTAGCTGAATAAAGCCTTGCTGAACCCAAAATTAGCAATAAATTCATATAAGCGCTTAATTTTGCACCCCGATCCAAAGAAGATTATGAGCAATATTACATTTACAATGATTAAACCGGATGGAGTAGCCAATGGCCACACCGGAAAAATTATCGACCAGATTTTAGAAGCTGGTTTTACCATTCAAGCTATGAAGTATGTGCGTCTTTCAAAAGAGACTGCAGGTAATTTCTATGCTGTACACCGTGAAAGAGGATTTTTTGGCGAATTAGTTGACTTTATGACCAGTGGAACTATAGTTGCTGCTGTTTTGGTGAAAGAAAATGCAGTGGCAGATTTCAGAACTTTAATTGGTGCAACAGATCCTAAGAAAGCAGAGCCAGGCACTATCCGTGCACGTTTTGCAGAATCTATTGAAGCCAATACCATTCACGGAAGTGATAGCGATGAGAACGCAGCCATTGAGGCTTCTTTCTTCTTCAGCGCTTTCGAAAGATTTTAATCACAACTTTTTAAGAAAGTCGATAGGCCGTAGACCATAGTTTTTAGCAATTGGAATTACTTTCTAGTGCTTTTTTTACTATGGTCTCTGGACTACGGACTTTTTTTTATTTCACTATCTTAAACTCTACCCTGCGGTTTTTTTGCCTGCCTTCAGGTGTTTTGTTATCTGCAATTGGTTTCTTTGAGCCAAATCCACTTGCTTTTAGCCTACCAGCTGCTACCCCATTTGAGGTGATATATTTCTTTACAGCTTCTGCTCTTTCTTTACTCAATTTAGTGTTTTTAGCAGCATTACCTACATTATCCGTATAGCCATTAATCTCTAGTTTATAATCTGGTTTTACAACCATTAGCGCTGATAATTCTGCCAAACTTGCCAAAGATTTCTCACTAATTTTTGCAGTGCCTGTTTGGAATTCAAGACTGCTAAAAGCTTCATTCAATACTTTCTTTTCCTCCACAGTTAATACCACCAAACTAGGATCTAACGCAGGACAGCCAGCGTTTTCAATGGTTCCAGCCTCAGTAGGGCAATTGTCATATTTGTCTGCAATGCCATCTCCATCTGTATCTGGGCAGCCAAATGTTGCGGCCGGACCGGCTTCTGCAGCACAACTATCGTATTTGTTGGCAATGCCATCTTTATCGTCATCTGGGCAACCATTTAATGCAACTGGTCCTGCAAGAGTTGGGCACTCATCTGAGGCATCTGCTGTAGAGTCTTTATCTGCATCTGGGCAACCCTTGGTTATTAGTGTACCAAACACATCAGGGCAGGCATCTGCTTTGTCTAAAATGCCATCACCGTCTATATCTGGGCAACCATCTCTGCTAACCATTCCAGAATCTTCAGGACATTTGTCGTATTTATCTGCAATGCCATCATTGTCTTTGTCTGGGCAGCCATTTAATTTGGCACTGCCTTTTTCATTCACACATGAGTCTTGCAAATCTTTCACACCATCGCCGTCAATATCGGGGCATCCATTGGCTGCAACTGTACCTTTAACATTTAAACATTCATCTTTATTATCTGGCACACTGTCGTTGTCTGTATCAGGGCAACCATCAAACTTAACCAAACCAGGTACCTTCTTACAAGCATCCTTTCTATCAGGTACACCATCATTGTCACGGTCAAATTTTGCGCCAATATTAATATTAACGCCTACTCTAAAATTGGTATAATGTGAGTTCAATTTCAAAGTTCCATCTAATGGAGCCCAGCCCAAAAGGTTATCTGTTACCGTATAGATAGCCAGTGGTCCTAGGTTCAAAACCAAACCAGCTCCTACATTTTTATATTGGTCTCTAAAAACATTATAATTTACTCTCAAATCTAATAAACGCCAAATCCTTTGGGTGTAATTAATGCTTGCTCCGGGGTAAAATTTCCCTTTCCACATTTCTCCATATCCTACAAAACCAACACTTCCACTATTATAGAGATTGTATTGTAAACCAAAATACAATTTAGGACTAAAAGAGGTCCTATATGCACTAATAGGATCTTGGTTGGGTTTAAATAATTCTATAACCGAATCTTGTAAATTTTTTATTGTTGTTGAATCTATGTTGCTTGGGTCGTCTGTGATAAAACCTTCAAATACAAATGTGGCTTTCTTATTATAACTTTTGGCTTCTTTCCAATTCATAAAACCTACGTCTAATATACTTGCCGAAACACTCAAACGTTGGTTAACTTTATAGTTCATGCCAAAATCAACAGAATAACCAGAGCCAATTGGCTTATTGAAATAGTTTCTAGCAATAGCTAAAGGGTCTAGATTATTTTTGTTAATAATACCATCTATTCTATCAACGCCAGCACCTCTAATTTCATAGTCTGTAGTAGCTGTTAATCTTAAAGCGTTGTTATTGCCACTATCGGTTTTAAAAGTTGTTGTATTTCTTAGCAACTCTCCATCATAATAGCCAATATGGTATTTTCCTTTTATTCCTAAAGTAAGTTTTTCATTGATGTCTCTAGCATAGGATACGTACAAAGATGAATAAGCCGATACCCTTAACTCAATATCACTGATAGAAACATCTTTGCCAAAAGTATTGTTGGCATTGGCGTTCCCAAAATACAGCATGGTCAACAAATCTTTTGAAAATCCAAAGTTGTGGTTTAAGGTATTTTGGATTCCAAAAGAAAAATAGTTTCTTTTAACCCTAAACCCAAAAAACAAAGGATTTACCTCATTGTAAATTTGTATGTTTTTTAGATTATATGCATCATTAGTTAAAATTTTATCTAAGGTTTGATTTGCAGTTTCATCTTTCCTATAAATATCATAGGCAGTTATTCCAGGTAAATATAAATGGTTGTAACTATCAACCAATCCTAATGTAAAGGTTTGCTTGGAGTTAATAGCAGGATTTAAGAAATTGGTTTGGCCTACACTTCTAAAATTATAAAATGTAAGATTGGTTTGGGCATTAACTGAACCAGCCAATAATAGTAAACTGATGAATAGAATTTTTTTCATGTTGTTAATATTTGGTTCAGTAATTATTTGCCTTTACCTAATTTGAATTTCAATTTAACCTTTGCTGATATGCCAATTTTAGATACATAATCAGAGTATATTTTTACTGGTTGACTACCATTATTATAGGTTTTAATTTTCATTCTCACCACCATATTCACTAAATTCTTTTGCCTTATAGCATCGAGTTTTTCCCTGAATAACCTAACATTTGTAACACTTGAAGTATTTTTAATGGTTCTTCCATTTGCATCTGGAATTGCAGATAGCATAAAGCTACCAACAGCTATCGTATCCATAATTACGGTGTCTTTGTCTGCAAAAAACATATCTAACTCCACGTCTAATGGAATAGCGTTTTCTAATTTTAAAATTAAATCAATATACTCTATTGAGTCCAGGCCTAATTTGGATTTTACAATTACCCCGTCTTTGATTTCAAATAATGGATTTTCAGATGTTTGTTCAATTACCAGGTTATTTGTTTTTAAACTTAATGGCATTTCAATTTCATACCCTACTGCAAAACCGGAGCCCTTTGCAATAAAATCTTTGTAACCAGTAAATCCAGCAGCGTTGAGGCTAGCCTTTCCTCCAAATAAAATCTTACTTGGTGGTAGGTTCAGCATTTTAACTAGGTCAGAATTATTTTTATCTATTATTTTGGTATCCTTTATTACTTGGCCTTTTTGCGCCAAGGTAGGATAGCCTATTAAAATTGGTGGGGCGTTTAAGTTCTGGGAAGCACCTTTAGCTGAGGTTCCCTTGGCATCTAATAGAACAGTAACGGGAACACCAATCGAATTAGAGGTAAATATCTTAAATTTAGGGTCATCTAGTGGAAAACCATTATTAAATTGATCCAAAAAGTCAAATGTTTGTTCAGATGGTTCTATCACAATTTCTCGTGATCCCAAATACCCATTTAAATCTTTAAGTTTCAAAGTGCCAAAAGTAAAGTTAGCATTCACATAATTTGATGAGTCGAAAGATTTCAAGGTGTTCGATGAGATAATAGAAGGCTCAACCGAAATTTGCATTTTATTGTATGGTTGGTTTGCATCCAATGTCAAATCAAGTAGCACGTTTGATAGGTCTATTTGTCCTGTTTTAGTTGTATTTTTTATAGAAATGTTAATTGGTGCCATTGGGCTACCATTTTGCTTTGCGCCAACAATTTTAATCTTAATATCGAGCAATTCATCAATATTGGATGAAATTGAATAATTAATCAACCCACTTTCAAATGATATATCTCTAATTCTTACAGTTGGATCATCAGGCTTGAGGTCTATTTCTAAATTTTGCGATTCGATAGTTTTCGAGGGGATTACAACCACTCCACCCGATGCTTTTAAATTTTTAACTTTCACATCAAAGGTTAATCCATCATTTAAATCTATTAATACAGGACTAGAACTTGCAAAAGTCTTAAGAATGGGTAATGAAAAGGCTAATTTACTCGACAAGGTTGAACCCGCTAGGTTAATCGAGTCTTTTTTACTTGAACCCGCCGCAACATTGGTGTAAATTAATTGTCCAATCAAACTCTGGAATGGAGGGGAGGTATTGAAAATGTTAACGGATATTTGATCTACGGTTACTTTTAGTTGATTTTTAAATTCTAATACCAAAAATCCACTGGAAATAGACACACTCGAAAATTGAGTTGTGTCTAACCCAAATGAGGTAAGATTCGCATTTTGATCATTGATTGAAGGAAAAATAGTGGTGGTACCATTTGCAGCTTGTAATGCTGTTCTGGTGGCTAAGGTAAAGTTATTCGACATTTGGTTTAAAGACTGCGTTTGGCTGGCAGCGATATCAGTGATGCCAATTAAACCAAGCTTATTACTAACATTAACGGGATCAAGCGCTGGAATATTAACGAAACTATCAACAGGAAAACTTGCAATTGAATCTTCGCGAATAATAAATCGAATAAAGCCGTCGGGGTCATATACAATATTCGAATCTTCCTTGAGGATATTACTCATCTTCATTTCAATCAAAGCCAATGGAATCCCAAACTCTGGGCTTAGAGTTAAATCATTGAACTTATCAAAATTCAAATCCTTTTTGCAGGCATTTAAAAAGCCAACGGCAACTAACAAGAGAAGTAAATATTTTTTAAGCATAATCATTATTTATTTTATTGGTGGTGTGTCATTAATTGATTCGAATTCTTGATTGATTAATTTCTTTATCAGTTATAACTTTTACTATATTGGCATTAATCCTAATCTGAATTTACTTAAAACAGATAGTTTTCTTGAATGGTTGTTTCCTTTTCCATTGTTTCAATTTACCCTCTTTTGATGAATCCTAATGCAGCTAATCTATAAAGAACTAGCAGCGTTTATGGTTAAATAATTGAAATTAGCTAATACGCTTTTACAGGTAACCACCAGATATTGAGGTATATCTTCGAAGAAAAGCCAACTATTTTTCAAATAGTTTTTCACCACAATTCGAATATAAATAATAATTTTAATAAATAGGTATTTTTGGATTTTTAATATAGGTGATCGGATTTTATCTTTTTAATTGAATCATTTCTATTTGTTGCCCAAACTCTATGATTCTCCCCGAGATTTATGGTTGAAAAAGATAACCAGGAATTGGAATATCGTTTACTCATTTTTTTTAGTATTGAGTAGGCTCGCTAGCCATATAATAGGAGTAATTATCGGAAAGTAAACTAGTTGGTTTTCTTGATTTTAATATCCCTTTTAACATATTCTGACAGCACCTCAATTCCTTCTTTTCAAGCTATTTTAAATTCCTTAGTACATCATAATGTTAGTTAATATAAATCTTTAAAAAATCTTTTTACTTGCGCTGTTATGATACTATTTAAATAGCAAGAAAAAGGCGCAACAATTAAAGAATATTACCTTCTTTATCAATAAATTGCGTGCCCAAAAAGTGACCATGTTTAAAAACTTTCACCAAAATATTATTTTGCAAAGGTGTTACACTTGGTATCCTGAGGTAGGTGTTCATTTGTGAATTGGGAATTATCTCTATTTCAAAGTAAGAAACACCATTGGGCAAATTTCTTTGCGTTTTTAGCGCTAAGCGCTCGCTATTCATTAAGTAACCATCAATTACTTCAATGCCCGTTATGCCCCCTTGGCCATCTTTCTCAAATCCTACGTAGACTTTGTATGGGGTTTTTAACTCTTCGGTTTGTGAAGAATTGCTTTTTTTGTTTAAGGCAACAGTTGGGGCGTTCATGTTAATAAATTAATAGGACAAAAATAGGAGTGGTTTGTGAATTAAAGATTACCACCTACTCAAATTTTCCTACCACTTACTAATTAGAAATTACATAACACGATAGGATGCACCTTCTTTTCCATCTTTTATCTCAATCCCAATCTCTTTTAATTGGTCTCTAATAAAATCAGAGGTAGCAAAGTCCTTTTTGGATTTAGCATCAGCCCTCATGTCTATTATCATTTTCATGAGTCCATCCACTTTTTCTGTTCCACTATCGTTTTCATGCTTCAAACCAAGAACATTGAAGGTAATTTCTTGCATGAACCCACTCAATTCTTCCTTATCTGCAGCAGACAATTGCTCTTTTCCATCGTTCACCGAATTGATTAACCTTACCGCATCAAACAGGTGTGCAAGGGCAATTGGCGTATTAAAATCCTCATTTAATGCGTTATAAACATTGGCTTTTATCTCAGATACCGAGAAACTTGAACTTATATCTGTTTTAAGTTGTTCAATAATCTTAACGCCACTTAGTAACCTAGCAAGTCCCTTTTCTGCTGCTTGCAAAGCATCATTCCTAAAATCTAGTGTACTCCTGTAATGCGCCTGCAACATAAAAAACCTCACCGTCATTGGACTATATCCTTTATCTAGTAAAGTATGGTTTCCACTAAACAATTGATCAGGCAAAAATGAATTGCCCAAACTCTTGCTCATTTTTTGTCCGTTAACAGTAAGCATATTGGTATGAACCCAATACCTGGCTGGTTGGGTATGGTGACAAGCTAAATTTTGCGCTATTTCATTGGTATGATGTGTGGGCACCAAATCCATTCCTCCTCCATGTATATCAAATTCATTGCCCAAATATTTACTGCTCATAGCAGAACATTCTATGTGCCAACCAGGGAATCCCTCTCCCCACGGACTTTCCCATTTCATCAAATGCTCGGGTTTGGCCTTAATCCAAAGGGCAAAATCCAATCTGCCTTTTTTCTCATCTTGCCCGTCTAATTCTCTTGTATTGGTTAATAAATCATCCAAATTGCGATTGGATAGGGCAGTATAATTTTGCTCCTTAGAAAATTTTTCTACATCAAAATAAATAGTGCCATTGACCTCATAAGCATACCCGTTGGCAATAATCTTTTTAGTCATTTCTATTTGCTCAATGATATGACCAGTTGCTGTTGGTTCAATGCTTGGAGGTAATGTATTAAATTGGCGCAATACCTCATGAAAATCTAAGGTGTATTTTTGCACTATTTCCATGGGTTCAACCTGTTCTAGTTTTGCTTTTTTGACAAACTTATCTTCCCCTTCATCTCGGTCTCCTTCAAGGTGTCCGGCATCTGTAATGTTACGAACATAACGTACTTTATAACCCAAATGTAACAAATACCTAAAAATTATATCAAACGAAATATAGGTTCGAGCATTCCCCAAATGTGCGTTGCTATATACCGTAGGGCCACACACATACATGCCAACATAACCCTTATGTATAGGTTCAAAAACAGATGTTTCTCTGCTAAGCGTATTGTATATTTTTAAAACAGAAGTCATGGTAATTTGCTGAAACGCAAAAGTAAACATTTATTCGAATAAGCTTTCATAAACCTGCTTCCAATCTGCCCATCCTATACTTGAATCAAAACTAGAATTGTGCCAAATGGAGATAAAATTACCATTTACTTTTTGAACCGACTGTTTTAGTTGTGCAATTTTTTCCTTAGCCTGCTGTGGTGTTAAAGCAAAGCTATTTTTCAAAGTCACATCCATCACACACGGCGAGTTGACTAATATATTTAAAGTATAATTTTTATGTAAATTAAATAGGTAGAAAGGTAATGAGGTAGACGCCCTAAAACCAACTGCTGTGGCATAAGCCATTGTATAGTCCTCTGTTAGCCCATTCTTAAACATCGTTTCATAGCTTTCTGGTACCTTGGCTTTTAAAAAGTGATGCCTGCTTAGTTTTGGTTCAAAATTGGTCAGCGATTTAAAAATTTGGTGCTCATATAAATTGGCTTTACTCTGCAAACTTGCTTTATATGATGGGTGTATGCCAAGCCTATTATAGGGTAATAATTTTTGAACCAAGTCCTTCATCTCTTGGCTCAAAGGTGAGATGTTTTTATCATGACCTCCATAGTCTGCTAACAATAAAAAAAAGAGTGTTTCAATGTTTTTTTTCTTAGCGGTTTGAACCAAAAAATCATAGGTATCATAAGGATCTTTTTTTGGTGCAACAAGACTATATTTATCTGGTTTGCCTTTTAATAAAGACCCTAAAAATTTTCTGAACAGTGGAAAATAACCATGACCTTTATATTTGTATGCAAAATCCACATCTACGGTATTCAATTGTTCAAACACCTTGTTTTTAATAGGTATTTCGGGATATTGCTTTTTGAGTGTTTCAGTAAATAGTTGGTGCCAATGATCAACCAATGGAAACTCCAAAAAGTTGTTTTCAAAGGCCAAACTATTCATTGGTTTATACCTATTGTGTTCATCTTTTGAGCCTGGTAAATACTCTTCGTACCTACTCAATAAATAAAAACTTGCAGCAAATAAATCAAAGTTTAAATGGGTAGTGTTAATCTTAAAATCAGGTAAGTTTTCATAAGGCAAAATATAGAATTGACTATGCCATTTTTTATCTTTTTGAACCGAAATTTTTTGTGTTACCAAAGTTTCTTCAAACAACAATGGTGCACATGGAATGTTTAAACATCCTTCAATAATAGTATTGCCATAATGAATTCGCTTGTTGTGCGATTTCATAAAATATTCTATGCTATCTGTTAACTTGTATGCTAGGCCAAGTCGGTGCAAAAGAAATTCATCTAAAATATATTTTACTCTTTCTGTGAGGTGCGGAACAAAAACCAACATGCTACGAAGTTACTAAACTTATTTTTTGGAATACCGAATAACTTCTAAAATATTCTTTGGGTTCAGGGCTTTTAAGAATATGGGAAGACCCTCTCTTGGTTTGTAAATAATCAAGATGAAAAACATAGTAAAGTATGACCCAATTAACAACGCGTATACAGCGCCAGTAATACCCATTCTTGGTATCAACATATATTCACTTACTAAGGTAAAAGTTGCGTTTATCAATTGCAAATAGAACAAGTATTTTTGTTCATGCATGGCCAACATCCACATGCCCCATGCTGTTCCCCAGAAAATGGGTAGGCTCAGCCAGATATGTATTTTAAAAATATGTGGTGCAGCCGGAAATTTAGCACCATACAAAAAGCCAATCACCAAATCCCCAAAAATCATACCTCCAGCTATAATGGTTAAAGAGCCCCATATCATTAAGCTGTATAGTTGGGTCAGTCGTTTTATTTGTAATTCTTTGTTGTCTCTGTTATTTACAATTCCTGGGAAAACCGCAGCACAAATAGCTACTGGTATAAAATAACTAGCCTGACTAATCCTTGCACCTGCGCCGTATTGTCCAACCTGACCCATGTCTCTTAAAAATCTTGCAATTAAAATGGTATCGGCATTTTGATACAACATTTGCACAAAAGAGGAGAGTATGAGTGGTATGGCAAGGTACAAAAGCAGCTTGGCTTCCTTCAAATTAAAACGCCAATACCTAATCATTTGCCCTTCTTTTTTATAAAAAATAAATTGGGTAAATGCCGCAAAACCAGCCTCAAAAGCAGCCATGGTGGCAAACCATTCTAAAGGTGCTTTGATAAAAATAAACACCAATTTTATGATAGCAGAAACAAAAAGCGTAATTACCTGAGATATGGCGGTAAACTTACCTTTTACCTCCGACTGAAAGTAGAAATCTATGACCGTAAAGGATTGGAAAATAATAGAAATACTTAGCAGAAAAACGATAAAGGTAGTTTGGGGAGGATCGCGCATCAATGAATAAAAACAAGCGCCTCCCATAACAATTAACGAGCCTACAAAGCGCATCCAAAAAGCAGTGCCAATAATTTCGTATTTGTTTTTACCTCTGGTAAGTAATTCACGCACCACTAAACTATCTAAACCCAAAGTAGAGAAAATTGTTAGGATGGCTATTACACCTAAACCATAGGTAATCACCCCAAATTGTGCATCTCCTAAATAACGCACAACAAGAACCCCAACTAATATACCCGAAATAACCCTGGCAGATTTTTCCAACAGCATCCAAAAGGAATTGCTTACATAATTGTTCTTTTCTTTAAGGTTTACCTCTTCCATTCTTATTTATTAAAATCGTTCATTGTAGCTGCCAAGCCACGTAATACAAAGCTTTCAACGGCCTGAACCGATTTGTTAATGAGTATAGGAATTTCTTTTAACTCCTCATTGTCCCATTTCCCCAACACAAATTCTACTTGCCTGCCTTTAGCGTAATTGTTACCTATTCCAAACCTTAAGCGAGGGAAATTTTGGGTCAGCAATAATTCTTGTATGCTTTTTAAACCATTGTGCCCAGCATCACTGCCATTTCCTCTGATTCTAATTTTATTAAATCCAATAGCCAAATCATCCACCACTACAAACACATTTTCCACAGGTATTTTAAGTAATTGCATCCAATAACGCACAGCTTTTCCGCTTAAATTCATGTAGGTATTGGGTTTGATTAGAAAAACTTGTCTGCCCCTTAACGAAAATTCGGCTAAATCTGCATACCGATCAGGCTTAAAACTTTCTTTATATTTTTCTGCCAAAGCATCGGCCACATCAAAACCAATATTGTGACGCGTATGTGCATACTCATCGCCAATATTGCCAAGGCCTACAATCAAATACTTCATTTAAGGCAAAAGTATAGAAAATTGTCCATAGTCCATAGGAGTCGATAGTCGATAGGCCATGGTCCATTGCAAAAGGTAGTTTCAAACAACGTTTAGGATCTGTTTCTCTTCAAGTTGTTTTGGCGCTAAAGTAAACAATCAATGATTTGCTGAATTATTGAGAAATGAATTGCTTTTATTCGGTAGTTTGGTGTGTTGAATAATTTGTTAGGTAGCTGTTTTTCTGATAATTAAATTTTTTTGCGTATTTTTATAGAATTAAATTCCAAAAAAATACAGAAAAATTGGTCCTATTATTTTTGTGAAAAAAGGTTAATTTTGATTAATGGAAGTGCGCGAGCCTGATTTGAGTTTTTATGGTTATACCTACGCCGATTATTTAACTTGGACCATCCCAGAAATGGTTGAGCTGATAAAAGGTAGGGTATTTAAGATGGCTGCTGCCCCGCGGCGCCGGCATCAAAAAGTTGCAGGGGAGGTTTTTAAACGAATAAGTTACTATTTAGAGGAAAAAAAATGTGATGTATATATCGCTCCATTTGATGTACGTTTACCAGTTCATTCAAAAAAGAACGAAGATATTTACACAGTTGTACAGCCAGATGTTTGTGTTATTTGCGACCCCACAAAATTAGATGATGCAGGTTGCATTGGCGCGCCAGATATAGTGGTTGAAATATTATCGCCAGGCAATAACCGCAAGGAGCTGCAAAACAAGTACGAAGTATACGAAGAAAGTAGTGTTTTGGAATATTGGGTCGTCCATCCAGATGAGCAAACCTTGCTTATTTACACTTTGGTAAATGGCAAGTACCAAGCCTCTAAATTATTTACTTTGGGTGATTTTATAACCACACCCATTTTACCAGATTTTGTGCTGGATTTGGAGCAGGTTTTTGCGGAGAATTAGTTTAGTTTTCACTACAAAGATACCAAGTAACAATTTTTTTTAATCACTGTAGTTTTGGCACTTGTGCTTGCCAATTTTCAAGTGCCTATGTCTTTGGCGAAGATTTTAGGGCTCTCAATGGTACCAAGCTTTTTGAATTTGATTGAAGTTGCATTTTAAATGATTCAACTTAACCCAAAGCCTTCCAATGCATAAGGCCTCAAGGACTAAAGACCAAAGACCAAAGACTAAAGACTCTGACTTCGCTAAAGCTTTTGCCTACGCCAAGGCTTTGGCAAACAAATTTGGCAGACAAAGCAAAGACAAAAAAGAGCCTGCCTTTTGCAAGGCAAGCTCTTTTTTTAATTAAATAATAATTGCCTTTTAAATAGGGCAAGTAGTTAATATAATAATCACATCTTGGCCACCTGCATCTAAAACTTCTTGCAATATTGGAGCTGGAGTAACATAATCTTCTCTACTTTCATTCTTTCCATCATTGTAATAAACAGAAAAGCGGTATTTTTCACCAACCTCCACATCTTTTTTAGGAAAGGTTAAAGTGTTAATGATTACACCTTCTATAGTTTGATTAATAATGGAAGCCTCTTTCCAATCTTTACCATCAATTTCAGGATCTCTAGGGTCAATTTTTCTGCCAGTTTCTGGGTTAATGGTATTTTGGTAGTCGTTTTCATTAACATAGTAAACTTTGTAATTATTTGGTAATAGCACTCCGCTGCCATTGGTGCATTTGATTAAAATATTGTTTGTTAAATTATCTTCTGACCCAATGGTTCCCAAGTTAATTATAGAGCCACAAAGTGGACCAGTATATAAAGGAACTCCCTTTAATACCTCAATTCTGTATACTTGATTATTCAATGGCACAAATTCACTTGTTACACTAACTATGCCTGTCCCATTAATTGCCTCATAAATATTAACCTCATTTACTTCGTTCCAATATTCAGCACCACCAGCTAATAAATTTTCATAAATTTTAAAACTTAATCTAGAGTAACCTTTAGGCACGTTAACAGTCAAACGCAATGGTTCACCGCACTTAGGAATGAAAATTCCCATTCCCCAAACAGATAAATGTTTTACAGGCATTTGAGCTTCTAATTTATTATTGCTATTTAAAGCGATTGTAGCAGTTCCTTCATTTACCCAGTTGTTTTCTCCAGCAGTCTTGCTGTAAATATCAATAACATCGCCTACTTTATATTTAGCATTGGTTAATTTATTTATTTGGTTCGCATCTATTTCCATAGAAACTATTAGCGGCTTATCAAAACTTTTTACAGATTTTCCACCTACGCTCATGCTTATATCTATCCAACCAACGGGAGAGAATCCTCCAGCAGGTATTTTGTTTCCATTGACATCTTTTAACTCATTAAATTCTAAACCTCCTGGAAAAGAGTTCAATGATTCTTTAGTACCTGCAGTAAACTGAATCACTTTAGCTTCAACAGCACCACTTACAGCCTGACCTGAGGCATCTACCATTTTAGTACCTGCGTCAATAGCAATTTTTAAGGCCTCTTTTTTGTTGGCGGTAGCAGGTATTACAATACTAGAGGTATCGGTTGTTTTGCCATCGGTACCTGTGGCAACGGTTTTGGAAGATGCGGCTGCTCCTGCAGGTGGGGCGCTAAAGTTTACCAAAGAAGCTTCTTCTTGAATTGGCTCAAGACTGGTTAAAGTAATAGGATATTCCAATGGTAAATAGCCCGGTACATCTATGAAGATGGTAAATTTTATAGGATTACTTGCCGAAACTGGAGTTCCTTTTCTCAAAGAAAAAGAAACTGCACCTTGGAAGATACTGAGGGTTTTAGTAGCGCCAGAGCTATAAACATAAGGTGCTCCTGGGCCACTAATAGTAACAGGTGTGGCGCTGGTTAAACTTGCCAATGGTGAGCCTGTTTTGGCATCACGAATAAGTAACTCACTTGGAGCCGTTACTGCATCTGCTTTAATTGAAATGGCAAACCCTTCTGTTGGGTTTTTTAACTTACAGCCATCTATTATAAGAAGGCCTGATCCAAGCACTAAAATAAGTGCTAAAATGCTAAATATATTTTTTTTCATGTTATTAGGTTTTTATTATTTGTTTTTTTGTGTTTCGACTGGCTCACCCTGCCGTCGTCATCCTGAGCTTGTCAAAGGATAAGCTGTCGCAGGGTTATTTTCCTATTTTAAAATTAAATCCAAAGTTCATCATTGGCAACCAAGTAAATCCCTTCATATTGTCTTGCAATACTTTCTCTTGTGACGAGGTGGGTTCAAGCATACCAGAGGTTTTAAAACTAACTTGTGGTTTGGTAATATAATAACCACCAATTTCAAAATTAAAGCTGAACCTTGTTTTTGGCACTGCGCGGCCAAAGCCTAATCCTATGTAAGGACAAATTGGACCAACTTTAATGCCTACATCAATTTGGCCAACTTCATCAGGCGAAATCATAATATCGCCTTGTGATACAGAATCTTTTACCTGAGCAGTTGCATTGATATTTGTAAGCAAATATGCCAAGCCGCCTGTAATTTTCAACGCATTTTTAAATGGGTGAAAGTCTACCAAAGCTTGTATAGCGCCCAATTTGATATCGCCGTTGATGACTAATTTGGTGCCATCAAAATTGTATTCATAATTGGTTAGTTTAAATGGCATGTACATGCCGCCCGCTCTTATAGCAAACATTTTGGTGCCGCCTATGTTTTGGGCAAATTGCAAACCAATACCGTTTGTAGCCAAATTTAAGCCTATGGCAGAGCCTTTGTTTACTGATTCTTCGGCCTTTACCATGGCTTCGGTTTTAGTGCTTGAAGCGGTGGCTTCAACAGGCTTGCTGTTTGTTGGTGCTTGACCCCATAATTGCACGCAAATGAAGAGGTAAGAGAGTGTGAGTAGTGTTTTTTTCATAATATTTAAAATTTAAGTAAAGCTACTTTAAAATGAACCAAACTTCAAATTATTAAATTGTTATTTGAGAAAAAAATACAAATTATAATCTAGAACACTTTTATTCAGCGTATTATAATTTTTAATTTATTATTTTCTATGTAAACTCAATAGAAATTAGGCAATAAAAAAGCCTTTCTTTTATCAAGAAAGGCCTTTTAGTTAAATGTTATTTAGTCGCCTAATTATTTTTTCTTCTTAGCATCTTTTTCTTCAGCTTTAGATGCTTCTTGTACGGCACGAGTAGTGTTAACACTTACAACAGGGTTGTTTGGTGAATCTAATAAAACAATGCCTTTAGGAGCTGTAATTTCTGCAACTTTGATTGATTTTCCAATTTCTAATAAATCGATGTTGATTTCAATAAAATCTGGTAATTGAGAAGGCAAACCCTTCACTCTTAATTTCTTAGCTTTAACAACTAATTTACCACCCGCACGAACACCCACAGAGTTACCAACTAACTTAACTGGGATGCCAATTTCTACAGCTTTGTCATCACTTATTTCTAAAAAATCTGCGTGTAAAATTGAGTCATTTACTGGATGAAAACTGATGTCTTTTAAAATTGCTTTGTACACTTTTCCATCAATGTCTAATTGCACTTTAAAGGCATTAGGCGTAAAAACCAATAATTTAAAATCTGGTTCGTACAAGAAAAAATGTACATGGTCTGTACCACCATAAATTACACATGGTACTTTACCTTCTGTTCTTAGGGCTTTTGTAGAAACTTTACCAACCTCGGTTCTGGCGTTTCCAAATAATGCTACTGCTTTCATTTTTTTATTCTATTAATTGTTGTTTTTATTGTTTTTTCTATACACAAATTTACTTTACCCAATTTGAGTTTAGTATCTGAACCTCACCAAGTGGCGAGGTCAATTTTTATTTATTCATGTCAAATAAGCTGGAAATTGAACCATGCTCCGTAATGTTTCTGATGGCATCTGCAAAAAGTTGTGCCACAGACAAAACCTTTATTTTTGAGTCGGTTCGAGCCAAAGGAATGGTATTGCAAACTACCAATTCGTCCAATACGCTGTTTTCTATGTTTTCGTATGCTTTGCCACTCAAAACAGGATGGGTACACATGGCTCTTACGCTAATGGCTCCTCTATCTTTCAATAATTGGGCGGCTTTGGCCAATGTATTTCCCGTATCAATAATATCATCAACCATAAACACATCTTTGCCAGTTACGTCGCCAATTAAGGTCATTGAAGCAATTTCATTGGCTCTTCTGCGCTCTTTGTCAACAATAACCATATCGCAACCTAATGCCTTTGCATAAGTTCTTGCCCTTGCAGATGAACCCATGTCTGGAGAAGCAATGATGATATTGTCTTTGCTCATTTTAAGGCTACGCATGTATGGCAAGAAAATAACTGCAGGATCTAAGTGATCTACAGGCACCTCAAAAAAACCTTGAATCTGCGGAGCGTGTAAATCCATGGTAATTACACGGCTAGCACCAGCAACGGTAAGCATATCTGCCACTACTTTTGAACCAATGGAAACACGTGGTTTGTCTTTTCTATCTTGGCGGGCCATGCCAAAATAAGGAATAACTGCGGTAATATAATGAGCGGATGCCCTTTTAGCAGCATCTAACATGAGTAAAAGCTCCATTAAATTATCGGTATTGGAAAACGTGCTTTGAACCAAAAATACGTCGCAACCGCGAACTGATTCATTAAAACTCGGTTGGAATTCGCCATCGCTAAAGTAAGAGATGGTGCAATCCCCCAAAGGGATGCCATAAGATTTTGCTATTTCTTCTGTAAGGTACCTAGATTTGGTACCCGAAAAAATCTTTACTTCGTTTTTAACCGCCATAAGATCGTCTTTTTAACACCCTTACGGGTGTGGTGTGTGTTCCCCAGCCTGAAGGCTGGGGTTGGCCTTCAACTTTAGGTTGAAGGTGGTTGGGTACCGCCTTGTGGCGGCACTTGGTTGACCGACTAGGGCTCGAACCTAGACTCCTCTGAACCAAAATCAGATGTGTTGCCAGTTACACCATCGGTCAATTTGTGGGAGCGCAAAGGTAGCACTTTTCGATAAAAAGTAAAGTGTTTGCCTAAATATTTTCAAAAAACTACCTCTTTGTTGTTTAATCGTTGATTATGAAACACTTTTTAATGTGTGTATGTGCAAAATTTAGGAGAGCTGAACCTAAATTATTACTGATTTTTGTAGTATGTCTGATGTTTTCTGCGTAGGCCTTGTTTTTAGTCGCGACCAATATAGGTACCGAACCTATGCTCGTTTGTACGTGGAGGCCTTGTTGCGTTTACAAAAGACAGTGGCAATTTTTTCTCCGAATTGGATTGAACTCAATAATTATTTACATACCCATTTTAGAGATCAAGCCAAGAGAATTCATTGTTTTGCCATTGATGCAACAAGCGCTGATTCGGTTAAGGTTTCAAAAACAAGTTTTGCATGGAGGTATTTGAATTTTAGCAGAAGAATTCGTTCAGCGGAGCGGAGCATGCAAACAAAAATCGATTTTGTTTTTTTTGCTCCGGTCGACGATTGGATCAAACCGAAATTTGGGAAAAAACTTTTTGATTGGGAATTTTCTTATAAATGGAGCGGCATACTCAATAACATGTTGCCTTATGAAGATAATGGATTAAAACTAAATGTTGATCCAAAATACGGGGAACCAGATTATTTATTTACCTCTAAAAACTGTGTGGGTGTTTGTACTTTGGATAGGTTTAGCAGTGAGGCTTTGAAAAGCAGGGTATATAAAAAGGTAGTAGTAATGCCAGATGTGAGTGAAATGGATCTACCTGGAGCCCCAAGTAAAATTGCACAACAGATTAGGAAGATGGCAAAGCATAAGATGGTTGTTGGAACTATTTTGTTGGAGGAAGAAAACCCAGAGAATTTTTTGGCTTTGGCAAATGAAGCGCCTTTTGACGAATATTTTTTTGTATGTGCTGGGAGTTTAGACGCTAATTTTTTGAGTGAGAGGTCAAGAGATATTTTAAGCCAAATTCTAAGTTCGGGTAGAAATAACAATTACTTTATGTTGAATAACTTAGAAGAAAGTGAAGATATAAACGATATCCTTTGCACTTTTGATGTGTGTTATTTAAATGATGGTGATTTTCAATTGCCGCACCCTTTGCTCACAAAAGCGGCTTATTTTAACAAGCCAGTTGTTGGGTCAAAAAATGATATGATTGGCAAATTAATTGGTGCCTTTAAAACTGGAATAACAGTAAATGGTAGCGTAAATGAAAGCATCAATGCCTTAGGTACCATGCGTTATCAAATGCCCTTTGAGAAAAATTTTGATTTAAGCAAATTGAAAAATTATGCGCAACTTCAAAGCAGAGAAGCATTAAGAGATGCTTGGGAAATGCTGTTGCTTTTTTAATTAAATATTTTTTCTTTTCCATGTTAACTTCAAATGGTTTTATTTGCAGCTAAGAATCAAAGTAAAAACAAAATACCAAAATTGACAATAAAATGTAAAATATGTGAGTCGGGTTCAGTTCAGCTTTTTAGCCATAAAATTTTGAATAAATATGAGGTAACTTATTATAGGTGTCCTGCTTGTTATTTTGTTCAAACTGAAGAGCCTTTTTGGATTGAGGAAGCTTATCAAAATGCTCTGAATCCAGAGGATACTGGGTTGTTTAAGCGAAATGAAGAGTTTAGGGCAAAAACTGCTGCATTACTTTTTTTCTTGTTTGATAAAGGGGCGAAATTTGTTGATTTTGCAGGAGGCTATGGGATATTTACCCGTATGATGCGGGATACGGGTTTCCATTTTTATTGGTCGGATAAATACGCCAATAATATGATGGCCAAAGGATTTGAAGCAAAGGATGGAGATTATTTTGAGTGTGTAACTGCATTTGAAGTATTTGAACACATGGTAAATCCCAACGCTGAAATGCAGGATATAGTTAAGGTTGCTGATTCCATTATTTTTTCAACAAGGCTTATTGGTGAAACACCTCCAGCAACAGATTGGTGGTATTATGGTTTTAACCATGGACAGCATGTTTCCCTTTATTCGGAAAAATCATTGCAAGTTTTGGGAGAGAAATTCGGTTTGAACCTATACACGAATCATAGTAATTTTCATTTATTGAGTAAGAAGAAAATTAGCCCAATCGTATTTCAAATTTTATTGAAGCTTTCGAAGTATGGATTGTATCCAATTATCAGCTTTTTTTTGACAAGCAAAACAGACGCTGATGCACATTATTTATTAGGCAAGTAAACATGAGTGATAATACTAAAATAGATCAATATTTTAAGAACAGAACCATCAGTGAAGACACTTATGGTACTTATAAAATTCCAAGATATTTAAAGCCTTACCTGCCAAAAAACAAGGATGCAAAAATTTTGGAT
>Ga0070374_10000169_pt1 | contig 24975 bp, 9 predicted proteins | sample LauGreSuBDMM15SN_2_FD_66374 | JGI IMG/M metagenome (GOLD analysis project Ga0070374, IMG submission 66374) | Freshwater lake microbial communities from Lake Michigan, USA - Su13.BD.MM15.SN (version 4) (version 4) | ecosystem: Environmental > Aquatic > Freshwater > Lake | place: Lake Michigan...
CCCAAACCCCGATGGTGGAATACACCCAAAGGGTGATGGACATCATGGGCGACGACAGCGTGGGCTTGAGTTCTGCGCTGGACACGTTTTTTGAATCGGCCCGCAGTTTGTCGGTCGACCCCGCGTCCGGCGTGATGCGCAACAGTTTTTTGCGTTCAACCGAAGGCGTGGGCTCGCGTTTTGCCGAGTTGTCGGGCCAGTTGAATTTGGTCTCCAGTGAAATGCGGCAAGCGTTAGACAGCTCGGCCGGCCAATTCAATACCTTGACCGAACAACTGTCTTTGGTGAACCAGCAATTGACCAAAGGCACCTCCTTAGAAACTCAGCCCCCAGAGCTTTTGGATCGACGTGATTTGCTTTTGAGACAACTCTCTGAATACTCACGCATCAAAACCAGCTTCACTTCAAACGGTATCGTTTCAGTGAGCTTGGGCACCACCATGAAGCAAAGTGTGGTGGTCGATGGCATCAAGTTTCGCCCCGTGGGCATTGATCTCAATTCCAAAAGCAAAATGGACATGATGATTGACCCCTATGGCAACACAGAGCCTTTGTCGGGTGCCAGTGGCGGCACTTTTGGCGGGCTCAATACCTTTATTTCGCAGGTGCTGGAACCGGCCCAAAAAAATCTCGACTTCTTGGCACAAACCTTTGTGGACGAGGTCAACAAGGTGCAGAAAAACGGTATCGATGGCTATGGCAATATGGGCCAGCCTTTGATGAAGATCGATGTCACCGCGGTTAACAAAGCCCAAGGCATTGGCATGGTGATCAGTGACCCCATGCGGGTGGCCACAGGTGCTTTGTTTAGGGTGACCACCAACAACAACAACGCCAGCGATGTCAAAGCTGCCGTGTCTTACACACCTGCACCTGCGCCCATGGGTGTGAGCAATGCTCGGCTGGTCAGCAACCCTTTCACGAATAACCCTTTGCCAATTGATGTCAGTGGTGGACGTTTGTTTTCATCGGTCACCACCTTGTCCGCTGGCATGGAAAACCCCGTCATTTACTTGGACAACGCTAAGCCTGGGCAGCAATTACAGCTGCTGACCAAAGATGGACGTCACCTCATTGGCAGTGAAATGAGTGTCGACGAAAAATACCAATTGTTGACCGCAGAGAACGGCTTTACAGACCCTGTCACTCTTAGCGATGCTTATCTCAACAAGTCTGGCACCAACGGTTACTTGAACGCCAATGTGTTTTATGGCGCTAAAAGCACTGTGGTGAGTAGCAATGATTTCCACAGCCAAGACTCTCACCAAATTGAAGTGATTCAATTCGCTAATTTCCAGCAGGATGCTTATGGAAGTGCTTTAGACGGCACTGGATTTGCAAGCGCTAAAGATCCGATCGCAAATTTGTCTGGCTTATCACTTTCCTTTCAGAAAGATGGCATCTCTGGTACACCTATCCCTATTACTGCAAATACACCTGAAGGCATCGTTAATGCAATCAACGGCAAGACATTTGTCACCGGAGTTAAAGCAGAGTTGTCGCAGAGTGAAGACTCAACATACAAAATCATTTTGTCTGGCCTTAGTGGTGCGAGTAATACCTTTAGCCTGAATGCCAAAAGTGGTTTGATAAAGGACGAAGAAGCGCACCAAGAACCCACAGATTCCGCATTTACGCTGGACGGCCTCAATTACACAAGTAACACCAATGTGGTGGCGGGCATTCTTCCGGATATGTCTTTGAATTTAAAGTCTTTTTATGTTCTGGATGTGAAGCAATTGGCCAAGCCCTTGCAAGTTGCCAGTGCTGGTTTTTCCTCGCCATCGACTTGGCTAAGTACCGTAGATTTTGATTTGTCTGTTTCTGTCAACCAAGGGGACGCTTTAACCATCCCCATCACAGCACATCAATCAAGTCCGCAAAGTATTGTTAAAGCAATCAATGATGCAAAGATGGGTGTGACAGCTGAGTTAGTGAATTCGCGAGATGGAAGCGCTAATCCTTACAAAATTATTCTGACCAGCAGCGAGACGGGTATTGCTAATGCATTTACTTTAGATGTAGAAGCGGGCGGCCCTGACTTGGGTTTCGATTTCAACGTTCCCCTCCAAGTCGCACAAGATGCTCAATTTACATTGAATGGGAATCCTTATTCCCGCCCTGGCAATGTACAAGCCAATTTTCGACAAGGTATCACCTTAAACCTTCAAAAACTGGGCATCAGCACGATCAGTAATTCTCCCAATTTCAATGGCGTGCAATTCAAAAAGGGTGACCCCGTTTTGGAGCCTGCCAAATTGGAGACCTCGCACATTCAGAAACTGACGGCTGGGCCCGAAGGGCTAACTGTGGTTGCTAAGGGGTCTATTACGCTTAACGGAAAACCTTTAGGTTCTTTGGAGTTGGGTGCAGGGACCTCTTTGACACCGAAAAAAGTGGCGGCTTGGCTACAAAAAGGTTTGGACGATAACCAAATGACCGATATGCAAGTTGAGGTCTTTAACCAAGTTCGTTTCAATACCGCATCACTTGATTTTCACAAAGCCTTGTCGATCAATAACGTCAAGATAGGAACGATCAATCAAGTCTCCAAAACGGCCAGCGAATACCAAGACCTTCCCAGCATGGTCAAGGCGATTCAGGCAGCCCAAGAGCAGACGGGCGTGACTGCACGCATTGCAGAAAACGGCGATTTGATTTTGGAAAACGCCCCTGGCCGCAAGGGGGAAGATATTGTTTTGGGCCCGAAAGATGTCAACGGTAAGTCGATCAATATTTTTAACTACAGTCTGAGCGACGCCAACAGCACCATTCAAGGCCAAGTACGTTTAACACGCAGCTTGGGCGACCCCGCCAAGTCAGATATCCGTTTGTCCTTTGGCGCACCGCCCAACGCCGGTTCGCCCTTTGACTTAAACATGGTGGGCTTTCGAACCGCCGCCTATGTGGAGGGCAAAGTACCCGACGACCTACAGGTTTTTGTCACCGGCGCGGGCAAAGCCACGATTGCTGCAAGCTTTTCTGGTCAGCCCATCGACCCGCAGCAAAAACTGCGCGCTCAAAAATTGGTGGTGACATTTGATGCCACCGACCACTACACCATCAAAGACGGCGCGACGGGCACTGTTTTGGCAGAAAGACATTACGACAACACCGTCTTGAACCCTGTGGTGAATTACCAAGGTTTAGCCATTAAATTCACCCGAACCCCGGACATGGGCGACATATTTGCGGTAGACGGCAACCACGACGGCTTGGGCAATAACGAAAACATGCTGGTCATGACCGATTTGGCCAAAAAAGGCGTGATTGGCAACAAAAGCTTTTCGGATTCTTACATCGATCAAGTCAATACCGTGGGCAATGCCGCTCAGCAGGCCAAGATCACCCAACAAGCTTTGACCGTGGTGAATGCCCAGGCCAAGCAGTCGCGTGACAAAGTCTCTGGCGTCAACCTAGACGACGAAGCCGCCGACTTGATTCGTTTTCAGCAGGCTTACCAAGCGGCTGCCAAGTCATTGCAAATATCGGGTCAGTTGTTTGACTCGATTGTTCAGATTCGCTGAAGGAGATTCAAGCCATGGTGATGAAAGTCTCGACCAGTATGTTTTTTGATAATGCCAGCAAGCAGCTGGGCAATATCCAAGGCAGCTTGGCCAAAACCCAAGAACAGTTGTCTACGGGTAAACAAATAAATAAGCCCAGTGACGCTCCCGATAAATCCTCGTTGATCACCCGCTTGCAGTCTGAAATGACACGTCAAGCCAGCTACCAAGGCAACTTGAATGCGGTCAATGTCCGATTGCAGGCCGAGGAAACAGCGCTAAACAACACCAGCGATGTGCTGTATCACTTTAAAGAATTGGCTGTTCAAGCAGCCAACGACACCTTGAGTACCGCGGACAGAAAAACCATTTCCTTGGAGATGACCCAGCTCAGAGATCAAATCTTGAGCTTGGCTAATTCCCAAGACTCCAATGGTAATTATTTATTTGCCGGCTCACGTGTGAGCCAAGCCCCCTTTGGTGAAGACGCCAAGGGGCGGGTGGTCTACCAAGGTGACCAAAGCCGCATGTTGGTGCCCGTGGGTGACAACCGCCGTATGAATCTCAACATCCCAGGGATAGACGCGTTTGTCAATTTGGTGCGTGTGGATGACAAGGGCGACAGGGCAGGCGTGGGCTTTTTCCAAGCCTTGGCCGACATGGTCGACGCGGTGAAGAGTTCCGACAGAATGAATATGCAACGTGGTATCCAAGAACTTGACCGCATGCAGCAAGGCGTCAGTGACGCCAACGCGCAGGTGGGCACCGATATGAATGTGGTGGACGCGCAAGGCGGCGTGCTTGAAGAGATTACCTTGCGCCTGAAAACCACTTTGTCTGATGTGCAAGACTTGGACTACACCGAGGCCATCACCAAAATGAACAAAGACCAGTTGGCTTTGGAATCCGCACAAAGCACTTTTGCCAAAATTTCCAAGCTCAGTTTGTTCAATTACATCAATTGATGGTTTTAAGTTTTTTGGATTTGATCCGATTCATCTGAAATTACTCTCCTTAACCTAATGGCCACCTCCCCCATCAGTTCCAGCAGCACATTGGCTACAACGGCAGAGCAGGTGGCGGCCGCGAACAAAGCCAATGCACAGAAAATCAAAACATCATTGGGAGCTGGGTCGGGTGTAGATGTATCTTCTTTGGCGCAAAACTTGGTCGATGCCGAGAAAATGCCCAAGGCAAATGCCATCAATTCCAAGATTTCTAAAAACGAGGCGCGCATCTCCGGCTATTCGGCTGTTTCGTTTGTGGTCAACGAAGTGCAAACCGCCTTGGCTGCCCTTAAAGACCAAACCAGCTTTAGCTCGGTGACGGCAGTCACCAGTAACCCCAGCGCGTTTTCAGTTACCGCAGGTGCTGCAGCTGCCACCGGCTCTCACGAGATAGAGGTGCTGCAAATCGCCAAGGCACAAAGGCGTGTCAGCAATGGCATTGCCTTGCCCAACACCCCGATCAATGGCGGAGAAGCTTTGACCCTCAATTTTTCCATCGCAGGGGTGGCTAAAAAGCCCATCACTTTGGCTGATGGCAAAGACACGCCGCAAGACATTGTCAGCGCCATCAATGCGGGAAACACCGGTGTCAAAGCACAGTTAATTAACACGGGCGACGGCTCTGCCACGCCTTATCAAATTGTGCTGACAGGTCCCACAGGGTCTGCAGGTGTTTTCACCATGAGCACCAACTACGGCACGGGTTCTTCCACCCCAGGTTTGGGCTTTAATGCAGGCAACGCAGCCAACCAAAATGCGGCAGACGCGATTCTCAAGGTCGATGGTATTTCGGTCACGCGCAGCACCAACAGCATCAGCGATGTGGTCAATGGCCTGACCTTTGAGCTGAAAACCACCAGCCCTGCTGCACAGGTGAATTTGACCCGTGACCCCACGGCTATCAAAACTAAATTTGATGCCTTGGTCGCTGCTTACAACGATGCCAACACCATGTTTGGTGTAGTCACAGACCCCAAGTCCACGGTGGAAACTTATGGCGCCACCTTGGTGGGAGATTCCACCGTGCGTGCAGTGCGTCAACAAATGCGCAGCCTGTTTATGGGTGACTCGTCAACGCCAGGCACCAACATCAGTGCAATGTGGCAAATGGGCTTCAAGATCGATGAAAAAGGTGTCATGTCGGTGGATGCGACCAAGCTCGATTCGGCCTTGCAAAACAATTTCAGCGATGTGGTGACAGCCTTCACTGGCAACTACAACGGCTTGGGTGCTTACAGCAAACAAAACGCAGGCTTTGCAGGCGATGGTGTTCGCAAACTCTCCAAGCTCTTGAGTGCGACGGGCCCCATGCTCAGTCAGAGCACCAATGCCGACAAACAGAACACCAAATACAAAGATGACCTCACCATGCTCGATACCCGCATGAAGGCTTTGCTTGGCCGTTACACCAAGCAGTTTGCCTCTATGGACAGTATGGTCGGTAACGTCAACAGCCAAAAGACCAGCTTGAAGGCCAGCTTTGATGGCATGATGGCAGCGTATACCAATAAATAAGTAAATAACTAATTTATATACTTAAAAAATACTCTTTTTAATTTATTTCAATTATTTGATTCAAGTCTTGCAGACTTGCGTCGATCAGGTGTTGGTCAAATTCTTTTTTCCCCTTCGGGACAAAAGATTTTCAAAGGACTCACCATGGCTAATGAAATTTCCGTGAATTCGCAGCATCAGACTGCACGCATGCCCAGTGCCGCCCCAGCCGCGTCGGTTGGGACTGTGGAAGCCGCACCCAAAGTCATGGCCATACCCAAGGCTGACATCAATTTCGACGCCAACCGCATGCGTCAAAATTTGAATGAGGCCATTGGCAAGCTCAATGACATGATGGTGTCGGGTGGACGTGGCTTGAATTTCTCCATGGACGAACGATTAGGCCGCCCCATTATTTATGTGAAGAACTCGCAGACAGGTGAAGTCGTTCGCCAAATCCCCAATGAAGTGGTGGTGCGTATTGCCCACGGCATAGAAGACCTCAAAGGTTTGTTGCATAACAAATCTATATAAATTTTTCTAAAGTTTTTAATCAACCAGACGATTCTATTTTCATCAAGAAATGAATCTTGACTTTTCAGTAAATTTCAGTTTGGACTATCAAGGAGAAACACCATGTCCGTAATCAACACTAACGTAAAAGCTTTGTCAGCTCAGGCCTCGATGATGAACGTTGAGAAGAAGATGCAAGCGTCCATGGAGCGTCTCTCCACAGGCCTGCGTATCAACAGCTCAAAAGACGATGCTGCTGGCTTGGCCATCAGCACCCGTATGACATCGCAAATCCGCGGTTATGCAGTTGCTATTCGCAACTCCAATGACGGCATTTCCATGACGCAAACCGCTGAAGGCGCTTTGGGTCAAGTCACCGACATGTTGCAGCGTATGCGTGAATTGGCTGTGCAAGCGGGCAACGGTGCCATGTCTGCAGCTGACCGCGACTCATTGCAGTTGGAAGTGGAAGAAATGAAGGCCGAGATCAACAACGTGGCCACCAAAACCAACCACAACCATATCAACTTGCTGGACGGCACAGCGGGCAAAATCCAATTGCAAACCGGTGTGAACGGCAACGACACCATGACCATTGGTTTTGACTCCGTCAAAACCAAAGACATCGGTTCAGGCTCATTGGCTTCTTTAAGCTCAGTGGGTACGAAGTTAGACCTTCTTGCAATAGATGCCGATACAGCGCCTGAGCCAGGTGTATCTGGTCCCATGTACAACGGTGACTTGGTCATCAACGGCGTGGTAGTCGGCGCATCATTGGCAACCGATGACAAAGTCTCATCTGATGCATTTACTAATGCAGACTTTGACCCTAAATCTGCAAGCGCTATTTCTAAAGCAGCTGCCATCAACCGCGTGTCAGAACAAAGTGGTGTTGTTGCAACTGTGGGTGAGACAACTGCTTACGGTTCAGAAATGGCTGACGGAACTGGTGAAAATGGATTTGTTTCCATCAACGGCTGGGACACCGCTTCCTTCACTTTAGGCTCAGACTTGGAAATTAACCGATTAATGGTTGCTAACGCCATTAATAATATTTCCTCACAAACTGGCGTGAAGGCAGTAAATACACACGACGACATGCAAGGTATTGTGTTGGTGGCTGCTGATGGTCGCAACATTGAGATAGATTTAGACACAGGTGGCCTTGATGAGACCTTTACAGGCCTTAGCGCAGAAGGTACTTACATCGGCACCTTTAATTTACGTTCCAAAGACGGTTCACCATTCACCTTGTCAAGTGAAACCAATGGGTCTATTCAAAACTCGGGTTTGTCGGTCGGCACCTTTGGTAACAACACAGCAAGCATGGTGTCAATTACACGTGCAAGCGCGTTAGCTGCTGCCGCCCCATCTGATGGAACTACAGGTGTGTTAAACGGCAATACTCTTGTAATCAATGGCGTGGGCATTGATGCTGCTATCGGCAGCGATGACAAAGCCTCCAATACCTTTGCGGATTCTTCCACTAAAGCAGCCAGTGGTATCGCCATTGCGGCGGCCATCAACAAAAAGACAGAATTGACTGGTGTGCGTGCTGTTGCTGAACCTACCATCGTTCGCGGTACTGGTTTTACAGCTGGTGAAGTTGCCGATCTAAACATTAACGGTGTTGACATTGCGATCAATTTGAATGAAGGATCTAACCGCGATGACGTGTTGGTTGCCATCAACAAGTTCTCAGGTCAAACCGGTGTTGAAGCAACTGCCTGGGGTGCTGGCGTTCAATTGACAGCTGCAGACGGTCGTAACATTTCTATTGGGTCCACCGAAGGTGGTACCGATCCAGAATTCCTAGGCCTTGAAGGTCAAGATATCGGAGCAGGTCCTGCTGAGAACGAGCTAGTCACATTTTTCTCTCAAGTTCGCCTTGAGTCTGACAAACAATTTGATGTGCAAAGCGGTAGCGAAGGCAATGCCAACTTCAACTTGTTGGGCTTCACACGCGGCACTTTTGGCGGCAATGACGATGGCTTGAAAGTGGCTGACATCAGTATCGCCACACAAGCCGGTGCTGACGAAGCTATCACAGCCATCGACCGCGCTATTGAGTCTGTGTCTGCCATGCAAGCCAAAGCCGGTGCCTTCCAAAACCGTTTGGAGTCTGTGGTCAGCAACTTGACCGAGTCCAACCAAAACATGTCTGCTTCACGCAGCCGTATTTTGGATACCGACTACGCGACAGAAACCACCAGCTTGGCCCGTTCGCAAATCATTTCGCAAGCAGCGACTGCCATGTTGGCGCAAGCCAACCAGTCAGCACAAAGCGTGCTGTCTTTGTTGAAATAATCGGTACAGCCTCACAAGGGCTACCTGATTCAAAAAGCCCCGCATAGCGGGGCTTTTTTTGGGCATTGGTTTTCGAATCTAAAATTCGCATGTGAAGCCCAAATTCAAACCCAACGCCAAACCTGCGTCTTCGTTAGGTGCGGCAGGCAAACCGCCTGGGGTGAGTAATCTGCAAGCCTTGTTGATTCAAGCCTTGTCGCAGCACCAGCAGGGGCAATTGGCGCTGGCACAAACCGGCTATGAGCAAGTTCTGGCCGCACAACCTGCGCATTTTGATGCCCTGCATATGTTGGGCGTTTTGCTTACGCAAACCCAGCAACCCGAGCGCGCGGTTGTTTTGCTAGAGCAAGCTCTGCGCATCCAACCCCATGTGGCGGGCGCACACGAAAATTTAGGGCTGGCCCTGAGGCAGTTAAACCGTTTGGAGGATGCATTGCACAGCTACGACCAAGCGCTGGCTTTGGACCCGCAACATGCCCAGACCCATGTCAACCGTGGCGTGGCCCTGAAAAGCTTGAAACGCTATGACGAGGCCTTACAGAGCTACCAGACCGCCTTGTCATTGCAGCCAGACATGGTTCAAGCACGCTACAACCGCGGTTTGTTGTACAGCGATGTAAATCTCCCATTGCAAGCATTACAAGCATTTGAAGCGACCTTGCAACTGCAGCCCCATTTCCACCCCGCGCTTTGGGGCAAGACCTTGTGCCTGTTGCAAATGGGTGAATTTGCTCAGGCTTGGCCTTTGTATGCCAGTCGTTGGCAGCAACACGAGGAGGAGTTCACCTCCCACGCCTTGCGCAGCCATGTGCCGCGCTGGCAACAGGGGCTCTCGCCGCAGCGTTTGTTGGTATGGCCAGAGCAGGGCGTGGGAGATGAACTGATGTTTGGCGCCTTGTTGGCGCAAGCACAGACGCTGTGTGGCGAGTTGTTGGTGCAGTTAGATGAGCGGCTCATTCCCCTGTTTGCACGCAGCATGCCGAATATTCAACTCATACCCAAACATGTACCCCTGAGCGAGTCTTTGTACGACGCGCATATGCCCATGGGAGACTTGCCGGGTATTTTTTGCAAGCACTTAGAAGATTTTCAAGCCCTTTCCCATCCGTATGTACAGCCGGATGCGGCGCGTGTTCGTGCATTGCGCGACTTGTTAAGCCCCGATGGCAAGCCGCTGTGTGGCATCAGTTGGCGCAGCAAAAATATCAAAAGAGGCGAAGACAGAAGCGTGCCGCTGGGCGCTATGGTTCAAGCACTGATTAACCCACAGGTGCGCTTGGTTAATTTGCAATACGGTGAGGTTGACCCAGAGCTTTCCCAATTGCTGCAAACGACGGGGGTGGAGGTGATTCAGTGTCCGCTGGTGGATAACCAAACTGACCTCGACGGGCTTGCCGCGTTGATTCGTGCCTGCGATCTGGTGGTATCTGCCGACAATACCACCGTACATTTGGCGGGTGCGATGGGACAAGCCGTGTGGGTGCTGCTGCCATTCAGTGCCGATTGGCGTTGGTTGCTTGAGCGCTCGGACAGCCCTTGGTATCCCAGTGCTCGCTTGTTCAGGCCGTCGATGGTCACAGACTGGGGACCGGTGTTGGAGCAGTTGTCTCGTGCATTTGCGCAAAGGTTTTATGTCGCCAATTGATCAAAAACAGGCTTTGTTGCTCAACTTCACGGCCAGCACCTACCACTGGGGGTGTTACGGCACCTCCATGGAAGTCTGGACCAGCTTGGTTGAGCGCGGTTATTACGTTGAAATGGTGAATGTGCGCGAAATTCACTTGCTGGAACCCACTCCCCAACAACTCAAAGATTTTGATCAAGCCGAATTTGGCATTGCCTTTCTCAAAGCCAATCCCCGCCTCTATCACATGCTATTGAGTTCGGATGTGGTTTACGTGAATGGCGAGGGGACCTTGCACGGCCCCAACAAGGCAGCCATCAACTTGTTGTATTTGATGTACTTGGCCAAGATCAACTTCAAAAAGCCTGTCTACCTCATCAACAGCTCTTTTTTCCCTGCTGACAATGGCCAAGCACATCCCCAGTTAGATGCGATTTATGGCCATGTGGCGCGTGTCATCGACCATATCGTTCCCCGCGAAGCGCAATCACTCGCTGTCTTGGCGCGTCTGGGTGTGACGGCTACACAAGGCTTTGACTGTTTGCCGCGTTTTATCCAACGCCATGGCTTGATCGGTTCGCATGAATTTACCCCCACTGTGGTGGTGGCCGGCGGCGTCAATATGACGCAAGAGCAAACACTGCAGTTTGGCCAGGCATTGAACAAAGCGCACCGCGCAGGTACTCAATATGTATTTTTAACAGGTGCCAAAGCCATGCTTAACAGCGAAGATGCGCGCATCTTCGAGGCCTTGCGATCGGTTTTTCCGGCCCTCACCTGTGTCAATGCGCAGTCGATGCGCGAATGGTTGGAGGTGATGGCGCGGGCCGCTTGTGTGGTGTCAGCACGCTTTCACCACAGTTTGGCGGCGGTGAGTTTGGGTACGCCGTGCTTGGTGTTCCCCTCCAACACGCCTAAAACCCAAGCTGCCATGCAGATGCTGGGCGTTGATACCTTGCCAAGCTTGTCGCACGATGTGTCTGTGATCGGTGACTTTGTCTCTGCGGCTTTGCAGCAGCACCTCCCACCCATCGCGCCCAAGTTGGTGGCACATGTGGTGGATCTTGCCTCGCATAATTTCCTTGAGACGGCTTAAATGACATCCCTGCATCTTTTCAGAAAGACCTCGTCATGACCCCCACCGAGATTGATAGCCTCATGCAACTCGCCCAGTCGGGCAGCATGAGCCTAGAGCAGTTGATGCAATATGCCGACACGCTCAAACAAGGCGGGCATGGCCAGCAGGCCATGGACTTGTACAAGATTTGGATTGCCTGTACACCGTCGCCTACCCGCTTTGTGGCGCTGTTCAACTGGGGAGTCATGCTATCTGACGCAGGTGACTTGGACGGTGCGGAAATGGCTTACCGCCAGTGCGTGGCTTTGAATGCCGGTTTGCTGCAAGCCAAAATCAACTTGGGCTTGACGCTGGAGCGCAAAAAGAACTTTGAGGAAGCTTTGCTGCAATGGGCCGATGTGGCCCATGCCCAAGCCGGCCCCGCTTCCACCGATGTGGATCTGAAAACCATGGCGCTCAACCATATCGGGCGGTTGCAAGAGTTTCGCCATGTTTACGATGAGGCCGAGCAAGCCTTGGTGCAAAGCTTGGCCCTCAACCCCAAGCAACCCGATGCCATTCAGCACTGGGTGCATTTGCGTCAAAAGCAGTGCAAATGGCCGGTCTGTGTGGCGCTGCCTGGCATACGCGAAAACGATATGTTGGCCGCCACTTCTCCTTTGGCCATGCTGTCCTTGCATGACGATCCGGCCTTGCAATGGATGGCTTCGCGGGCGTTTGTGGAGCGCAAGTTCAAATTGCAAGAAGAGCGTTTGGCGCCGGCCCAGCGAATCCCTCATGCGCGTATTCGCATCGGTTATGTGTCGGGTGATTTGTGCACCCATGCAGTGGGCCTGTTGATGGCAGACTTGATCGAAGCCCACGATAAAACACGGTTTGAAATCTTCGCCTTTGATTTCAGCCCCGAAGATGGCACGGCCTACCGTGCGCGCCTTAAATCGGCGTTTGACCATGTAATTGATATCCGCCAGCTCGATGACCGCCGCGCCGCCTTGACTATTCGTCAAATGGAAATCGATGTGTTGATAGATTTGCATGGACTGAGCTCGGGCTCACGCCCGGGCATCATGGCTTTGCACCCCGCGCATTTGCAGGGCACCTACTTGGGCTTCATTGGCACCACGGCCATGCCGTGGATAGATTTTGTGGTGACTGACCCCTTTGCCTTGCCCGAAGCGCTCACACCCTATTTCACTGAAGAGCCTTTGTACATTGAGAGTTCTTTTATTCCACTGCACAAGCCAGAGATGAGCGAACCCCCAGTGGGGCGCAGCGATGTGGGCTTGCCCGAAGACGCGGTGGTCTTGGCCAGTTTCAACAACATCTACAAGTACAACGCCGATTTGTTTGCGGTGTGGATGGGCATCCTCAAGCGCTGCGACAAGGCTGTGCTTTGGCTGTTGGATGACAACCCTTGGGCCACCGCGCAATTGCAGCAACGTGCACTGGCGCACGGCATACCGTTGCATCGATTGGTGTTGGCCAAACGGTGTACGCACCAAGAATACCGACAGCGTTTGCGTTTAGCAGATATTTATTTGGACACGTATCCCTATAACGCGGGCTCGACTGCTCGCGATGTGTTGGACGCGCGTTTGCCGATGGTCACCTTGAGCGGCAAAACCTTTATCTCGCGCATGGCCGGCAGCATGCTGCACGCCGCAGGTGTGGGTGAGTTGGTCACCCACAGCCATGCTGATTACGAAGCCTTGGTGGTGGCCTTGGCCCACGACCCCGAGCGCATCGCCGCGCTCAAGCAAACCTTAGAAGAGCGCTCAGTCACTTGGCATCAAGCGCCTGCGCGCTTGATTGCCAGCCTAGAGCAAGCCCTGATGGCACGCTTGCCATAAAGGGCTTACACGCCCAAGGTATTTCGCTGATCTGTGTTCATCACCGCGATTTGCGTTGAAGTGATGGCCGCGATTTGCGAAGCATTGAAGACCGACAGCTGCTCGGTGCTCATCGCCACAATGTGGTCGGTACGTAAAGCGGCCACGTCTTCGATGGACAAGCCAGGAATTTGCTCGATGGTCAAACTCTGCACCTGATCGGTAGACAAGGCGCGCACTTGCGAGGTGGTCAACGCATTGATACTGCTGGAGGGCAATGAGGCCACTTGGCTCACATCCAAAGCGCCAATCTGGGCGTTGCTGAGCGCTGAGATTTGCCCCGAGCTAAGCGATGACACTTGCAATGTAGACAAGGCGAGTATGTTGGCTGTGCTCAATCCCGCTATACCCGTTGTGCTGATGGCTTGCAACTGCTCGGGTGACATGACACCGATTTGCTCGGCACTCATGGCGCGCAACTGCGCGCTGCTGAGCACTTGGTAGTCGCCGGTTTCCAACGCGCCGATTTGGTCGCTGGTCATGGCCGCAATGTGTGCGGAGGACAAACCTTGTACCTGCGTGGTCGACAAAGCCGCCACCTGTTCGGTGCTCAAGGCGCGAATCACGTCGCTGGTCATGGCATTCAAGTCGCGGGTTTCGATAGCGGTCAACTGGTCGGTGGTCAAGCCGCGCAACTGGTCGGTGGTCAAGATGGCCATTTGTTCGGTGGTCAGGGCGGTCACATTGGCATTCGACAAGCTGCCCAATTGGCTGCTGGTGACGGCGACAAACTGTGCGGTCGTCAGGGCATTGAGTTGACCTGCGGTCATGGCCGAGAACTGGTCTGTGCTCAAAGAAGCCACTTGCGCTGTGGTCAAGCTGCTGATGTCGTTGGTCTCAATGGCCGCAATCAAATCAGCGTCCATAGAAGTCAACTGATCGGTCGTCAAAGCGGCCAACTGAGCTGCGGACATGCCAGCGACGTCGGCGATATCCAAACCGGCCAATTCGGAATTGGTCATCGCAGCAATTTGTGCGGTGCCAAAGGCCGCCACTTGCGTGGTGCTGAGTGCAGCAATTTGCAGCGACGACAGGGAAGCCACTTGTTCTGTGGTGAGCGCGGCCAGTTGGTCGGTCTTGAGTGCATAAACTTGCGAACTGGACAAGGCTTGCATCTGGTCGCTGGTGAAGGCGCGCACTTGGTCGGTGGTAAGGGCTTGCAGGTCCAAAGTTTCCAAGCCGCCCAAAGCCAATGTGTTGATGCTCTGGATTTGGCTGGTGAGCATATTGGCCGCTTGGGCGGTGCCCAAAGCCGTGATTTGGCCGCTGGTGAGCGAGGCCACTTGTGTAGTGGTCAAACTGCTCAGCGTTGCGGTGGTCACAGCAGCGATTTGCGCCGAAGTCAAGGACTGCAACTGCTCTTCGCTCAAAAGGTTCATCTGAGCCACAGACAAAGCTGCAACTTGGGTGGTCGACAAGGCGGCCACTTGCCCTGTGCTCAAGGCGCTGAGTTGCAGCGTGCTCAAGCTGTTGAGCTGATCGCTGGTCAAAGCCTTGGCTTGCGCTGTCGTCAAGGCCGAGACTTGCAACGGGCCCATACCCACCAAGGATGCGGTGGTCAGCACCGAGACTTGGTCGGTGGTCAAGGCCTTGACCTGATCGGTCAGCAATGCCGCGACTTGCGTAGAGGTGAAGCCTGCCACGTCGCCCGACTCGAGCGCCGCAATATTGGTGGTGGTGAGGGTCTGAACTTGCTCGGCCAACATCGCCGCGTATTGCGTGGATACCAAGGCGCGCAACTGGTCGCTGCTGAGTGCGCCAATTTGGGCGGTTTGCAGTTCCTGCAAATGGGTGGTGGTGAGGTTGGCCAGCTGGGTGGTGCTGAGCTTGGCCATCTGACCCACAGTCAAGGCAGGCATTTGATCGCTGGTCAAGGCGTTCAACTGTGCAGTGCTGAGCTTGTCGATTTGGTCGGTGGTCAAGGCCACCAATTGGTCGGTGCTCATGGCTTGCAGGTCGGCATTTTCGATGGCACGGATCTGACCCGATGTCATATTGGCCACTTGCTCGGTGGTGAGAGCGGCTGCTTGTGCCGTACTCAAGGCGGCCACATTGGCCGTGGTCAACTTGATCAGCTGCGTTGTGGTCAGCGCGGCAACCTGATCGGTGGTCAAGGCGCCCAGCACGGTGGTGTTCAGTGCAGCAATGTGATCGGTCTTGAGTGTGGAGACCTGACCAGTGGTGAGCGCCGCCACTTGTTCTGTGGTGAGGTTGTTGATTTGCGCAGACCCCATGACATTGAGCTGTGTGCTGCTGAGCACAGTGATTTGGTCGGTCTTGAGCGTGATGAGTTGCGCAGTCCGCAGCGCAGGCACTTGGCCTGTGGTGAGCGCCAGCAATTGATCGCTGTTGAGAGTGCGCAGCTGACCCGAGGTGAGAACCACCAAATCGTCGGTTTCCATCTTCTCGATTTGCGAGGTTTGCAGCGCGGCAATTTCGTCGGTACGCAAAGCCACCACTTGTTGGGTCGACAAGGCCACAATGTGAGCGGTATCGAGGTTGGCGATTTGTTCTGTGCGCATGGCAGCGATGTCGCGGGTCTCGATGGCTTGCAGCTGGCTGCTGGTCAGCGTATTGAGTTGCTCCGCGGTCATGGCAGCTATTTGTGCCGCAGTCATGGACACCAAGTTCTGCGTAGGGATGGCAAATATTTGCGCTGTTTCCAAAGCTGCCACTTGGTCGGTGGTCAGTGCTGCCATTTGGCGCTGACGCAAAGCGCTCACCTGAGCTGTGGTCAGTGCAGTCACCTGATCGGTACGCAGGCTGGCCAAACTGGAAGTATGCATGGCTGCGATTTGATCGGTGGTGAATTTGGCCAATTGGTCGTTGAGCAAGGATACGGCTTGCAGAGTGGTCAATGCAGGCATGTCACGAACCTCAATGGCTTGCAATTGCGTGCTGCTGAGGGTTTGAATTTGCTCTTCATTCAGCGCAGCCAACTGCAGCTGCGACAAGCTGGCAATTTGCCCCGTCTTGAAGGCGCCGATTTGTTCGACACTGAGTGAATCGATTTGGGCGGTAGAGAAGCCACCAATGTCAAAAGATTGGATAGCTTCAATTTGTTCTGTCTGGAGCGAAGCAAGCTGATCTAAGGTCATGCTGCTGAACTGGCCGCGCTGCATGCCCACAATTTGTTCGGTCGACAGCGATTCAATTTGCTCGCCCGACAGCGCCTGAATTTGGTCCGATGTGAACGCGGCTAAATCTTGCGTATCCAAAACCGCCAATTGCTCGGTGGTGATGGCGGCGACTTGGCGTGTGGTCAGGTTAGCGGCTTGTTGTGTGGTCAAGCTGGGGATTTGGTCCGTCGTCAATGCGACGAACAAGTCCACGTCCAAGCCGGCCATTTGTTTGGTGGTCAGCGCGGCAATTTGACCCGAAGTCAGTGAAGCAATTTGTTCGGTGTTGAAGAAATTCAACTGATCGACCGACAAGGCCACCAAGTCGATGGTCTCCAGAGCCGGCACTTGCTCTGAGGTCATGCCTGCAATTTGTTGTGAGGTCAGCGCCTTAGTTTGGCTGACCGTCAAGGCCACGATTTGGCCGGTGGTCATGGTGCCCACTTGCGCAGACGTTAAAGCGGCAATGCTTTGGGTTTTCAGAGCAGCTATTTGGCTGGCCAGCAATTCAGGCACTTGATCAGTGGTCAGGGCGATGACCTGGTCGGTGGTCAGCGCGGCGATGTCGTTGGTGGTGACTTTGATTAACTGATCGGTGGTCAGCGCAGCGATTTGTTCGGTACCCATGTGGCTGAACTGGCTGGTGGTCAAAGCCGCGATTTGCTCTGTCAGCAAGGCCGCCACTTGATCGGTGTCCAAAGCCGCCACATCTTGTGTTTCCATGGCCGCGACTTGCGCTGTGGTCAGCGCGATCAAAGAATCGGTGACCATGTTGCGGAATTGGCCGGTGGTCATGGCCACGATCTGGTCTTTGCGCATCACCTCTAAATCACCGGTTTCAATGGCGTTGATTTGTTCGGTGGTGAGGTTGTAGACCTGTTGCGTCGTTAAGGCGCGAATTTGGTCTGAACCCATGGCCGCGACGTTGTCTGAAGTAATGGCTTGCAAGTCATCGGTGGCAAAAGCGGTGATTTGCGCTGTGGTCAGCGACTTGATTTGGTCTTCAACCAAGGCTTCGGCCTGATCGGTTTTTAAGGCAATGATTTGTAAGCTGGTCAGCCCTGTGATGCTGGTGCTGCTGATGGCGGCAATTTGCGTGATGTCCAAGGCGCGCAATTGGTCGGTGGTGATGGAGGCAATTTGCGCCGACGACATGGCATCCATGTGGTCGGTGGTCAAGCCTGGTAAATCTTCGGTTTGAATAGCAGCGATTTGGGCCGTCTTCAAGGCCTGAATTTGCGTCACTTTGGCCTCGGCCCACTGTTCACTGGACAAGGCGGCAATTTGTGCCGTGCTCAGGGCCGCGATTTGATCGGTTGTGAGCTCAGTAAATTGTTCTGGGGTCAACGCAGCGATGCTGGCGGTGGTCAAGGCCGCCACTTGGGCCGGCTTCAGTGCCACCAGTTGCGCAGTCAGCAAATTCGACACTTGCTCGGTGGTCAAGGCTTGCAGCTGAGATTTGGTCAGCACTGCCAAGTCGTTGGTTTCAAAGGCGACGATTTGGTCAGAGGTCAATGCGGCAATTTGATCGGTGCTCAAGTTTTGAACTTGGCTGGCGCTCAGAGCTTCTATGCGGTCGGTATCCAAAGCCACCAAATCTTGGGTTTGTATGGCCACCAACAGTTTGTTGCTCAGGGACGCAACTTGTTCGCTGGTGAGCGCACCAATTTGGTCGCTGGACATGGCCACGATTTGCTCGGTGGTCAAGGCCCGCAATTGGCTGGAGGTCAAGGCGGCGATACGGTCTACGTCCAAGGCCGCTATTTGGCTCGTACTCAGGTTGGTGATAACGCTGTTTTTGAGTTCTGAAATTTGCTCGCTGGTTAGCGCAGCCACTTGGGTGCTGGTCATTGCCATGACTTGGGTGGTGGTTAACGCCGCCACATCAGCGCCGGTTTGAATGGCGGCAATTTGGCTGTCTTCAAGCGCGCGAATTTGTGCGGTGGTCAGGCTGGCCACTTGGGATGAGGTGAGGGCTTCAATCAACTCGGTATCTAAGGCGGCCACGTCGGCGGTCTGTATCAACGTAATTTGGCGAGTGGTCAGCGCGGCAATTTGTTCGGTTGCCATATTGTTGAATTGGTCAGCGCTCAAGGCTACGATTTGTGCGTCATTTAAAGCCATCAACTGCGAGCTGCTCAATGCGCCAATTTGGTCTGCATCCAAGACGGCAATGGCCTTGGTCGACAAGGCTGCAATTTGGCTGGGTTTGAGGGCTTGAATCTGTTCCACGCCCAAGCCGGGGACTTGCAGCGAGGTGAGCGCAGCGACTTGCGTGGTGGTCAAGGCCGCCAAGTCATCTGTGGCGATGGCCGTGACTTGTTCTTCACTTAAAGCGGCAATTTGCCCAGTGGTGAATGCGCTGGCTTGGGATGTGCTGAGGGCGATGATTTGGTCTGAACCCAAGCCCTGCATGTCACGCGTTTCAATGGCTCTGATTTGCTTGGCCTTCAAACTGGTGATTTGTGTGGGGTCTAAGGCGGCGATTTGCGCTGAGATCAAACCAATCATTTGATCGGTGGTCAAGGCCTGAATTTGCGAGGTCGACAAGGCCTGCAACTGACCACTGTCAACGCTTGCGATGCGGCTGGCGCTGAAAGAAGACACTTGGGACGCCCGCAAGCCCGTGAGTTGATCTCCCGTCAGGGCATTGAATTGTGCGGCAGTCAAAGACGCCACTTGGGCACTTTTGAGGGCGTTGAGCTGTTTGGTGCTCAAGGCCTCAATTTGTTCAGTTTTAAGTAAAGATACATTGCGGGTGGTCAATGCCTGCATTTGGGTGTTGCTCAGACCTTCAATTGCACTGGCGGTGATGGCTTGGAGTTGGGTGCTGGTCAGTGAGCTGACTTGCGTGTTGGTCAGACTGGCAATTGCCGTTGAATCAAAAGAGGACAAATCCGTCGTGGGAGTGACCGTGGTGGTGGCCACGCTCATCACGATGGGCTGATTCATTAGGTTGCGAGCACCTAAGTTCAAGCTAATGGACATGTTGTTCTCTTTGTTTCAAAAAAGTTTCTGACAGCCTTTAAATCGGCAGATAGCACGATAACTGTAAAAAAAATTGCTTACGCCATACCCCTTGATAAATAGAGGTGAAAAAGTAAACGTTTAGTAGCTAATTACTTTGCGCAGGCGGCAAATATTTGCCGCTTAAGCGCAATGTCAGGCTAAGAGGTCTAAGGCGGAGTGCAGTGGGGTGTAGGTGCTTGCGCTGTAGTATTTGATGAGTTCAATGTTTTTCAAATTCACCACCACTTTTTTGTCGCCGCTGCCATTGCTGGCGGTCGCGTCTTTGTCGGTGCTGCCGTCCCAGCTGTCAAGGGTCCAGTCTGCGGCGGTGCCAGCCAGGTAAACCACATCGCTACCGCTACCACCGTCGATGTCTTGGTCGGTGACAATGGCGCTAGGGTCGACAAAAACGGCGTCATTGGCTGTACCGCCCACCACCGCGTCAAAGTAACTGCCATAGTTGATGGACACGTTGTTGTAGCCAAGATAGCTTTGATAGGTCTTGACATAACTTTGCAGTCCTTGAGGGACCGTAGTGAGATAAGTCTTGATGTCAGTGGCCAAGGTGTTGATGGAACTGTAGGCGCCGGGTCGCAAGTCCACGATGTTGGACTTTGTCACGCTGCTCATGTCCAACGTACCGCCCTCAGGGGTGTAGGTGGATTGAAACCCCTTCCAGTTGGCATCAAAACTCAGGGTTTGGTAGCTGCCAAGGTTGGTGGGGCTCTTCGACTTGCCATACAAATACTGCAAAGCCGTCACGTCGTAAGTCATCAAGGTGGACGGGTTGAAGGAGGCTGCAGACGCACCTATATCAGTGATGGTCACATGCATGGCATCGGCGGGCTGGTTGTACGACATCACGCTGTTGCGCCGCGTATCGGTGGTTTTGGGCAGGTAGGGGCCTGCTGCCCCGCCACCACCGGCGTTGTAGTTGCCCGGGTGTTTCAAGCCCAAGGTATGGCCAATTTCATGGATTAAGGTTTCCCAGCCGTAGCTGCCATGTGCAAACGACAAATTGGTGGGTTCGTCTTTGTCGAGCATCAAAAATACATTGTGCGCACCACTGGCATTAGGCGGGTTGGCGTAACCCGCGCTGTTGGCTTGTTGGTTCGTGCCAAAGTTGATGTCCGCCGAGCCGTCTGTTGCCCCAGAATTGGTGAACGTCACATTGATCAGCGACGACAAATAGGTGAAAGCATCCGCAACCGCCGCTTTTTGCGTGGCGTTCATCTCGGCAAAACCGGTTCTGTCTTGCTGTGTTGCTGTGGCGGGCAGGGTTTGAATGAAGCTGTAGGTGAATGTGTGCTTGGAGCTGCCCTCGTCGAGTGCGTACAAGCCCGGTTTGATCAGGGTATCGGAGGTTTTGGCGCCTTTGGCGCTGCTGTCAAACCACCATTGCTTGGTGGTACCCGACAACAGGGCATTCACATTGGCGTCACCGCTGTCGCCAAACACAGTGAAATCGTCGAATTCAAAAAAATTCACCCCTTTCATGCTGTACTTGACGTCCGCCTCTGTCACTGCAAAGCTGCCATCGGTGTTGGTCTTGACATTGTTCGGGTTGTAGTTGTCGCTCAACTTGACCGACACGGCTGCCCCACTGGTTTTGGCCAAAACCGCTGCATAGGTTTTGTACTGCGCTGCCGTGACCGTCAGCGTGGCGCGAGAGGTGTCGGTGGTTTTGATCCCCGACAAGACGCTGGCTTTGAGGTTGAGTTTGTCCAGATTGGCCTGGATGTTGGCACTGGTGTCAGCCACACTCAGGGTGTATTTGCTGATGATCTTTCCCACAGCGCTTGAATTCATTTGGGCCACGCTCAGGCTCAGCCCAGGCTTGACATCGGTCAATGCGATGGTTTTGAGCTTGGTAGACGCCGTTTCCAAGGCCGCCAATTGCGTAACGACGTTGCTGCTGCTGTCGTTCACCGACACCGCAGTTACTTTGGTGTTTTCCAGTCGGGTGGCCACGTTTGTGGCGGCCACACCGGTCAATGCCAAGCTGTAAGAACCAGTGATTTTGGCCAATGTGCTGGTATATAAAAGGTAATTGGCGTCCGTCAAGGTGATGGCGCTGGGCACACCGGAGGCGGTAATATTTTGCAGTTTGCTCGCTGTTTTCAGGCTGGGCAGCTGCAAGGCGATGTTGGCGCTGGTGTCCACAAAGTTGAAGGAAGTGACTTTGGCATTGGCGTTAACGGCCGCCAGTGTTTTGGCACTCACGTCGTTCAATGACACGGTGTAATTGCCGCTGTCGATTTTTCCAAGCACCGAAGCGCCGGCTGCGAACTGCGCCGAGGTAAGCGCCAAAGCGGCCTTAGTGCCGGTTTGCTCAATGCTGTTGATTTTGCTGCCTTGTACCAATAAATCTGCAAATTTGAGCGCAATATTGGCGCTGGTGTCAGACACCTTGACAAAGGCAACGCTGGAGATTTTGCCCATCAAAGCCGTGCTGTTGGCAAGGTCGGCCGCGGTCAAGCTGATGGTGGGTTTCGAAGCGTCTTTGATTTTGAACGACGAGATTTTTCCCGCCGTGGCCAAGGCTTTTAAATCTGTCCACTTTGCCTTGATATTGGCCGCAGAGTCCTCAATCACCACCGCCTTGGCCAAGCTTCCCGCCTTGAAACTCGCCACGGCTGTCGCCGCGTCAGGGTTGGGCGTAGCGGCACGGTAAACCACGGGACGCACGATGGCCGAACTGCGTGAAAGAGCGGTGGGGGTCATGGTGGCCCAAGAGTGAGTAATGAAGCAGTCAATAGCTTTGTAGGTTTATGTTGGCGCAGTCCATCCCAAAGCTGTTTTTTGCGCAGTCGTTAAGCTGGCGATTTGGGCAGCGTTAGCCAAAATTGACGTCTTTGCATCGGCACTGAATGCCCCCAGTTGCTCATCCGTCATACCAGCCAGTTGAGCTGCTTTGAAGCCCGTGCTGGCGTTGTCGTCCGCAGGCTCAATTTGCGCAACGGTGAACAAAGCCATTTGGGCCGTGGTTAAGCCGTTGATGCCAGTGTCTTTCAGCCCATAGATTTGGGCCCCAGTCAGGGCCGCAATTTGGCCGTCACCTGTTAGCGAGCCAATCTGCGTCTCACTCATGGCAGCTAATTGAGCCACTGTCATGAGTGCCAGTGCATCGGTGCTGATGGCTGCAATTTGATTTTCAGCGGGGGAGACAGCATCCGACCCATTCAAGCCTGGAATTTGTGCCACTGTGAATGCCTTCATTTGCTCACCGCTCAAAGCAGCGATTTGTGTTGAAGTGAAGGCAGAGACACGATCATTCGTGAGCTTTGACAGCTGTGTAGCCTGCAGTTCAGGAATTTCAGTGCTTGCATCAAAGGCCTGAATTTGTGCTGTCGTCAAGGTGTTGAGCTGCGTTGAGGTCAACGCAGACACATCGTCACCGATAGCAGCAATCCAAGTTGTGTCCAGAGCTGCAATGTCATCCGTATTCAAGCTCTTGATTTGCGCTGATGTCAAAGCTTCGACTTGTGCTGCATCCAACAGGTTGAGTTTGGTGTCTCCAAGCCCATTGATGACCGCTGTGCTGAGGGCGGCCATTTGGTTGAATGTGCCTGAATCTGCATCTGTCACGGTGTCGAAGGCTGCGATTTGTGTGTCTGTCATGGCAGATACCTGCACCAAACTCAACACCTTGACTTGATCGGCTGTGAACATCGGCACTTGCTCGTCGCTGAAAAGCGCCATTTGATTGACTGAGCTTTCCGCACCTGTGGTGAACGCCTTGAGCTGTGACGCTGACAAAGCCTGAATTTGGTCAGAACCCATGGCCTGGATAAAGCCAGCATCCAGCAGTTGAATTTGCGCTGTCGTGATCGCCTTGACTTGCAGGTCGGTCAGACTTTGCACTTGTGATTCAGACAAAGCACCCAATTGAGACACATCCAAGACGGCCAGATCTTTGTTTTCAATCTTGGCCACTTGTGCGTCAGTCATGGCTGTGATTTGCGCATCGGTCAGCGCTGCAAATTGGGCCGTGGTGAGCGCTTGAATTTGCTCAGTTTCAAATGCTTGAATTTGCTCTTCGCTCATGTTGTCGATGTCGGCGGTTTCAATCGCCGCCACTTGCGCAGCGCTGAACTCTTTCAACTGTGCCGATGTGAAGTAGCCCACCTGCGTTGCTGTCAGGCCTTTGATTTGTGCCGCGGTAAAGCCCGAGATTTGTGTCGCCGCATCAAAGGCTTGAATTTGTTCTTCGTTCAAGCTGGTGATAGCGGTCAAGCTGATAGCTGAAATTTGCTCTGTGCTGAGTTCACCAATCTGTGCCGCGCTGAGATTGGACACATGAGAACCTTCAAGAGCCGTCATTTGTGCCTTGGTGAAGAAACCCACTTGTGCAGGCGTGAAGGCTGCAATTTGTGTTTCACCATCCAGTGTGGCCAATAAGGCGGGCTTGAAGGCTTGAACTTTGGCTAACGTATCGAACTTCACCAATTGTTCGGCGGTCAATGAGTTGGCTTGTGTTTCGCTCAAACCAGCAATGTGTTCCACCGTCATGAATGCGGCTTGTGCCTCTGTCATGGCAGTGATTTGCCCTGCGGTCACGCTCTTGAACTGGGCGGCCGTGATGGCAGCAAATGCCGTGGTGTTGATCGATGCAAACAAATCAGCATTCATGCCCGTCCATTGATTGGCCGTAACCGATGTGATTTGGCTGCTGGTGATTTGCGCCACTTGATCGGTGGACAAGTAGTTGAGATGCGTCACGTCGAATGCGGCCAAATTCTTGCCCGTGAAGGCTGTCATTTGCGCGGTTTGCAAATTCTCTATTTGGTCTTTGCTCATGGCCTGAACCTGAGCCACCGTGAGGGCGCTGATTTGATTAACCGTGCTGCCAGTGCCCGTTGTCAACCCTGCAATCACATCGGTTGACAGCGCAGCAAACGCAGCAGGTTTGATGGCTGCTATTTGCGTGGCATCAAGTTCTGCGACTTGAGCCGTGGTCAGGCCTGGTGCTTGTTCATCGGTTAAGGTGCCCAATTGAGCCGCGCTGAACGCGCCGATTTGGCCTGCAGTCATCGCACCAATCTGATCTGAACTCAGCACCAAGACTTGCGCTGCAGTCAGGGATGCAATTTGGCTCTTGCTTCCTTCGACCTGGTCAGTTGGGGTCGTACCCAACCATGCCATTTGGTCCGTGGTGAGGTTGTCAATCACAGTGGCCTGCAGTGCTGCAATTTGCTTAGAGCTCATGGCCCCAATTTGCGATTCAGTCAAATTAGGCACTTGGGTTGCAGACAAAGCGGCGATCTGAGCAGGCGTCATGACCCCAATCTGTGCATCGCTGAAGCCCGCGACTTGTTCGCCTGAGAGGGCGGCGATTTGCGCAGCAGAGAACACGGCTACTTGGTTTTCATTGCTGCCAGAGACGGCAGAGTTGAACATGCCGATTTGTTCGGCGCTGAACTTGGTCA
>Ga0070374_10000180_pt1 | contig 24084 bp, 28 predicted proteins | sample LauGreSuBDMM15SN_2_FD_66374 | JGI IMG/M metagenome (GOLD analysis project Ga0070374, IMG submission 66374) | Freshwater lake microbial communities from Lake Michigan, USA - Su13.BD.MM15.SN (version 4) (version 4) | ecosystem: Environmental > Aquatic > Freshwater > Lake | place: Lake Michigan...
GCGAACGACTGAAAATCGTTAGGTCGCCGGTTCGATCCCGGCCTCAGCCACAACTAATTATTATTACTGAATAAATGTTTTTTAAATACAAAAATGATTAAGCAGATCCAGCTTTTCTTCTGTGCATTTTCGGAGCTGCTCCACCAGTTTGGCCGGCTCCGATTTTAGAACCAGAACTTGGCCCACCAGCTTTGCCGCTATTGCCGCCTTTTTGTTTTTTGGCGAGCGCAGCTAACATCTTTGCCTTTGGATCATTTTCATTTACTTTTTTATTCTCGTCGCTCATTTAATTACCACCTGTATTAGTTTCAGTTATCGCTTTAAGTAGTGTTCTAACCTCAGACTCTTTATAGCGGCGATGTCCACCTAGGGTTCTAATTGAGGTTAATTTGCCAGCCTTTGCCCATCTTGTAACAGTCTTTGGATCTACTCTAAATAAAGCTGCTACCTCAGCTGGGGTTAATAGATTTTCTTGAGTACTTGAGGTTGATGGCGCAAAGTTTGATTGACTCATTTGCTTCTTCTAATCTCAGCAATCCTGTGCTTAATAATTATTTATTTAAATCAATTTCTAAAACCTCTAGTAATGTCTGCTTTAAACCTTATGGAGTAAGTATCCCTTTGAATATATTTAAGGACAAGTGCTTATTTAGGTTGAAGATTCAAGGGCGGCCACCTTGCGCCAGCGCGAGACTAGCCGCTCATAACCACGCCCGACGACCCACAGATTAAAAGTCTGTGCTCTACCGACTGAGCTAAAGGCCCCAAAGGAAACAAAATAAGGTAAGGGTGCTTAACTAGATTAAAACACCCTGGCCTTAAGCCTAGCGTCTAATCATATGGCATAGATAAAGGAGTTAGATTTACCCATGCGCTCAGACCATGTCTCATATGTAACTTCCCATGATCAACTAGCCGACACCGTTCAACGTCTTGGCGCTCGCCTCGGCAGCACATTTGTTGATGGCAGAATTCATCCATGCTTTGGCACACGCAACTTCACACTTCCATCACAAAATGGTCATTACCTAGAAGTTGTATGCCCTCTCGACCATCCTTCATCTGACTCAACTCCTTTTGGTAAAGCTGTTTCACAACGCGCTGCAGAAGGTGGCGGATGGCTTACGTGGGTAGTTGCAGTTGATGACGTTTCAAAGATTGAAAAGCGTTTAGGCCGTGCGGCAGTAGATGGTCACCGTACAAAACCTGATGGTAAAGATTTAGCATGGAAGCAAATCGGTGTCCTTGGAACACTAGAAGATAAGCAACTCCCATTCTTTATTGAATGGTTCTCGCTTGATCACCCATCAACTGATGGAAAAGCAATCGCAAAGATTGTTAAAGTTGAAATTGCAGGCGATGAATCGCGCATCGAAGAGTGGCTTGGATCCGAACTCCGTGCAGCTATTGGTTCAGATGTTGAAGTCGAATGGGTATCAGCAGATATCAATGATGGCGATTCAGGAATTGTTGCTGTGCACGTAATGACACCTAGCGGTGTTGTGAGACTAGATTAGTATCCGAATTAGAAATACTAAATAGTAGAAAGGCAACAAATTGAAAGCATCCTCTCAAACTATTTTACGATCATTCAACTTATTGCCCAAAAAAAGTAAAATTAAAGTTTTTTGTGCGACAATTGCACAGAGCAGTCTAAACATTTTGGATCTATTCGGTGTAATTCTCATTGGGGCAATGGGCGCCCTAGCAATACAAGGTTTGCAAGCTCGGGAACCTGGAAACAACGTGGGATTAATTCTCAGAATTATCAATGCTGAAGGATTATCGCTTCAAAAATCAGTGTTATACCTAGGTTTATTGTCTGCCACACTTTTCATTATAAAAACCCTACTATCTGTGCTTATAACCAGAAAAACGTTGTCGTTATTGTCGCAACTTTCTGCAGAATTATCCTCAAAACTTTTCTCCAGGTATATATTGCAAGACTTACCCAAAATTCAAAGATACAACTCCCAAGAAGTTGTTTATTTTATCTCCGAAGGAACGAGAAATATAATCATAGGGATTTTAGGATCATTTGTTTCGCTTGTCTCAGATTTTTCCCTGTTAATTATAATGTTTTTGGGATTGTTGATTGTCGATGTCGAAATGACCATCTTGACTACACTAATGTTCGGAGGAGTTGCATACCTACTCCATTTTTTATTGCGCGTAAGAGCAAATGTAATTGGTCAGCAGTCCTTTGAACTATCTGTAGCTAATAACAAATTAATTCTTGAAGTTTTAGATACCTACAAAGAAAATTTCGTTAAGAATCGCCTTCAATTTTATATATCAAACTTAACTGGAATAAGGAATCAAATTGGGAAAATAGGTGCTGAAACAACTTTCCAGCCCTATATAAGTAAATATGTAATTGAATTGTTTACTATTATTAGTGCATTGATACTAAGCGCCTTCCAGTTTTGGAAAAATGATGCAGTTCATGCAGTTTCAATCCTAAGCATTTTTTTGATCGCCAGTTCGCGTATTGCTCCAGCCGTAATGAGGATTCAACAAGGGGTAACAACTATTGTTAATAATGCAGGGGCGAGCGAAACTACTTTAGATTTGTTGGAGAATTTGAAAAATCCTAATACGGCGGTAGAAATTGAAAATGTTGGATTTGAGCGAGTTGAATTCGTTCCAAAGATTGAAGCAAGAAATCTGGAATTTAAGTATTCAAGAGATTCGAGATTCTCTTTACACGATATCAATTTCACAATAAATCAAGGTCAGACTGTTGCTATAGTAGGTCCATCTGGGTCAGGCAAAACCACCCTAGTGGATCTGATTTTAGGCGTACTACATGCTAATTCTGGTCAAATAAAAATCAACGACTGCACACCAAGCGACGCAATAAGAAAATGGCCAGGTTCGATTGCTTACGTACCTCAAGATATTTCAATAATCTCAGGATCCATTCGACAGAATGTTGCGTTAGGTTACCCTGACGAGGAAATAGATGATGATTTTGTTTGGAATGCCTTAAAGATCGCTCAACTTGCAGATACGGTGCAAATGTACGACACAAAATTGAGTGCCTTCGTGGGAGAAGATGGTCACCAGTTAAGTGGTGGGCAACGTCAAAGATTAGGCTTAGCTCGTGCTCTGTACACGCAACCACAAGTTTTGATTCTAGATGAAGCAACAAGTGCATTAGATGGTATCACTGAGGAAAACGTAACAAAAGAAATTGCAAACTTGAAAGGGAATGTTACTATTATTATTGTAGCTCACCGACTTTCAACAGTTCGATCAGCTGACCAAATTTTGTATCTTGAAGATGGCGTAATGATCGCATCGGGATCTTTTGAATTCGTTAGGAATATTGTTCCAAATTTTGCAACTCAAGCAAAACTTATGGGTCTATAAAAGTAAAATACTCTTCGAATGGGGAGAAATCAATGAAAGAAAATGCCATTATCATTCTCGTACGTGGGAGCCTTCTCGACATAAAAGAATTGAATTGTTGCCTTGAGAGCATCAATTTGCATCTCAAAGAAACACTTATGGATGCAGACATAATATTATTTCACGAAAGTCAATTCGAACCTTATAAATCTCAAATAGTCATCCCGAACAGTGAATACTTCCCTGCCATCTATTATTCAGAAATAAGTTTGGAGATACCAAATTACTACTCTTCTAAAGTAAGAAAAAGTATACCTACTTACTTCCCACATCCCACAAACAGCAGGCATCCAGGATTTTCAATTGGCTACAGATCGATGTGTAGATTCTTCAGTGGAGAGGTATTTACATCGCCCACGCTGCAGAGATATTTGTATTTAATGAGACTTGATACGGACTCCAGCTTCATCAAGGGAGCTGAATTTTCACTTTTCAAATGGGCAAACCAACACAAAATTAAATACGGTTTTATTAAAAGTTCAATTCAATGGGATCACCCTATGGTAAGTGAAAGTTTTAAAAATACAGCTTTAAGGATTTTATTTACTTTAAAAATTAAATACTTCATCAGAGGGTTGATGGTACCTTCAGAACGAATGTATTACACAAATTTTGAAATAATGTACCTACCATTTTTTGCATCAAATAATTGGCAGTATTTCTTTCGAAAAATTGACCTAACAGGTGGCTTTTATTTACGAAGATGGGGGGACGCAATAATTCGATATATGGGCGTCAAATCGATGGTTAGCAAAAAAGAAAGAATGGAAATACCTAATGGTTTCATCTATAAACATGGAGGAACATTTGATTCAGGAGCACGACTTAGTCGCAGGACCTATTTTCTCAAAAATCAAAATCGGCTGGGCAAACCCTAAATACACAAAAGTACCTAACGCTTTCCAAATATTAGAAAAATCAAGGGACCTGGAAGAGAACTTGGTACCCTGTAATTTTAGGACTGATATTTTTCTTCGCAAAAAAATTGATAAGCAAACTTGCTTTACCGAACAATGATCCATCAAAAAGAATATCGGCATCATCTACTAGAACGTAAGCCCCACTTTTTAAACGATCAAAGATCACTTCAATTTCATTTAAATGATGCATCTGACTTGGATGAGGATTTTTTGGATCGAAATCATAAGAATCTAAATATAGTAAGTCAATTTTATCTGCCGAATCAAAATTACGCAGAAAATCAACGCTATCGCCCAAATGAATCTCACTTTGACCAAAACAATATTTACGCGCATGTTTGACTGCTTCAGATGATATGTCAACAGAAATACACGAACCATTGGAAGCTGAGGTCAGAAGATTAAACAACAACGTACTACAACCATCATCACCCCATGAAAGTTTGTTGTGATCCGCACGCATCGAACCAGTTTCTAGCACCAGCAAGTTATCCCTAGAACAAAGTTCCTCAATGATAAATTCAAAGGTTGGTACACGATTTCGTACTGGATTATCCAAATGTGAAGGAGAAACAAGTTTGTCAGATATAAATTTAGAGAAAATAAATCTAAAGTCAAATCTCAGAAAAACTAAAATCCGCAAGAACAAAATGAACAAAAAATTTGCAAAACGGATCTTAATGATATTTTTTGCCTTAATCATCAATTGAGCCATAGGAGAAAACTACTGCTTACACTGCAGAAATATCAAGAACTAAAAAATAGTGCTAAAGTAAGTCTGTGTTTAGGAATGTATTTAGAAAAGTTTTAATTGGATTCTCACGAATTGGCATAGCAATCACTTCTACCAGAAATTTGAATTACCTAAATAATTCGATTGAAGAGTACACCCGGTATAAATCTTTCGTTAACAAAACATTAGAAATAGCGGTGACCACAGAAGAATTCAATGAAATGCATAAATTGTTTTCAGATTCCAAGTCTCAGTTATTTCAAGATATATTTGTTCTAAATTACCTAAAATATAGAAAACAAGGTTATTTTGTAGAAATTGGTGCTGCGGACGGTGAGAAATTCAGCAACACTTGGTTGTTGGAAAAAAATTTTGGATGGACAGGCATTCTGGTTGAACCGTCAAAAATATGGCAAGAGAAGTTACATGAAAATCGAATTGCAAGTATAGACACTAGGGCAGTATGGCAAAAAAGTGGATATTACTTGGAATTTGCGGAAGCTGCGTTTCCTGAATTGTCAGGCTTAATAACAAAACTCTCTACAGACGTGCAAACGATAGCTAAATATAAAGTTGAAACAGTTTCACTTAATGAACTTCTTAGAAATTACAATGCTCCGAAAAACATTGATTATTTATCCATCGACACGGAAGGAACCGAAATTGACATCCTGGAGCATTTTAATTTCAATAACTATAATTTTTCTTTCATCAGTGTGGAACATAATTATCGAGATGAACGATATCGAATTCGTGATATTTTGATCAAAAATGGTTACCAACATATTAATCCAGAAATTTCAGATTTTGATGATTGGTACGCCTTGCGGTCCGATGTTAATCGGTAGCAAGTGAAAAGCTAGGCCCTCCTAACAATTTAAAGCATTAAAACGTTCCAACATTAGTTGGACGAAAAATCGATCGCTGAGTGGACCTTATTGAAAGTTGCTTTGATATTTGTCGACTCGATTAAAAAAGCGCACCAAATTGTTAGATTTAACAATGCATTAAGCAAGTCTATTTAAAATTCGATAGAAAATTTTCCTTCTAAAATACTCAAAAATATAAACCATAGCCCAGGGGTACTGTCTGAACTTTATTGGTGTTCCATTTATTGCAATTCTCAAACACAAGTAATCTTGAATAAGGTTTCGATTTAAATGTGAATGACCTGTTTCAAGACTTGCTCTAGAAATCAAAACAGTTTTCATGGTGTTCTCTGATTCTTGAACTAATAATCGATCTATAGGGTAGTAACGGTCCATCAAAAGAACACCTATTTTTATCATTTCTAGTTCATTTACGGGATTTTTACTAGATAGATTAACAACCTGCTGCTGATTTCCATAAGTGTAATCTTCTAAAATATTTACTTTATATTCGACAAATTGTCTAGGTAATTTTTGAAGAGTAGCGTCAAATGGCCTTTCATTTACTATTTGAAAATTTGGCCATATTGAATTCCACTTCGCCAATCTAGCAATTAACCGTTCAATTTGTTTGGAATTGGATTCGCTCCCCTTTAGCAGCAATTGTTGTTGCTCTGCTAACAACTTTACAAAGTAATCCGTATCCTTTTTTAGTATTTCCTCGACTTGTTCAACCCAAGATTGATCAGATTCCATATTCAAAAATGGTGTAGATCTAGTGAATTCAAAGCCTGAATGGGCAGAGTAAAGCAAGGGTAATCCTGCCGCAATAACTTCAGCGGCAGCTGCAGAGACACCTTCTTCAAAAGTTGGCAATATTGCAAACCTACACTCCGCAATTAATTTAAACCATTCAGGAGAATTCAAGTCATAAAATTTCGGAAAGTGCTGAATCTGTTCTGGAAATCTATTAACCAAGAATTCGATTTTCTTACTCCAAAAAATATTTTTTGTTCTCCCTACAATCTTTAATTTTACTTCGGTTTCATGTTGCAGTAAGGTCGCTAGGGATTCAATCAGGTGTATTCCCTTGCGAAAAGTTATATTTCCAGCAAAAAATAAGATATCTTTTCCCGAGGATAATCTTTGAAAGTCCCCTTGTCCGGAATAACCATTTCCAATAGCAAATACTGAATCTTCTGGCATGCCCATTCTTGTATAAGATTCATAGTTTTCCCAACCGCCAAGAACGACTACTAAGTCTGCGTGATATGTTTCTAGCAGATTGGAGAATATTCCATCCTCAGATGTTAAAGATCTTCTAGATAAGCCACGATTTCTTGCTTCACGAATAATTTGTCGTCTATGACGCGCTGAAGCATTTACTGACCATAAAATCGCTTGCTTAGGTTTTAATCGTCGGACAAATTTATCAAAATTTGGCGAAACCCCAATGAACAATTTAACATCTTTAACATCACGAAAGTCTCGATAATCATTGTAATCTGCATAAATAATTTCGTCGTGTGGAAAGTTTTTCTTTAAAGCTTTCCATAAACAACTTGACAATTCACCTACCCCATCATTTACAAAACCCATTTCAGGATCAAAATGAGATTTAGCGTAGGAGAGTACTATTTTGCTCATATAAACATTCTATTAGCTCGATAAAACTCAACCGGCTTTGCCCTTAAAATTTTTTTGTGAACCACAGGTTCTTATCCCAGGTCATTTTAGTTGAACCAAGAGTATACAAAATTGATTCCGAGTGGTTTCTATGCACACGTTTATTCGCTTTTAAAAAAGCTATTTCTTGTTTCAAAGAGCGAGGTTTTCTCGTCGTCCCCATACTAATTGGTGAAGTAAAGTCAACAGGTGAGTAGGCAACTCTCCAATTCCTTTCAATTCTAGCTCTACAAAATAAATCATGTTCATCAAAACCTTGAAAAAATGCATGTGTATTCAAGCCTCCAAGTTGCAAGTACATAGTTTTTCTAAGAAACAGAGGTCCCCGCATTATTGTGTCACCAAAATAAATTAGACTTTTTTCAACACTTCCTATTAGATGCGGTTTAAACAAATCATACCCCAAGCGACCAGCACGTCCCGTAGTACCAAAATCTTTAGACTCAACAAAAAATTCTTCAAGTTTTGCGGAATTCAAGTTTTTAGGTATTGATAAAAAAAATGATCTGTATGAAGCTTTAGTTCTTCGCTTAACGTGATTAAGGATTGACTTCAAAAGCATGAAATGGGGATTATTAAAATTTTCATGATTTGCTAAAAAATCCCTAGTTATGGCGTCCATGGGTTCCGTACCTCTGCCTGAAATCGCAAATAGTTCTGGAAAAACTTCCATTGCGCGGAAGAATCTTTTATCAAATCCATAATCATTAATAACAATATCCGATTGGATTTCAAGTAAGAATTCTCCTTTAGCCACAGAAAATCCAAAATTATCACAGTAAGTTTCAAATCTAGATTTCGCATTTTGATAAACTGAATATCCAAAGAAATTAGCTAAATTTTTGCTGTATTCATCCGCACAAATTTCCAAAACTTCTGCAAGAGAATCATCTTCGCTGGCATCATCAATAACAATTAACTCAAAAGACAAGGACATGGACTTTATGAGAGCCTGAATGACATTTACAATTCCTATTTGTTGGTTGAATACTGGCAATACAACTGAGATTTTTGGTATTTCAGAATTATCAATTTTTACAATGGGAATTGTTATATCTTTACTTTTGTACTTACTAAACATTTTACAAACCACCGACAATGTTGTTCACGCCTTTAAGTTTCCTTCAAACATAATCTAATGCCTTGCTTTAAACTAATTTCAGGTTCCCACCCAAGTATTTTCTTGGCTTTCTTATTATCTAATCCACTGCGAGAGATCTCACCTTCTGGCAAGGGCCATATAGCGGGTTCTGCTCTTAAATTCATAACCCGGGTCATTTCAAAAAACAGCTCCAACAAGGATATTTCAACTCCAGTAGAAATATTGAGCCTTTGATTTACAGGTTTTTCAAGAACCATGTTAATAGCTTTTATTACATCAGTAATATAAATGAAATCTCTTGTTGTATCGGCCCCATGTATTTTAACTACTTCATTTTTCCTTAGTTTACTCCACCAGTGAGGAATGACCCCATTCATATTTTCCGATAAGGGTCCGTAACAATTTGACAGAGCTAATGAACTCCAATTGATTTTCGCTTGTTTGCAAATTGCTTTAACGTAAAATTCCCCAGCTAATTTGCTTATTCCATAGGGAGAGAGCGGATTCAATTCCCCGTTTTCCGAAACTGGTAGTTTTTGGTCGGAATTATAGATAGCTCCACCGCTCGTAATGTACACAAAATTAGAAACCCCACCTTTTATGGCCCCATTTAGGACGTTCAATGTTCCCAAGCAATTTGTTAGTAAATCTTCAACTGGGTTTTCAAAACTTTTTTGAACGTCGATCTGGGCCGCAAGATGGACAACGGCGTTAGGCTTTAAAGAAGCAATTAATTCAATCACATCCGAATTTTGAATATTTGCACAAGTTGTAGTTTCTGAATTTTGAACCATGTCCATCTTTACAATTTCAAATTTCTTTTCCACAAGGTACTGCGACAAATGTCTTCCTATAAAACCAGATGCTCCAGTTATCAAAACTCGTTCCATGGCCTAACTATACTTAGTCAGGAATCAATATTGATTCTAGTCACTAAATTCGAATCAAGTCGCGGTTAGAACGCAATAAACCCCCAGACCGCCGGACTGTAAAAGTTCGTCCGGTAGTTTTTTTCTGATAAATTTTGCTATCTGGAGCAAAAACTTCGCAGCAAAAAATCCACCAGATTTCTTGCCGACCTCTAAAAAATCAAAAAACGCGCGAGTTTCAGAGATATATTGATCCACAAAATCTCCTACAACGTAGAGGTATTCGATTTCAAAATCAGAAGATTTGCAATGTTTCTCAAACCACCAAGGACTTAGACCACTAGAAAAATAATAGGGAGCTTGATGAATTCGAGAACTGAGAGGAACTGTTATTAATATTTTGCCACCAACTCTTAAAGTTCTTCTCATCGACTGAAGTGCTAACACTGGGTTGGGAACATGTTCTAGGACTTCTGTGCATATAGCAAGGTCAAACTCTTCATTTGGTAAAGATTCTATGTCACATACAATGTCATATCCTTGCATTGGCCATTCTGAACTTTGAAGCCCAGGGATATCTGTTTTTCCTTCATATTTTTCGAAATCATGTGAAAAATACTTTAAACCTGATTCAGTTGCTATTTTTTGAAAGGGCTTTGTTCCTGCTCCTATGTCAAGAATTCTTAAATCTCGGGCTTGTGCTGAGATGAAGTCTTGTACAAAGGAAACCCTAAAATTTTCATTTTCTGCATTTGTAATAATTTGCGTATACATTGCTATTTCTCATTTCTCAAGGGCTATTAAGATTAAATCAAATTAACAATTAAATTCTTATGTTAACACCTGACTTCTTTTGACGTATAACATCGGCTAAAATACCAGGCAGATAGGCAAATTTGGATATCGCCCTGAATCGACCAGCGACGAGGTATCTCCGCCAAAGAGTTTTTCGCCAAAGCTTTATCGATTTTGGATCCAACTTGTTCAAATCAACAAGAAGCGCCTCAATGGCCGTCTTCATTGCCGAAAGTTCTTCCACTTTCAATTTAGGTAATGCAGCCGGAAATGCAAGGGCTAGCGAAGACTCTTTGGACATCGGTGTCTGTGCAAAAAATGGAATGCGAAGATCGGGATTAGATTTCAAAATTTTCCATAAAGGCCACACCAATTCCCAACCTGCCTTTAGTGAATCGGTACGTGAAAGTTGATCATCATGACTTCTGTAATAATAAATTGCACGCTCTTCATGTGACACAGTGTGACCCATATTAATAGCGCTAAGTAACCAGCCGTAATCGGCCAGAGATGAAGGAAATTTTTGGTGAGTATGCCAGGACGCACGGACGGAGTCTCCCTTTGCAACAATTGTTGAGTCTGAACCATGGGCCCCAATCAAAAGTAAAAGCCTTGGGTCAAGAGGTTGTGGAATCTTTCCAAGAGGTGACGAGCTAACTGAAACAATTTCTGTTTTATTGAATTTTAACAATTTGCCGGAAACGTAATCAACATTATCTGTCTGGATTCTATCGATTTGTTTCTTAATTCGATGGGGATCAGTTAAATCATCACTATCCAAAAAAGCAACGAAACTAGAAGTGCTAGATTCTATACCAACCTTTAACGCAGATGTGTACCCCTGCTGAAAACTATTTAGGAGTAAATCTTTTTCTTTTAGCCCGAGGCTCTTTGTTGAAACTTCTTCATCCGAATCGTTCACTAGAATTAAATGAATTTCAACACCAATAGAAGCATGGGCGGACGCTATGGCTTCTCTAAGCAGATTATCCCTTCTGTGAAAGGGAATAATCACGTCTACACTCGGAAAAAATTTAACAATCACCCGATAAATATAATGCATTTAATTCTGAAAGGATAGAGTTACTCAATAATTCAAACTAGTTCCGCGATAGGAGACATGGCGCATTGGAGACAAGGAAAATAGTTATAGAAATCTCAGGCGGTCTGGGGAATCAACTTTTTCAACTGGCGGCCGCAAAAAATCTGGATAATCAAGGATACAAAGTTTTTATTGATTCAAATTACAATGAGATAAATAATTTTCGCGTGACCGAAATTTATGATTTTGCGAGCGCATTAGGAATCCCTGCAATTAAAAGAAGTTTGTTTTTAAAAAAATTTTTAAAGATACCTATTGTTAAAAAAGTATATATTTCAAAACTTCGCAAGAAAACAATATACGAAAAGATGAACTTTGGAAAACCAATTATCCCTACAAACAATGTGAATTTTAGACTTTTTGGATATTGGCAAAATATCAGCCTTGCAAGTGAAATTCGATATAGATTATCTGAATTGTTTAAGTCCCCGCCAATTGATGGAATTGCACTTCACGTACGACGAGGCGATTACCTTTCAAAACAGCACAATCTACATGGCGCGTTGGATGGCAGGTATTACCTCAAAGCATTAGAGAAGTTGAATCAAAATAGAAGTAACCAAAAAATTGTAATTTTCACTGACAGTCCTGAAATTGTTAAGCAAGAGGAGTGGATTCAATTACTCAATTCCTATAAAGTAAGTTTTAGTGACTCTATTGATCCATGGGAAACTTTAATGGAGATGGCTCGCTACTCCGCCATTATATGTTCAAATAGCACTTTTTCCTGGTGGGCGGCATTTATTGGGGAAGACAAAGAAGTTTTCATGCCAGATCGATGGTTTAAAGATACTTTATTTCCTGTCGCACTGCGTATTCCTGGATCACAATTAATTAAGAGCACTTTTATTTGAATTTTCTAAGGGTTATTCCAATTCTTCTCTCGCATCTCACGTTTAAATTCCCGATTAAATTGTATACACATACCAAGGAATATTCTTAAACGATTTTCGGGCACGGTTTCACTCTGAAGTAGAAATTCTGCTAACTTTGCAATATAGATTCTTGAGCGAGAAAAATACTTAGGAAACATTGAGTACATGTGTGCCGTCGTCGCACCCAGGCAAGACGCAATAAAAAGCAAATCAGAGCGTGGACTCGGAGCGAGGTGATGCTCAATAGTAGTCACGTCAACAGCCATGAATTTAAACTCCCGACTGGCTCTAAATGTGAATTCTAAATCCTCGCCAAATGCATACCCATTGAAACCGTTTTCCATAAACTGATTAAATCTGAATTTTTCAAATATGACCGGACGAAAAAACATGGAACATCCAGGGATCCAGTCAACCTTCTGAGTGATTCCTGGGCGGTCAGGTACCCAATGATGCTTACAAGCACTGTTTACACGCCCATAACTACGAATATTTAAGCGAAAGTTTTTTATTAATCTGATGAGTTCAGGGGTAAAGCTTCTATCTTTTTCTAAATTTGGTAGATAAGAATTCTTTATTCGAGGCCCACCCCCCATTACATCAGGATTTTTTTTTAAAAAGCTTTCAATTTCCTTAAAATAATCGTTAGGTATAGTTACATCATCATCAAAGAAATGAATCAAATCATGGCTAAGTTTTAACTCTAGACCGGCATTTCGCGCAGAGGGCAATCGTCCCTGATGATAAATGTGTGTAATTTGCAGGTTTATGTATCTATTCTTTAACTGATTCTGAAAAAAATCAAACCGAACGTTTGGTTCGGTGCTGTCGATAAGAATTAACTGATAGTCGGCATCATTAAGGATTAGTGAGTCAACAAACTTAATAACATCGTTTTCACGATTCTTTGTAGCAAGATATACCCCATGCTTCATATGGAAAAACCTGATTTACGTGCATCGTCCGCAAACATTTTGACTGTTTCAAGGGAGTATTCAGTTAGATCCTTTCCTACCAAGGTTAATTTATTCAATAAGTCATTCGTTGCAGTGATGATGTGACAACCTATTGCGTCAGCTTGAAAAATGTTCAACAATTCTCTTGGAGAAGCCCAAATCATTTCACACTCAGGCAAGTGTTTAATTACCTGTAATGACTGTTGCATTATTTCTTCAGGATTCCGTCCCGTATCAGCAATTCTTCCAGCGAAGATGGACATATAAGACGGAACGGATGGATCAAAAGCGAGTGATATGTGCTCAGCTTGTTGAACTGTCATGAGGGCTGTTACGTTCACCTTACATTTAGCAGCTGCGAGCTTTTCAACCACTGTGAAAGTAGATTTTCCTTGAGTATTTGTAATTGGAATTTTTACATACACATTCTCTGCCCAACTTGTTATTTCTAAACCTTCGCGTTCCATTTCATCTAAATCATCACTGAAAACTTCAAAAGAGACAGGCTTATCCGTAACATTTTTTAAAACTTCACGAGCAAATGACTTGTAGTTTGAAACTCCTGCTTTCCGCATTAGAGTGGGATTTGTTGTGAGGCCCTTGATAAAAGGTTTCTTATACATTTCGAGCATTCCATCTAGATTCGCTCCGTCCGCAAAGAGTTTGATTTTTAGTTCCTGCGAATTAAATGTCATGAATACTCCCTATTTTTTTTGCTGCATCAAACAACGATAGAACCCTTTCAAAGGGCTGCTGAGGTTGTGGTTCCATGTAGTTGCAATCAATATAGTAGCAACTACAGCCAACCATTTGACCTGCCTGTATGTCGCGCCAACGATCCCCAATCATAATGCTCGCCGTAAGCTCAATGTTTAATTCATGGGCTGCTTGTACAAGTAAGCCCGGTTTAGGTTTTCGGCAAAAACAATTGTCTTGGTCATCATGCAAACATGTATAGATATGTTTAATATTCAGTTTCTTGCGGACCATGTTGTTCAAGGAATCGATTTGCTCCAGTGTAGAAGTCCCACGGACAAAATCTGGCTGGTTTGTAACCACAATTGGGATATAACCTTGACTTTCAAATAAATCTATCGCATCTTTAACCCCCGCTAAAATTTCAAAATCTTTAGAATCCCGTGGTGGAAAAGGTTTCCCATCTCGAAGCATTACCTTATTTAAAGTGCCATCGCGATCTAAAAAAACAGCTTTATTTTTCACGGACAATCTCTACCAAGTTGTTGGATTGACTTTTAATTTTGGATGAGACACCATCAGATGCCACAAAACTTCTTGAAAAGATTCCGCGTGAGGAGTTATATTTTCCGCATTAACTGTAGGAATAACAATAACAGTATCAGCACTTTTAGCAGTGTAGCCACCATCTCGTCCAACTATTCCAACAACTTTAGCCCCCACAGATATTGCATAATCAATCGCTTCGCAGATATTTACGCTAATTTGACGTTCCTTATCTCCACCTCCAACGGAGAGAATAAAAACACAATCTCTTGACGAAAGCTTGCTCGTTCTAAGCCAAGGAACAAAAACGTTTTGCCAGCCCTCGTCATTGGTTCTAGCAGTAAGCTCCGCAATATTATCAGTAGGCGCATAAGCTTCAATTTCAGTGAGTTTTCTAAAGTCATTCACAGCATGAGCGGCATTAGCTGCACTTCCACCAACGCCGAGAATAAAGAGTCTTCCTCGATTTTCTCTAACTGAAACTAATACATCGATTATTTTCTCAATCTGAGAGACAGATACCAATTGTGCAATTTGTGCAGTTTCTTCCAAGTGTTTTTGTGTAAAATTATCCATCACTGATCCTTCAAATAATTCTGAAAAATTTCAATTCCATCGAAGGATCCTACCTCGTAAAATCTTTGGCTCACTTGAAAACCAATAAGTTCTTTACGTGTCGCCAAAGTCGTTTGAATGGACGATAGTTCAATATACTCGTTACTTGGATAGTTGTTAAAAACATCCGAATTAAATGCGTTTAGCCCAAAATCTATGTACTGCATATCTTCAGTCGGATTACGTTTGTCATATTTTTGTATGTAACCGTTTTTAAAAATTACATTATTCGGCTCTGAATTAAAATTATTACGAACCACTGTCATCAATGCAGGCTTATTTGATTCCAGAAAATACTCTGCAACCTCATTAAAATCTACAGGTAAATATGAGTCGCCATAAATGACCAAAAATGATTTACCAAGCAATTTTCTTGCCTTTATTAAGGCGCCACCAGTTCCCAGTTGCTTATCCCCATCTAACGAAAAGAGAATTTCCAAATTTGTTTTTGGCCTATTGGCAATGAAATCTTCTATCATGTCCGATCTATGTGACGCGCAAATCACAACCCTTTTGAAATTGTTTTTTTCTAACAATTGCAATTGCCATTCCAAAAATGGTTTCTCATAAATCTCAACTAAAGACTTAGGAATCGAATTTGAAAGTGGCTTAATTCTGGTTGCAAGCCCCCCCGCTAAAATAGCAATTGGTAGCATCAAGATAAGATTACTTTTGTTCCGTCAAAATCAAAACCAAACCGCAACTCCTCTAACCCCTCATTTTTCATAGCTTTTCGGAGTTTTTGTTTATCGTGTGCATAAAACAATAAAAATCCGCCACCTCCAGCTCCAACAACTTTACCCCCTAATCCACCATTTTTAATTCCTACCTCGTACCACTTATTAATGTTTTCGTTGGTCATACCAATTGACCGTAATTTCTTATGCTCCCAGTGTTCGTTCATTAACAGAGCAAAATCTTCCAAATTACCCGCTTCTAATGCATGCTTACTGCGCAAGCCTAACTCTTTAATAAAATGAAGGTTATCCATCATTTCGGTATCACCTGCAAGTGATTTAGTTTTTTGGTCACTTAAAATATGGCTAGCCTTTCGAGATTGGCCGGTGTAAAACAAAAGAAAGTTATCTTCCAGCTGAAAAATTGTTTCTGGTGTTACAGACAACGGTTCAACCACGACAGTCCCATCTTTTTTAAAAATGAAGGATGTGATTCCACCGAATGCTGCAATATACTGATCTTGCTTTCCGATTGGTTCGTTCAATTTGTTTATCTCGATATCACAGGCTAAAGCTGCAAGTTCATTTGTCTGTATGGGTTTGCGCTTATGTGCGTGTAAAGCTTTGAGCAGGCCAGTTGTAAAGCTTCCACTGGAGCCCAACCCCGTTCCAGAAGGAATATCGGCGACAGTGGAAATTTCAATTTGAGGAGTCTTAAGGTTAAACAGCCGAAGGGATTCACGAATTATTGGATTTTGAATTTCAGCAATCTTTGCCACATTTTCAATCTTTGAGTACTTAAGGACAATTCCTTCACTGAAAGGTCTGGTCACATTTACGTAAACATACTTGTTGATTGCTCCTGCAATGAGGAAACCCTCATGCCTTTCATAGTAAGATGCTAAATCGGTGCCGCCCCCACCAAGAGAAATTCGAAGTGGACTTCTTGTGAGAATCACGAGAGAAGTTTGGCACTAAATGTCATAAAGGTATAGCAGTCTGGGGTGACGATAATTATGGATTGCTTAATCTCTGGAAAGAGGTTCGTTTAGTGAGTGAGAGCTTTGCAGTAATCGGGGGTGCTGGATTTATCGGCAGTCATTTCACATTAGAGCTGCTAAAGCGGGGCAATTCTGTTGTAGCGATTGATAACTTTTGCTCAGGTACTAAGGAACACATTGCAGCTTTTGAGAGCCACCCAAAATTTAGTCTAGTTGAATTAAATGTAGAAGATACTGATAAATTAACTTTCGCACTCGAGCAGGTGGAGACAGTGATCCATTTAGCTTCTAATCCAGATATCGCCAGAGCTGCGACAGATCCACGGATAGATTTTGTACAAGGCACCTCACTTACAGAGTCTGTCGTCGAATCATCACGTCGCGCCAAAGTCAAATCCATACTTTATGCATCTGGAAGCGGAGTCTATGGTGATGCTGGTGAAACCGTCTTGACAGAAAAATCAGCAATCAATCCTATAAGCACTTACGGAGCAAGCAAGTTAGCTGGGGAAGCTTTACTTTCATCGTATTCATTTATGTTCGGAATAAAGTCAATCTCATTTCGATTTGCCAATGTTGTCGGAGATAAGCAAACTCATGGCGTAGGTTATGATTTTTTACGAAAACTGCAAAAAGATAAAACCTCTTTAGAAATTCTCGGAAATGGCGAGCAAAGTAAATCTTACGTTCATGTTTCTGATGTTATCTCAGGAGTACTTCGTGCTCATTATCAATCTACTTTAATAAACGATGTGTACAACATCTCTACTGATGATTCGTTAAGTGTTACCAAAATAGCAAACTTAGCATTAGAAATTTCAGGCTTGCACCCATCTTCGGTCCAATTCAACTACACGGGTGGGGATCGTGGATGGAAAGCAGACGTGCCAATAGTCCGGCTAAGTGCCGCAAAATTGAATTCGATAGGTTGGAGTCCTCAATTTACGAGCTATTCGGCTATGAAGGCGTCCTTGATTGACATGTTCCGTGACCTTGAAGAAAGATGATTAGATGATATTTTTAATCTGCGGCTTAGGATTGATTGGAAGGCAGCGACTTCAAGCCGTGTTAGATTCTGGAAAGGCAGATGAGATATATGTTTACGATCCCAATTTATCTCAACTGCCTCAAGGCTTAATCGGTCTAGTTAAAAAAATTGAAGAAATTCCAAAACCCAACGATATTCAACTAACGCACGTTGTGATTTCAACACCGCACGACCAAATTTTAGAAATTCTTAAAAAAATTGAGAGTCACAAACCACGGATATTGCTGGAAAAACCTATGGGTAGAAACTTGCTTGAAGCAGAAAAAGTAAGAAACTACTCCACCAAGAGCGATATTACGATTGGGTTTAATTATCGATTTATGGTCGGTATTGAAAAACTTAAAGCGGTGTTGGATCAAAATGAATTGGGTGAGATCAACTCCATTCGTCTTGATTTGGGTCACGGCGGTTCTCCCACGGACTTTACTTCATGGAAACTGAATAAAGAATTGGCCGGAGGGGGGAGTCTTTTAGATCCCGGAATACACTTGATTGACTTAATCTTGCATCTTTCCGAAAAGTCTGTAAATCTGGTTGAAATTGATGGTGTTAACTATTGGTCTGGATTTTGGAAAACAGGAATTGAAGAATCTTCCATGGTTTTGGGTAAGATTGATAAAATCCCCTTCATTATTATTTCCTCGATTGTTGCTTGGCGAACTCGATTTACTATTGAAGTTATTGGGACGAAGGGCTATGCAATAGTCAAGGGCAGGGGTCGAAGTGACGGTCCACAAACCTTTACCATTGGCCGACGATGGGGCTGGCAAGATTCTAAATCTCAATTAGAAAGTGAACAAACAACAGTGGCCATGGAAAGTGACACATCCATAACAAACGAAACTATTGCATGGATCAATAAAAGTCAAAAAGTTTCATCAGCGCAAAACGCGCTCGAAACGATGAAATTTTATCAAGTTATTTTGACCAAAAGAAATCCTGATGAATTACGATAAGGTATTGGTTGTTGGTGTTAATTCTTCAATTGCTTCAATAGTATTACCAGAATTGGATTTAGATAAGAAAAATACTTATGGAATCTCGCATAGTTTGAATCAAGAAAGTTTGAGTTGGATTGAAAAAGACAATGTTCTGATTTCGAGTTATCCTCTGGACCAAGGTTCTCTAGAGACATTACTTAAGAGAATTATACCTTTGAGAAACGAAAAAGTTTTAGTACTAAATTTTGCTGGTATTTTTGGAACCCCAGCGCCCCTTAAAGATTTGAACACGAATTCTGTACTAGAAACTGTCAATCAAAATTTAAGCCAATTTTTGTCTGTGGCTAAAATTTTTTTTTCCCTCCCTTCCGGTTCTTTTCTTGTTGGCTTTTCCGGAGGTGGCGTCGGTGGGGATAACATGGATGCGACAAGCCTTGGGTACCTTCTCTCCAAAATTTCATTGGCTGGAGTTGTGGAAGTACTGGATAGAGAGTTAAAGAATGAAAACAAAAGAATAACGCTGATTGCGCCCGGTCCCTTTCCGTCAGCTATGCAGGAAGCAGTGTCAAATGCCCCGGCCGGATTAGTTTCCAATGTCGCTAGGAAGAATGCACAAGAAGTCCAAGCAAGTGGAGACAAATTGAAAAAGTTGGTTCAGGCGATTAATTGGGTTTCTTCGAATCCGCAGCAAGCGGGAGGCAAAATTTGGAGCGCGCAGAGGGATGATTTTTCACAAATTCCCGATAGAAAAAATTTTGGCTTTCTACGAAGAGTTACAGATTAGTATCTGCTACAGACTCTTCTGAACATTTCCACGGATCAGAATTTTCATAAACCCACGTTGGAAGCAAGTGCTTTAGTTTCCCCAAATCTCCTTGATCAAAAACTAAACCCTCAGGTAGAGTAACTTTTTCAGGGGTTAAAATTATTGAAAATTCACCATTCCCAAAAACAACTTCTGCGTTAGATGCATCGATACCACAAAGTGCTAAGTTATACACAAGTAAACCCGGTGTCCATCAGCTCAAGTGCCCGCTCCAGAGAGTCCTATGTGGAATTGGAACTGTAATGCAAATATATCCTCCTTCCGAGCAAAACGAAATGATTTTTTTAGAAAAAATCCTGTATTAGCTTGATGTTCGAGAATGTGACTAGCCCAAATTAGATCCCACTTCCTTACCGATTCATAGAGCGTGAAATCTTCAAGTATCAACTCAACACCCTGACTCGAGGTTGTTTCAGTCTAATTGAAATAAATAGAATTACCTAAATCTATAGCTGTTACCATTTTTCCCGCACGGTGAAACATTTCTGAATGTCGCAAAGAACCGGCACCAACATCTAGGACGGTCCGAAAGTCGTAGTTCAGCATGCAGGATAATGCATGGTCTGATTGGGCAAGGTCCACACGGCGTGCTCTAAAAAAATCAATTCCAACAATCGAGAATCCAGGAGATAGCGCCCTTCTCCAATCCCAGCCAAACTTCCAAAGGCTATTTTGCCAAGTCTGAAATATAGATGTCGTAATTTTCTTTCGAATCTTCAAAAACTTCAGATATTATAAATTAGCGTCCTCTCACTTATGGAAGATACTAATCTAAGAAAACAGAAGCATCGTAAATTAAGCACTGAACTAGGATGATTTTCAAGCGTTACCATAGTGTTTAAAGCTAGGAACCTAAAGGCTTGCAAGAGAACTAGACCATTTGTGTGATAATTTAGTGCTATTTAGAAAGCTTAATTCCTTGAAACGAAATTGCGCTTGGAAGGTTTTTATGGCAAACAATATCGTTGTGATTTGTACTAGAAATCGCAATAAAGAGTTAACTAAAGCTTTGGATAGTATTCAGTCACAAACTCAGCATCCTGATCTAGTTCTTATTGTTGATAGCAGCGACATATTTCAACATGTTATTGGAGATTATAAATTTAAGATTAACCATATTCAGTCTGAAAAAAATCTAACATTTCAGCGAAACAAGGCATTAAAGATGTTATCAGATTTGCAAGATGACGTCCGGATACATTTTTTTGATGATGATGTAATTTTGGGTGATCGCTATATTGAAAAAATCTCGGAGAATTTTGATGTTTTTTCTCATATTGACGGGATATGTGCCCGCACTTCAGAAATTCTTGACAAAAAGCCAAATATTTATATGAGAATTTTTATGCTGGATAGCATCCATTCTGGAAGACTTTTACGCTCTGGTGTTAATGTGTCATTTAGAAAAGTGGATGCTAATTACGAAGTAGACTGGCTTCCTGGATGCTGTATGTCTTATCGGTTTGAAAAGATACGAAATTTAACTTTTGATGAATCACGTAAGGGCGTTGGATGGGGCGAAGATGTCGACTTCAGCTATCGCTTGAGCAAAGAATGTCGACTGCTTTGTGTTCCAGATCTAGAGATTATGCACTCCTTAAGTGTTACAAATCGGGATTCAAAAATTGTTCAATACTTTAGAGGTATCGAGAACAGATTTAAGTTGGCACAAATACCCCAGAGCAAAGTGCATGAAATTTTTATCCTATGGTCACTCATTGGCGAGATTCCCCTTTTAATGACTTTAAAAGTCAAGGGACTTATTCAGCTAGCTTGGCGAAGTTGACGATTGGTTTGTACGTTTGTATTTTTCAGAACCGAATTAGGCTATTCTGATCTAAGTGGATAAAGAAGATAGAAATAAATAAAATCTTTTGACAAGTAACAATCTACCTAAGCCGTCTACGTCTCTGGCTTGAATTTGGTCTTGGTCGTTTTCCACCACTGCGCGCAGGTCCACGAGATTCAGTAATCGGGGCGATGTTTCGATCCCGTCCTTAGCCACTTTCAAAATGATTGTGATTAAAGATAAGTAAATTTTGATCAGCTTCTATTTGTTTGAGAAGTGATCCAATTTGCAGTTTTCACAATACCATCTTTAAATTTTATTGAAGGCTCCCAGCCCAATTCCTTTAGACAAAGATCATTATCTGAAGACCTGCCAAGTACTCCAATAGGGGCAGTGAGATCAAACGTGTAAGGAGGATTAATAACCCCACAGGCTTTTGCAGCATAGTCATAGAGCTCTTGAATTGATATTGTCTCTGAACTACCGATATTGATTGGGTGACTATAGTTTGAATTCATTAGTCTCAAAGTCCCATCAATACAGTCTTCGATATATGTAAATGACCGCAACTGTTTTCCGTCTCCCCAAATCTCAACTTGATTCACTTCTCTATTTTTGAATTCAAGTACTTTCCGAATTGCGGCTGATGGAGCTTTTTCTCTACCCCCATAAAATGTTCCATATGGCCCATAAACGTTATGGTAGCGAGCAACTCTAACATCTAAATTAAAATCTTCGAAAAAGTGCCGACACATTCTTTCGCTGAATAATTTTTCCCATCCATATCCGTCCTCAGGATCTGCAGGGTATGCGTTTTCTTCTTTAAGTAAAATACCTTTACTAACGTTTTTATTTTGAAATTGACTAGCATAAACACAAGCTGATGATGCAAAGAAATATTTCTTAATTCCAATATTCTTGGCGGCAATCAGTAAATTTGTATTAATTAGAACAGAAATCATACAAAGAGCCTTGTTTTTTTCGATGAACCCCATACCACCCATATCCGCTGCTAAATTAAACACCCAGTCTGAACCCTCTACCGCTTGCTCGCAATTTTTTATTTCCGATAAATCTAGAGAAAGATTATTCGCTTGACTAAAAATTTGATACCAATCAGTCAAGGCTTTCTTATCAACAGCAGTCACATCAAGCCCTTGATCCAATAGTTTCTTTGTTAAATGTCCGCCAATAAATCCACCAGCGCCTGCAACGAGCACCTTCATAATGACCTGCTAACTTTAATTCCTAAATTTAATGCTTTAGAAATCATGCCGAACCTGCTTTCCTTCGGTGCATTTTAGGAGCTGCCCCACCAGTCTGACCAGCACCTATCTTTGATCCACTTGCAGGCCCAGATGCCTTACCAGTGTTTTGCCCTCTTTGTTTCTTGGCGAGCGCAGCTAACATCTTCGCCTTTGGATCATTACTTTCTTTTTTAGAAGTTTCCTCACTCATTTAATTTGCCCCCACCTGATTTGATGATGTATTTGGCGTAATACTTTTTAGTAGCGCTTTAACCTCAGACTCTTTATATCTGCGGTGTCCACCGAGTGTTCTAATTGAGGTTAACTTGCCAGCCTTTGCCCACCTTGTAACAGTCTTTGGGTCCACCCGAAAAAGGGCGGCAACCTCAGCTGGGGTTAGTAAATTTTCTTGACCACTGACTGAAAGATGGGAGAGATTACTTTGACTCATTTTCCTATCCTCCATCTTTCATCTAGTAAAAAAGATTTACCTGCAGATTGTCTGATTTAAACCTTATGGGCTAAGTATCCCTTTAAATATATTTAAGGACAAGTACTTAAATTTAGGTTGCGGATTCCAGTGAGGCCACCTTGCGCCAGCGCGAGACCAGCCGCTCATAACCACGCCCAGCGAGTGCGCCATCACCGGAAGCAAGTCCTGCAATAGATGTGCTCACATCCTCTACTGAAGTATCAGCATCAAGACCAGCCTCACCATTTTGAATCAGTAAATTATTTAAATAAATAGCAAGGCCGCCGTAATCTAACTCCACAATTGAGTTGTTATCAAAGATCTCAAGCCATTGCAGAAGATCAGCAATCTCACCCTCCACCGGTCCTGAACCAAAAGCACTAAGCACTGCTTCATGGGTAAAAGTAGTTCGCTGCTTTGCCTTACCAATTGAAGTTCGCATAATTGTGAATGGTCCATCTTCATTCTCACCACGTAATCGCTCCTCTGGGTGAAAGAGAGCGAACCAGCGAGGTGGGATATTCCAGGTTGAGGTGAGGATATGTGAGACCTTATCTTCCACAATCTCGGTTGTGCTTCTAATGGAGTCTTCAATGGTTTGTGGAACAAAAAACTTTATTACATCAGCAGGTAGTGTGTATTTAAAATCATCTAAGGCTGCCCAACATCTTGCAGCTGTTGACCAAGGGGCAACATATCTTTTTCCTTCATGATCTAAAACGTGTGCGCCATCTAGCTTTAGCGCAGGGGGCTCATTATTTATTGTTCTAGTTAGCGCTCTTTTTTGTTCATCCCAACTAGTTGGTGAGGTAATAACAATCTGTGACCAACGTAATTGATCAGCAGCTGCAAATGAATCTATTGGCTCATAAATCCGAAGGGATGCAACATATGGGGTTGGGCGC
>Ga0070374_10000193_pt1 | contig 23272 bp, 24 predicted proteins | sample LauGreSuBDMM15SN_2_FD_66374 | JGI IMG/M metagenome (GOLD analysis project Ga0070374, IMG submission 66374) | Freshwater lake microbial communities from Lake Michigan, USA - Su13.BD.MM15.SN (version 4) (version 4) | ecosystem: Environmental > Aquatic > Freshwater > Lake | place: Lake Michigan...
CGTTGGGCTACGTCAGTCCGATGCAGTTTGAGAAACGCTGGGACGCGGCACAGCGATTGAAGGCCGCATAATAAAGCGGCTAAGAGGTACGTCAAACAGGGGCAGGTTCACTGGTCGGGGTCAGCTGTCGATGCAATCTCTTGCCCATTCAATACAGAAGCGCTTGAATGGTTGCTCGGCTGTCATCGAATATTGCGCGGGGAGCACTTTGCAGATGCATTGTCACCAAGACCGTTGGTCCGGGTTCGCCGATATCAAAGCGGCCTATTGCGCATTTCTGTGGGCACGATATTGCATGCGGTGATGGTGATTCAGGACTTGCTGAAATCGACTCGAGCAACTGATTAATCTCGGGCGTTCTCGCGTGAGCGGTGGCAATCGGCAAATATGTATAGGTTACATGCGAGGAATGGGGGCATGCTTCTTGTTGACTTGGTTTTACGCATGCTCGGACAGTAGCCACACCCGCGAGATTGGGTGTGCAGCCATTCGTAGCCACATATAGGAGCAGGGGGGCTTTAACTGCCAAGATTGTCTACCCCAACTATTGACTACTCAACTGCTCCAATAGTGATCACAACCTGTCCATCCACGATTTGGGCAGGGTAAGTGCGCAACGGGTCCATGCAGGGAGGGGCCTCAACGGCACCGGTGCGGATATTGAACGCACCACTGTGGAAGTTGCACTCCACCACATCGTCCAAAACGTAACCCTCTGATAAAGAGCCTGGCCCATGTGTACAAGCATCGTCTGTAACAAAAAATTCTTCATTCAGATTGAAAACGCACAGGGTCAGTCCATTTTGCTGGACTTTACGGGATGATCCATTTTTAACTTCGCTGGTGTGACACAGGGTAAGCAGCATGGTGATGGGCAAGATTTGAGAGTTGCAAACTATTACGTAATGATGCTAGCATCGATCCACAGGGAAGAATATTGTTCTTGTATGCGGAACAATAGTCGTTTTCTATTTAAGAGCAGCATCAGCCAGGAGACAGATACATGCTTAGGAAAGAACAAAACGACCTCTTGACCCAGACAGGCCCCGACACCCAAATGGGCAAACTGTTTCGCCGCTACTGGTTGCCAGCCCTGCTGAGCCAGGAACTGGAGCAACCCGACGGAGAACCTGTTCGCCTGCATCTGCTCGGCGAAAAAATGATCGCCTTCCGGGACAGTCAAGGCAGATTGGGGGCTATTGACGAATTCTGCGCCCACAGGGGAGTCTCTCTATGGTTTGGACGCAACGAAGAGTCTGGCCTCAGATGCCCATATCACGGGTGGAAATACGACATCACGGGCCAGTGTGTAGAGGTGCCATCAGAGCCACAAGAAAGCGGTTACTGCAGCCGCATCAAGCTCAAGGGCTACCCCTTAATCGAGCGAGGTGGGGTGATTTGGATTTATATGGGCCCCGCCGAATATCAACCGCCCGCTCCAGAGTACGAATTCGCCACAGTCCCCGCTGACCAAAGCTACATGTCTAAGCGGCTACAGGCGTGCAACTGGCTGCAAGCGATGGAAGGTGGAATCGACTCGAGCCATGTGTCATGGCTCCACAGCGGCAGTCTGAATGCCGACCCCTTATTCAAAGGCGCAAAGGGCAACCAATACAATGATTCGGATCGAAAGCCAGTTTTCGAAGTGAACGAATCAAGTGGGGGTTTGTTTATCGGCGTGCGACGCAATGCCGAAGACGACCAATACTACTGGCGCATCACTCCCTGGGTCATGCCTTGTTTCACTATGGTTCCCCCACGGGGCGATCACCCGGTGCACGGCCACTTCTGGATCCCCATTGACGACCATCAAAGTTGGGCCTGGAGTTTCGACTACCACCCGACACGGAGTCTTAGCGCCAGCGAACGCCAAGCCATGATGGATGGCAAGGGCATTCACTCGCTGAACATACCGGGTACTTTTTTGCCGGTTCAAAACAAAGCAAACGATTATTTGATTGACCGAGCCAGTCAAAAAGCAGGCATCCATTACAGTGGTGTTGAAGGCATTGCCATGCAGGATGCATCGTTACAAGAAAGCATGGGCCCTATTCAGGACCGCGCGCGCGAACATCTGGTCTCTACCGACAACGGCATCATCATGGCCCGCCACCGCCTCATCCGGGCGGCGAAGGCTCTGTTAGAAAACGACATCAACCCACCTGGAACAGACTCCAACGCGCAGCGTATACGTTCGGTCGCAATGCTCATGCCGCGCAATGCTCCCTTCATGGAACTGGCCGAACCTGTCATGCAGGCAGTACCTGGAAAACCACACCAGACTGTATGAGGAGAATATTTTGAATTTTCAGGCTGCAGTCACGGTCGGCCCTGGGGTCACCGAAGTGAGAACCCTGTCTTTGCCACAAATCGGCCCAGACAGTGGTCTGCTGAAGGTGCTGGCCACAGGGGTTTGCGGTAGCGATTGGGGTTACTACCAAAATCTTCATAAAACACGCGGGAACTTTATCCTGGGACACGAAAGTGTGGGCCACGTGACGGCGGTGGGAGCAATGGCAACCCGCAGATGGGGCATCCAAGAGGGCGACTATGTGGCCCTGGAAGAGTACCTGCCCTGCGGGTTTTGCGAGCACTGCAGAAGTGGCGATTTTCGACTTTGCAACGCTACCGACTGGCGTCTTGGAGGACTGCGCTACGGCGCCACAGGGCTTTCAGTTTCTCCCGGGCTTTGGGGTGGATTCAGCCAGTTTCAGTATCTGCACGCCAACACAGTCTTTCATCGTGTTCCTGCACATGTGCTCCCTCAGCACGCTACATTGGCCTTGCCTCTTTCAAATGGCATCGAATGGACCTATCTGCAAGGCAAAGCAGGTCCTGGGCAATGCGTCGTTATCCAAGGCCCAGGTCAGCAAGGGCTTGCCTGTGTGGTGGCGGCACGAGAGGCTGGCGCGGCCCAAATCATAGTCATCGGCTTGGCCACACCCACCGATGAACTTCGATTGGCTATGGCTCGACAATTGGGCGCCCACCACACTATCGCCCTCGATGGCCAAGACACCTTGGAGGCGGTCGCCGAGTTGACCGGCGGCGAGATGGCAGACCTGGTCATCGATTGCGCTTCAGGTGGGCCCGAGTCAGTGGTAAGTGCCATTCACATGGCGCGCAAAAAGGGCCGGGTCATATTGGCAGGGCAAAAGCGCCAACCCATTCCTGCATTCAACAGTGACCTGATCATCTCTCACTTTCTGACTGTCATGGGCATGCGCGGGCACAGCTATGCCGCCGTCGAAATGGCCATTGACCTGATTGCTAACAACCGGCACGGCGTTTTGGCGCTCAGCTCGCCCAGTTATGGCCTGCATGAGACCGACCATGCTTTGCAAACCCTAGCCGGTCTGGGGGATGTCGGGCGATTGCACACCAGCATCGACCCTCGCATACTCACATCAAAATGAACCGTCAACATGATGCAGCCAGTTCAAATTCCGCTACGGGCAGTCAGCGTCTGTCCTCTGTCTCGTCTGCGCTCAGGCTGATCAAGGCATTTTCACAGGATCAACCCTCCATGGGGATCACGTCGTTGGCCAAGCAATTGGGCCTGGCCAAGAGCACGATTCACCGCCTGGCCTCCACCTTGGTGGCCGAGGGGTTTTTGGAGCAAGACGCTAAAGATGGGCAATACCGCCTGGGCCTGCTCTTATTTACATTGGGCACCAACGTCAGGCGCAGCCTGAATGTGTCCATACAGGCCAAAACGGTGCTGGATCGACTGAAGGAAAAGACGACTGAAAACATCCACCTGTCGGTACTAACGAACATGGATATTATTTACCTCTTTACGCTAGAGAGCACCCATGCCATTGGCATTCGCAACCACCTGGGCATGCGACGTCCAGCACACTGCACAGCAGAAGGACGCGCCATACTGGCCTACAGCCCGTCGCAAACCTTGCAACGGATCTGCCAAGCTGGCCTAAAAGCGGAGACCCCCAAAACCATCATACAAACCAAGCTCTGGCTTGACCGACTGGAAAGCATTCGAACCGCAGGCATCGCCTTTGATGAAGGTGAGTGTGATCCTGAATTGCGCACCCTGGCTGCTCCCGTGTTCGATGCACACGGAAGTGTCATCGCTGCTGTCAGCCTTGCCGGGCCCTCATCGCGTATGACCAAAAAGGCAATGCGGCAAATGGCTCCCTCAGTCATAAAAGCAGCCCGGGTGATTTCGATGCGCATGGGCTGGACACCTGATGGTCCATGAGCCCAGCGTTGACTCGCGCTGCCCGGTATTGCTGCTGACAGGCAGCTTGGGGAGTGGGAAGACAACACTGTTGCGGCACTGGCTAAGGGAAGCAGTCCTTGAGCATTGCGCACTCATCATCAACGAGGTGGGCGAAGTTGAGTTTGATGCGTCACGCGTTGGGCCAGAAATCATCGCAGCGGGGGTGATGTCGCAGCAATGCGTGTGCTGCACAGGCCTGCCAGACTTGCAAGAAACTCTGGAGCGCCTGTTCTGGGATCGCCTGCACCGCAATGTCCGGCGCTTTGACCGAGTGGTGATAGAAACCACAGGTGTTGCCAACCCTGGGCCGGTTGTCGAACTGCTTTCCAAGCATCCTTTTTTACTGCAAAAATACCGCCTAGAAGCCGTGATCAGCACTTGTGCAAGTACCGTAGCATTGCCCGTGTGGAGTGATGAGCTGGCACTTGCCCAAATCACGCATGCCCACTGCTTGGTGTTGACAAAGCGCGACCGATGCCATCAAGACCAAGTCAATGGACTGCGCGCGCATCTGCAGGGGTTGGCGCCGCAGGCAGTCATTGTCACCTCGGGCCTGGCGTCCCACCCCCCGCTAGCCCCTCTGCTACAAAGCCAGCTGGCAAGCCGCAGCGCTTGTCAACCCGTTCAGCACAGCCCTACGGCCGACCCTGTCGCCAAATGGGCTGCAAAGGTTATGCGGCGGCGCACCGGCGGTGCGCATGTGCGCACATGGTTTGAAACGATTGATCAGCCTCAGGATCTCAATACCATGCAGCAGAGGGCCGTCAGTTGGATCAACATGGCCGAAACTCAAGGTCTGCTGCGCTTCAAGGGTTTTTGGCTTTGCAAGGGCCCTTCTTCGACTGCTCAGCCCTGGGAAGTTCAGTGGACGTTTGGCGACGATTTTGCCCAACTTGAGCCAGTGGTTTTACACACCAACCACGACAGGTGGGGCGTGACATTCATTGCAAAACCTCTTCGTTCCGGCTGAAAGAACATCATCAACTCAAGCTTTGTTCCTTCCAATGGAACGCTATTCTGTTTTTAGAAAGTCCTTTAGTATGGATTTAAATTAAAAAAGATTGATGGAGACGTGGATGCTAGACGGTTTCCGATGATTCCCCAATCTTCCATTGTGCCGACCTCTCATATGCAGGAGTTGCCATGCATCGTTTTCGTATTTTGAACAGACAGCAAGAGGTTGAGGCCGCGCCCACGCAGTCACTGTTACAGGCTGCAGACGCGGCAGGGCTGCCCTGGCGGCGGTTTTGTGGTGCTTCTGCGCTGTGCGGCACCTGTGCCGTTATCGTTGTCGATGGTGAACCAGCCGAAGCCCGCCCACGCGAAGAGCTGTTCATTGAAGGCTGGGGCAAACAAGAAGGGTTTCGCCTGGGTTGCCAATTGAAACTCGCCAACGGCGACGTGTCGGTCATCAACTGCTCTGATTTCGACTTTGATCCAGACGCGATTTCGGCGGCAGTAGTTGCCGCAAAGAAACAAATTTTTAAGGAGACATAATGAACCGCCGAAAAATTGAGCTTGATTTTTCTACTTGCTGGGGTACGACCAACTTCACCCGCGTTGCCGGCTGGATCATGTGGGGGCTCAGAGACCACTTTGACCAGAAATCGCGTTTCGACATCAAGCTTGGCAACGGTGTCGTCGACAATATTCAGCGCGTGGGGCGGCGCGAAGCAGACTTGGGCATCATCACCCCCACAGCCAACCTGAACTTGGCCCGAGAGGGTCGTGGTCCATTCACCACCGCCTATCCCGATCTGGTGGTATTGGGTCGGTTAGGGCACGACGATCGACTGACCTGTGCGGCTGCCAGCCATGTCAAGATCAAGTCATTACACGATGTTGTCTCGCAGCGTTTGCCGGTTCGCATTGCGGCCGACTTGGACGACGATGGCGCTTCCGTGGCTTTTGCCTGCAACGAAATTCTCAAGTTCTATGGATTGACAGAAGATCGCCTGAAATCCTGGGGCGGCGGCTTGGTACGGCTTGACCGTGGCCCAGCCCAAGGCGTTGAAAAAGTGATTAACGGCCACGCCGACATCTTGATTCACGAAGCCGTCATGCTCAAGCCTTGGTTCGAACTCATCCATGAAAAGGGTGGAAAATTCGTTTCTTTTGATCAGTCCTTGCTCGATCACCTGTCCAAATCCTTTGGTTACGGCCAAGGGAAATTGCCATCTACTTTTGGGTACACCGGGGACGATGTGGATTGCGTGGATTGGGCCGACTGGTTGGTTGTAGCCCGCCGCGACATGGACAGCGAAATTGCTTATCGGATTGCCCAGGTGATGGTCGAAAAAAAGCTTGTGATCGAAAACCAATACCGTTGGATTCCCATCAAATATTCGCCTTTGATCTATCCCATTGACGTTAAAGCCATGTTTGAAACCCCAGGTGTCGAATACCACGAAGGCGCACTCCGCTATTACGCAGACCACCATCTGAACCAAAAGGTCGCCTAAGGCGCCTGACCAACTTAGGATCACCAATCGTTTAAGGAGGCAGCAATATGGCCACCACCGCTTCAACGCCCGCGACCCTTTCTGACGATGCATACGCCCTGCTGCAGGATGTGATTGGACAAAAGAGTGCTCTTACCGTCGTCGACTTGCTCGATGCTGACGCACCTGTTCGCTACCGGAGCTTTTTCCCTGTCGGCGAAATGCTCATCGGGCTGCGCTATCACGACAACGATCCTTCACGCTTGGGCATGCGCACCGGCAACACCCTCAAAATTGTTGACGGCAAAATTGCGGTAGAGCCCAGACGGCACATGATGTTCACCCCACCGCTGGTGCCGCATCGTTCCGAGCATATTTATGGTTTTTGGCACATAAACGACGAGCAGGAGCTCGCCATGAACCTCACCCTGAGCGAAACCCGTCGGGTCACGGTGCTCATAGAAGGCTTCCCCAAACGCGGACGGCGCGACCGGTTCGCTTGGTTCTGCACCTCGTGCCTAAACCCTCTTTACATGCGCGAAGTAGAAACAGGGCGTGTGGGACTGCCCGGGTTTTATGCGGTTGAGGAAGACGCTTTCCAAGTATTCAATCACGACGAAAGCCTGCGCACCTGCAAACGATGCGGCACTGTTCACCCACATGCCTATTCCATTTTCAGCTGGAACGACTCGGAGCAGCAAAAGGCTGCACGGGCTGCCTCCTGAAATACCTACCCCCTCAGCCAGTCAGAAGCGCAATTCAGAACATCAGGAGACACATCATGCAAGACATTAAATCCTCCAGTCGGCGCCAGTTGCTTCAGGGCGGTATGGGTGTTGCCACACTTCTGGCTGCACCAGCCTATGTTCGGGCACAAACCCTCTCGCGCACCAATATCGTCATTGCGCGGCCGCTCACAGTACTCAATCACTCCGCTGCTGTTGACGCTGCACTTCGCATGGACGCCTTCAAAGCAGAAGGGCTGAACGTTACCGTCAGCAACTTCCGCAGTTGGAGCGAGGTCACGCAACTCACCATGAGCGAGCGCGGTGCTTTTGGCCTGGGTGCAAGCACCGTGATCCGTGCAGTGATTGGTCAAAACGCACCTGTGCGCCAGCTTGCCATGGTATCGACCCTACTCCCTTACAATTTTTGGTCCCGCTCTGGCAGCGGCATTGCAAAATTCGCCGACCTTAAAGGAAAGCGCATTCAAACCGTACGCCAAGGTGAAACCCTGGACCTGGTTTGGACCGAATTGTTGGCCGATGCTGGCATTTCCATGAGCGAGGTTTCGCGTGTGGAAGGCTTCGATGGATTTGGCGCACTGGCATCCAATACAGTCGATGCGGCTAACATGAACGACAGTTTGTTTGGCCGTGCACGCCAACAAGGCTTCGTCAAATTGCTCGACTACAACGACTGGCGCAAAGAAAAGGGCTTGGTTACCGGAGCCGCAAACCTAGGCTGGTCTACAGGAACCGCCACTTTAGAAAATCACCCCGACACCGTGCGTGCATTCCTGCGTGCCATGGTCAAAGCCACCATGCGCTTGCGCCAGGACAAGGCTTTCGCATTGGAGGTGATGATGGCAGCGCCCTACCGCATGGATGCCAAGACGGCGGAAGAGTCTTGGGAGCTTCACCGTGGCCACTGGATGATGCGCATGGACATGGCGCGTGGTGACTTTGAATTCGATATCGAAAAGGCTGCCAGTGGAATGAACATCCCTGTGGCCCGAGTGCAGCGCGACAAGCTTGTGTCAGCAGAGCCGATTCGTTCAGTCCTCGAGCAGCTTCGCGTCAATTTCAGCTAATGAAGATATGGCAGAGCTGCTTCAGGTAGAACAGATCTACAAAAACTTTGACACTGCCAAGGGTTCACTGTCGGTGATTGAGAACGTCTCCTTCACACAGCAAGAAGGTGAGCTCATTACGATTGTTGGCGCCAGTGGATCGGGTAAGACAACGCTGCTGCGTATCATCGCAGGGCTTGAAAGCGCCAACCAGGGGGTGATCAGACTGCAGGGAAAACCCATTGAAGAGCCTGGACCAGAACGCGCAATGGTGTTCCAACAGTCGGCGCTCATGCCTTGGTTAACCGTTGCGCAAAACGTGCAATTTTCATTACGCTCGCTGGGCTTGTCTGGTGAGACCCAAGCCTACCGTGTGCAAGATGCCATCGCCCGGGTGGGGCTGAAAGGTTTTGAAAGCTTCGCGCCTAAGCAATTGTCTGGCGGCATGCAGCAGCGCGTGGGCATTGCACGGGCCATTGCTGTGCAACCCAAGCTTTTGCTTTGCGACGAGCCCTTTGCATCTGTAGACGCCATGACCCGCCAGACGCTTCAACAAGACTTGCAAAAGGTGGTTTTGGAGGGCAACACTTCTGCACTGATGGTCACCCACGACATCGAAGAGGCCATTTACTTGGGCAGCCGAGTGATCGTGTTGTCGTCTCGACCAGCCCGAATAATGGAAATCATCCATGTGGATATTCCTTATCCACGCGATCCTTTGGTGCGCACGCGCTCTGATTTTCAAGACCTGAGAGAACGCATATGGAAAATGCTGCAAATTCAGTAATCAAGCATTCAATCACGCCTGCCTGGGTCTACAGTTTGCTGCTGCTGGTAGGTGTGCTTGCTATTTGGCAGACCCTGTCGTCATTCAAGCTGATCAATCCTCTATTTCTCAGTTCTCCACAAGAAATTGTCATTGCAGGGGTTGACTTGCTGGTGTCTGGAGAGCTGTTGGTCCACCTCAAACTGTCGGCTTACATCTATGCCATCGGGATGGTGTCGGGCTGCCTTGTCGGGGCTTTACTTGGCATGGCCATGGGTTGGTGGCGCCGCTTTGGCGACATTGTCGACCCTTACGTGGTGTTCTTTTCTGCCATGCCACGCGTTGCGCTGTATCCTGTGTTCATCATGATCATGGGTGTTGGTGATTTATCCCGGATCTTGATTGTCTTCATCGGTGTGCTGTTCCCAATGTTGTTTAACGCTTATGTTGGAGCCAAGCAAACTTCTCGGCAACTGATTGAAGTGGCGCAGGTGTTCGGCTACAACCGAAGGGAAATTTTCTACAAGGTGGTTTTTCCATCTTCAATGCCATACCTCATGGCGGGATTCAGAAACGGTGTCACGCTGGGCATGATTCTGGTGGTGGTGTCTGAGTTTTTTGGCGCGTCAGGCGGGTTGGGTCAGCAAATTGCCGTCACCGCTCAGTTCTTCCAAACGCCATTCATGTACGCTTGGGTGATGTACACCTCACTCTTAGCGCTGGGTTTTGTCAAGATCACCGATTGGATGGAACGTCGGCTGTTATGGTGGTCGTGAAACCGACAGAAACACCAGAGGACAATCCGGTAAGCGAGAGGTTGTGGTCGTACAAGGCGTTCACCTTTTATTGGTATGGACGCGTTGCGGCCACAGCAGGTAATCAGATCCTGGCTTTATGGATTTCCTGGCGGATCTACGACCTGACGGGCAGTGCATGGCTGCTGGGCATGGCCGGTCTGATCCAATTTCTGCCCTCATTGGTATTTTTCTTATTTGCTGGTGACTTGGCCGACCGCAAAGATCGCCGTCTGATCCTGGTGGTGGTCATGGTGCTACAAGTCCTGTTGACAGGCACTTTGCTAGCGGCAGAAACCTTCAATACCATGTCCAGCAGTCTGCTGCTTGGTTTGTGTGTGGTGGTTGGCATTTTGCGTCCGTTTCAGCTCTCGTCGCAGCAGTCGTTACCGCCTCGGCTTGTGCCATCTCATCTGCTGCCGCGGGCCATGGCGCTGAGCAGTGCAGGCTCTCAGGGCATGTTCATCGCGGGGCCCGCCATTGCGGGTTTGCTGCTGATTTGGGGCTCTAGCCAGGTGTTACTGCTTGGCATGTCAATGTTTGCGTCAGCCTCATTTTTGTATTGGCGCGTTCGCTATGATTTTATTCGGCCTGCAAACCGCAAGCGCTCACTCAAGGAAATGCTCAGTGGCTTCGCCTTTGTGCGGGCTCACCCGTCCATCTTGGGCTCCATCACGCTGGATCTGTTTGTGGTGATGCTGGGCGGTGTTACAGCCTTGCTGCCCATTTATGCCAAAGACGTGCTGGAGGTGGATACTTGGGGGCTGGGCCTGATGCGCGGTGCGCCAGCCATTGGGGCACTGATCTTGTCGTTAGTGCTGGCACGCTGGACCATTAGGCAGCATGTGGGTCGCTATATGTTTGTCAGTGTGGGCATCTACGCAGGCGCCTTGTTGGTATTTGGTCTGTCGCATTCGCTGCTGTTGTCTGTGTTTGCCTTGGCTGTGAGTGGTGCTGCAGACATGGTTAGCGTGGTCATTCGCCAGTCGCTGGTGCAGCTGGACACGCCAGATGCGATGCGTGGCAAAGTCAGCGCCATCAACTCGGTGTTTATCGGTGGCTCCAATCAGCTTGGCGAATTCAGGGCTGGCATCAGCGCACACTGGATGGGTGCAGCCGGCGCTGTGACGATAGGCGCAATTGGCAGCCTGGTCGTGGCGGGCTTGTGGATTCGCTGGTTTCCACAGCTGTGGCATCGTCAAACGCTCAGCGGAGGTCACGCAATTCTCACTGCGCACTCATCATCGCGCGCACCAAGCCGCAAGTCGCAGCCATAAGCCAGCGCGTTGGTTCTTGTTCATCACACTTGGAGGGCTATATTTTCATGACACAACTACGCATTTCTGTTGCCATGGGCGACTACGATCGCACCCGCGCGCTGAGTGACGGTCGCGTGCAGATGGACGGCTGCGATCCTGTCTACATGCGGCTCAGTCCAGAGGAAATGTTCTTTCGTGCAATGCGCAGTCAGGACTTCGACATTACTGAGCTGTCTTTCTCAAGCTACTTGGTAAAGCACTCGCGAGGACAGAGCCCGTACATTGCCGTACCCGTTTTTCTGTCGCGTGCTTTTCGGCACACCTCTATTTATGTGCGCAAAGACCGCATCCAACAGCCCGCCGACCTAAAGGGCAAGCGAATTGGCATTCCCGAATATCAGCTCACTGCCCTGGTCTGGGCCAGGTCCATTCTGCAAGACGACTACGGCATTGGTCCCGAGGATGTGACCTGGGTACGCGGGGGTATCGACACACCGGGCCGCCCCGAAAAGATCACACTCGACCTGCCTGCCAACGTGACCGTTGAAAGCGCGCTCGAAGGCAAAACCATTTCAGACCTGCTGAACGAAGGGGCGATTGACGGCTTTATTGCGCCACGGCCGCCCAGTGGGGCAGCCCTGCACAACCCCCATGTAGGTTGGTTGTTTGACGACCCCACGGCGGTTGCCAAAGACTACTACCGGCGCACGGGTATTTTCCCCATCATGCACGTGGTGGGCATACGCCAAGAACTTGCGCAACAGCACCGCTGGTTGCCAGCGGCAGTATTAAAGGCCTTCAGTGCTTCCAAGGCCATGGCGCTCGACCTGCTTGCCGACACCTCGGCCACCAAAGTCACCTTACCCTTTGTGGAGGAACAACTCAAGTCCGCCCAGGGCATGATGGGCGCTGATTTTTGGTCGTATGGCGTGCAAGCCAACCGCAAAACACTTGAAGCCTTCATTCACCATCACCATGCCCAGGGGCTCTCTGGCAGGCGCATGGCCGTAGAAGAGCTGTTTCACCCGTCGACTTATCAGACCTACAGCATCTAACCGGTGCTGAACCGTCCCTTTGGGTTGGTGGTTTTGCCTGTAATGTCTGCATCTACGGCCGGCCTCGGCAGCCGCTCTGGCTGGCCTGGCATCCACCGCTGCATTCGCACAAAGCACTGTGAAAATCTAAGGTGTCATGGACTTCGCCTAGGATGCCTGTTGACGCCGAATCTGATTTAGCCAGCACTACCGATTTTGGTTGACCAGGGGTGGTAGCCCGAAACCTTCACAGGCACTTGATTTCTCGGTAATTTGACTGATCATCAGTTTTCGGCTCAACTGGGGAAATCTGTGTTGGCTGCAACAGGTTGGCAGCACGCACCCGAACTTGGATGCAATGGACTCAATGGGGGCCCACGGGGAAGGGCACTCGCTTCATTGTTCTGGAACCACAAGAACAGCGCGTTCGCGCGCCTGAGGTGAAAAACAATTTCATTTATTGATCAAGGCTCCATTCTCTCGAAGTGTGTAGCCTCCTCAAAATCAGGGGCGGTTCACCGCTAGAGTCCAATGTTGACCAGAATAGTTTCCGCAGTTTGCCATTATTAGCTTGTTATTTTGTCCATCATTAATGATATCCAAGCACTTCTTTTGGCCTGAGAACATGTTGCGAAGACGGACGCTGTTGGTACCAGACACCACCTCTTTGCTCCAGATTTGGCCAGAGTAATCTCCGCACTCTGCCATGATAAGTTTGTTGTTCTGCCCATCGTTGATGATGTCAACGCACATTCCCTGGCCCGAGACAATATTTTTAAGCCGAACATTCTTAGTTCCGGATATCAACTCTTGAGTCCACAGTTGTCCTTTCAAGGAAGTGTTGCAGCTACCCATCAGTGGAATATTGTTGTTGCCGTCATCAAGAATCCCCAAACAAGAATTTTGTCCGGTGAACACCGTCCGCAATTTCATCGTTTCCTGACCAAATTGAAACGGCTGTGCAAATGCAAAAATTGGTACTAGCGCAATTGAAAGAAAAAATAATTTTGATTTCATGATTATTAATTTTTAAAGCCTCTAGCAGAGGCGTTACACACTAAAAGCTGTTGCTCGAACAATTAGGGCTATTAAAAAACAGCATGCTTAAAATTGCTTTAGCAATTAAATTATAGAGAAAATTTTATCAAATTTTATGTAAAAAATTTAAAGATGGTCTGAATAATTCGTTGCAGCGAATGCTAATGGCGGCTGACTTTCAAATCGTGAGTTTTCAGCTCATTCACGCCAGTCAAACGGTTTTTTCGAACCACTTTGACCCAGGCTTTACCGGTGCCGTGCCATTTTCATTGGCTTAAGAAGCGCTTATCTCTGCGCGCCCTTGCAACTTGGCCCGCGCCATCCATAAATTGGACAGGGCAAACAAGGATGACCAACTACGCCGTGTTCTTCTTCAGCCCGCAGTAACGCGTTTTGACACAGCCAAACTGGCGCTTGATCTCCCGAAATGGATGCTCTAACTTGGCCCGAACACTGGCTTTTTCTTTGGCAGATTAATTCCACAGAACTCTAAGCCAAATGGTATGGAAAGCGGGGGCACATCCCAGAACTTGTTTGGCTCTGGCGTGGGCAGTGTGGGCCTTGTTTTGTGCCGCCCGACTATTTCGAATGACCCCCATGTGCCGCATCGGCGCCGCGGTGTTGCTGTCATTCGGCCTTGATGTTGGCGTCCTTGATGACTTTGCCCCATTTGGCATGGTCGCTCTTGACCTTCTCGACCGTTTGCGCGGGCGTCAAAAATTCCGCGTCGCAACCCAGCTGCTTGAACTGCTCTTGCAGGTTTTTGTCCTCGCCCGCTTTGAGCAGCGCCTGTGACAGTCGCGCCACGAGCTCTGGTGCCAAGCCAGCCGGGCCCATCAGCTCGAACCAACCAGTGGAATCAAAACCCTTATAGCCGAGCTCGTCCATCGTGGGCACATCGGGAAAGGCGCCAGAACGTTTGGGCGAAGTCACCGCAAGAGCGCGCAGCTTGCCGGACTTGTAGGGACCCACGGCCGCAGCCAATGAAGAAAACAACATCGGCACTTGGTTGCCCATCAGGTCGGTCATCGCTGGCGCGCCGCCCTTGTAGGGAATGTGCAGCAGGTTCGCGCCGGTGACACTCTTGAGCAACTCGCCGGAAAAGTGGTGCGGACCGGCAATGCCTGAGGTGCCGTAGCTCCATTTGTCAGGTTCTTTTTTCGCCGCCGCCACCACGTCGGCCACGCTTCTGAAGGGCGAAGTAGGATGCACCACCATGATGCTGCCCGTGCTGCAAACATGGCCGATGTGGGTGAACGAATTGAGATGGTGGTAGCCCACTTTGGTCAGGTGTGGCGCGGTGGTGAAGGGCCCGCCATCGGCAAGGTAAAGTGTGTAACCGTCCGGTGCCGCCTTGCTGATGAACTCCGCCGCCACGCCGCCCGCGGTGCCCGGCTTGGGTTCGACAATGATGGCTTGCCCCAGCAGCGGCTCCAGCGCACGCATGAGCGGGCGCGCAACAGCGTCCGCCGCGCCGCCAGCGGTGTAGCCCAGCACCACGCGGATGGGTTTGTTGGGGTAGCCCTGGGCTTGGGCGTGTGTGGCCCATGCAGCGGCAAGTGCCAGCGCAATGGCGGTTATTTGCTTGATCATCCTGTGTCTCCGAGTGGGTTGAGGGATAGAAAATTGAGCGGCTTGAGTGAATCATGGCACCGAGTCTGTGACGGCCGCTGATCAGTTGACGCGCACCACCAGTTTGCCAAGGTGCTGGTTGCTCTGCATGCACTGCTGTGCGGCTGGCAGGTCATCGAGCGCGAAAACCTGGTCGACCAAGGGCGTCACGCGGCCATCGGCCAACATGGGCAGCAGGTCGCGCTCCAGGGCCTTGGCCGCGGCAATGCGGTGAGCCATGTTGCGCATCTTGTTGGACACGCCGAACAACTGCAAGCGCTTGCTGTGCAGTGCGCCGAGGTCGATGCGCGCATCAACCTGGCCGTCGACATAGCCCACCATGGCCAGTCGCGCCTGGAAACCCATGGCTTCGATGCATGCGGCAAAGACACTGCCGCCGACGGTGTTCACCACCAAGTCCACACCTTGGTTTTGGGTGGCCTGCATGACGGCTGGGACGAAGTCTGGCGCTCGGGTGTGCAACGCGACATCGAGGCCTAACGCCTTCAGGCGCTCAAGTTTTTCCAATGACCCGGAGGTGCCGATCACCCGCGCACCCAGGGCCTTGCCGACCTGCAGCGACGCCACGCCCACACCTGACGAGATGCCGGTCACCAGCATCGTTTCGCCTGCAGCCAAACGGCCATGCGCCATCAAGGCTTCGTACACCGTGAGGAACACCACCGTCGTCGCGGCCGCCTGTTCCCAGGTCAGGCGTTCTGGGGCCGCGAACACTTCATCGGCCACCATGCAGCCGTGTTCGGCGAAAGCGCCGTCGCAGCGGCCCATGACCCGGTCACCCAGTTTCCAGCGCGTGACGCCTGCGCCCAGCGCCGTCACTTCGCCTGCCGCCTCGAAACCCGCAGGCCGTGCCGTAGCCGCCGTGTGCAAGCCGTGGCCTGCGATGAACTCGCCACGATTGAGCGAGGCCGCACAGATGCGAATGCACACCTGCCCAGACCCCGGTTGCGGTATTGGAATGTCGCGCAGCTCCAGAGCCATCGCATTGTCGGCCGTTCTAATCCACCATGATTTCATGTTCTTTCTCCTATTCGCGAGGAATCTTGGCATCGCGGATGACGCGCACCCAGCGATCAATGTCTGCGCGCAGTTCTGCCCCAAAGTCGTCGCCAATGCTCGGCTCTACGTCGAAGCCAGCGTTGCGCAGCTTGTTCAGCAGCTCAGGGTCACGCAGTACCTGCGCGGACGCCTGCTGAAGTCGTGTGGTGATGGGACGCGCAACAGCGGCAGGTGCCACCACGCCGTACCATACTTCGTATCGCTGGCTGATCAAGCCGGATTCGATCAGCGTCGGGACATCGGGTGCTTGCGGTGAGCGCTTGCCGCCGGTGATGGCCAGGCCGCGCAGCCGGCCGGAATTGAAGTGCGGCACCATGGGCGACAAGGTGGAGATGATGAAGTCCACCTGTCCACCCACTGCATCCGCCGTGGCCGGAGCCGACCCCTTGTAAGGGATGTTGGTGAACTTCGCACCGGTCTGCATCGCGATCAGCTGCCCGAACAGGTGCGGCCCGGTGCCGACGCCAGGTGACGCGTAGTTGAGGTTCTTCGTCCGGCCCAGAGCAATCAGTTCCTGGATCGTCTTGATGCCGAGGCTGGGGTGCACCGCAATGGCGGCGGCATTGCTCGCCACTTTCGCGATCGGCACAAAGTCCTTCAGCGAGTCGTAGCGGATCTCCTTGAACATCAGCGGGTTGGTGGCCAAGAACTCGTTTGCGAACAACAGTGTGTAGCCGTCGGCAGGCGCGCGCGCCACCAGTTCGGCACCGATGTTGCCGCTGGCGCCTGGCTTGTTGTCGATCAGCACAGGCTGCCCCAGCAGCACCGACAGCTTCTCGCCGTACATGCGGGCGGCCGTATCGGCACCGCCGCCCGGCGGGAAAGGCACCACCAGCTTGATCGGGCGCTCGGGCCAAGTTTGGGCCGAAGTGCCGAGCGCCAAGGTGGCAAGGGCAAGCAGCAGCACACGGCGGCTGCGGCGGAAAATCTGAAACGGCATTGTGGGTCTCCTGAGGGCGCTTCGGACCGCCACCTTTATTTTCTCGTCGCGAAGGTTCAGAAATCCGAACGCTCAAAATTATTATGGCAGCTAATTGGGATCACCCAAAGCCGCTGAGCAGAGCCCCAGCAAGTCACTCGGTCAGGCCAATGATGGCCATGGCGTCGATCTGGTCGCTGGCCAAGTCCGACAGCCTCTAGGGCAGTGGCTTGCCAGTGTCGGCACATGTCATCTCAAACAGCAAGTCGTGCAATAGCCGTGAACGCATACAGATCACCCTGCGGGTGGCTGCTGCAGTTGGCAGAGAATTTGTCAAAAGACATCGGTCCAAAATGTATTACCCAGTTAGAATCTGGTAAGAATTTTCAGGAGGTTTCATGAGCACCACTCTCACCGTCAAAGGCCAGGTCACGATCCCCAAGCCCATCCGCGATGCCATGGGTTTGACCCCCGGCACCTCGATCGACTTTGCCGTGAATCGCAGCGGCGAAGTGGTGCTGCACAAAGCCGACAGTGGCCAGGCTAGCCGCAAAAAACGCCACCGGCCCGACCGCTTTGAAGCCGCCCGTGGCAAGGCAGACGTGCCCTGGAAAACGCAAGACCTGATGGCCTTGCTGCGTGGCTGAGCCCAAGGTTCAACGCGACATGCTGGTCGACACCAACGTCCTGGTGGACGTGCTTGAAAACGATCCCACTTGGGCCGACTGGTCCATTGCGCAACTGCGGGCACAGGCGCAAATCCATCGCCTGGTCATCAACCCTGTGATCTATGCCGAGTTGTCGCTGACCTTCAGCACGGTAGAGGCACTGGACGAGACCCTGGCCCAGTTGCAAATCCCGGTGATCGAGACCCCAAAGCCCGCGCTTTTTTTGGCGGGCAAAGCCTTTGTGCAATACCGCCGTCAAGGCGGCACCAAAACCAATGTACTGGCTGACTTTTTTATTGGTGCACACGCCGCCGTGGCGGGCTTGCCCGTGCTCACGCGGGATGTGCGGCGCTATGCGAGATACTTTCCAACGGTGCGTTTGATTGCGCCAGAAACCAACTGAACCATGACCACAAAGAAAAAACAAGCTAGCTGGACAGCCTCGATCAGATGAGTGCCACAGAACTCCGGCGCGTGTTGGCCGAGCACTTGACGCAGCAAAAGCTGGTGTTGTACTGGGAGCGTCAAGCGATTGACTGAAGTGCCCCCAAATTTGGAACAGGTGTTTAAGTGGTGCACCGTCTCAAGTAACCGGTTACCAAAAACCAAATCAAAAAAGATTCAGTTTTCGGTTGGCGTCAACAGTTCTAGATTGCAGTCACTGGCAGACCTGCCTTTCGCCATTCAGCGAATCCTCCTTCCAGATACTTGGCATCTTGACCCATGGCGCACAAGGCTGCGGTCATGCCTTGGCCGATTTCGTGTCCATGCACACAAATAAATACCACTGGCCCAGACATGGCAGCTACTTCGTCTTTCCAGTCCAGCCACAGTGCGGGATCGCGCCAGACGGCGTTTTCAACCGTCATGCCATCGGCTTGACGTGCCTCCCGCCTGCGGACATCAATAAGTACAGGCTGACTGGATTCCTTCAATTCACTGGACAGGGCATTAACTGAGATTGCTTGCATGGTGTTCTCCAACACGGGTTAAAAAAGTTTGACGAGTAAACCAAGCACCGCACTGGCGGCGATGACATGGATCACATTGCGCTTGAAGCGAAACAGGGCAACAGCAGCACCCAGTGCGATCAACGCGGACACCACATTAAAATCTCCACCAAACCCTGTGGGCCAGAAGACGTGGTAACCAAAAAACAGTGCCAGATTCAGAATCACGCCCACCACAGCTGCAGTAATGGCAGTCAACGGTGCGGTGAACTTGAGGTCGCCATGGGTGCTTTCCACCAAAGGCCCACCCGCCAAAATAAATAAAAACGATGGCAAAAACGTGAACCATGTGACCAGAGTGGCCGCGACAGCCCCGGCCAAAAACAGGGCATCAGGGCCAAAAACCCCCTTGACATAGCCGCCAACGAAGCCCACAAAAACCACAACCATGATGAGCGGCCCCGGTGTGGTTTCCCCCAAAGCAAGACCGTCGATCATTTGGGTGGGTGTCAGCCACCCGTAATGGCTCACCGCGCCCTGGTAAACATAGGGCAACACGGCGTACGCTCCACCAAAGGTCAGCAGCGCCGCTTTGGTGAAGAACCAACTCATCTGTGTCAGTGGGTGGTCCCAGCCGTAGTACGTGGTCAGCAACGCCATGGGCACGGTCCAGAGGAAGGCACCCACCAGAATAATTTTTGCCAAGCGAACCCATTTGAATTTGGCATGCTCTGGTGTGGGGGTCTGGTCGTCGATGATGGCCGGACCGAAAGACTTGTCGGCCTTACCGTGACCGCTGCCAACTTTGAACTTGTCTGGGGCCATCCGTCCGCCCACATAGCCCATCAATGCCGCTGCCACGACGATGGCTGGGAACGGAATGTTGGCGGCAAAGATGGCCACGAAAGAGGCCGCTGAAATCGCCCACAACCAATTGTTCTTGAGCGCGCGTGACCCAATGCGGTGCGCCGCTTGGACCACGATGGCCGTCACCGCTGGCTTGATGCCGTAAAACAGGCCAGCCACCACGGGCAAATCACCAAACGCGATATAGACCCAGGACAGCACAATCAGAAGCACCAGCGACGGCAACACAAACAACACGCCAGCCACGATGCCGCCCCAAGTGCGGTGCATCAGCCAGCCCATGTAGATGGCCAACTGCTGCGCCTCGGGGCCGGGAAGCAACATGCAATAGTTCAGCGCATGAAGGAAACGACGCTCAGAAATCCATCGCCGGTTTTCCACCAGCTCCTGGTGCATGATTGAAATCTGACCTGCAGGGCCACCAAAGCTGATAAAGCCCAGCTTGAGCCAAAACAAAAAGGCGTTCCGAAAGCTCACGGCTTGCGCAGGCGCAGCCTCTTGATTCACGTTTTGATTTGTGGTCATTGGGCTGCCCTGTTGAAGCTGATCAACAGCCCATCGAATACCTTTGTTGCTGCTTCGAGCAACTGGTCATCGTCTTGAATACTTTCCCGCATGCCATACAAAACGCCCTCGATACCTGCTGCCTCGGGCGGTTGGATACCGCCCACGTCCAGGTAATGGACGAGCAGGCCAAGCTGAGCGATGGCGGTTTGCTCTTGAAGATCAAAGCTTGCGGCCAGGACCTCAAAGGTGACGCGGCTACCAATATGGCTGAAGGTCGCGCCATCAAAGTCAAACCCGAGCGCATCTGGCGGGCAATCTGCAGGATCAGCCAGCCACAGAATACGCGCCTGAGGATCAATAAACCGCTGGATCAACCAAGCACTGGCCAAGCGATCAACCCATGGCCGCGCCCGAGTGGCCCACAGTCGGCCTTGGTACTCCGCTGCGTTCATTCGCTCAATACGTCCCTCCCGAAGACGGGGTTCATCTGGCGACACGATGTACGAACAGGCCAACTCCAACTCACGCAGAGAAGCATCCGCTTGATGTTGTGCTTCCGCCGGAAAGAAATCTGTCGCAACGATGTTTGCAAACGATTTACGCAGCTTGCGCGTCTGCCGCATCACGTCCTGAACGGTGTCGGTCGTCAGCCGCTGTTGGACTGCTTTAACCTCTGACAGGAGCGCGGCGAAATCATGGCTCCGATCAAACAGGCCAACGAAGTGGTCTCCTTCGGGCTCTTCAACACACAGGACGTGGGCACTGCCACCGCCTTCGCGTACCTCAGCAGCCAAACCGTTGAAGGTGGCTCGGCAGCTTTCGCGTTCCGGCATGAGGTAAACGCCGTCCCTCAGCACAGCAGCACCCGATGCTTTGAGAGCACGTCATGCTCGTTGGCGCAAGGTCGCGTTTTCGGTCGGTAAGGTGGTGATAAGCGTTAGCCATTTGTTCATGAACGTTACTCTACACAATTGTAGATAAACATTCAAATTATTTCTTGCGTTAATCCACAAACATCGCCTTCTGCGTCAAGCCGCCACCGCCACCTTCGGCGTGCCCAAACTCCTGAGCACATCCCGCACCATCTGCGCCCGCGCCTTGGGGTCGGGCAGTTCGCGTTCGATGCGGATTTTGTCGTTGCCCGCCAGCTTGATGTGCTTGTTTTTCTGAATCAGGCCGATGATGGCGATTGGCTCCACGGGCGGGTTGGGCTTGAAGGTGATCTGGATGACGCCCTTCTCAAACGGATCATTTCCCATTTGTCTATTGATGAAAAAAGATAGGTCATTTGGTTTATAAAATCATCTATGCTTGCAGGTCTTGTCATCCATCACGCAATGCCAAAAAACATCCGTCAAATCCCTAGCGGGCCCATTGACAATGAGTAAATCTGAAGTCCAAACACGCTCAGAGCTCATTGATTTCCAATTGGTTACAGCTGGTTGGAACGTCAAAGACCCCACTCAGGTCATAGAAGAGTTCGACATCTTGACAGCCTTGCCCCCAGGTGTTGCCGAGCCGCGCACGCCTTATGAAGGGCACCAGTTCAGTGACTACGTGCTGCTGGGCAAGGACCGCAAGCCCTTGGCTGTGGTTGAGGCCAAAAAGACCAGCCGCGACGCCGCCATAGGCCGTGAGCAGGCCAAACAGTATTGCTACAACATTCAAAACCAACTGGGCGGCGAGTTGCCCTTTTGCTTCTACACCAACGGACACGAGCTGTATTTCTGGGATTTGGAAAACGCGCCACCCCGCAAAGTGGTCGGCTATCCAAGCCGCGACGACCTGGAGCGCCTGGCCTACATCCGTCGCAACCGCAAGCCGCTGACCCAAGAATTCATCAACATTTCGATCGCAGGGCGCGATTACCAAATCCGAGCCATTCGCTCGGTTTTCGAAGCCATCGAACAAAAAAGGCGTGACTTTTTGCTGGTCATGGCCACTGGCACGGGCAAAACGCGCACCTGCATTGCCATGGTTGATGCACTCATGCGCGCGGGCCACGCCGAACGCGTGTTGTTTTTGGTGGACCGCATTGCCTTGCGCGACCAAGCGCTGGAAGCCTTCAAAGAGCACATGCCCAACGAGCCGCGTTGGCCCAATGTGGGTGATAAAGAGCTGGCCACCGACCGCCGCGTTTATGTGGCCACCTATCAAACGATGCTCAACATCATCCGGGACCCAGCGCAAAACCTGTCGCCGCACTTCTTTGACTTCATCGTGGTGGATGAAAGCCACCGCTCCATTTACAACACCTTCGGTGAGGTGCTGAACTATTTCAAAACCCTCACTCTGGGTTTGACCGCCACGCCCACCAACATCATCGACCACAACACCTTCCAGCTGTTCCACTGCGAAGACGGCTTGCCCACCTTTGCCTACACCTACGAGGAAGCCGTCAACAACGTGCCGCCTTATCTGTGCAACTTTCAGGTCATGAAGATTCAGACCAAGTTCCAGATGGAAGGCATCAGCAAGCGCACCATTTCGCTCGAAGACCAAAAGAAGGACTATTTGATGAAAAACTGGTTTTGACCCCGTAACCCGGTTGTCGCTGAAATCAATTTCACGCCACCAACCCATTCAAAAATTCATCCGCCCGCACCACCTGTATTTCGCCCAGTGTGTGGCTGTGCGGCAAATGACGCACTACCTGTACCGCTTGGGCTTGGGGCTGTTCGCGGGCAAACCGCAGCAGTGCGCGGTGGGGTTTGGGGTCTGACAGTTTGCATTCCACCAAGTGGGTGAGCTGGCCTTTGAGGCTCAGTGCAAAGTCCACCTCGGCCCCGTCTTTGGTGCGGATGTAGTGCAGCCCACTTTCTTGGCCTTGCACGTCGTGCTGCCACTGCACATGTTTGTGCAATGCGGTGGCCACCAGGTTTTCAAAGCGCAGTCCGTCGTCGCCCACCACCAAGCCGGTGTCGTAAAAGTAGACCTTGGGCGTTTGCAGCACGGCGCGTGCAATGTTGTCGTGAAAAGGGCGCACCACAAAGACGATGTAAAGCGCCTCCAGAATATCGAGGTATTTTTTCAGTGTGACGGGCGAGACGGCCAGGTCGCGCCCAATGCTGGCCAGCGACAGGGGCGAGCCCACACGCGAGCGCAACAGTTCTGCAAACAAGCGAATGGCGTTGACTTCTTGGATGCGCGAAAACTCCAGCACGTCGTTGCGCACCAAGCCGTCAAAGTATTGCCTGCGCCAGCGTTCTGCCTGTTCGTTGTCCGGGGCCAGGCAGGGCTCGGGAAAGCCGCCGCGCTCTAGCAAATGCGTCAGCGCCGCATCGGGCTCGGCCCCGGTTTGTT
>Ga0070374_10000198_pt1 | contig 22965 bp, 17 predicted proteins | sample LauGreSuBDMM15SN_2_FD_66374 | JGI IMG/M metagenome (GOLD analysis project Ga0070374, IMG submission 66374) | Freshwater lake microbial communities from Lake Michigan, USA - Su13.BD.MM15.SN (version 4) (version 4) | ecosystem: Environmental > Aquatic > Freshwater > Lake | place: Lake Michigan...
AGTCAGGGTTTGTCATTTAGTCTCGGCCAAACCTTCAGCGTTTCGGTTGGTGCGGGTGGAACCTTCACGCAGCCAGCAGGAGCAAACACCGTTTTCGGAGCGTTCACTGCCCAAGGAGGAGGCGGTTCACCTGTGGCTTTATGCAACGGAGGTAACGGGGGCAGTGGGAGTGGTAACGGGGGTGGAGGAGGAGGCGGTGGCGCCGGTGTCACTATGGCAGGCAATGCCGTTGCAGGAACAGGTGGCGGTGTCAATCCAGGCTCTCCAGGTCAGTCCATTGGTGGTCCATCTAATGGTGGCAATTCCTGGTTGTACAACAATTACGGAGGAATTACGATGCCGTTTTTGCCTTCGCCAACGACGGTTCAATTTGGAGGCGGCGGACAATCGGGTGACTCAGACCCATCACTCTTTTCATATGGTTACGGTGGAGGAAGTGGTTTAGGTGCCGGAGGAAGCGCTATCACATCCCAATTTATATTTGGTGGTAACGGTGTAAGCAACATCAACTCTGGATTTGGTGGCGGTGGAGGCGGATACAATTACAATCCAGTATACGGTGGCGGAGGTTCTGGGGGCAATGGCGTGGTTATTTTGTGGTGGCAAGTATAACCCCATCTCTACATATTTTCTTGTGCGTAAGTTATTTAGAAACAAATTGTGTGGTACAAGTATAGTATAACTTCATGAGTTCACGTTCCCTTGCCGCTGCGAGAGCAAGACGCTCTGCCGAATCCGCACCACCGGTCAGTGGAAACCGTCCTGTTACATCGATTGGGTCTGTCGCCCAACAAATGCCTTACAACATGGCAACTCCATCTAGCAATGTGCGTACTGCCAAAGCCATGCCAGCCAATCCTCAACAACAACGTTATCAACAGCAACAACAACAACAGCAGCAACAACAGCAATTACAGCAATTACAGCAACAACAAAAGCAATTTTATGAGCAACCCCAGCAACCGTCCAATGGACTACCTTTCTCCAAAATCAGTATTTCCGATGCCATAGGGCTTATTACCTTGCGTTTGGGACGAGTGGAGCAGTGGGTCATCGAGACAGAGCACGAACAGGAAGTCCAAGGGGGCAGCAGCAACTCCAATCAATCTTTGGCCGTGAACAACTCGGTCATCAATACCTTGGTCGAGCGTATCGAGAACCTGGAAAAACGCGATCCTGTTTCCACAGATCCTTCTTCTTCTTTGGATGAAGAACAGTTCCAAGCATTGAGCGAGGAGGTGAAAACATTGAAGGAACAACTAACGCGCATTGGAGACGATGTTATCAAGCATACTTTGGAGCTCGCCAAAAACACCGAGCAAGTATTCCGCTTCAACCGCGAACTCACGGAGACCAAGGATATTCTTAAATCGTTTATGGTGAAGTACGATATGTTTGCCGAAGAAACTACCCAAAACTTTGCTGATTACGAAATCGCATTGGGTGATTTGGAAAAGCGTTTGCCCCAACAACCCCAAGAGCAAGCGGTCGAGGAGGACGTCGTGGCAGGCACAAACATCAGTGATATCTATGCGAGTGACAACATTATCATGAGTACAGACTTGAAGAGTATCATCAAGCAAGAACTCGGTGCCAATTAATGCAAAAAAAAAGAAAACAATTCACTAAAAGATATTAAACATAACCATTGTTATATTCTTATATTTAATATCATGAGTGTACGATTTACCATCACAGAAAAGAAGAAAAAAGATTTGTTTCACGCACTATTTCTTGTGCTGAAAGGGGCCACATCACACCTCCATACGTCCTTGAACAGTGACCGCATACACATCCAGGGCATGGACAAGTCGCATGTATGTCTCTTTGACTTGCATTTGCAGAGCGCATGGTTTGACACATATCAAGTCGATGAACCTCTACATATTTGCTTTGATGCGAGTATTTTCTGTTCGATGCTCAGTACCAAATCGGATGACCAACACATCTCTGTCAAAATGACTTCCGCAGATGCTCTTGACATTGAGCTGGTGAACGACGAGTCAAGCAAGGCAGCCAATGGCTACAACAAGTACTTCACTCTTCCTCTTATGGAGTATGATTACGCAGAAATGTCGATTCCAGACACGGATTATGATGCCGAGTTTGCGTTGCCTTCAAAGAACATCACGAATTTGCTTGCCCAATTGAGCAACTTTGGCACGGACCTCAAGGTGACCTGCATGGACGATGACGTGGATTTTGAGACGAAAGGTCCATGGGGGGACATGCGTGTACGGGTGCATATTGACGACATGTCGAGTTATAGTGTCGTGGAAGGTCAGACATTACGAGTGACATATAGCTTAGCGTATGTGAGCAAAATGTGTGTGACCAACAAGCTCTCCGCAGAAGTGGAATTCGCTTTGAGTGGAGAGAGTCCCATGCGGGTCAAGTACGATTTAGGTGACAACAGTTCGTTGGTCTTTTATATGGCCCCCAAAGTGTCAGAGGATTGATTGAAATAAAGAACATAAATGGATGCATGAAAATTTTTTTTTATTTATATAGTTTATAAATGTCTGGTTATTTAGCGGATGTTGACTTTGGTGACGATGGTGTCTTTATTGATAGTTCGGTCCCGATGGCGCCAGTTAATAATAACCGAGTTGCCATAGATGCAAACAACAAAATTGTTACTTTGGGTACTAGTTACAGTGCTTACATCGCGAGAATAGCACTAAAACGGTTAAATGGTGACGGTACATTCGATAGCACTTTTCAAACGTATACAGCGACATTACCTGGAGGAATGCCTGCGTACAGTGTTTCTCTTGTCATCGATAGTGCTGGATTCATTTATGTAGGAGGCTACAGTGTTGACGACAATTACTTCATTGGTAAATTTGCTCAAAATGGCGGTGAAGTGAGTACCTTCGGTGACAATGGATTTGTAGTGAGAAAAAGTCTTGGGGCAAGTTCTTCTGTATTGGTTTCATTAGCTCTCACTAGTACAGGAGAACTTGTGGTGGGTGGAAACAATGCAGGCCAGAACGGGTTTTTAGCCGTGCATTCATCTGCCACAGGAGCACTTGTTGCCGAAAACAATGTGCAACTCCTCGATAATCCAGCTCAATTTCCGTCGTTGCTGCACGATATCGCTATCGACTCTACGGACAATATCATGGTTGCTCTTGGATACACCACAAGTGGTCAATATGGCTTACAGAAGTACGACTTAACATGCACACGTGTATCTGCATTTAGTCAGATAACATCTCCTAATTTTGTAAACACTTTTGACGGCAACAAACCACTTAAGATATCTACAGGAGCAAATGGGACTATTATTATTTCATACACTGTTGGTTGGGATTATGGTTTGGTGATTTACAGTGGTGCAGGTGCATTGGAGTCTACTGTCAGGTCAAACTTCAATGTTGGAAGCACACCATACAGTATTTCAACTGCAACATCTCTAATGGTCGACGCTAACGGGAAAATTGTTGTTGGTGGGTATTACACCATTGGTAGCAATGAACCATTTTACTATGCAGTCCATACATATTCATCGTCTGGTGTATTGGATGCAAATTTATCTATACAGGGTTCGTACGGTGCAGGAGTTAGTTCTACACTGAGCGAAGTAACCATTGACTTATACGGAAATCTCATTTTAACAGGAAATAGCCAATCCAGCTGGGCGGTCTATTTTGGAGTTGCGAAATACGTTTCCATCAGTATTTCATCAAGCACATGCTTTCCAAAGGGTACGAAAATCTTGACAGATTCAGGATATGTTCCGATTGAACTCATTGACTCGGATGTCCACACCATTAATCAGAAAGCAATAGTAGGAATCGTACAAACCGTTCTCACTTCCGACAATTATTTGGTTTGCTTTGACAAAAATTGTTTAGGCGACAATGTACCCTCATGCAAAACAGTGATGAGTAGCTGTCATAAGGTCTATCATGATGGCCAAGAATTTCTGGCAAACAACTGTCTGCACTCTGATTTTCTCAACAAATACTGTTTGAATTCCGAAAAGCGAGTTCATAAAGTTCAGTACCGAGGGGAAACGATGTACAATGTCTTGATGGAAAATTATGAAACGATTGATGTCAACAACATGAAATGCGAAACGTTACACCCGAAACATTCAATTTCCACTCTATTTGTTAAGCTTCAAAAACTTAATGCAAAAGAGCAAATGCAACTGATTAAGAAACACAATCAATTTTACCTTGATTCAAAGAGACGTGCCTTGAAGAAATGAAGTGGTCTTTCTTCGTTTCACTTTATAAATATTATTATCATTTTTTAGTAAGATGAGAATAATAGTAGCATTCTGTATATTTTGTGTCGTTTTATTTTTATATCTCCATGTTCAGTTTCATTTGAAAACCAGTGAGGACTTGGAAATGTACGAGGTTGACCAGCCATCCAAAGACAAATTGGAAGAGATATGCGACTTAAGGCAACCAGTGCTCTTTGATTTTGACTGCCAGAAGGTAATGGAGTCTACAAACCGAACATATCTCGCGCACCATTATCCCGCATTCGAAGTGAAAATAAGGAATGTGAAAGAGGAAGGATTGGATACAGAGACCGAGCTGTATATTCCTCTGCCTATACATGCAGCCGCGAAGCTCTTTGAGGAGGACAACAATGCGGCGTATCTTTCCGAAAACAATTCCGACTTTTTGAACGAGACCGGAGTGGTGAAAAGCATGCGCTACAACGACGAATTCTTGAGACCCTATATGGTCTCCAATTGCAACTACGATGTCATGCTGGCCAGCCACGCCACGCGTACCCCTTTTCGCTATGAGGTCAATTACCGCAACTATTTTCTCTTGACGCAAGGGAGTGCGCAAATAAAACTAGCTCCTCCACATAGCACCAAATACTTGTATCCCATCAATGATTACGAGAATTTCGAATTCAAGTCGCCGGTAAACCCATGGCAACCGCAGCCGAAATATGCAGCCGATTTCGACAAAATCAAGTGCTTAGAGTTCACCTTGTTACCTGGCAAGACATTGTATGTCCCTGCGTACTGGTGGTACAGCATACAGTTTGACAAGCATACGAGTCTTTCTTGCTTTAGGTACAGGACCTATATGAACAATGTCGCGGTCACACCTCATATTTGTTTGCACGCTCTCCAGTTGCAAAATGTCAAGCGAGACGTTGCGAAAAAAATCAGCATTGACGAGTTGAATGTGAAAGAGCAAGAGCAAGAGAGAAAGGGGCAAGAAGAAGAAGAACCTGAGGGCACCAATATTGCCAATATCGATGAGTAAAATAGTTTGCGAAATATTTTAGTATACATATATTGTATATGAGAACCTGTGCTAGAGGAAGAGGAAAAGGAAGAGGAAGAGGTAGCGGAAAAGGAAGACATTCACGAAGGATAACACGCAAATGCGTGAGAACTGTCCACCGAAGAAAATCCATGCGCGGAGGATGAGGCGGGGCAGTGGTTCCACCTGTCATGCGTGGAGGCTGAGCCGGGAATATTATTTAAGAGCCATCTATATACCTATTTATCTTGTCATGGTTTTCTTTCTTTGTGGAATGATTGTTTGCTTTTTACGATAGAGAGAAAAAAAGAAGCAAACATGAAAAATCAAAGAAAAATGGAAAATATTTATCAAGTAAGTAAAATTTTTTTAATTGATAAAGGATAAAGGAAGTTTTTTTAACTTTGTTTATAAGCACAGTAAATCGTTGAATTCTTCTCGCACGGCATAGTTGTCCACACAAATTTCCTCAACGGGGGACCGACAGAAGGCACATTCAGGGCGTCGTCCTAACACGACGTTGCGTAGTGCACTTTTCATACAAGTTTTGCAATACTTATGACCACAAGTTAGGCTGACAAAGGCGGCTTGATTGACATTTTCGTAGCAAATGTCACACTGTTCGTCCTCTTCTTCCTCTTTTTTCGTATCATCGTTTGCCGTATCATCGTTTGCCGTTTCATTTGATGCAACCGTCGCCTTCAAATCAAATCTGCGTTTGGCTCGTTCTTCGTCTTCCTCCTGTATAAGCGATACAATGTCTGCAAACATCATCAGAAGGAGTTCGTCTCTGTTATACAAGAGTAGATTGTTGTTGTTTCTCTCCACCAACTCCGCTCGTAAAGTTTGCTTCATATGGAGGGAAACAATCGCAATGCAACGCGGAAGATTGGTGGTCATCGACATTCCGCAAAAGCGCACCGCAAATGATTTCACCAACTGAGTATGGAGAGCAACATATCCATCGAACCATCTATCAAACGCAGTATCACCCAGTTCTTGCAGTTGGTGCAAGCACATCTGTTCAAACGTCCGAAAATGCTCGCTGTTACACCTCTGCACATTGTGCCCCGTCTCTCGGCAATACGAACAGCAACGCGGTTTGGTAGTGGATGATTTTGTTTTTATACTTGTACTCATATTTTTTAGATAGTGTATTATTACATATGCCGTTGCATGTTTCTCTAGGTTTCAATTTTTTCTAAAGCATTTAAAGTTAACCGTGCTACTTATCTATAAAATAAAATTAAATAAAGCAAAGCAAAGTTTATGACCTTCAAATTCTCCGTTCCACACAGAAACAAACCAGATTCTTGGCACATCTTGGATATGGACACCAATGAGCGTGTGGTAGTCGAGCTTAAGGACCCGTTGTTTGACGGTGACCTTTTTTCGGTCTCACCCCAAGGAACAATAACCATTCTCGAGTCGCCTGTGCGTTCTCGTGCTATTCCTGCCGTCCTTGCGCTAGAGGGAAGCAAGACGTATGGTCGAGACAAAAAAACCAACAAATTGCTCTACAAATGTATCCCTGATGACGTGCGGTTGCCAGCCTTCTTGGTGCCGTACGAAGTCAAGCATGTGGGGTTCTCCAAGGTGTTTTCAAACATGTATGTTACTATGCAATTCGACCACTGGGTCGACAAACATCCGCGAGCAAAATTGGACAGTGTCCTTGGTCCCGTTGACGACGTAGACTGCTTCTATGAGTATCAATTGAGCTGCAAGGGCTTGAATATCTCTATCCAAAAGTTTCAGAAAGAAGTGCACAAGGCCAACCAACCCTTGTTTCCTTTAGGCATCGAGGACCGTACCAACCGTCATGTCATCACGATTGACCCTCCACAAACCCTCGATTACGATGATGCGTTTGGATTCGACGAAACAACCGGTGTGCTTAGCGTGTACATTGCCAATGTAGCTCTTTGCATAGATGCTCTGCAATTGTGGTCGGTCTTCTCTCGACGGGTCGCGACCATCTACCTGCCGGATAAGAAGCGACCCATGTTGCCGACCATCCTGTCGGACGGTATATGCAGTTTGCAGCAGAAACAAGAGCGTATGGTGTTGGCGATGGACGTCCAACTGGCAGACGGTGAAATCAAGGACATCCGTTTTGCCACGGCCCGGATTCAGGTGTCGCGGAATTATGTCTATGAAGAGAATGCGTTATTGGCCGACCCAGCCTATTTGCACACCTTGTCGATTGCACGACGTCTGAGTCCGACGACCATCCAAGACAGCCACGATGTCGTCAGCTATTTGATGGTGATGATGAACCACCAATGTGCATTGAAATTGGCGCAACATCAAACGGGTATTTTTCGGTCGTCCAACCTGCGCGAGAAGGTGGATTTAGACGAAACTTGTTTGCCAAAAGATGTGGCCAAATCCATTCAATTGTGGAAGGGTGCATCTGCGCAGTACACTGCCAACGTGACAGCACGTCATGAGCTACTGGAAATAGACTCCTATGTTCACATCACCAGTCCTATTCGACGATTGGTTGACTTGCTCAACATGATTCAATTTCAGAACATCGTATGTGGTACCCCACTTCTCTCTGAAAAGGCGTCAACGTTTTACTCCAACTGGGTGCAAGAACTAGCATACATCAATGCGACCATGCGAGCTATTCGCAAGGTACAAGCAGACTGCTTTCTCTTATCAATGTGTTGTTGTGCGGAGGAAAGAGAGAATGAGAAGGAGTATGAGGGATATTTGTTCGACAAACAGGAGAGAAGTGACCAACAATATCAGTACACAGTCTTTCTGCCTGCACTCAAGCTGTATACCTATGTAACCATCGCCTTGAACGTAGATAACTATACGAAAAGAAAGTGTGCAGTGTATCTGTTCCATGATGAAGAGAGACTCAAACGAAAAATCCGTGTCAACATCTTGCCCCTCACCACGTCAGCATAAAAAAAATTGATTACCAGAGACAACAAAGAGTGCAATTGATTTAAAAGAAACTAAAGAAACTTAAAACAACCTCTTCTATCATGCAATCCAAAGAGTTCGGCTATATTTACGTCCGTGACAACGAGTTGTGTCGTCTTAAGGACATTTACAAGCTCGGGATAACGTCGTCTGTCAGAAACAGAAACGATACATACCTTACCTATGAACACACGCCAGGAATATTCCTGCATGTATTTGAGATTCCATGGGACCAAATGATATGGATGGACAAAGTACTGAAAGAGCATTTGGCTCCCTTCCACAATTATGTGCGCGGAGGGGGCACCGAGTACTATGACCGATGTGCTATTGACCATATTGCTCCTTGTTTGCATAAGCATGGATTATCTTATCGTTTGCTGTCACGTATGGAAATTGACAATATGGCGCGTTTGGATTATGGCAATAAGCAAGTGGTTCCTATTCCTTTGAACCCAGAACAAGAATCTTTGGACTTAAAACCAGAACCTTTGGACTTGGACACGACTCCTCCTTTGTCGCTAGTGCCACATCCCCATCAACAATCGATTCTCGACATCATCGACACCTTCTACCAATCGCATGCCATCGGTAAACTGGTGTGGGCATGTGGACTAGGGAAGGCTCTGCTCGGTATATTGATTGCCAAAAAGCTGAAATGCCGTACAGTGTTAATCGGTGTACCAAGCAACCAACTGCAAAAGCAAATTGCACGTGAAATCTGCAGGATATTTCCTGACCCAGGCAACCTATTGTTTGTCGGTGGGGACGGCAACACAGGACAGACCATAGAAGATATTCTGTCTTTCCTTGGTGCAGCGGCACAGTCAGCTGCACCCAAATTCGTGGTCTCTACCTATCACTCATGTGGCTTGCTTGCGGACAGTGACGCCGTATTTGATTTGAAGATAGGGGACGAAGCGCATCACCTAGTAGGCATGCAAACCTTCAAAGGGTTCCGTTTGTTCCACAAAATTGCGGCAAGGAAATCCCTCTTCATGACGGCGACGTCGAAGACCATCCATGAGGCGAACCCATACCTTAAAGAACTGTACTCGATGGATGACGAACAGGTATTTGGCAAGACCATTGACACCAAAACAGTGCATTGGGCCATTGAGAACCGCAAAATTACCGACTACCATGTGCTAGTGCTGAAAAACACCGAGGATGTCGTGGATGCTTTTATCAGTGGACTCCGTCTTCACGTAGACAATAAGGAGTTGTTCATTTCGTGCTTCATGTGCCTCAAATCCTTTGAGCAATATAGAAATTTAACACACGTCCTTCTTTACACGAACACCACTGAGGACGCCGAGTTGGCGGAATCATACCTCGAGGCCATTGTCGACCGGTCTCTGGTCTCCATTCCAAAAGAAGCGATTTATAACCGTGCATTGCACAGCCGAAACTGTTCTGCTTCTGATTTGGATAGCGAAGTAAAAGCCTTTGAGAAAGCGAAGTACGGAATCATCTCTTGTGTCTATATTTTCGGTGAAGGATTCGACTTGCCGAAATTGAATGGGGTTTGCATTGCTGGGAACATGCGGAGCGAAACACGTATTGTGCAGTACCTGCTACGTCCGAACCGGTTGGAGGCAGGAAATCCTCAAAAGATTGCATACGTAATCATTCCTTATTTAGACATGGATACCGACTGGGATACCAACAACCGGTCTTTCGAGAAGGTGCGCAATATTATCGCTCAATTGCGCAATGTGGACGAATCGATTGAGCAGAAAATGATTGTGTCCCTGGCAAAGAGGAGAGAAACCAGAGAACGAACCGAGGAAGAAGAAGAGGAGGAGTATGATTGTGACTATTATGGCACGCTGGAGGAGAGTCCCTTGGAATTGGACAAAATCAAGATACGCTTACGTTACAGCAAGGCCCTGGGAACGAGGTGTACGGAGGCACAAGAAGAGTTTAACTATGTTCGGTCACTCAATATTGGGTTGGGTATTCTGTCGAGGAGAGAATATGTTCGGTTACGTAGCCGACATGCCCACTTCATTGAAAATCCGGAAGAGCACTTCAAGGCCAGAGGCGTGTGGACCAACTGGTATGATTTCATGGGCGTTGACACGACCAGGTTTCTTCCCACTAAAAAAGAGTGGCAAACGTTTTGCCAAAGCAAGAAAATCACTACTTTTGATGGGTATATGCAAGCATGTGCGCTCTACGATGTGCTACCCAAAGAACCGGCGGACTTTTATCGAGACTTTACCAATATTATCCGAGAGTTGGAATTTGGTGTATACAGAAGACGTTGAAATGTGCGAATATTTTATTTTGTAAAAAAAAACATAAATTTATCTCTTTTTTTTTACAATCAAATCAAATTTATAAATCAAATGAGTTAGAAGAGAGTTAAGTCGCCTTTTTGACTTTCACAATGCGCTTCTTTTTCTCTGGGACAACTGGTACTTCCTCCTCCACAGGAAGCTCATCCTTTGCTGAAACAATGGATTGGGTACGTAACGCACTCAGTTGGTGCAGAAATTGTTCATTGGCTCGCTTGACATCCTGTTGCAGGGCATCGATTTCTTGAAACAAAGGCTCCAACTCCTGCATGCGTTCCTTGTCCTTCGGTACCTTGATTCGCAGTTTGGTGCTTAAATCCGCTGCATACACATGTGGTTGAGCCGACCCGCGTTTCAGCGCCAGGATTTCCTCTTGTTGTGCCAGCAAGGTGTAATAGAGGTAGTCATTGGTCACGACACCGTCCTGAGGAAAGATGGCAAAGCAATCACTAGCCCAAATAGGGGTTCCATAGCGACTGATATGTCCGGCAGTGCCCGATGCAGAGCACAAGATGGTATTCTTTTCGAAGTTGTACTCGTTGTGGTAGCCAGCAGGCTTGACACCGCCTCCTATCACTGGATAAGGACCTGATTTGAATTTGTCTTTCGACAATTGCTTTCCCTTTTTTGTAGAGCACACTTCGTCAAACCCATGGTCATCACATGGTTCCGTCTCCGCCAGTTGTTTGATGCGCAATTGAACACATGATTCCAATGCGGCAATTTGGCTGAGTTTGGCATTTCTTTCACAATAAGGTCCGGAAATTTTCTCAACCCACTCTTGCATCGTTCGATTGCAAACAGGCACTGGTATGAGCATCTCTTTGAATTGGTTGGCGCGAATAAATTTCTGCACCGACCCACCCTGGCTCTCTTTGAAGACATGTTCCAACGCTTTACAAATCACGAAAAGGTAATTGTTCAACTCTTCGTTCGACGATTTAATCGTAAAGCATTGCGAAGCCCAGAATTTGCCACTATCAAACTGAACAAACCCGCAATTGCCTGTTCCAGCAACGATGGTGCAGTTTTCACTGTTGAAGCTGTCGTGGAAGCCAACGGGTGCAAGCCCACCTCCATACACTGGATACGTCCCCTCTACAATGTTTTTCTTGTCCAATTGTTTGCCATTCTCCAACTTGGCCATGTCGCCTAGTTTCTTTAATACGAACCCATCGCCTGCCACAATCTCTCTCTTGGTATACTCTTTGCCACTGAGGGAGCACACTGGGTGAGCCACTATCTGTTCGATGGAAGCCTCTGCCACGAGAGTATCCTGGATACCGATGATGTCCCCCACGCTTTCCAACAACACGATGTGCCCATTCACCTCGTCAAAAACGTCTTCGGTGCACTTTTCAACGACCAAATCGCGGAAGACGACCAGCTGGTTCGGATGGGGTTCTGTGCTTTGATGGTCAAAGATCACGATGGACGTTTTGGTGGACGTGTTCTCAAACTGGTCTTGTGGGACACTAATCACCTCTCGCACACAGTATTTTTCGACCAAACATTTGCGCAGTTCCTTGTAGGACTTGTTGGAGAAAACCCCCTCTTTGAGGACACCGATGGCTGTGCCTCCAGGAGCCAACATGTCCATCAACAGCATGAGGGAGCAACTTTCCTTGTCGTTACCAGTGAGACCATGTTCCAAGGCGAAGGTCTGAATACGAGCACTGCAGGAAGAGACGCATACTTTGGCCTTCTCATTCTCTTGCTTCTCGAGTTTGATTCTCTGTTCGATGACCTTCAATTGGCTCTGTCTGCGCTTTCGAATGGCTTCATCTTCTAGAGTCTCCAGTTCCTTCTTGATGTACTCCTTTATCTTCTCGTTCTTGGTTTTGGAGTCCGATTTGCGGGTGCGGTCGCCTCCGTATGGCGGGTTGGTCAAGGGATACGTGAACTTCTGGTCATTGAACTCGTCGGTGAAGGAATTCTTGTATTTGAGGTTGTTCATGTCTGGTAGCACCCCGGTCAAGCAGAAGAATTCCAGTCCGGCCGATTTGATGACATCTTCGTTCATGTCAAAATGGGAAACCTTGCGCAGTTCATGAAACCAGTCGATTTGATGAGGGTATTTGCGGTTCAAGAAGTCGATGTAGCCCGTGGTAAAGCCACCCGACCCGCCAAACATGTCCACCATGGTTGGCACCGTGCCGTCTGCATCCAAGGAAGGGTCCAATTTCCCCAAGACATACTCCACGATATGTCTGTCCGTGAAGTATGCACCCAGCTCGCTGATGGCACTCTCGTCACGACCAATGAAGTATTCGTAAATTTTTCCAGAAAGCAAGACATTGCATGTTTGCTCAATGACGGTAATTTTATCAATCTCCTTGAACAGGTACACGAAGACGCTGCCGCGAATGTTTTTCGGGATTTCATAGAACAAGAGCTCCCGTAGTTCGCTGGTACTGATGGAGTCCAAGACGTCGCTGAAAATCAGTTGGGCTAATTTCTCTCCTTCCTCTTCATGGGCAAGGTGTAGCAAGTAGGAAAACTCGCATTCTGGTCGCTTCAGGTTCACTTTGTCTAACAGTCCGTTCTCTTCGATTTTCTTCAATCCATACACAATGTTGAAGACCTTCAGGGCATTCATACCGTATCCCGCTCCATTGTTGCGCAGGAAATTGTGGATTTCATGGATTTTGTCTCGGAGAGCCTCCTTGTTGGATACTTCACTCATCTTTCTATGATATTAGTAAATAGTTGGACGTATGTTTATATTTATGTTTGTCATAATGTATATTTCTTCAATTTTTTTTCCAAGGGGATGGTGGGTGGTCTTTAAGTTGATAATGTATAATATATATGAAAACAACTTAAAGACCGGAATCACTTCCGACATTTGATGGTCTTGTATAAATCTACTATATTGTTAGTGAGTGCTATGTTCTGTTTCATTATCTCCATGAGATTTGTCAATATTTCAACGTCTGTTACACCATTTTTCTTCCCACATGAACATTTGCAAAGAGTTGTGTTTTTAGACACTTTGTGATTCATGTCACCAAAACTAATCTCATTCTGAAGTTTGGTATGAGAGGTAAGATTTGAACCTATATTTACAAAATTTTGAGAATCCAATATTGAGACCATCTCCTTAGAAGTATCATCTATATTATCGCTTAGCTCAGGTTTATCAACGTGCGCTTTCATTTTGGCGACCAACTCCTGATAATGTAGTTTTTCTTTTTCCTTTGCTTCCACTGCGTTTGCACAGCAATAACGTGCGATTTCCTCCATCTTCCAATTTTCCCATCCCCCGTTACTTCGAATTACATCATAAAATTTAAATTTCTTATCACTTTTTATGGACAATTTGTGATGGTATTTTCGTTGAGTAAAGTTGGTAGTGTGCCCAACATAAACGTCGGTAATGCATGCATCTTTACAAAATAAACGGTAAATCACAGTGTTTGAATGGTCAATATCACCTATTGGCATATGTATTGTTAAATATTAAAAGAGCTTATATTTATATGTTTATCGCAAAAATATCATAAACATATCATAAACTTCATAAAATATGATAATGTCTTAAACATACTTAAAGAATGTGCCTACTGAGCGCTAAAATGTGCCTTGTCAATCACCACCTCCTTGGTGATTTTCTTCAGAATCTTCTCTTCCTTTTCTGGATTGCAACCACCTTGGCCACCCAGTGCCTCAATCACAATTTTGCTGTACTGGTCTGACCGTTTTGACTCGGAATCGTTGTAGTCTGGGTACTTCTGCTTATACTGAGGTAACAGCTTCTCGTTCTTGTAGGCGACCCGTTTGATAGCCTTCTTCAACTTCTTCTTGTCGTCGTCTTCCTTTTCCCATTTGTTCTCGTCTTTGATGTAAATGATTTCTCTCTTCTTGTCTGGACAATGAATCGGTCGTTCCGTTACATCAAGCGCTTTCAAGTTACGCACAATAATATTGGATATTCCTTCGATAAACCCCAGCTTACCCACACTTTCCAAGTCTGTGAGGTCCAGCTGTATGGAATCGACAAATTCATTGATGTTCATGGCGTCTTTACATTTCTCATTGAGGAACACACTGAGATTGAATGTGTTGTTGTTGGTCGTCGTCATGTTATGCGAATTCACGTGGGTAATAGGCACCACTTGCTGTTGCTGACTCGTCTTTATAAAGTCGACCATCGTATTGGTAAAGTCATTCTGTTTCTTCATCATTTCCATGATGAGATTGGTCAGGATTTTGATATCTGTTTCACTTGATTCTGTGACGGGGGTGTTGGAACTTTTTTTTTGTTCGCAGGACTTTGCATGTTTCCAAAGACCTTGACGATGTTTGTACTCCTTGCCACATTCACAAACAAACCCACCAAGCGGAACTATCTTGTCATCCATTGGTAACGATTCTGTCTCTTTTTTATGTTTGGTGGTCAATTGATGGCGTTCATATTGACTTTGTCTACTCGTAGAATAGTCACATATTTTACAAACAAAAGTATGGAACTTTTTGGAACTAAATTGGTCATTCATTGTCCTCTATAGTAGAGGACGAGAAAAAGTTCCTAAACTTTTACGAAAAAATTTTATCGTCACAAAGTGAAAAAAATATTTTCAGTCACCAGACGCTAATTTTTCATTATGGTCTCACGTGATTCTTTTTCCCATAAAATATTTGGGTTTTCCAAAAATGGACATTAAAAATGTCCAAAATCAAAAAGTCAAAATACTTTTCCAAATCGAAAAACATGATTTTTTCTCTACACGTGTAGGGAAACTTTTTTCGACTTTTTTCAAAAAAAACCGAAAATCCCCTACATCATGTAGGGCGCAAGCCCTTGGCACGCTTTAAATTCTTTGGAAAATTTATTATATTTAGGGCAAACCTATTTAAAGACTTTCTAAAACATTCAGGCAAAACAATTTAGAACATTGGGTCTACATTCTTATAACGATGGTCCAACTTTGTTCTTACCAGTATCCCAAGGAGAGAGAAAGCGCGTACTCCGAGTATTACAAGTCCTACTCATATGAATTGCATGATTTCCAGAAGTGGTGCGTAGAAGCCATCGTGACTGGCAACCATGTGCTGGTCTGTTGCCCCACTGGGTCCGGCAAGACCTTTGGCGGCGAATTCGCTATCCAACATCTCCACTCCCGAGGCAAAAAGGTCATCTATACATGCCCCATCAAAGCTCTGTCCAACGAGAAATTCTATGCCTTTACGCAAAAGTATCCACACATCAGTGTGGGCATCGTCACCGGCGACGTCAAATGCAACCCAGATGCAGACTGTATTATCATGACCACCGAAATTTTGTTAAACAAGTTGTACCAACTGAAAGGCGCCACCTCCGGCAGCTACAATGCATTTGAAATAGACCTCGAACGTGAGCTAGGATGCGTTGTTTTTGATGAAATCCATTTCATCGCCGATGAGTCCCGAGGGCATGCCTGGGAAGAGTCCATCATGTTGCTACCACCTCATGTGCAAATGGTCGGCTTGTCTGCGACACTCGATGACCCAGTCAAATTCGCTCATTGGCTCGAAACCAAAGGCAATCGTACCACAGAACCACCCCCTTCGAAAGAGGTCTACCTCACACGTAAACAGGTGCGCGCAGTACCACTCATTCATTATGGTTTTATCACCGCCAGTCAAACAGTGTTCAAGACCATCCGCGACAAGACTGTCCAAGATGAAATCAAACACACTATCAATGAGCCGCTCGTTTTGCAAGACGAAAAAGGTGCTTTTCATGACGCCCACTACAAACAACTGACCAAAACCCTGGACTTATTTGAGCAACACGATATCCGCATCAAACGCCAGCATGTCCTCAACAAGGTGACCGAATACTTGGTCGAGAAAGAAATGTTGCCTGCCTTGTGCTACGTCTTTTCGCGCAAACAGCTGGAGAAATGCGCCGACGAATTGACCACCAATTTATTGGAGTTCGACAGCAAGGTCCCTTATACCGTCGACCGCGAATGCGAGCAAATTATACGCAAACTACCCAACTACGAGGAGTACTTGCATCTGCCTGAATATGTTCACACGGTCCAATTGCTGCGCAAAGGGGTCGGGGTCCATCATGCCGGACTGATGCCCATTCTTCGTGAAATGACCGAACTGCTGTTTGCACGTGGATTCATCAAGGTGCTCTTTTGCACAGAGACCATGAGTGTCGGTATCAACCTGCCGGTCAAAACCACGATTTTCACGGATGTCTGCAAGTTCACTGACGGCATGGTGCGCACCTTATATGGTCACGAATATACACAAGCCGCTGGGCGCGCGGGGCGCTTGGGGCTTGACAAAGTCGGACATGTCATCCACTTGAACAACTTGTTCCGCGACGTCGAGTCCGTCAACTACAAGACCATGATGAAGGGCAAACCACAGAGCCTCACATCCAAATTCAAACTGTCCTATAATTTGCTGCTTAATTTGCTGCAAATTGGCGACCTTCGGCTGATGGAACGCAGTATGGTGACCGACGAGTTGCATAGCCAAACGAATGCATTGGAACAGCGCATCACGGAATTGCAGGAACAGCCCGCTCTGGTTGCCCGAACACCGTTGGAAACCATAGAGACCTATCTTGCTCTGCAAACCAGTCGCCCAAATGCCGTCAACAAAAAACGCAAGGACATCGACCGTCAGTTGCAGCAAATCCTTGACACCTATAAGTTCATCGAACAAGACAGCAAGAGTTACCAAGCCCTCGTCGCAAAGGAGAAAGAAAAACAAGAGCTCCTACAAGAACGAGAGGACTTACGCACCTATTTTGCATCGGGCACTCAGCGCGTTCTCTCCGTGTTGCAGGAGCAGGGATTTGTCGACGCAGACGGATGTACCCTCACCTTGCTGGGAAAAGTGGCCTCCCAGATTCGCGAGACCCATTGTTTGGCCTTTGCTCAACTGCATATGCAAGGATTCTTCTCCGCTCTCACGTCCCGCCAATTGGTCGCCCTATTCAGCTGCTTCACCAACATCCGCGTTAGCGAGGAGCGAAGAGACATTGTGCCCAAATCCGATGACCCATCCGTCAACGAAAGTGTCGACAAGGTACTCGCCATGTATCATCGATTCCAGGACATGGAAATAGAGAGAAACGTGGGAACCTCCTTTGAGTATGACCTACAATATGACTTATTGCCCTATACCGAATGGTGGTGTGATGCCGAAAGTGTTGAGGACAGCAAACATGTCTTGGAGAGCATGGCCTCTACGAAAGAAATCTTTTTAGGCGAATTTGTCAAGGCGATGCTAAAAGTGAATAATGTAGCCAGTGAATTGGAGACAGTAGCGGAGATGACGAGAGATGTTTCTCTCTTGAGCAAATTGCGTGAGATACCGCATATGACATTGAAATATGTGGTAACCAATCAGTCATTGTATATCTAACTTAGCATTACTTAGCATTACTTAGCATTACTTAGCATTATTTATAGACTCTTTGGGTCTTTTTGCATCGCCTTTTTCGAGTGATATTCTTGCGACGTATAACCTTTTTTGTACGCTTTGCCTTGTTGTGCTTTCTTCTTATTGTTTTTGTACCACCTTTTGGAATAAGTGCTTGTATGGTGATAGGATAATTATTCGATAAATTGTTCACCTGTTCTTCGTTTTTGAGAACTTTTCCTCCATAAATAAAGCGCACATTTGTAATATCACCAGCATATTCTGGTCCCAGTTGTCTCAATAGTAGACCTTTTAACTCACCAACTGTCTTATCCCGTATTTCACTCATATCAAATTTGTAATTCACTTCTCCCACCCTTACGTTTACGACTGGTACGACTTGTCTTTTTGCTTGTTGCTCTTCTTCTTCTTCTTCTTCCAGGTCTTCTTTTTCTAGGCCTTCATCGAGTCCTAATTGCTTCCGCTTCAAGTTCATATTCACTGGTTCAGCTGGTACAATATCGTATACGTCGATGGGTGGACCAGGTTGGCAGTGGTCCGCACTTATATCACCTTGACGATAATATTTCGATATAATACCAGGTATTTGAAATCCCATCTTCATCAATTTCACGTATCTATGTCCCCTGCCTTCTAATAATCTTCCTACCCATTTCTCAAGCGTTGTAAAGATAACAAGAACAGGCAATCCTATAATAGACGTCAGGGAGTAATACAATATACTTGGGATGGAACCTTCGTTTCTCAACCTCACGTAACGTTCATGTTCATCGTGTTCGGGGTCATCTGGGTAAAATGGGTCTGCACCATTTTCACCCCTGTCTGGAATAGAGGCTGCATTTATGTCTTTGTTCGCATAATTAAAGCTTATCCTTTTGCCTTTCTCATTGTAGTTAGTATCACCAGTTCGTATACATCTATATTTGTAGTAACAAGGGTCTACTTCCCATATAGGTTCAGAAGCTCCTGGAGGAGCCACATTACGCACACGTCCTTTGTAATGAAATTGTCGCAGAATATCCTCGAGCCGAACGAGATAGCACTTGCCATTGAATTCAATACACAAATGATATTCGTTTTGCATAAACTCATTGATGGATACGTATTCTCCTTCTGCAACGCTAAAGCCCTCTGTAGATATATCAATTTTCACCGGTATAGACTTCAAAGCTTCGATGGCATTCACGACATCTTGCATATTTTTTTTTTTAGCAATTGACAGTGCTGAATAAGATACTTTGTATGAGGGTTTTGTTTCATCAAAATAATATCGCCAATTTGACTCACCCGTTTCAAGAATTCTCATGGCAATCTCAATGTCGCCCTTTGCACATGCTAACATCAATGCAGTGGGTCCATCAATTTCAGGTATGACTCCCTGATTTGCCCTTCCTGTTGCAAGGATGGCCAAAGCTACTTCTCGCATGTCTTCATCAATAGCTATATACAGTGCTGTTTTTCCATCCTCGTCAATAAACATGGTGTCCGTTCCCTCCTCAATCATTCCCATGATTTTTTCCACGTCCCTCTCACTTCGAGGACGATGCATCTCATAAAGAAGCGGAGATGTCCGAATTATTCCAAATGTATTTACGTCGAACGTTTCTAGTTTATCTGCCACCTCATGCATTCCATTTTGCACTGCAAATTGGTATGCAGTGTAACCGTTCAATGCCTTATGGGGGCTTGCGTCGTTTCTGCTCAAAAGTGCCAATGCAACTTCTGTCATTTTGTTTGCGCAAGCATACAGCAATGGGGTCACTCCGGAGCTATTTCGTCTTCCATTTCCGCCTCTACCAGATTCGATAAATGCTAAGCAAAAGGCCAAGTCCAAACCTTTATCCACCAAATCTCTATCCTTTTTATTCAGCATTTTTATCATGCGCAACAAATGGTCTGGCGTTTCTGATTCCATACGGAAATATCCAATCGATACCATATCCAAAATTTCCTGCTTCCTTTCTTCATCCGTGTCCTCGTTAACGTATTCGTCCTCCCATTCGGTTAGGGTGGGCGTGATAAAGTCGGCATGGATTTCGGCCAACCTTCGCTTTACATCTTCTAGTTCATTTTCCGTCGCAAAATAATATGCAGTGTATCCTTGTTTATTGACTGCCATTGGATTACACTCAAACGTTTCCATGAGCAGCATAGCCATCTCTGGAAGAGGATACCTGCATGCATCCATCAATGCAGTATCTTTGTTGCCATTTACCCAACCTATGTCACCGCGTCCACTATTTATAAGCGCGACGATAATTTCCTCTATTTGAGTTGTTGGGATATTCTGTATTTTGAAATTGAACATGTAATGCAACAAAAGTTGTAATAAAGAGTCTGTTCCACGTTTATTCTTTGGCACTTCTCCATTGCGAATGAGTTCCAAAATTCCTTCTTTGGTTTCATCAGAAATATTGTCAGCAAACGCTTTCAAACGTTTATTAAACTTCCTTAAAATATCATCTTCATCCTGAGGTTCTGAACTTTCCATTGCTTAACGTTGTAAAATCTATTATATATTAGATAAATAATATATGATATTCAATATACATTATTTAATGTTTGTTCCCTCCTAAAAGAGGGCAAAAATATGTTTTGTTATAATACATATATCTTTATAATACATATATCTTTATAATACATAAATCTTTATAATACATATATCTTTATATATTATATATGAGCTACCAAGAATTAATTCCTCTCATTTTCACCGAAATTATCGGCGATTTTGGGTTCAACCAGTTTGCAAACAAAGGAGGTATTCAGAACTTTTTGGTTGGTACCACTGGCTACGTCGGTGTAGTTTATTTTTTGATTCGCTCTCTCCAAGGGTCCCAAGTGTTGTTGGTGAATGCGGCATGGGATGGATTGAGCGCACTGCTTGAATCGCTTGCGGCTATCATCGTACTTGGTGAGAGATTCGACGACCCATGGAAATACATGGGCATTTTCCTTATCGTGTTGGGTCTCTTCTTCTTACGCATGCCCATCATGAGCAAGCACAAGTTTATTTTCCCGCGATTCTTTTTCACGGCGTAGGACATGTGTTGCATGAAACACTTTTTGGTCTCGGTCGAAATCCTTTCCGTACACCTTGGTAATATGGGTTCGCTTGTCATGTGCCATGAACTCGATGATACCATTGTTGGCCATGGCCTCCATTTTGGATTTCGAACCATATTTGGCCCAAATGAGTCCTAGTGGCTCGGCAGTCACAGTGTTCACAAACAGTTGGTCGCTCAAATCGACAAAAGACGCACGCAAAATGTCGTTAAAGGAGTACATCTTTTCTTCTGATTTGTCTGTCATCTATGTTGTCATAAAGTTTTCGGATAATATGTTACCAGAATAGATGAAGAAACCTTTATATAACTTGCTTAGAACAATAATTATAGATACATGTATTAAGTATTATGGAATTAGTCAATATGGAATTAGTCAATAACAGATATCTCGTCTTGGAGCGGTTGGGTTCGGGTGCCTTCGGTTCCATTTTCAAAGCACAAAACGTGCGCACAAAGGAGTTTGTGGCCATCAAGGTGGAATCTATCCAGGAAGAGCTCAAGCTGCTGAAAAACGAATCCAAAATATATCATTATCTCAATGGTACCGTCGGCATTCCACAGGTAAAATGGTATGGCAAAGACGAACGCAACTACTATATGGTCATTAATTTGTTGGGTGCATCTTTGCAAGATGTCCTAAACAAACGCGGACGTTTCTCTCTTGCTCTCACCCTGAAAGTGGGAATCAAAATGTTGACCATCTTGCAGGCCATCCACGACAAGGGGTTTGTGCATCGTGACATCAAACCAGACAATTTCCTCTTCGGTGTCAACCAATGTAATGAGCTCTATCTCATCGATTTTGGTTTTTGCAAGGCCCGAAGTGCGCTAGCAGAACCGCGTGAGGTCAGCAGTTTGATTGGCAGTAACAATTACGCAAGCCTCATGGCCCATCGGCGATTCGAGTTGGGTCGTCGCGACGACATGGAGTCGTTTTGTTATGTTTTGTTTTCTCTCTATCATGGGTCGTTGCCCTGGTCGTATACCAGTAACGAGAACGAAATACTGGCTTTGAAGAAGCAGTTCGTCCACGACCAAACGCAGCCACTGGTTCTGTTGGACCTGTTACGGATGGTGCGGTGTATGGAGTTCGACGAAAAACCGAATTACTATCTTGTGATAGATGGATTCAAGAGAGAAATAGAATCTTTAAGCGAAAATTGTATTAAACACAACCCTTGAGTAAAAGCATTATCCAACCAATCATGTCTGTGTCCAATCATTACGACAAAATAGAAAGTTATATCAAGTCCGTGTTCAATGTCTTTCAAATGGTGAAACGCAGTGCGGACCAACACGACGACAAGAAGCGCAAGATGATATCATTGATTATCTACAATTATGCTCAGTTTATGTCCAAGGAGTACGATGTAGACCTGAGGGAAGTTGGCGAACCGGAGATGCTGAATTTGATACCTATTTTCGAATACATTGCTGCAAACAATGTCCAGCTGTATGATTTTGCAACTATTGGCATCGAGGACGTGGACATCCGGAAACGCGATGATTTGGAGCGATTTGTCTTGAGCCACGTGTACTACATCACCCAAGGCAAATAAAGTATTCACGAAAAAAAAGGTTTAAAGAAAGACAAATAATACATAGTACATACAGACTATAACATGACAACGGAGCATTTGACTGGACGTGTAAAGTGGTTTAACAACAAAGCAGGATATGGGTTTGTAACTGTAATTGATGACGGCGCCCGCTTGAATCAGGATGTCTTTGTTCATCACAGTGTTATCAAGGTGGATGACCCCCAATACAAGTATTTGGTACAAGGGGAATACATTGAGTTTGACCTTAGCAAGACGGAGTCGTCAGAGAAGCATGAGTGGCAAGCCACTACCGTTTCGGGCATTCGGGGTGGCAAGCTCATGTGTGAGACCAGAAGAGAAGCCAAGTTAGGACGAGTAAGCACAGATGAAGCGAAGGCATCTGTGGAAGAAGTGGTTGCATCTGTGGAAGAAGTGGTTGCATCTGTGGAAGAAGTGGTTGCATCTG
>Ga0070374_10000202_pt1 | contig 22692 bp, 14 predicted proteins | sample LauGreSuBDMM15SN_2_FD_66374 | JGI IMG/M metagenome (GOLD analysis project Ga0070374, IMG submission 66374) | Freshwater lake microbial communities from Lake Michigan, USA - Su13.BD.MM15.SN (version 4) (version 4) | ecosystem: Environmental > Aquatic > Freshwater > Lake | place: Lake Michigan...
CACCTGGTCGGTGGTCAGTGCAGCCGCTTGCGCTGTGGTCAATGCCACAACTTGTGCGGTGGTGAGCACCGGCACTTGTACGCTGGTGAGCGAGACTAACTGAGCGGTGCTCAACTGCTGTAGGTCAAGCGTCTCGATAGCTTGAATTTGTAAGGAGGTGAGCTGAAGAATCTGATCGGTGGTCAGTGCTTTGATTTGAACGGACGTCAATCCTTCAATTTGAGCGGTGGTCATCTTGACCAAGTCAGCCGTTTCGATGGCAGCTACTTGTGAGGTGGTCAACTTACTGACCTCATTCACGGTCAGGTTGGCAACCTGTTCAGTAGTTAGAGCAACAACTTGCGCCGTGGTGAGCGATGGCACCTGCGTATCGGTTAGCGACGCAATCTGCGCTGTTGTCATCTGTTGCAGGTCCGAGGTTTGAATGGCCTGGATCTGGTCAGTACTCAGGGACACAACCTGTGCAGTTGTCAGCGCCTTGATCTGCGCTGTTGTAAAGGCCGCAATCTGATCTGAATTCAATACCGTAAGGTCAGTTGTTTCAATTGCAGCAATTTGTGCTGTGGTCAACTTGCTCACTTCATTCGTGGTCAGCGCAGCGAACTGAGCCGTGGTCAGCGCCACAACCTGTGCAGTCGTTAGGGCCTGAACCTGAGCGTTTGTAAAGGCCGCAACCTGTGCCGTGGTCAGTTGTTGCAGGTCTAGAGTCTCGATGGACTTGATCTGATCGGTTGTCAGGTTTGTCAACTGCTGAGTAGTGACAGCACTGACTTGTGCCGTTGTCAATGCAAGCACCTGAGCGGTGGTTAGTTTGGAAATGTCAGTGGTCTCAATGACCGCAATCTGCTGTGTTGTAAGCGCCTGAACTTGAGCAGTCGTCAGCTTGGCGACCTGATCCTCTGTCAGCGCTCCAATTTGAGCTGTGGTCAGCTTTGCAACGTCGGAAGTTTCAAGTGCCACAACTTGAGCTGTGGTCAAGCCTTGTATTTGCGCGGTGGTCAGCGCACTAATTTGAGCTGTGGTCAGGGCTGCGATGGCTGCAGTAGTAAGCTTTGTTACATCGCGCACTTCCATGGCGGCCAATTGTGCGGTACTGAGCGAAGGCACTTGAGTGGCTTTGATGGCGGAGGCTTGCTCCACTGTCAAGGCAACCATTTGGGCCGTTGTCAGGCCCGGCAGTTGGACAGAGTTCAGACTGGCCAAACTGGCTGTCGTTAAAGCATCTAAATAGCGTGTACTCAGTGCTGCAACCTGGCTCGAGGTCCAGTTGGAAATTTCAGCTGTGCCAATGGTGCCAATTTGCTGGAAGTTCAAAGTCCTGATTTGATCTGGAGAAAGAACACTTAATTGAGAGGCATTGAACTGGGTCAATGACCGAACAGACAGTCCCAAGAAACCATCTGCACTTAGGCTTGCTAAATGCTCGCTGGTGAGGGCTGCAAACTGAGAGGATGACAATGAGCTAACCTGGACATTAGAAAGCGCATTGGCTTGCTGGGTTGTCAGGTTTCGAATGTCTACTGTTTCAATAGCGCCTATTTGTGCGGCACTCAGCGCGTGAATCTGACTCGTTGTCAATTTGCTAATTTGGGCTGTGTTCAGCGCTGCAATTTGACTTGAATTCAGGCTACTCAATGCGCCCAACGAGATTGCTGAAATCTGCGAAGTGGTCAGACCATCAATTTGAGAAGTGCTCAATGTGGCAACTTGCTCGGCAGAAAGTGCTGCAACTTGCGCAGTGGAAAGCGCTGTTATTTTTGCAGCTGTTAAGCCTTTTAATGCGTTTGTTGTAATGGACGTAATGTCGCGTGTTTCAATGGCAGTTAACTGTGAACTGCTTAAAGATGCAAATTGCGAAGAGGTTAATTCTGTCACTTGGTTGGCAGTTAAGGCCGCCATTTGTGATGTCGACAAAGCACCAATTTGTGCGCTGCTCAATTTCTTGAAAACAACAGGTGAAATTTGTCCTAAAGCAGCACTTTCAATGTTATTCACTTGGGCAGTTGTAAGTGCTGCAATTTGTGTCTCAGACAGTGCGGCCCACTGCGGACTTGTCAGTGCTGCAATTTCTGCTGTGTTCAAAGCACGCAGGTCTGCAGTTTCCATCACTGCCATGTTGCCAGTGCTGATGGCGCGAATTTGATCGGTAGATAAATTGCTAAACTGAGCAGTGGTCAGTGCTTTGAACTGCGCATTTGTCAAAGCATTGATTTCAGCAGTATTGAGACCAGGTAACTGACTTGTATTGAGCGATGCAATTTGATCAACTGTTAACTGTGTCAATGCAGCTGTAGTGAGAGCATCAATTTGTGCTGTTGTCAGTGCTTTGATCTGGGCCGAAGTTAAAGATTTAATGACGGCTGTCGCAATGGCTGCAACTTGTTGAGTAGCTAAGCCAGCAATTTGGTCAGTGCTTAGTTTGGCCAACTGAGTTGCATTGATGGCTCTTAAAGCACTGGTTGACAACGAAGAGGCGGCATCAACGGCCATCTTAGACAGATTGTCTGCGCTGATTTGCGCAATTTGTGCCACAGAAATTTGAGTAGCTTCAGCGGCGGTGAGTGCACCAATTTGAACGCTAGTCATGGCTTTGATGCCAGCGGTTCCAAATGCAGCAATGTCTTCTGCCGGGTCAAGTGCCTTGACCTGATCGACCGTGAGGTTTGTAATCTGGCTGGCTGTCAGCGACTTAATTTGCGCGCTGGTTAAGCCCAATACTTGCTCGGCTGTGAGGTCATCTATGGATGAAGTGGCAATGGCAGCAATTTGAGTGCTGGTCAGTTTTGACAGCTGGGCTGTTGTCAGTTGTGAAATTTGACCGCCTGTGATGGCCGTGACTGCCGCCAAACTGAGTGATGGCATGTCTGACGAATCAATGGCAGCCAATTGCTCGCCACTGAAGTTTGGCATCTGCAATTTGGTCAATGCGGCAATTTGAGTTGTACCCATTGCCTTCATTTGCTCGGTCGTGAACGCCACTAAATCGTCTAAACCCAATCCTGCAACTTGTGCGGTAGTTAGCACGGCCATCTGAGCCGAAGTGAGGCCTTTGAGTTGTTTGTTCGACAAACTGGCCAAAGCGGCAGGCGTCATGGCGGCTATGGCAGCCGTTGTAATGTTGTCGATGTCTTCGTAGTCGATGTAATAGGCTTGCGCTGTGGTAATGCTGGCTGCTTGCGCCGACGTCATGGCGCCCATTTGTGCTTCTGTAAAGCCTTGAATGCTAGGGCCGGCAATTTTGCCAAATGAGCCTGCTGCAATAGCAGCTACATCTGCAGTGTCCATGGCGGCCAACTGCTCAGCTGTCAAGACGGCAATCTGTGCATCTGTCAAGTTTGAAACTTGAGCCGTCGTTAAAGCCGTGATTTGATTGGGTTGCAGGCTTTTAAAGTCAGAAGCATCAATGGCTTGGAGTTGTTCTTTGTTAAGTGCTGCAATTTGCGCCGTTGTAAAGGCGGAAATTTGCAAGGCACTGAATGCTTTGAGATCGGCCGATTCAAGTGCCGTAATTTGGGCTGTGGTGAGTGCAGAAACTTGTGTATCTGTGAAGCCTGACAACTGAGCCGCACTCATTGCGGTAATCACAGCCTTGGACAGGCCAGACACAGCGGCAGTACTCAGGTTTTGAAGCTGGGCGGGGGACAAGCCCGTGGCTTGTGAAACTTGCAAACCGGCCGCATCTTGTGCTGACCAGCCTTGAAGTGTGGTGACAGATAGATTTTTCAAATCTGCGGTGGTGAGGGTGCCAGCCGCATAACCTGCAATTTGCTCACCGGCCATCTTGGCGCTAAGGATTTCTTTTTGCGCAGCACTCAGGCTGACCAATTGTGTATTGCTCAAAGCGCCAACTTGCACACTTGACAGAGTGCTCAAATCGGCTGTTTCCATGGCGGCGAGTTGAGTGCCAGTGAGGGCTGCAACTTGCGCTGTAGCCAGTTGTGCGACTTGACTTGTCGTCAAGGCTTTCATTTGAGCCGGCGTAAGGCTCTTGATGGCAGTGGGTTGAATGGCAACCAGATCAGCGGTTTCAAAGTTTGTAATTTGTGCGGTGGTCAACTTGGCAAGCTGACCGCCTGTGAGGGCTGCTGCTTGGCTGCTTGTAAAGTTGACAATTTGAGCTGTGCCCATGGCGCTCAGTGCATCTACGTTAAGTGCCTTAACGTCAGCTGTTTCTAAAACACCAAACTTGCCAGCCGTCAATCCTGAAAGATGTGTAGCAGTCAGAGCTGCTGCTTGTTCGGTTGTAATAGATTGCAACTCTGCGTCACTGAAGAGGTTCAAGTCTGAGCCAGTGAAGGCGGTAATTTGACCAGCAGTGAGTTTTGAAATTTGATCAGAGGTCAGAGCCGTCACCTGGGCATCGCTCATGCCAATTAAGGCGGCATTACTCAAACCAGAAATTGCTGTCGTGCTAAGAGCTGTCAATTGATCAGTAAGCAAAGCCGCGACTTGCGCTGTACTCATCTTTGAAAGTTGAGCAGCCGTTAATTGCTTCACTTCAAGAGTCGTCAGTGCGACAATTGAAGTCGTGGTCATGCCAGGTATAGCCGCCGCACTTAATTTGGACACCTGTGCAGATGTCAGTGCATCAAATAAAGCGCCTGACATGGCTGTCAACTGCGCCGATGTGAGTGCTGCTACTTGTTTGGAGTTTAGATCGTCCACCATGCCCGCTTCGAGGGCAGTGGCTGATAAAAACGGTATTTGTGTTTCGGACAAGGACAACAATTGAGCGGTGTTCAAAGCGTCTAATTGCGCAGTGCTCATGTTTTGAAGGGCGGTGCCACTGAGACCGTTGACAGCTGTTGTACTTAGGGCAGCAATGTCAGCCGTTTCAATTGAGCGCAGTTGTGCCGAAGACATGGCACTGACTTGCGCGCCAGTCAGCACAAATGCTTGATCTGTGGTGAGGGCTGCAATGCTTGCTGTGCTCATGCCTTTGATGGCTTGAGCACTGAGAGAGGGAAGGGCGGCTGTGCCTAAGGCCACAATTTGTGTGGCAGTTAGGCCGGCAACTTGGGCGGACGTTAAGCCTTTAATTTGAGTAGCCGTTAAGCCGCCGATTTCTTGTGTTGTAAAAGTTGTAAATTGCGCGCTTGTGATGGCACTTAATTGAGCTGCAGTTAAAGCAGCTGTTTGAGTTGTATTGAGAAGGGCAAAGTTATCAGTGGAAATAGCAGCTAAATCAGTTCCTTCAATTGCTTGAAGTTGTAATGTGCTGAGTTTTGAAATTTGCGCTGAGGTCAGAGCACCAATTTGTGTGGCTGACAGCGTTGTCAAGTCATCTGCTTCAAGGGTTGCAAACTGGGCGCTGGTTAAACTTTGTAATTGATTGGTACTCAAAGCAGCTACTTGCGTGGCCCTCATTGCTTTCAAAGAGTCAGTTGTCAATCCAAGCAATCCTGAAGTCGACATGGCTCTAATTTGAGCTGTTGTAATGAAACTGGCTTGTGTAGGTAAAAAGCCAGCAATTTGTGTGCTGGTAAGCCCGGCAAAATTACTTGTACTGATGCCTCGGATGTCTGCGGAAGACATGATCGAGTAGGTGCCCCCCCCCGACTGAGCTGAACTGAGCCCGCTCATTGCATTAAGTTGAGAAGAGCTCAGCTTGGCCAATTGACTTTGGCTGAGAGCTTGTTGGGTGCTTGTTGTTAGGGCCGCCAAGTCAGCGCCTTCCATGGCGCTTAACTGGGTAGCTGAGAGTGCAACCGCTTGCGCAGTTGTAATCTGATTTGCTTGGGCTGTTGTCAAAGCAACCAGTTGGTTGGTAGCTAAGCTTGAAATGACGGCCGTGTTAAGGGCGCCAACATCCGCCGCTTCCAGTTGAGAGATTTGAGTTGTAGAAAGCGCTTTAACTTGCGCTGCTGTTAAGGCATTGGCCTGAGCAGTGCTTAAATTGGCCAACTGCGTTGAGCTTAACTTGCTTAAGTTGGCTGCACTAACCGCTGCCAAATCAGATGGATCTATCTTGTTGATGTTAGTCAGCGAGTTAAGCTGACTTGTCGTTAACGATGCAACTTGGCTTGAATTAAGTGCTGTTACTTGGGCGTCGGTAATTGCGCTAATGGCACGGGTGCCTAAAGACGAAATAACGCCATTAGAAAGGGCTGCAATGTCTGCTGTGTCCAACTTTACAAATTGGGCAGATGTCAAGGCATTGATTTGTGCAGCAGTCAGTTGTGTTGCCTCGGCTGTGGTGAGTGCAACAATTTGATCTGTAGTTAGAAACTGTGTTTTAAGTGAAGCTACTGCAGTTGTATTTAATTTGGATATTTGATTGGGCGTCAATGCTGCCGTTTGAGCCGAATTCAAGGAATACAGATCGTCAGATTCCAACGTGGCCGTTTGCCCATCTGACAATGCACGCAGCTGAGCTGTCGTGAGCGCCGCAACTTGTGTGGCTGTTAAATTCTTAAGCGTGGCTGTGCTAAGTCCTTGCAGGCCATCTGTTGAGATGACCGCCAGTTGTGTGTTGGTAAAACTGGTGGCTTGATTGGGTTGGAAGCCCGCCACTTGGGTGCTTGTGAGAGCAGCGAAATCTGCCGTAGTCATGGCAGTTATTTGAGCCCCTGTCCTTTTGGCAAAGGCATAGCCAGTTTGCTGGGCAGCCGTCAGTCCACCCAAGGCTGCAGTTTGTGCGGCACTCAGGCCTGCCAGTTGTGTGTTGGTAAGAACTATTTGAGTGCTGGTCTGCAAGGCGGCCAAGTCCGCTGTATCCATGGTGGAAAGTACAGAAGCTGAAAGAACACCAGCCTGCGCAACAGAAATTTGGGCTGCTTGGGCGGTTGTAATCGCCGTTAATTGTGCATTTGAAAGAGATTTAAATGCTAAAGTATTCAAAACAGCAAAATCTGCTGCTTCTAAGGCTGCAATTTTGTTGGTAGCCAGTGCTGAAACTTGAGCAGCTGTTAACGCCGCCGCTTGAGTTGTAGTCAGTGCAAAAAGTTGACTTGTGCTAACGCCGGCAAAGTTGGTGCCTGTAATTGCGGCCAGATCGGCAGTTTCTAATTTGTTGAAGTTGGTTAGGGCGTTTAATTGACTTGCATTTAGTCCCTGAGCTTGCGCAGTTGTCAATGCAATGACCTGCACGCTGGTTAGGCCAACCATTGCCGTTGTGCCCAGACCGGCAACCGATGTTGCCGTTAAGGCGGCAATGTCTGTCGTTTCTAAATCCTGAATTTGAGAACTGGTCAGGGCATTGAGTTGGGTTGCCGACAGTTTGGAGGCTTGAAATGTGGTTAAACCGCTAATTTCGCCAGAAGTTAATGCCCGCATCGCTGCCGTACTCAGCAGAGCAACATTGGTCGTTGTATCAATGGTCATTTCAATTTCCTAGCGGTTATAGACTCACTCATATGCAAGAAGCGCGCCTGTAGTCAAATTTGACAGTCCTGCGAGTAATACATCGACACCAGTTCTAAATACTTGAGCCATGTCGAAAAAGATTTTCCAAAAGCCAAAAAGCCCGGGCAAGCCCGGGCTGTTATTTGTAGTAAAAAAGTACTTATTTTTACACAAATTCATGAAAGTTCATGGTTTTACTTTAACAGGGCCAGTACCGATTGTGGTGACTGGTTAGCTTGTGCCAACATCGCTGTGGCAGCTTGTTGGATGATCTGAGTACGCGCTAACTCTGTAGATGCCTGAGCGTAATCAGTATCCTGGATGCGGCTGCGAGATGCGGCAGTGTTCATGGAAATGTTTGACATGTTGTCAGCGGCGTACGTAAGTTGATTAATGGCAGAGCCGATTTTCGACCGAGCAGTGTTTGCTGCAGTCAAAGCAGTATCAACCAAGCCAATTGCTGCAGCTGCAGTGGAGGCATCGCTAATGTTGACGGCATCTGTTGCAATTGCAGTGTAAATAGCAGCTATGCTATTGGCAGGCGCACCTGCAGTGGTTGCATTTGGTACTGTCACAGAGATGATAGTTGCACTGCTTCCAACTTGAAAGTCGTACTGACCAGTACCGACAGCTCTTACCTGACCCGCAAGACCACCAGTGCCATCCAATAACTTACGATCATTCCAAGAGGTGTTAGCACCAATTCTGTCGATCTCAGTCTTGAGTGCTTGAAACTCATTGTTCAAAAAACCTTTTTGGGTTGGCGTGACTGTATCTGAGGAGGCTTGAACAGCCAATTCACGCATTCGTTGCAGCATATTTGACTGCTCAATCATGGCGCCGTCGGCTGTTTGCAACAAAGAGATGCCATCGTTGGCATTGCGAATGGCTTGGTTCAAGCCGCGAATTTGTGAAGTCATGACCTGGGCAATAGACAGGCCTGCAGCGTCGTCACTAGCACCGTTGATGCGCTTGCCTGTAGACAGTTGCTCCATGGCTTTTGACAAGTTGCGAGCGTTGACATTGACTGCATTTTGTGCAACCAGAGAGTTCACATTGGTATTGATAACTGACATGGTATTTCTCCTTTAAAGAAATCTAAGAGGTTGACAAGAATCAACTTTGACTTCTTGTTAAAAAATGATTCGGTTTCTGTTGGTTTTACTTGAGGAAGTTTGATAAATAAATTCATCAAACTTTAGAGTTGTGGAGCAAGCCTTTTTTGACTGTGTCAATGTTTTCGGCAACTCTAAGCACAACTTCGTTTGGGATTTGTCTAATGACCTCGCCAGTCACAGTGTTTCTGACGGTGACCACTGGCACATCAACGTGATCGTTCAGACTGAAACCCAGACCACTTTTTTGGGAAGTAACTTGTTGGTTCAAAAATGCAACGGCTTCCTGTAAGTTTTTCTTATTCTCTGCCGCGTTGAACTGAAGCTCTGGCCTTTTTGGCAGTGCAATTGCGGGCTTATCAGGCAGCGACACATCTGGCCGTTTAATGGGCGCAGGCGAATGCGCTGCCGACGCATTTGTAGAAGCCGAAGGCGCAGGAGGGCGACTCATTGCCGCACCTGCGCCACCAGCAGTGATATTTGATATTTCGGAAACCATATTCGTCCGTCCTTTTTTAAAAAAGCATGATTGACATGCTGTTACCAAATTTCTCGATTGCGACATGCAACAAGATAAGTTCTGTGGACTGGGAATCGGCAGGTGCGTATAAAACTTAAGGAAATTATTAGCAGGACATGTGAAATGCCTGTGAATATAGGGTTAACCCTTGGTGTAAGAGGCCATCATGCCCTCAAAGGTGCTTTTCAGGCTGGTTTGCAGGCTCTTAGATTGGCCAACAATGCTTTCCATTGCGCCAAACTGCTGGTTGTACCGCGCCAAAAGTTGTGTCATTCTGTCTTCTAGTTTAATCAACTCTTCTTTGTACTCCGCAATGCGCTTGGTCAGGTTCTCGCTTTGAGCGTTCAATGTGCCTGTACTTGATATGAGTGCACTGATCGATCTAAAGGCCGAGCCCACAGCGCCTGCGGGTTGCGTGCTGAAGGCGCTGAGATTTTCCGTGTTGCCGGAAAGCATGGTCACGGCATCTTCAAAATGAGAAGACAGGGCAGTATCAAGTTGCGTTTGATCTAGCGTCATGACGCCACTCTTGTCAATTGAAACACCAAGGTCACGCAGGTTTTTGAGACTGCCTGAAGGTGTGTCAGTGTCTTTGAAAAGCATTTCTCGTATTTGGGAGCGAACACTTGCAACAACAGAATTTCCTGCCAATGAGCCGCCATAGGTGCCCACTTTTGATTTGGGATCGGAAACAGTTGAAAGAATGGTGTTGGCGTCGTTGTAGGCTTTGACGACGGCAGCCAGTTTGGCTTTGGTATCGCTTGTGTCGCGGATCAAATCTACAGATGCAGCACCCGTCGTTTTGGCATACAGGTCAATTGTTACGCCAGGAATAAGGTCTGTGAGTTGGTTGGTGCTAGGCGTTAATGCCAGTCCGTCCACGTTGACCACCGCATTGGACGCACTTTGCAAAGATCTTTCAAACAAATTGCCAGAGTTTGGGTCTGCCAAGTTTGTAGGTGTAGAAAAGGGATCGATAGATGCAGAAAGAGTGAAGCCGTTCAGTTCGCCTGTTTGGCCTGTGACCATTATTTTGTAGGGGTTAGTAGACTCCCCCGTGTTGATCAATTGCGCCTTGACGCCTAGGTTGGCAGCGTTGATAGCTGCAACTACACCGCCAGGTGTGTCTTTCCCAGCTTCTATGCTTATATTGTTTGCCGCACCGCCATTGACGCTAAGACTTAATGAAAAACCTGCGCCACCATGAAGTGGTGTGGACGATCTTTCAAAACCTGTGCTTAGCCTTCTTTGAGCCTTGGCCAATTCAGTGACCGTAATGCTGTGCGAGCCAGCACTGGCCGTGGATGTTGCCGTAATGACGACGGAAGCGTCTTGGCTGTTGCGAACATAGATACTGGCAAAGTCGCTTTGATCTTTGATATCTTCAAGTGATGTCTTCAAGCCATCAAGGGCAGATTTAATGGCGGCATAGCCTGAAATGCTGGCTTCGGATTTGGCAATTTTTTTGTCAATCACGTCCTTTCGAGGGCCACGTTCCGCTTCAACCAAATTATTGGCCAAAGACTTAACGTCTATGCCTGAACCTGCGCCTAGTGCACTGATTGCGTTGGTCGATGTCGTTGTCGTGGTCATGATTTAGTCTAAATATTTCATATAGGTCTTCATGAACGCCAATCGGCATGAAAAAACCTGACTTGAATTTTTATTTCAAATAATTAAAGAGAGTGAGTTCAGCCATTTTGCTGAAACTGCTTTGAGCGGCTTGAAGGCTCAACATTTGCTGATTCATTTTGGTGATGGCGGTTGCATAGTCAAGGTCTTCTACATTCGACAGATTGGACTTCAGATTTAAGATGTTGTCTTCAATGACGCCGGTCTGTTGTTCAACCACATTCATATCAGTTCCAATGTCCGCGTGCGCCAGCGTAAGTCCGTTGAGTAGGCTCGTCATTTCAACTACGCCTCTTTGCATTGCAGCACCGTTGGAGAAGTTGATACCAGCAACCAAGTCATCCATAACTTTAAAAAACCCAACACCTTCTTGCTTGCCTGAGACTTCGTTGAGTCGTGAGATTGAGACAAATGCATCGGTGCCAGTTCGGTTGATGGGAATGGTTCGCTGATCTCCAACCATCACAGTCATCCTGGTTTGGTCGCCTTGATAGACGGGCGTTTGGCCAGGGCCTGGGGAGCCAAACGCAGGCTTGTCTGAACGACTGCCAGAGAATAAAAAGTTACCGTTGTCGTCTTTTGCGTTGGCAAGGCTAAGCAATTGATCTCTGACACCCTGCATTTCTGATGCCAATGCCTTTCGGTTCACAGGTGCAAGGGTGTCATTTGCTGATTGAACCGCAATTTCCTTGGCCCTGACCAGCAAGTTTGTAGCGCTCTTGAGGGTTGTATCCTCATTTTGGAGCCTAGAATTTAACGTGGCCAAAGACGTGTGAAAGCTTTCTTGGCGACTCATGACAGACTTCATGCGTTGAATGACGGCAGCTTGGTCGGGTGCGTCACTTGGCTTAATAAGTTGTTTGCCTTGAGAAAGTTGAGCCTGCGTGTCTGCCATCTTATTTTGAACCAGACTCATCTGCTCAGCGGCCCTGCCAAATAAAAGTTGTGTAGAAATTTTCATAAGGTATACCTGTAACGTGCTCGTTAACGAACTTGCAGCATGGCTTCAAACAACTGGCTGGATATTTGCAAAACTTTGGCAGAGGCTTGATAAGCTTGCTGAAAACGAATCAGGTCGGCGGCTTCAGAATCTAGGCTTACGCCAGATACTTGATCGCGTGAGGCAACCGCTTGGTCGTAGACAACTTTCAGCGCATCTTTAGAAATAGCAGCTTGTCTGGCAATATTGCCCATGTCATTGACTTGATCGATATACGCTGCGCTAAAAGTTTTATTGCCACCGTAAACTTTGGCGGTATCTAGCCCTGCAATTAAGAGAATGTTCTCGTTGTTGGCAGTTCCGTCTTGGTTACCATTGATCTCAAATTGATCGCCCTCTTTAGGCGGATTGCTAAATGAAATTTCTAGGCCTAAATAACTGATGCCAGGATCTAACTTGTTGGCATCAAAGGAGCGAGAGGCAAGCACCGTGCCTGTTTGATCAGTAATGGTGAAGTGAGAGGCATTGCCACTGATGGCATCTGTGTCGTCAAATTTCAGGGTCAATACTTCATTTCTAAGTGATTGTTTGGCACTAACCGGTGCACCACCATATGTGGCGGATAAGGCCGCTTGGCCCTTGCCAGTGGCGAAAACAAGCAAGTCTTCGCCAAAGGCACCCGATGGACTTTTGATGTAGATGCCAGCGCTAATTCCAAGTTTGTCTAGGTCTGAAGGGGCTCCAGCACCAGGAACATAGGTCAGTTCAATGGGTGTTCCCACGCCTTCTACCAACGGGGATGTGATGGAAATAGACCCAGTATAAGTTTGAGATTTAAGTCCCAATGCATTGATTGTGGATAGGCCACCGCTGACAACGATGTCTTCACCTTCGTAGTCTGGTGAATTGGTCAGAGTTAGATTGCCATTGTCAGAAAGATTTGCGACAACGTGTGAGGTGGCGCTGGCCTGATTAATTAGAGTTGCAAGCGCCGACACATTTTGTGGGTAACTTGATGCGACAGGGCTGATGGTGACACCATTCAACACCAAGGGTGAATTCAATTTAACTTGGCTTGCTGGTACAAATATCTTGTTACTAGCGCTAGCGTTGATGCCTGCTATGGCTGATTCATTGATCCATCTTGCAAAATCTGTCGCTTGCAGGGTTAAGCCATTTAAAGGGTCAACAGGAGAGGAGAGTGTTTCGCCATTAATTTGAAACAAGCCTCCAGCCAAATTGTTTTGTCCCGAAGGTATGCGATAGCCGTTAAGTGCGGCTGCAACCGGCGTATTGGGTAATCCAATATGAGCTGTAGGGTCGGCTTCTTTCAGGTCCCACTGCAGTTCGCTACCAACTTCCGCTCTTGCTCCGTAAAAGACTTGGAGGTCTTTATAGCCTTTGGCGCCTGCATTGCCAGAATTGTTAACACTGTTAAGGTAGGCGGCGCTGTAAGTAGCACCCGGATCAAAGCCATTTGATGGAGAGCTCAACAATGAAAGTTGCAAATCCTCAGGCAATTCTGTACCCGCTATTTGACGGCCATCTCTGGTAAAAACTTGTAGCGTCTGATCGGAGTCTGCGCCAGATAAAAAGAGGTTGACATTGGTCAATCCATTTGGAATGGTGGCAACAGCGCCGCTATTGCTGGTTCCCGTAATTTTGATTGGAGCACTGGCTTCTGGCGTGCCATTGTTGGCCACCAAAGTTTGCAGTTCAGGAGGGCCAATCTCTTTGGATTCTTTGAAGACGAGCTGTGCATCGATGCCACTGATGTTTTCAGGATCTTCGATAATTCGAAATTGACTTGCAACAGCGACGCGAAGCGGATCTTCAAAAACGACTTGAACACCAGCGGCAGCATTTGTTTCAGATGTATCAATTCTAAAAAGCGCCTGTCCGGGAATGCCGTAGGCATCAATGCCCGATTGATGAATAGAATTGACTTCTTTGACCAACTGTTCGGCGAGCAAATTAAGTGAACTGCGACTGGTTCCTAGAATTTGTTCACGAAAAGTCAGCATGCCAGATATTTTGCCGCTTGTGACAGCTGTCAGTGGCTGCGGATTTTCGTAAGGGTCTAGTATGAGGCTGACTTTTTGAGGATTTTTTTCATCAAACTGTATGCTGATGGGGGTTGATTTGGTTGCGGTAAGGATGACTTCGCGCGTAAAGGATGGACCTAGGCTGATGTCTACAGAGCCATTCTCGTTAAAGCGCGTATTGATGTGCGCAAAAGTAGATAATTTTTTAAGCAACAAATCGCGTTGATCAAGAAGATCTGGTGGTTGATTCTCAGCAGATTTTTGCTTCGTCATTTGCTGATTTACCACAGCAATTTGAGAAGTCAGAGTATTGACTTCGCTCACATAAGTGCTCAGCGCGTCACTTGTTTCACTTTGAACCAGGTCCAATTGGGTTGAAAGTTGCCCAAAGCGGGCGCCAAGTCCCTGTGCATCTCTGATGAAGCTGCTTCTTTTCACGGTTGAAGCTGGATCTGCAGACAACTCACGTGCTGTGCTGAAAAATTTGTCTAGAGCACTGCTGAGGCCCATTGAGTCACTTCCCATGACGTCAATCACTCGATTGGCATAAGTCACCATGGGTTCTTGACTGGCTAAGTCGCTGTTGCTGTTGCGAAGATTTAATTCAGCAAAAGTGTCGTATTGGCGTTTGATTCGATCAACTGAGACACCCGTTCCCAGATACAACATACCGACCTTGGCGGTAGGGTTGGCTTGCAAGACGGCCTCTTGGCGCGAATAACCCTCAGTCGCAACGTTGGCAATGTTGTTGCTAACGGCTGACAGTGCGCGTTGATATGAAGTGACAGCATTCGATGCTGTGCCGACCAAGTCTGTCATGTTCCACTCCCATTAATCGGTTTGGAAGGCAGCACCAGTGGCAAAAGTTGGAGTTTAGGTAGCGCAATTCCCTTGTGATTTTGATCAGTCGCAGTAAGAGGGAAACCAATAGACTTTGGATTGAGCGGCATTCCTTTTGCCGCATTGAAAGCGGCAGGATCTTGCCGCTGTTTCAGAATATCGGCAGTGGTGGTAAGGTTGGCTTGTTGTTGTTCTAAGTTTTTGACCAGCATGTCGGCCAGGCCCAAGCTGTTCTTTTTGGCCAGTTGAACAGACACTTCTTTGTCAAACATGCCCTCAAACGTTTCCATGGTGGTTGACTCAGACAACTCGCTTTTCACAATGGATTCACGCATGGACTTCATCATCATCTGCAGGAAGAGGGCCTCAAACTGTTGGGCAGTTTGTTTAATGGCACTCTTTGCATCGGTACGTGCTTGACCCTTCAGCTGACCTAGACCGTCAAAGTCAAGGTAAGAGTTAGGGGTTGGAGAGCTGATGGCGTCCATGGTGGGTGTCGAGTTTTGCTTGATGGCTTATCAATGGTTGATGAATAACTATTGAGCAAATCTTGTGCCAGCTTTTAAGTGACGCTTTTGCCGGTGAAAAGTGAGCGTTAGATCACGATCAGTTCGGCACGCAAACTGCCTGAGCTTTTGAGCGCTTCCAAAATGGCAATCAACGAGGAGGGTGATGCACCCACCTGATTCACAGCGTCCACAATTTGACGCAAGTCCACGCCAGGCTGAAATATGAACATGGGTTTGTTGGGCTCGCTCACGTTAACTTCTGCATTTTGGACTGCAGCAGTCTGGCCTTGGCTAAAGGCGCCAGGCTGAGAAATTTCGTTGGTGGCTGCAATCGAGACAGAAATGGTGCCATGCGTGACGGCAGCCGCCGTCACACGCACGTTGCGGCTAATGACCACGGTGCCTGTTTTGGCATTGACCACCACCCTTGCATTGGGCTCGCCTGGCATGACATCCATGTTTTCAATCATGCTCATGAAGGCCACACGCTGCGTTAAATCGGCTGGGGCTTGCAAGGTAATCGACACACCATCAAGTGCGCGTGCTACGTCGTTGCCAAAGCGTCCATTGATGGCATTCACGATGGCGTTGGTGGTGGTGAAGTCGCTTTCGCGAACATTCAAAACAATGCGATCGGCTTTGTCAAAGGGGTTTTCTACGATGCGCTCAACGGTGGCACCTGATGGCACTCGAGCGGCAGTGGGCACACCAATGGCCACTTTGGAGCCTGCAGCAGCAGCATCAATGCCCGTTGCAGTGAGTGAGCCTTGGGCCAGCGCGTAAATTTCACCATCAACGCCGCGCAAGCTGCTTAACAGCAAAGTACCGCCGCGCAAACTGCTGGCTTTGCCAATGGTTGATACATTGATGTCAATTTTTTGACCTGGCTTGGCAAAACCAGGCAGTTCTGCCGTGACCATGACAGCTGCCACGTTTTTAATGTCGATCTTACCCGCACTGGTGGCTGTTTCAAAGTCAGACAAAGGGCCTTCCAAGCTCACACCCAGTCGGTTAAGCAATGTCTTCATGCTTTGTGCAGTAAACGACACATCGGAGCCGTCTCCTGTGCCTTGCAAACCCACCACCAAACCATAACCAATAAGCTGGTTGGTTCGCATAGCGGCCACAGTGGTGAGGTCTTTGATGCGGTCGGCAAAGACATTGCCAGAGCTGAATGAAAGTACCAGTAACACGGCGGCCCAAGGGGCTGTCCAAAGTTGTTTCATTTTTTTCATGGCAATTTTTATAAATAGAGTTCAGAGAAAACTTGAATGTTTGAAATTAGAAAGGCCAGATCTTGAGCAAAGCACTGGTACCCCAGCCTGCACGAGTTGCGTTGGCTAAATCACCAGTGCCACGGTAGGCAATTTGGGCATTGGCCAAGCGGCGTGATTGCACGGTATTGTTGGGAGCTACGTCGTCAGGTCGAATAATGCCGGCCACTTGAATCACTTCTGAGCCTTCAGTCAGTGCCAGTTGTTTTTCACCGCGCAAGACCAGGTTGCCGTTGGGCATCACTTCCACTACAGCAACAGCCACAGAGCCACTCAGGCTGGCTTGTTGATCTGCTGCGCCTGTGCCTTTGTTAGACACTGAACCGCCGGTTAGGTTGATGCCATTCATAAAGCCGCCCAAACCTGCGCCATATTTTTTCAAGCCGTCGGGCACCAAGGTGTTGGAGGAATCACGTGTGACGCTTCCATTTTGGGTGCGGGCCGCTTGTGTAGATTCGTTCAGCAACACCGTAATGACATCGCCCACTTGAAAATTACGGCCTTTGCCAAACCAACTGTCGCTTTGACGGCCAACGTAGATGGCACCCGTGGCCATGCTTTCGCGCACATTTTGAGCTGGGTAAACCGGCTCGAATTGTGGCGAATGGGTCATTGCTTGAGGTGGTAGCACGCTGGTACATGCTGTCATGCCCATGGTGAGCAAGACAGCACTCATCACAGCAGCGGCACGACCGCATGATTTGAAATACTTTTGAGAAGAGGGTGAAAGCAATGTCATTTAGATTTGCCTTAGAGGTTGTTGTTGATGAACTTCAACATGCCATCAACTGCAGAAATAGCTTTGGAGTTAATTTCATAAGCACGTTGGGTTTCAATCATGTTGACCATTTCTTCCACCACGTTCACGTTGGAAGCTTCTAAAGTGCCTTGCATCAAATTGCCGGCCCCTGTTAAACCAGGTTGTAAAACCTGTGGTGCGCCAGATGCTGGTGTTTCCTTCATTAAGTTTTGTCCCTTGGCCTCCAAGCCACTTGGATTGACAAAACGTGCCAATTGAATTTGACCAATGACTTGTGAGCCACCAGCTGCCAATTCGATTGACACAGTGCCGTCACGGCCAAAAGTAACAGATGAGGCAGTATTTGGAATGGTGATGGCTGGCTGCAACAAGGCGCCAGACGCAGTGACAATTTGACCTGTGTTGGAAAGTTTAAAATTTCCGTCTCGTGTGTATGCAATGGTGCCGTCGGGCTGAGCAATTTGAAAAAAGCCTTCCCCTGTAATGGCGACATCTAAAGGATTTTGCGTGTTGATCATGTTGCCTTGTGCATGTTGCTTTTCAGTAGCAACCACACGAACACCGGTACCCAGCATCAATCCTGTAGGTGCTTGTGTGTTGGCACCTGTTTGACCACCAGCTTGGCGAATGTTTTGGTAGAGCAAGTCTTCAAACACAGCGCGGTCGCGCTTAAAGCCCGTGGTGTTCACATTGGCCAAGTTATTGGAAATGACATTCATGCGCGTTTGTTGCGCGTCTAGGCCAGTTTTAGCGACCCACATACTTGCGTCCATGGCGAGCTCCTTTTTAAATGTTCAGTAATTGATTCAACGTGTCAATTAAGCAGAGGCGCGCATCATGGTGCCGCCCGACTCATCAACGTCTTTGTTTTGTTTGATCACGTTCACTTGCATTTCAAATGAACGGCTTTGATCCATGAGCTTCACCATGACTTCCATGGCGTTTACATTGGATCCTTCTAATGTTTCAGGTGTGAGGGTGGCCAATTTGCCAGTCACAGGAATGTCTTCGTTGACAGGTTTTCCTACAATTTTGTAAAGACTGTCTTCGCGTCGTTCCAAGTCAACTTGGCTGGCGTCACGCAATAAAATTTTGTCAATTAAGACCGGCGCTGCCACGCCCGCTTGCGCTGGGTTGGTGGCGTAAATAGAGCCGTCCTTGCTGATTTTGACCAAGAACCCTGGCGGAATGGTGATGGGGCCACCACCGTTTTGTCCGCGTACCAAAGCCCCTGTTCCCATTTCCAAAACACCCGAACCGTTGAGTTTCAAATCACCGCGGCGCGTAAAGGCCAATTCGCCATTGGGCGCTGTGACCCCCATCACGGTTTGATCGTCCATGGCCACATCCAAATCACGCCCTGTCTTGATGATCACACCAGGCTTCATGTTGATGTTATCGCTGGCATATGACTGTGGTTGCAAACGCGATTCAAAACCAGCGCCTTGAACCTTCAGAGTCAACATGGCCGATTCAAAGCTTCGCTTGAAACCAGGGGTTGCAACGTTGGCCAATTCGTTCGTCGTCATCTGGCGGCCAACCCGCATTTCATTGATGGCGGCTGCGGCGTTAAAGGCTAAACGATCCATTTTGAGGTCCTGTCAGTAGGTCAGTATTTGCTTGCTTATGAGCGCAAATTGATAATGGCCGATGTCATGGTGCTTGATGTTTCAATGGCCTTGGCATTGGCTTGGAAGTTACGTTGAGCCGTAATCAAGTCAACCAATTCTTGTGTCAAGTCCACGTTGGCACGTTCTGTAGCACCAGCACGCAAGGTACCAAAGCCAGCAGAACCAGGTGTTCCCAATATAGGTTTACCAGATGCCGCAGAAGTTAAAAAGCTCGAGTCACCAATTTGTCGCAAGCCAACTGGACTTGAAAAATTGGCCAGCAAAATTTTCGCCAGAGATTTTTGCGAACCATTTGAGAATGAAGCACTCACCAAACCGTCGTTTCCGATCGTCACGCCAACCAGATCGCCTTCTGGTGCGCCATCTTGTGATTGCGACAAAACGGCGAATGCAGATGAATACTGAGTGGAAGCAGAGTAATCAATATTGATGGTCAATGCTCCTTTACCACCAGCCAAATAAACCGTTTCAAGCTGAGTACCTGCAACTGGCGATACCAATTTTCCGCCTGTGTCAAATGTCAGCTCTCCTTTGTCTAGATAAACAGGTGACCACGCTGGCAAGCCAATATAGCCATCGCTGTTGGTGGTCTCATTGCCCTGACCATCGATGTATTTAGGTTGAGGTGTACCGTTGTTAAAGTCTACGTGCTGCGTTGGCTTGATCCAGGTAGACGTAGAGCCGCGGCCGGCTTCTACAGCCGAGAGACCCCAGATAGGCTCGCCGGAGATTTTGATAAAAGAGTCTGCGCCAGTGGTGCCGCTTGTAAATTTAAATGCTTTCCTGCTTAGATCAAATTCGACTTTGACACCATTAATCTCTTTAGGGGTTAGCCCATCTGCTCTAACTTCAGTCAAAGAATTGATCTTGGTTTGCAACGCCGCAGTAAATTCAGCAAGCGAATACTCCCCTACATCAACGGACACTGTAGACTTGATGCCATCAACAGTCACAATGAACTTGTTGTTGGTGTTGTCAACGTTGAAGTTGGTTGCTGTATTGACGGTTGGTGTAGATCCATATGCAACGCCAGCTGAGGAAGGAATTCCCCGGGTGGCGACTGTTTCTGTGGCAACGTTGGCTATTTGTAAACCCAAAGCATTGGTGATGGTGGTTTGTGCACCCGTTATTGCCACGCTTGAGGCGTCTCCAGTTGTACCTGACTGAACCACAAACTTTTTATTCACAGCATCAAATACGACTTTCATGCCGTAACGCTCACTTCCGGTTACGCTGCCAGATGTTCTTGGAATACCAAAACCTCTGATCAATTGATTGGTGGCTTCTTCTGCAATCATGTCGCCAGTTATTTTCGTTGTGCTGGGCAATGAATTCAATTTGCTTAAATCGATTGAAACAGGTACGCCGCTTCCGTCAACGTCAACTGAAAATGCATTGGTCACTAAGATGTTGCTCAACTCACTTTTGATTTTGCCAGCGAGCCAGTCATAGCTCGTCTCAGGTATAACGGCTCCCGCTATCTCAGCTGCTTGAGAAACCTTGGTAGCAGTCAATTCGTCCAGAGAAAAAAGTTGGGTTTTTGCCGTGGTTAATTCATCTTTCACTGCGCTGTAGGGCTGTGTCTGACCATATTGGTTGACATAAATTTTTTCATTGTTTGCATTGGTTGCTTGTACCAATGAGGCATTCACCTGATCTTCACCAATGAAGACATAGGTCTGCCATTTGTTGAATGGCAAGTTTTGATTGGCATTGGCTGTTTTAACGTAATAAATGGTGGCCAAGTAACCATTGCCACCATTGTCATAAACTGTCAACGCCGTAGATTTGTTGTATGTGGCCGGATTGGTGCGGTTGAATGATTCTGTGATCACTGGCGCATCGGCTGGAAAGTTCAAACCCAGTGACACCTCAGATGTTTGCTTGGCATCGCCAGAAGTCTTTTGGGGAATGGTGAGCACCACTCGTTCATTCACGTTCGCAGAACCCGTTGAGTCAACTGTCGCAGCCATCAGACGTTGACCTGAAGAGTTCACCACGTTAAATTGTTCGTTCAACAAGAATGAACCATTTCGTGTGTAGAGTTCTTGCAAGCCGTCTGCAGAGCGCATTGGGAAAAAACCGTCACCGGTCACGGCCAAATCAAGTGCGTTGGATGAGAAAGAAATGTTACCCTGGCTAAATTCCTGTGATACTTGTTTCAGAGACACACCCTGACCGACTGTCGATGAGGCTTTTTGCAAAGGTGATGTGGCAAAAATGTCACCAAAGTCAGCGCGTGAGCGCTTGAAACCTGTGGTACCCACGTTGGAAATATTGTTGCTGGTCACGCCCAACATGGCAGTGGCAGCGTTCAGTCCGGTCAGCGAGGTATAAAACGACATGGTGGATAACTCCTAGTTTTGAGTTGGGTCTTGTTTAAAAGATTCGAAAATTTTGTTGAGCTTGAAAGGCTTAACTGCCAATGCGTTGAACATCAGTCAACTTGACTGATTTGCCGCCTGCCACTTCAAGCATCACTGTTTTATCGGCCTGCTGGTTGACGCCGGTTACGGTAGACAGCACACTGACAGATGGATTGGTCGTCTTACCTTGGCTGATCACGGTTGCTCTGAAGGTGTAATTGCCAGCCGGCACTTGTGCGCCACTGTCACTTGTTCCATCCCACACCCAAGGCATGTCGCCGATAGGCTGCGAACCCATGATTTGACTGGCTACTGCCTGGCCCTTGTTGTTGAATACTTCAAACTTCACGCCTTCTGCGCCTGTTGGTAGCTTCACAAATCCTTGTACTGGTTTTCCGTCAGGTGCAATGATGGCTGGTGCATCTGGCACGGCAACTGTTTTGCCAATCATGCTGGTGCTGCTCATCATTCGCTCGCCCGCCATGCTTTCTACATAAGCCTTGAGTGTTTCTGACATGCTGGTAGTGGCTTCAAGTTGTGAGAATTGAGCCAGTTGTGCTACGAAAGCTTCGTTCTTAACAGGATCTAATGGATCTTGGCACTTGAGCTGAGTGGTAAACAGCGTTAGGAAATCTTTTTGTCCCATGGAAGCTGATGTACCCGACTTGGCGGTAAGTACTTCGTTGGCTGCGTCAGCCGTGGTTTTGAGGCCAGCGGGCGCCTTGATTTTGCTTCCTGCATTGGCTGTTGCGGCCGCTGCATTCAAGCTGTTGTTGGTAGACAAGGTCATCATGATGGTCTGTTCCTATCGATTCTTTATTTCGTGGCTTTAGGTTTTGATGATGTCAATGGTGCGCATCAACATTTGACGTGTGGTGTTCACCACTTCCACGTTGTTTTGATAGGAGCGGGCTGCCGCCATCATTTCAACCATCTCGGTCATCTCATTCACGTTGGCCAAATACACATAGCCATCTTTGTCGGCCATGGGGTTGCCTGGTTCTGACATTTTTCGGATGGGCGATGGATCGTCTGAGATCTTCTCAATGCGAACGCCACCGGCGAAGCCTTGTTCGTGAGGCTTTTGTTGTTGTTCTAAGATTGTTTTGAATACCGTGCGCTTTGCGCGAAATGCTTCGTTCTCTTTGCCGGTCACGGTGCCCGCATTGGCCAAGTTAGAAGCCGTGGTATTCATGCGGGTGGTCTGCGCGTTCATCGCAGAGCCGGCAATGTTGAAGATGCGATCAAGTGACATGCTGATTAATCTCCACGCAATGCTCTGCGAATACCGCTGACGCGGTTTTCAAGGATGTTCAAAGTGGTTTGGTAGTCAGCGGCCACTTGTCCAAACTTGGCTTGTTCTACGTTCATCTCAACGGTGTTGCCGTCAAATGACGCATTGAAAGGCATGCGGTATTTTTCTCCGAGGACGCTCTCTTCCATCGGCATGTTCATGTGTAAGTTGTGTGTACTGTTCAGCGCGTCTTCGCGTGTTTGCTTCAAGACGGTTCGAAAATCAATGTCTTTTGCTTTGAAGTGAGGGGTGTCGGCATTGGCAATGTTGCGCGCGAGCACTTCCATGCGCTTGCTGCGCAGTCCCAAGGCTTGGGCATGTACGCCCAGTGCGTTGTCGATCAAGTTCATGATGTGCTCCCTTTCGCGAAACTCTTAATGCCGGATATCCGACAGCCCAAAGAATTAAAGTTCTTTGCAAAG
>Ga0070374_10000205_pt1 | contig 22412 bp, 20 predicted proteins | sample LauGreSuBDMM15SN_2_FD_66374 | JGI IMG/M metagenome (GOLD analysis project Ga0070374, IMG submission 66374) | Freshwater lake microbial communities from Lake Michigan, USA - Su13.BD.MM15.SN (version 4) (version 4) | ecosystem: Environmental > Aquatic > Freshwater > Lake | place: Lake Michigan...
GACTACAACAGTTTTTTCGGCCCCAACACCAAGGGATTGGCCAAGCGGGTCGAGCGGGTGGATGACCCGCAACGCCTGCCCGAATATGTGTCTCGGGCATTTGCCATGGCCATGAATGGCCGTCCGGGTCCGGTGGTGGTGGTCTTGCCCGAGGACATGCTGACGCAAGTGGTGACGGCGCGCCCATTGCCCCGGGTAGATCCCGTGGAAGCATGGTGCGATCCAGGCGCTTTGCGCAAACTCAGAGAGATGTTGTTGGCTGCACAAAGACCATTTGTCATCGCGGGTGGGGGTGGCTGGACGCCGCAAGCTGCGCAGGCATTAGAGCGTTTTGCCGATGCCTGGAAGCTGCCGGTGGGCAATGCCTTTCGTTTTCAGGATACGTTTGACAACCACCACCCCTTGTACGCCGGGGACGTGGGCATTGGCATCAACCCGGCACTGGCGCGGCGCATCGAAAGCTGCGACCTCATCATTGCCCTGGGACCGCGCCTGGGTGAAATGACCACCGGTGGCTATGCCTTGCTCCAGGCGCCCAAGACCGCTCAAAAACTGGTTCACATCCATGGTGGGGCTGAGGAGTTGCATCGGGTTTATCACGCGGATTTGGCCATGAACGCCACCATGAATGCGGCGGCCCGCGCCTTGGAGGTGCTCAGCCCGCCACCCGAATTGCCGTGGGAAGCCTGGGCCCATGATGCCCATGCGGACTACCTGGCGAACTTAAAGCCCCAAACCCTGCCCGGGCCGATCGATATGCCCGCCATCATTGCTTGCATCGACCGGCATTTGCCTGCGGATGCCATCGTCACCAACGGGGCTGGCAACTTCGCCAGTTGGATGCACCGCTTTCACCGCCATCATGGGCTGGCCAAAGGCCACAAAACCCAACTGGCGCCCACCTCAGGGGCCATGGGTTACGGGGTTCCGGCGGGCATTGGGGCCAGCATCTTGACGGGCAGAACGGTGCTGACCATTGCAGGGGATGGCGACTTTTTGATGAACGGACAAGAGCTGGCCACAGCCATGCAGTTCGGTGGAAAAACCATCATTGTGCTGCTCAACAACAGCATGTACGGCACCATACGCATGCACCAGGAGCGTGAATATCCGCACCACGAAAGTGGCTCAGGCCTGCGCAATCCGGATTTCGTGGCCTTGGCCCACGCATATGGCTACGCGGGAGTGCACATCGAGCGCACCGATCAGTTTGAGCCTGCGCTGACAGCGGCATTGGCATTGGACCGTGGTACCTTGATGGAGGTGCGCTTGGACCCTGAGGTGATCACCACGCGTGCCACCATGGCTGCGATTCGAGAGGCGGCCATCCAAAAGCGGTCGAGTTGAGCCTGGCCTGATCTGCCAAGCACGCACGGATATGCGTGCTTGGCAGTTGGCCCGATGAGCATCAGATTGGCATAACGAAGCTGAATGACCATAAAAAAAGGCCGCTTGCGCGGCCTTTTTCATGGGCTACTGAAGTGATTACTTCAGGTGCTTGCCAATCAAGCTGGCCAGTTCAAACATCGTCACTTGGGCTTTGCCAAAGACCGCGCGCAATTTGTCATCGGCATTGATGTTGCGCTTGTTGACTTTGTCTTGCAGGCCATGCTTTTTGATGTATGTCCACATCTTGCTGACCACCTCGGTGCGAGCCAGGGGAGTTGCACCCACCACAGCGGCCAAAGCGGCGCTGGGGGTCAATGCACGCATGAATGCGGCATTGGGTGTGCGTTTCTTGGCTGGCGCCTTTTTCGCTGCTTTTTTGGCAGGGGCTTTTTTAGCCACTACCTTTTTAGCAGGCGCCTTTTTGGCTGGCGCTTTCTTAGCAGGCGCTTTTTTAGCGGCTACTTTTTTTGCCGGTGCTTTCTTCGCAGCGACTTTTTTGGCAGGAGCTGCTTTTTTTGCAGCTTTTTTTGCCGGGGCTTTTTTTGCAGTTGCCATGATTCAGTTTCCTTCTAGAAGAGAGTGAAAAATCACCGGCGGAAACGGTGTCTCCACCGGCAGTGCGAATCGTAATGGAGAAAACATGCTTTTCCAAGGGAAAAACGGTTTTTTTCACTCTTATATGTTGTTTTTCACGAGTGAAAATATCATTCAAGGTTGCTGATGCGCAGGCGTGAGGTGTGTCTGTGGGTGGACCAAGGAACCGTGGGCCATCAAGCTGGGTGGCTTTGGTGCCATTCGAAGAGGCTCATTCGCTTGGTTTTCGACTGACTCCTCAAGCCCGTTGGTCTCTGGCCAGAGGGATTTTTTGGGCCGCTCATGGTTGATTGGTTCTGCTTTAGGAGGTCATGGTGTCGACTGAATTCCCCCTGCATGTATTCGTTTACGGCACTTTGCGCCGTGGCGGTACCAACGACATCAATCGATTGAGCCCGCCGCCAAGATTCAAGGGGGCTGCGCAAGTGGCAGGGCGTTTGTTCTCGTTGGGTGATTACCCGGCCATTCAATTGGGAGCAGGCGGCATGGTCGTGGGGGAGGTCTATGCCATCGCATTTGAGCTCGAAGCGGTGTTGGATGAAATTGAAGGCATTGCGCCCACACCCGATGGGCAATACGAAAAAGTTTCCATCGCCGTTGCGGTGGGGGCGCAAATTTTGTCTTGCTTGATCTATGTGGCCACGATCGAAACATTGGCGCGTGGGGCCCAGATGGCGTCTGGAGATTGGATGCCCGATGGAGGGTAAAGCTATGCCTTGGCAGCGCTGGGTCGGATTTTGAATGATGGGCAATGGCATCCAAAACGCCTTTTTATATTATGAAAAATTGAGTGAGGACGCCACCTCTGATTTTTTCAATGTGAGATATTAAATTCCGCATTGCGAAATTAAGTTAATAAACTATTGTTTTTAATGTATAAAATAAAATTCTTATATAAGACACAAGAGCTTTTATTGTCTTATATAAGACTTAAAGTATGGGTTCTGCATTTGCAGTCTTTAACCACTTTCAAAGGGAATCACCATGCCACAAGCTCTGGCCGAACAACTCAGCCGCGAACAGCAAATCTCCGCACTTGAAAAGGATTGGGCCAGCAACCCCCGATGGAAGGGCATCAAGCGTGGATACAGTGCCGCCGACGTGGTTCGGTTGCGTGGAAGTTTCCCGATCGAATACACCTTGGCGCGACGTGGTGCTGAGAAATTGATGGATTTGCTTCACACCGAAGCCTATGTGAACTGCCTGGGCGCTCTGACCGGGGGCCAAGCCATGCAGCAGGTCAAAGCGGGTATCAAAGCCATTTACCTCTCGGGTTGGCAAGTTGCGGCTGACAACAATGGCTATTCATCCATGTACCCCGATCAATCTCTCTACCCAGTGGATTCGGTGCCCGGCGTGGTTGAGCGGATCAACAACACATTTCGCCGCGCCGATGAAATCCAGTGGTCCAAGGGCTTGAACCCCGGTCAACCGGGCTATATCGACTATTTCGCCCCCATCGTGGCCGACGCCGAGGCTGGTTTTGGCGGGGTGCTGAATGGGTTTGAGCTGATGAAGGCCATGATCCGCGCGGGTGCGGCTGGGGTGCATTTTGAGGACCAATTGGCATCCGTGAAAAAGTGCGGCCACATGGGTGGAAAAGTGCTGGTGCCCACCACCGAGGCTGTGCAAAAGCTGATCGGCGCGCGCATGGCGGCCGATGTGTGTGGTACGCCGACGCTGGTGATTGCACGCACAGATGCAGAGGCGGCCGATTTGTTGACCAGTGATTACGATGAAAACGACAAGCCATTCATCACCGGTGAGCGCACTGCTGAAGGTTTTTACAAAACCCGCAAGGGCATGGATCAGGCCATTTCACGCGCCGTCGCCTATGCCCACTATGCCGATTTGGTGTGGTGTGAAACCGGCACCCCCGACTTGGAGTTCGCGCGCCAATTTGCCGAAGCGGTGCACAAGGTTCACCCCGGAAAAATGTTGGCCTACAACTGCTCGCCATCTTTCAATTGGAGAAAGAACCTGGACGATGCCACGATTGCCAAGTTCCAGCGCGAGCTGGGCGCCATGGGGTACAAATACCAATTCATCACCTTGGCGGGCATCCACTCCATGTGGTTCAACATGTTTGACCTGGCACAGGACTACGCCCAACGTGGGATGTCTGCCTATGTGGAGAAGGTTCAAGAGCCTGAGTTTGCGGCCCGTGACCGGGGCTACTCCTTCGTTTCCCACCAGCAAGAAGTGGGAACAGGCTACTTTGATGATGTCACCACGGTGATCCAAGGCGGCAAGTCCAGCGTGACGGCCCTGACAGGCTCCACCGAAGAAGAGCAGTTTCACTGAACACTGTTCCTGCGCCCGCGCCTCAGGGCGTTGACGAAAAAAGCCCGTTCGCGGGCTTTTTTTATGGGAAAATCAAACGCTTAGCGCGGTTCATACCGCGCTTGTTTTTTGTTGAATCAACAGACACCTCACCGAGTTGCCCATGCCCCAAGTTTCCCTGCCTGATGGATCTATCCGTAATTTTGCTTCGCCAGTCACGGTGGCCGATGTGGCAGCCTCCATTGGCGCAGGGTTGGCTAAGGCGGCTTTGGCTGCCAAAGTGGATGGCCAAATGGTCGATACCAGCCATTTGATCGAGGGCGATGTTCGTTTGGCCATTTTGACGGCCAAAGATGTGGATGGTTTGGAGGTGATCCGGCATTCAACGGCTCACCTGTTGGCGTATGCGGTCAAAGCTCTTTTTCCAGATGCGCAGGTCACCATTGGGCCTGTGATTGAAAACGGCTTTTATTATGATTTTTCTTACCATCGTCCGTTCACGCCAGAAGACTTGGTCACCATCGAAAAGAAAATGACGGAACTGGCCCACCTGGACCAAGCCATTGTTCGCCGTGTTTTGCCACGCGATCAAGCCGTGGCCCACTTCAAGTCCATGGGGGAGCACTACAAGGCGGAAATCATTGCCAGCATTCCTGCCCAAGAAGATGTGAGCTTGTACCGAGAAGGCGAATTTGAAGATTTGTGTCGCGGCCCACATGTGCCCAGCACGGGCAAGTTAAAGCACTTTAAATTGATGAAGGTGGCCGGCGCTTATTGGCGGGGGGACCACCGCAATGAAATGCTGCAGCGGATTTATGGCACGGCCTGGGCCAGCAAAGAAGATCTGCAGCAGCACCTGACCATGCTGGAAGAGGCTGAAAAACGAGACCACCGAAAGCTGGGTCGTGAACTCGATTTTTTCCACATTGATGAGCACTCCCCTGGGACGGTTTTTTGGCATCCCAAGGGCTGGATTTTGTGGCAAGAGGTCGAGCAATACATGCGCCACGTCTATCGCGACAACGGCTACCTGGAAGTCAAAGGGCCGCAGATTCTGGATCAGCACCTTTGGGAGAAAACAGGGCACTGGGACAAGTACCGTGAAAACATGTTTGTGACCGAATCGGAGAAGCGCGACTATGCCCTGAAGCCGATGAATTGTCCCGGTCATATTTTGATTTTCAAGCAAGGCATCAAGAGCTACCGGGACTTGCCATTGCGTTTTGGCGAGTTTGGTCAATGCCATCGAAATGAGCCCACCGGTGGCTTGCACGGCATCATGCGTGTTCGTGCATTTACCCAAGACGATGGACATATTTTCTGTACCGAGGCACAAATTCAGCCAGAGGTGATGGCCTTCACCACCTTGTTGCAAAAGGTTTATAAAGATTTTGGCTTCACCAAAATTCTTTATCGCTTGTCGACCCGCCCTGAAAAGCGCATTGGCAGCGAAGAGAGTTGGGACCGAGCGGAGCACGCATTGGCAGAGGGTTTAAAGGCTTCCGGTTGTGAGTTTGAGTATCTGCCTGGTGAGGGTGCTTTTTATGGCCCCAAAATCGAATACACCCTCAAGGACGCTTTGGGGCGAGAGTGGCAATGTGGAACGATCCAGGTTGACCCGAACATGCCAGAGCGGTTGGACGCTGAATTTGTGGCCGAAGACGGTGGTCGGCATCGACCCATCATGTTGCACCGAGCCATTGTTGGAAGCCTGGAGCGGTTCATTGGCATTTTGATAGAAGAGCATGCGGGCGCGCTGCCTGTTTGGCTCGCGCCTGTTCAAGTCAGTGTGCTCAATATCACCGATGGCCAGGCCGATTACGTCGAAAGTGTCGTTAAAAGGTTGAAAAATCAAGGCTTTAGGGCGGACTCTGATCTGCGAAATGAGAAAATTACCTATAAAATACGTGAGCATTCAATGCAGAAGCTGCCATACATCCTGGTCGTTGGAGACAAGGAAAAAGCAGCTGGTGCCGTTGCAGTGCGCGCCCGAGGGAACAAAGACCTCGGAGTGATGTCCTTGGATGCATTTGTACAGATGATCTCCAATGACATTGCCCTCAAAAGCTGATTTCTTTGAAATAGCGACTGGGTGTGTTGCACTTGGCGGTTGTGTGCCGTTTGTTTTGGCAAACGGTTTTTAATAAAGGACAAGAACCATCGCTACTGAATTCAGAGATCGCCGCCATCGCGAAGAGCGCAAGCACCGGTTGAACCGGGAAATCATGGCACCCGAAGTCCGCTTGAGCGGACCCGACAACGAGCCCTTGGGGATTGTGAGTCTGATGGAGGCCTTGCGCATGGCGGGAGACCTTGATGTTGACTTGGTCGAAATTGCCTCTACCGCGGTACCCCCGGTCTGTCGCTTGATGGATTACGGCAAGTTCAAGTACCAAGAGCAAAAGAAGGCCGCTGAAGCCAAGTCCAAGCAAAAGATCATTGAAGTCAAAGAGATCAAGTTCAGGCCCGGTACCGATGACGGTGACTACAACATCAAGTTGCGCAACATCAAACGGTTTTTGGCTGAAGGCGATAAGTGCAAGATCACATTGCGTTTCAGGGGTAGAGAAATCACGCACCAAGAAATCGGGATGGCCTTGCTGCAAAGAATTCGGGAGGAGTTGGCTGACCTGATCGTGGTTGAGCAATTCCCCAAATTGGAAGGCCGGCAGATGATCATGATGATCGCGCCGGGCAAGAAAAAAGTGGGCGGCGCTGCCAAACCCACGGCTGAGACCGCTGCGGTGGCTTCAGCTTAAATCTGACAGGGGCGGTTGGTTGCCGACCCTGACAGCGCACCCCTGACCCAGGTTGGGGGAGCACAAGTGGCTCGGGGCCATCAAGTTTGCTAAGGTTGCAAACGCCTCACGAGCACAATGATAAAAGGAGCATTCAAATGCCCAAAATGAAAACCAAAAGCAGCGCGAAGAAGCGCTTTCGTGTTCGTCCGGGTGGCACTGTGAAACGCGGTCAAGCCTTCAAACGTCACATTTTGACCAAGAAGACCACCAAAAATAAGCGCCACTTGCGTGGCTCGGTCGCAGTCCATGAGACCAATATGGGTCACATGGCCCAAATGTTGCCCTTCGCAGGGCTGTGATCAGACGAACAAGGAGATTATCAAATGCCTCGCGTTAAACGTGGAGTGACGGCACGTGCCCGTCACAAAAAAGTACTCGCTCAAGCCAAAGGTTTCCGTGGTCGCCGCGGCAATGTTTTCCGGATCGCCAAAGAAGCGGTGATGAAAGCCGGGCAATATGCCTACCGCGATCGCAGAACCAAAAAACGTGTGTTCCGTCAGCTTTGGATTGCCCGTATCAACGCGGCAGCACGTGAGCTGGGCATGACCTACAGCCAGTTTGCCAATGGTCTGAAGAAAGCGGCCATCGAGATCGACCGCAAAATGTTGGCTGATTTGGCCGTGCACGACAAAGCAGCCTTTGGGCACATCGTCGAGCAAGTCAAAGCCAAGCTAGCGGCTTGATGTCCCCGACCCGGTTGCGCCTGGTATGCAGGTGCGCCGGGTTTTTTATTGTCATGGGCCCATGGGGTCCCGTCTGATTCAATTACGCTTGCCTTGCAATGAATGATCTGAATGCTTTGGTGATGGCTGCGCAATCGGCTTTTGAGGGATGCCATACCCAAGCTGATCTGGAAAACGCCAAGGCCCAATTCTTGGGCAAAACCGGGCGCGTCACAGAGCTGATGAAGGGCCTGGCCACGCTGCCAACTGAAGAAAAGAAACTTCAGGGGGCTGCCATTAATCAAGCCAAACAAGCGGTCGAAATAGCCTTGTCGCAGCGCAGACAAGCGCTGGCAGACTTTGAGCTGGCCAGCCAACTCAAAGCGCAGGCGTTGGATGTTGGTTTACCCGGGCGGTTGCGCCCAACCGGTGGCCTACACCCCGTGAGTCTGACTTTGGAGCGGATTGAGCAAATCTTCGATTCCATGGGGTTTGAAGTGGCGCAGGGCCCAGAAATTGAGACCGATTGGTACAACTTCACGGCACTGAACACGCCGGAAGATCATCCGGCGCGCTCCATGCACGACACCTTTTACGTTGAAGGTGGCTATTTGTTGCGGACCCACACCAGCCCCATGCAAATTCGCCATGCTGTCAGCCATGTCAAGCGCCATCAAGCCTTGCTGGATGCTGGTCAGACCATGCCTGAAATTCGCGTGATCGCGCCTGGCCGCACGTACCGCGTGGACAGCGATGCAACCCATTCCCCCATGTTTCACCAGTGCGAAGGTTTGTGGATTGGGGAGAACATCAGCTTTAAAGACCTGAAAGTGGTTTTTACCGATTTCTGCCGCACTTTTTTTGAGTCCTCTGATTTGGTGCTGCGATTCCGCCCCAGCTTTTTCCCTTTCACTGAGCCCAGCGCGGAAATTGATATTCAATTTCCCAGTGGGCCTTTGGCCGGGCGGTGGCTCGAAGTGGCAGGCTCAGGGCAAGTGCATCCGCAGGTGGTGAGGAACATGGGCTTGGATCCCGAGCACTACTTGGGCTTCGCATTTGGCATGGGACCTGACCGATTGACCATGCTTCGATACGGGGTCAATGATCTGCGCCTGTTCTTTGATGGCGATGTTCGTTTTCTGAGTCAATTTCGCTAAACCAAACGCCGACCCACTATGCAATTCCCTGAGTCTTGGTTGCGCGAATTTTGCAACCCACCATTGAACTCGCAAGCTTTGGCCGATACCCTCACCATGGCTGGTTTAGAGGTTGAGGACATGCGACCCGTGGCACCGGCTTTCAGCAAGGTGCTGGTCGCTCAGATATTGAATGCCATCCCTCACCCCAATGCTGATCGCTTGCGCATTTGTGAAGTGGATGTCGGCCTGCCGCAAACCTTGTCGATTGTTTGTGGTGCGCCCAATGCCCGTGCGGGCATCAAGGTGCCATGCGCCATGGTCGGGGCTTTATTGCCGCCGGGTGAAGATGGCCAGCCTTTTGCCATCAAACTGGGCAAGATCAGGGGCGTGGAGAGTCAGGGCATGTTGTGCTCATCCAAAGAGCTGCAACTCAATGACGATCATGGGGGGTTGCTGGAACTGTCTGCGATGGCCGAGTTGGGCCAAGACATTCGCCAACACCTGGCATTGGACGATGTGCTTTTCACCCTGAAGCTGACGCCCAATTTGGCCCATTGCTTGGGAATACTAGGGGTCGCCCGCGAACTGTCTGCATTGACGGGTGCCCCACTTTTGCAACCTGTCTACCCCGCCGTGCCCTGCAACACGGATCAAGTGCTGCCGGTAGACATCGCGGCCCCAGACTTATGTGGCCGTTTTTCAGGGCGAGTGGTTAGATTTGTCAATCCATTGTCCCCGACGCCCAGCTGGATGGTGGATCGATTGGCCCGCTGTGGCCAGCGCAGTGTCAGTGCCTTGGTCGATATTTCCAACTACGTGATGTTTGAGTTGGGGCGGCCCACCCATATTTTTGATTTGGCAAAAATACAAGGTGGCTTGCAGGTCCGCTGGGGACGCAAAGGCGAAACCTTGAAGCTGCTCAACGGGCAAACTGTTGAAGTGGATTCGGATGTGGGCGTCATCTCGGACGAACACCAGGTTGAATCGCTGGCCGGCATCATGGGGGGAGACGCTACCGCCGTGGGGGACACCACCCAGCACATCTATATTGAGGCTGCATTTTGGTGGCCCAAATCTGTGGCGGGCCGCTCTCGCCGCTTTAACTTTTCCACCGATGCTGGGCACCGATTTGAGCGTGGTGTGGATCCATCTCTGACCGTGGAGCACATTGAACGCATCACCCAGTTGGTTTTGGATATTTGTGGAACGCCAGATTCCCAGTGTGGCCCTATCGATGATCTGCAACCCAATATGCCGCGCGCATTGCCAGTTCGCTTGCGGGTGGCGCGGGCAGCCAAGGTTTTGGGCATGGCAGTCGATGAAGGCCAATGCATGAAGGCTTTGGTTTCTTTGGGCTTGTCTTGCACGTTGTCCGAAGGGGTCATTGCGGTGGTGCCCCCGAGTTATCGGTTTGACTTGCAAATTGAAGAGGATTTGATTGAGGAAGTGGCACGCATGATTGGCTTTGACCAATTGCCAACCACGCCACCGCAAGCGCCTATCTCCGCCAAACTTCACACCGAATCCAAACGCAGCGCGCACGCCATTCGCCGCAGCTTGGCAGGCTTGGGGTATCAAGAAACCATTAATTTCAGTTTTGTTTCTGCGCAATGGGAGACAGACCTTCTGGCCAACCCTGACCCGGTGAAGTTACTCAATCCGATTGCCAGCAACATGGGGGTGATGCGCTCTTCGCTCATCGGTTCATTGCTTCAGGTGGTCAAGTTCAATGTGGACAGACGAGCCGAGCGCGTGCGTGTTTTCGAAATTGGCAGAGTGTTTCGGAAAAATCCGCAAACGCCCAACAGCGATATCACCGTTGAAGGCTTTGATCAGCCCATTCACATTGCGGCCGTTGCCGTCGGTCCCCTGGTACCGCTGCAATGGGCTGCGACTGACAACGACGCAGATTTCTTTGATGTCAAGGCAGACCTTCAAGCGCTTCTTTCGCCACTGGAGGCGCAGTTTCATCCGGCTGAGCATCCTGCATTGCACCCAGGGCGCTGCGCGGCCGTTATTTTGCGGGGGCAAACCATTGGTCATATTGGGGAGTTGCATCCCAGACATCGACAGTCTTGGGGTTTTGCGCAAGCACCGGTGCTTTTTGAGTTGACTTTGGATCCAGTGTTAGCGGTTGATATTCCCATGTTCAAGCCTGTATCCAAATTTCCTGTGGTCGAGCGGGATTTGGCCGTCGTGGTTGGGCAAAGCGTGACCCACAATCAATTGATGCAGGCTGTTTTTGCGGCACCTACCCAGGGCTTGCTCAGAGATGCCGTCTTGTTTGATATCTACCAGCCAGATCAAGCTGTAGCCAACTTGGCTGCCAATGAAAAAAGCCTGGCCATTCGGTTGACGCTGGGCAGCGAAGAATCGACTTTGACGGATGAGCGAATCCAGGTTGTGGTGGATTCGGTTCTGTCTTCTTTGACACTTGCGCTCCAAGCGCGACTGCGGTAAATCAGGAGAGTTCACATGGAAATTTCAGTCGATAGCCTTGAAACGCCAGCCTTGACCAAGGCCCAACTCGCTGACATGTTGTATCAACAAATCGGTTTGAATAAACGCGAATCCAAGGACATGATCGAGGCTTTTTTTGACCTCATCACCCAAAGTCTGGTGGATAGCAACGACGTGAAGATTTCTGGTTTTGGCAATTTTCAAATTCGCACCAAGGCCGCAAGACCTGGTCGCAATCCCCGCACTGGGGAAGTTATCCCCATTGCGGCGCGTAGAGTGGTTACTTTCCATGCCAGTCATAAATTAAAAGACCTCATTCAGAGTGAAAACCCGGGGCAGAGCGTGTAAATTTTTAAAAACTTTAATTTTTTACAGTCTTTTTTGTCCTTCCCTACTTATCTTTTCTGCGCGCTTGGGTTAACCTTAGATCAGACAACGCTCGCACATGGAAACCCCTCTACCCGATATACCTGCCAAACGCTATTTCACCATTGGTGAAGTGAGTGAGTTGTGCGCGGTCAAACCCCATGTCTTGCGTTACTGGGAGCAAGAGTTCACCCAGTTGAGACCCATGAAGCGCCGAGGCAATCGCCGTTACTATCAACACCACGAAGTGTTGATGATTCGTCGCATCCGTGGTTTGTTGTATGAGCAAGGCTTCACCATCAGCGGCGCTCGAAATCGCTTACAAGAGATTGGACATGAGTTCAAGTTAGATGAACCAAGTGCTGATCTCAATGTGGTTGAGACCTTGCCTGCCAGTGTGATTGCTGCTGCACCGCACTCGGAGGGGTGGGGCATGTCGTTGACCACACCTGAGGGCACAGGCTCAAAACGTTTGTTTCTTTTGCGCCGGGAATTGTTTGAAATTCGCGAACTGCTCAGTGAGGCTCACGCATAACACCGTTATAATCATCACCTTCGGCGTGTAGCGCAGCCTGGTAGCGCACTTGCATGGGGTGCAAGGGGTCGCGAGTTCGAATCCCGCCACGCCGACCAACGATACAAGGGTTAGCAGATTTTTTCTGCTAACCCTTTTTTGTGGCCTCAGTGCGAGTTGAGTTGGTCAACATAGCGCTGCAAACTCTCGATGGGCAGTGCGCCTCGATCGACCAAACATTGAATACAGCGTGCACTTAAATCATGGCTTTGGTAGCAATGGTGCATGATCAAACTCAATTGCTTGAGTTGTTCATCGCTCATGCCATCAAGATGCACAAAATCCTTGACATAGACGATGTCTGCCTCTAACAACTGATGCACGCTTTGTTGGGCTGAGCCATGAAACTCTAAAGGGGCAATCGGCCAGCGCTTGATATCTACAAAGCCATGCGGCACAAAGCCCAACGTGCGTAAATAAACATCGACCTGACCGAAGGTGGGCTGATTGTCATACAAGGCGATGAAACTGATTTCGGTTTGAATGGCAACCGCATTTTTTAAGTGCTCAGTAGCGCCATGGAACACATCCATTTCGGCACCTTGTACGTCAATTTTGAGCAGATCAAAGGGGCGCACTTCGCTGATGTCGTCTAGCTTGTGCGTGCGCACTTGTATTTGTTCAAGCACTTTCGCGTTGGGCTGGAACTGCGGAAAAACATTCAACGCAGCGGGGCTCGGTCGCAACAGGCTGGTCCATCCAGAATACTGGCACACATTCAAGGTGGCAAGCCCACCGGCACCCAAAACCTGTGGCAGGTAGGTTTCCAATGGCCCCTTGCGTTGGATCAGTTCGTGCAATGCTGATTCTTGGGGTTCAAAGCCTGTCACGTGGCACAGGCCTTGGGACAGCATATTTTTATAAGGAGGTGTCCCGTCAATCGGGTTGGCACCCACATCCACCACGTGTGTCAAATCGGATGGGCGCAGCAGACTCAGGAGTTTGTCAGGCATTCCAACAACCGTTCGCTCATGATTTCCGGTCGGCCTTTGAACAAGACTTTGACTTTTTCGGGGCTTGAAAGGCGGTTGCGCAACCAGGCCCTCTCCGTGTGGTTGGCGGCCAAGCGCAGTGTTGCCAAGATATATTCTTCTGTGGAGCGAGCAATCAGCCAATCTGGCATGCCAAGCCTGCGAAACAAGCCCTCATCAATGTGTTCGTGCACTTCGTTTCCTGACTTGCACACGCCGACCAAACCAGCACTGATCGTGTCAATGATGCCATTGGTGTTGCCAAATGGAAATGGATTGATGAACATGTCGCAAGCACCGATCACCTGCATATAGGGGACGTAGGGTTGGTGTGGGTACACCGTGACATGCTCACCCAAGTATTGGGAGATGACCTTGTGCACATGTGGGAAGGTCAGACCTTGGGCTTGGCCAATCAAAAAATGAAAATGCAGGGGAACACTGGAGCGTCGAAGGATTTCTGCGCAAGCTTGCAAAAACTCCGGGTTGAGCTTCATGGTGGTCGCGCACATGGCCACTTGGACGACATCTGCGCTGGCACGAGGGGGCCTCATCACATTGACCCCGGTGGCAGAGGCGGAAGGGCGATAGGGCATGCCATCGGCAGGCAATAGAAGCAATTTTTCGCTGAAGCAAGCCGGATCGCCAACATAGTCCTCTTCAACCACCACATAGTCGATCACATCCGAATGGGACGTGGCAGGGTGACCCAGGCCCATGACTTGTAGGGGGGCCATGCGTAAATTGGCCAGCCACATGGTCAAAGGAAACATGCCCACACTGGGCATATAAAAAACGCTCACTTTGCGATTTCTGGCTTCATCTTGGATCAATTTGAGCTGTTCCAACATGCTGGCCTCACGGGGTATCGGAATCACCTCATGAAACACCTGCCTGGTTTGAGCGTCGGTACAGTTGTCATAGGCCATGGCGACCAAGTGAAATTTCTCGCGTGCCGCCTCGAGCGTCAAAGAGTGTGTGCGGTAAATGGAATGGGCGCTGGTGAACCACTCCAAAACCACCATCATGACGGGCTTGGTTTTTTTGGCCTTGCCCCATTTCACATGTTGGGCGGCATCATTTAATCCGTGCTGCTGTAGCTTGCGGCGAATCAAGGCATTGATGGGCTTTTTGATGTCGTGCTTATCGGCGCGGTCTGCGTAACTGCAATGCATGTACAAGTCGTGGAGTACGCCCAAAGGCAATTGCTCGATGTCGTCAATTTTGTCCAGGCATTGGCTCAGCCATGGCAGGATTTGTTCGCGTTTGGCATGGGCGGCTTGAGAGCCTAAAAATCGCGGTGAAAGCAATACCAAGCACAGGCCAGCTGCGAGCACTTTGTCGGCCGCCCATAAGGCATCCAAGTCAAGTGGTACCTCAGATTCAGGTGAATACAGCAAGCAAAATTTCAATAAATCCTCAGCGCCAATTTGCAATTGGTGCAGGTCGGATTTTTTGTCGCCCTCACTCAAGTTCAATGCGCGCATCACGTGGTCGGCATTGCGAAAAGGCGTGGCTGCAAACAAGCTGGCCAGCCAGCGGTGGTGCGATAGCAAGGTGGGTTGCCACACGGGATCGAAAAATAAACCAGGGTCTGATAGCAAACAGGAAGCAGCCGCTGCCACCCGGTTCAAGACATGCAGATCCATGTCTTTTTGACCGACAGATTGCAGGGGTTGCGCCTTGAATTGAGCCCCTACCTGGCCATAGTTGGCGTCTAAATCTTGCAGCAGGGCGAGCAACTCGCGCACACCCATCTCACGGTTTCGGCCGTAAGCCAAGGACTCAAATTTTTCCAAAGAGAAAGCCATATTTTCAGCCGATACATCAGTGACCATGCAGTCACCGATTATCAGTCCTGAAAAGCCTATTTTTGCCGCTTTGGCGTGGCCGGTACGGTCCTGAATGCTGAATCAGGTGATCACTTTTTTCACCCTGGCTGGAGACATGGGCAAATGCCGCAAGCGTTTACCGCTGAGTTGAAAGATGGCGTTGGAAATGGCAGGCGCCACCGCCAACACGCCAATTTCACCCATGCCCGTGGGCGCCGCCTTGGAGGGGACGATTTGGGTGTGAATTTCTGGCATGTCGGCCATGCGCAGAACCGGGTAGTCATTGAAGTTGGACTGCACCACCGAACCATTTCGAATGGTCAGTTCTTCCAACAATGCCAAGGACAGACCATAGACCACAGCCCCTTCGAGTTGAGCCTGCACATTGATGGGTTGAATGGGCAGGCCCGTATCAACGGCCACCCAGTAGTGATGCACCTGAATCTTGCCGGTTTTGCGATTGAGCGACACCTCCGCAACCGCTGCAGACAGCGTTCCATGGTAGTCGGCAAAAGCAATTCCCAAGCCGCGGCCTTTGCGTTTGCGGTTCCAGTCTGACATCTCGGCAACGGTTCGAATCACCGCATTGGCCCTGGCGTCTGATTGGGTCAGTTCAAGTCGCATGGCCAAGGGGTTGATGCGGCGCTCAAATGCAATCTCATCCAGGAAAGATTCGATGACAAATTTGTTGTAGCCAGCACCAATGCCACGCAAGGGTGCAACCCGCATGCCACGCATTTCTCGCACACCCTCTGCCAAACTATGAGGAATGGCGTAATGGGGTAAATCGGAGCCGTTCCAGCCGACGTAATCTTTACCGCCCGTGGCTTGGAAACGGGCGGGTGCTGCAATCGCATCGACATTTTCTGCCACCATGCGGTGCCGCCAGCCGATTAATTGACCCTTGTCATCCAGGCCAGCTTTCATCACATGGTGTGTCATGGGCCTGGGGCGGGCAGCAGCCATGTCATCCTCCCTTGAGAGGATAAGTTTGACGGGAAATTTGGTGATGTTGGACAACACCACGGACTGGGCAATGATGTCTGGGGCAATGCGCCGGCCAAACCCGCCGCCCAACATCTGCTGATGGACCTTGATTTTGTCTGGCGTGGTTTTCAAAATGCCAGAGGCCACGACTGTGGCCAAGAAAGAAAACTGTGTGCCAGTCCATATTTCGGCCGATTGACCATCAGCCGCCACTTTGGCCAAGCAATTCATGGGCTCCATTTGCGCGTGATAGGCGTGCTCGGACCAATACGTGGCTTCAATGGTTTTCGCGGCTTGTCCCAGGGCTGCGGAGGCGTCACCGCGTTTGTAGGCGTCCATCGCCTTGGCATTGGGGTCCTGTCCTTGTTTGGCATAGTCGGCTTTGGATTTTTCAGAGTCAAAGCCGGCTGCTGCTGCAGCGCCCGAGGTGTTCCAAGTGACCTTGGTTTTGAGCAAGGCGCGGGCTAAACGTGTGGACTCTCCCGTTTTTCCAATCACAGCCACACCAAAGGGAACCGTCAGAACCCTTAGCACGCCCGCAACCGCCATGACTTCTTCGGTGTTGACGTTTTCAGCTTTGGCGCCCTCCATGGGCGACTCCAGAACCGAGGCGTAGACCATCCCTTCAACCTTGACATCTATGCCGAATTGGGCTGTTCCATCCACTTTGGATTGCACATCGATGCGACCAATATGGGTTCGCCCAATGAGGGTAAATTGCTCCGGTTTTTTTAAATCATCGTCGCTGATCTTGGGCAGTTCTGCAGGCACCGTGGCAAATTTCGCCACATCCCCGTAGCTGATGCGCTGATTGCTTTTGGCGTGCACCACAGTGCTGTTTTGGGTGCTCAACTCGCTGATCGGCACGCCCCATTTGGTTGCGACGGCGTCCATCAATACCCGCCTGGCTTGAGCGCCGGCCACCCGCAGGGGTTTGAAATACCCGGGTACAGCCACGCTGGCCAGTGCAGCTTGTCCGCCATTGAGCAATGGGTGTGGATTGCCGTAAATCTTTGGATTGGGCGGGGCAATTTCCACTTTGACTTTGGACCAGTCTGCATCCAGTTCCTCGGCCAAAATCAGAGGCAATGTGGTCAAAGTGCCTTGCCCCATTTCGGCCGTGGGCGCCAAAATGGTGATGGTGTTGTCCGTGGCGATGTTGACCCATGCATTCATGCTGATGCGCGAATCGTTGGTTTGGGCCACTGCGCCCATGGGCCCAATTGCTGCGCCCATCACCAAAGAAAAGCTCAAACCCGAGCCGGCTGCCAGGAATTGGCGGCGATTGATGTCTGCCGTGTGAGTGGATGTGAGATTGGACATGTTCATGCTTCCTTGGCTGCGCGCTGAATCGCGCTCACAATGCGTTGATAGGTGCCGCATCGGCAAATATTGCCGTTCATGTGGGCCACGATTTGGGCTCGACTTGGATTCTTGTTTTTGGCCAACAAGGCTGCAGCCTGCATGATCTGGCCCGACTGGCAATAGCCGCACTGGGGCACTTGTTCGGCCACCCAGGCTTTTTGCAATTTGTGGGTGCCTGTGGGGGACAGGCCCTCAATCGTTGTCACTTGTTTACCCGCGACTTGGTTCACAGGCATGCTGCAGGAACGGATGGGGACATCGTTCACATGCACGGTACACGCTCCACATTGGGCCACACCACAACCATATTTGGTGCCGGTGAGTTGAAGGTCTTCCCGCAGTACCCACAGCAAAGGGGTGTTGGGTGCGGCATCGGTCACGGCCGATTTGCCGTTGACATTGAATGTGGTGGTCATGCGCTGATTCTCGAGAGTTGCAACATTCGCAGTTTAAATAGACATTAGTCACCCATTCATCAGCGGTTTCCCTAGAGATTGTTTTATCCGAATATGGTGCAAGTCGTTGGGATTGAGCGCATGAACAGATCTGCCCCCGCAGTTGGCACAAACCTTCGGTTCAATTGCAGTTAAAGTGCAGCCAAGTTCATCAAAGTGGGTTCATAAATGCAGATTGGCATGATTGGTTTGGGGAAGATGGGGGGCAATTTGGTTCGTCGATTGCTCAACAAGGGCCACAGTTGCGTGGTTTACGACGCCGATGCGGCCAGCATCCAATCATTGGTGACTTTGGGCGCTTTGGGTGCCCAAAGTCTGATTGATTTGGTGCAACAGTTGCCCCAACCCAGGGCCATTTGGATGATGTTGCCCGCGGGGCAGATCACTGAGGACACATTTCAGTCCTTGAAAGCCTTGTTGCAAGCGGGGGACATATTGATCGATGGTGGAAATGCCAACCATAAAGATGATGTGCGCCGAGCGCAGGAATTGATGCCCTTGGGCATTCATTATTTGGATGTCGGCACCAGCGGTGGGGTTTGGGGCTTGGAGCGGGGCTATTGTTTGATGATCGGTGGCGAATTGGCCGCTTTTCAAACCATGACGCCCGTTTTTCGCGACCTGGCACCCGGCCAAGGGCAGATCACGCCGTCTGCTGGTCGCGAGGGTTTTGAATCAAGTGCTCACCTGGGCTATTTGCACACGGGGCCAGCGGGGTCTGGGCATTTCGTGAAAATGATTCACAACGGCATTGAGTACGGCATGATGCAAGCGTTTGCAGAAGGGTTTGACATCCTCAAAGGCGCTGGGCAGAGCACCATTCCTGCCGAGCGAAGATACGACTTGAACTTGGCCGACATTGCAGAGTTGTGGCGCAGAGGCAGTGTGGTTTCTTCTTGGCTATTGGATTTAACGGCCATTGCTTTGGCCAAAGACCCCCGACTCACCGAATTTTCAGGCCATGTTCAGGATTCTGGCGAAGGGCGTTGGACGGTGGAGGCGGCCATCGAAGAAGCCATACCCGCCCATGTTCTGACGGCGGCTTTGAACGCCAGGTTCAGGTCCCGTCAATCCCCCAGTTTTGCTGACCAAACCCTGTCTGCATTGCGGCACCAGTTTGGGGGGCATCAAGAGCCCCCAAAGGGCTGAATTTCCTGCGGCCTTAGTGGTGGATGTCTATTTGGTGCATGCCAAATTCGCCACTTTGTCGGTCGGCAAAAAAAGCCTTCAGGGTATCTTTGACCGTGCGAAAAGCAAGATCTTCCCAGGGGATTTCATGCTCTGCAAATAAGCGGGCTTCCATGGTTTCATGCCCTGGCGCAAATTGATCCGAAGTCAATTGCGCACGGAAAAAGAAATGCACTTGGCCCACACGTGCCACATTGAGCACCGTGAAAAGCCCTTGCATCTCAAATTGAGCCCCGGCCTCTTCTGTGGTTTCACGCGCCGCCCCTTCACCCAGGGTCTCACCCAACTCCATAAATCCAGCAGGCAAGGTCCACTTTCCTTTTCGCGGTTCGATGTTTCGCTTGCACAACAGCACGGATTCCCCCAGCACCGGGATGGTGCCGACCACATTCAATGGGTTTTCATAATGAATGGTGTTGCATTGGGGGCAGACAGCCCTTTGCCGCGTATCGCCATCGTCGGGCACACGCAACACAACCAATTCCCCACAATTTTTGCAATGTTTGATGCTGGAGCGAAGCAAAATAAGTTTTCCCAGTGCGCTGAAATTGGGTCAATTGACGTGAACTGTCAGCGTGGGCAAGCCAGTGACGCTTCCCACCATGGTGTCTCCGCTGACCACCGCGGCCACCCCTTCTGGTGTGCCGCTGAATATGAGGTCCCCGGGCTTGAGTTCCCAGGCGGCGGACAGGTGCTCAATGGTTTCTGCAATGTTCCAAATCAGCTTGCTGACATGGCTGGATTGACGCGCTTGCCCATTGACGGTAACGGCAATGCCCGCCGATTCAATTTGCGTCAATTTCTCGGCCCGCACGATGGGCCCCATCGGCGCGCTGTGGTCAAACGCCTTGCCGATGCACCAGGGGCGGCCTTGCTTTTTCATGTCGTTTTGAAGGTCACGACGGGTCATGTCCAAGCCCACGGCATAGCCATAAACATGCTGCATGGCTTCGCTGGCGGCAATGTTTTTGCCGCCTTTGCCGATGGCCACCACCAACTCAATTTCGTGGTGGAAATTGCCCGTCATGCTGGGATAAGGGATTTGACCTGTCACGCCCTCGGGGACCACCACCAAGGCATCGGTGGGTTTCAAAAAGAAAAATGGGGGTTCACGGCCCGTGTACCCCATTTCCTTGGCATGCTCTTCATAGTTGCGTCCCACGCAATAAATGCGATGGACCGGAAATTGCTCAGGCTGACCGATCACAGGGACAGATATGATGGGTGTGGGGTCAAAAACAAAAGTCATGGGTTCCTCTTTCAGGGGCAAAAAATTCGCAATTTTCAACCCCGCGCAGTGGGTGTGCAAAAAACGATGTGCAGAGTGTGCCATGAACTCATGGTCAGTTGCTTTGGGGTTGTCAAATCAGAGGTGTTGGTTGGTTTGAGTGGGTCATGGGCATGCAAACTTTTTCCCTCAAGGTCTGAACCGTGACCGCATTGAATGATCATCCGATGTTCCAAGCCCAATGGCCTGAAGGTGTGAAGTCCTTTTGCAGTGTTCGGCACGGTGGCGCTTCCAAAGGGCCTTTCGAGAGCCTGAATTTGGGCAACCATGTGCAAGATGACCCCGCCGATGTCAGTGCCAACAGAGGGACTTTTGCGGAACACTTGGGTGCAAAACCCGTTTTTTTGAACCAAGTGCATGGTTGGAGTTTGATTGAATTGACCGATCAAACCCCCGATGGCATGGCCGCAGATGTCTGCATCACCCAATTTCCCCGGCTGGCATGCACCATCATGGTGGCGGATTGCTTACCCGTTTTACTGGCCGAACCTGATGGGCAATGGGTGGCGGCCGCGCATGCGGGATGGCGTGGTCTGGCGGGAAACAGGGGGTTTGGGGTCATGGAGGTGGCCGTCAATGCCATGCGCGAGCGCATGGGCTCAGATGTGGCGCAGCTTCAAGTTTGGCTGGGGCCGTGCATCGGACCTCAGGCTTTTGAGGTGGGCCATGAAGTCAGAGATGCGTTTTGTGGTGACCAGGCACAAGCCAGTCAATGCTTTCAACCTGGACCCATGAAGGGCAAGTGGTGGGCTGATTTGCCCGCACTGGCCCGAATGCGTTTGCAGGCAATGGGTGTGACCCAGATCACTGGCAACGACGGATCTTCGCCTTGGTGCACCGTGGCACAACAGGATTTATTTTTTTCCCATCGGCGAGATCGCGTCAGTGGTCGATTCGCCGCCAGCATTTGGCGTGATGGCGCCGTTTAGTTGACCCTCGTTGGTTTGGTCTTGATGGGCATCGGCATCCATTTGTTTGTTTAATCTGCGCCTGCGCTCCGGCGTGTTGATCAGGTACAGAACCAAAGCCAATGGCGCCAAACCATAAAACACAAAAGTGATGAATGCCCCCAGCAAACTGCCTTGGGGGTGGAAAGCTTCGGCCACGGCCATCATCAAGGTGATGTAAATCCAAGCAATGGCAACCAGGTACATGGGGTGTGGCCTCTAAAACGCACAGTTGTCAGGGTGATGAAGGCAGAAGCTGGGATACTCATCCCAACAGGCCGTGACGCTTCAGTGTAGGGCCGAACAAAATACCCATTGCGCTTTGGAGACAAATATGCGCCCACAACAGGCCACCGATGGTGGCAATGCTGCCCATGCTTTTCAACAAAACCTGGCCCAAGGTTGGCAACAGGCATTGGCGAGCATCCAGCAAATGGCCCACACATCACCGCAAGCAGGCAAGCTGAGCTTTGACCCGATTCGGCTGAAGGGCTTGCAAGAACAATATTTGCAGGAAGCCACCCAACTGTGGAACCAGGGCTTGAGCGAAAACCCGGTGAGCAAGGACAGGCGTTTTGCAGGTGAAGCCTGGGGCCATAACCCCATGGCTGCGTTTTCAGCGGCGATATATCTTCTCAACACCCGCAGCTTGATGGGTTTGGCCGATGCGCTGGAGGGTGACCCCAAGACACGCGAACGCATTCGGTTTGCGGTTGAGCAGTGGAGTGCGGCCAGCGCGCCCAGCAATTCTTGGTTATTCAATGCGGATGCACAGCAAAAAGCCATCGATACCAAAGGCGAGAGCATTGCCAAAGGCGTTCAAAATTTGTGGCACGACATGCGCCAAGGCCACGTCTCCATGACGGACGAAAGTTTGTTTGAGGTGGGTAAAAATGTGGCGACCACGCCTGGGCATGTGGTGTTTGAAAACGACCTGTTTCAGCTCATCGAATACAAACCTCTGACGGCTAAAGTCCACCAAAAACCGTTTTTGCTGATCCCCCCTTGCATCAATAAGTTTTACATCCTTGATTTGCAGCCAGACAACTCGTTCATTCGATACGTGGTGGCGCAAGGCCATCGCACATTTGTGGTGAGTTGGCGCAATCCC
>Ga0070374_10000212_pt1 | contig 22117 bp, 20 predicted proteins | sample LauGreSuBDMM15SN_2_FD_66374 | JGI IMG/M metagenome (GOLD analysis project Ga0070374, IMG submission 66374) | Freshwater lake microbial communities from Lake Michigan, USA - Su13.BD.MM15.SN (version 4) (version 4) | ecosystem: Environmental > Aquatic > Freshwater > Lake | place: Lake Michigan...
ATTTTTCTTTTTCTCGCATAATTAATTCCCAAAAGCACAGCCAAAGTATTTGAATAAATGATATCGAAATGATGTGTTTTATGAAGAATATCCATCGTTGAAACTGCTTTCTTGCTATCATTTAAAAAATTATAAATTTCTTTGACAGAAAACATTTTTCTGTGTAATTTTAAAACTGGTGCAATAACTACTTTTATATTTTCATTCTCTAAAGCTATTTTCAACGGACCTTCGGATGGCAAAATTACTACCGAAGTGAATCTTGATTTATCGAGGTATTTTAGTAAAAACAGTAAAGTTTTATCAGAACCATACATTTCTCCAGATTGGTGTATAAAAAGTAAATTTATCATTCTAAAAATTAATTAACAATAACGCCTGTTTATGATTTTTTTAACCTTGTTTTCAACTTTGCGAATCAGAAATTAGTAAACTTTTTTAATCGCTATCAAGCTTTAAAGCATTGTTTTCTTTGATTATTATTTCTCTTAATGCAATCAAAAATCCGATTATAATTGATTTATTGTCTAATTTGAGATAGAAACCCATAAATACCCAATTGGATACAATCAAAAATATACTGCTGCCTATTAAAAGTAAATTTATATTTGCTACCAATGGAATAGTTGATTTTGGTTGACGGTATAAAATTATTAAAAATATAATTAAAGTTATAACTCCAGCGATTCCTGCTTTCAGAAAAACAGTCATAAAGCCATTGTGGGCAATAGGGATATATTGTACTTCTGAACCATCAGTGGTATGAATGCGCCGACCCAAATTTAAAGTAGAACCAAGTCCTTCTCCAAAAAGAACAGCGCCAATTCCGTTAGACGATACTTGTTTTACAGCTATAATATTCTCGAAAGACCGATAATTATCATTAAAATCTTTCCAATCATCTTTATTAATATGCGTTTTAAACGCTTCTTCGGGAGCAATTTTTATTTTGTACAAGAGTTTGTTCACTCCATCTCCTGTTCGGTTTGGGTTATAATTTAAAATTAAAGAATAGGAAACTAAAGCAGTAATGATTATGGCTGTCAAAACTTTTATGGTTGTTTTAGTTAAAATTAAATATCCTTTCATTGCCAAAATTAAAATCAAAAACTGAATCATATTGGTTCTAGCAAAATAAGTTAAACTAGAAAACCCAATGACCGAAGTGAAAAGAAAAATTTGTTTTTTAGAAAACGTTAATTCAAATTTTTTGTGAAACATTAATAAAATCAGAATGTAAATCTCGTAATCGCTAAAAAACCCTCCTTTTGATCTAATTAAATTTAGGTCAAGCGATTTGAATTTAAAAAAGGCGAAAATTAGCAATCCAATATGAATCAGGGCAATTGTAAATCCAGCATAAACTAAGATCCGAAATCCTTTTGATGACTGATACCTGCAAAGTTGGTAACCTATAAGCAATCCTAATACCGGTTTTGCTAGGTATGTAAAATCCCTTATTATGGGAAACAATCTATAAGAATAAATAAAAATGGAAGGTATAAATGAAATAATTAAAATAGCGGTAAAAAGGGAAACATATACTAAAATAGTTGGCGAATATTTCTGTTTGATTGTCAGTAAAAAAGTAATTGTCCAAATCAAAAAGGTTAATTCATAGGTCTGAAATAGTGAAAGTACAATACAAATTAGAAAAAGAAAGGTGTTTAACGATATGTTTGAAAACTTAAATTTCATTGAAGAGTATTGTTTTTTTGCTAAAATAATATTTTGTTTTATATGAAATTTAGATTTTTAGTTTTTTATTCAAGTCGAAATAGCTTGCGTAAAAATAGAGCACTATAAATAAAATTTCCGAAATAGCAATTGCTACAATAACACCAATTAACGCAAGGCTATCTAATAAACTCACAATCAGAAAAATATTGACAAGAGTAACAAAAATAGCAATTTTGATATAAACTTTATTTTTATTTGTAACAAACATTAATTGCTCCAGATATAGAGACAAAGCCATTAATAACGGAATGATTAATGTGAATCGAAAAATACTAGTTAAAGAAATTATATTTTCATCGGAAACATTAAAAAATTGTAAAATTGGAATTGTAAAAAAATACATTACAAAAAGGGACGCAACTACAATAATAAAATTGAACGAAACATATTTTTTCCAATAGCTAAAACCTTCCATTGTATTTATACTGATTTTATAACAAACGCTTGGGAAAAAATACTTAAGATAAACTTGAATGAAGGTGCGATAAAGCGTAATTACTTGTTCAACTATTTTATATTGACCTGCTATTGAAAACCCCAAAAAGTAACTAGACAATAACATCGGAGAAAGTTGTCTTGTTGATAAAAACAATTGAGAAACACAAAAAGAAAAATCTTGTTTTAAGATTGTTTTTACAACTTTAAAATTGGGCTTGATGAAGTTGAATTTATATTGGTATTTAACAACAATGAGCCCGATGAGATTACAAATTAAGGAACTTAAACCTAATACAAAATTAACCAAAAAGTAATCATCTTCATGTTTTATAAAACTGAAAATGAGAATGATATAAATTGATTTTGAAAAAACATTTACTAGGCTTGATTTTTTAAAATCTTCTAAACCTTGCAAAAACCAAACGGGGTTAAAAACTTGAGCAAAGACAATAGTCAAGCTGTAAAAGAAGAGTTTTTTTTCTGAATAAAAAAAAGGAATATAATAAATAAGCAGCGTTCCGATTACAAGTGCAATTGAAAACAAAAAAAACTTCGTGTAAAGCGTTGTCGACAATATACGTTCTAGTTCGTTTTTGTCTGATCTGTTTTCGGATACCTGTTTGGTTCCCTTAATATCAAATGCGTAATCTACAATTAGAATTAAAAACATCGAAAGAGCAAATCCCAAACCAACTTTTCCAAAACCTTCTATATGGCATGTTTTAACAATGTACGGAGCAACAACTAATGGACTTAATAAGTTGAAAGCTTGTCCTATGCCATAGATAATAAAGTTTGCCTTGACCTTAAGAATGAGCTTTGCAAATAATTGTTTTATCATTTTATATCCAGAAATGAATTAAAACGGGTTTTGGAGTTTGTTCGTATATTCCAGCAACATAATATTTATATTCTGGAACAAAACTGGTTATTAATGCAATAATTTCTTTTGGGTCGTTTTGTGTATGGTAGGTTGTAATTGCGATTTTTGGTTTGTTTCTTTTGATGGTTTCGGTAGCACCTTTCAACATTTCTTGTTCAAATCCTTCAATATCTGCTTTTAAGTAAGTAATTTTTTGATTTTGATTAAAAATAGTGTCAATCTTGTGAATAGGAATTGTACTTAAATTTACATTAGTTTTTGCAGAAATAGCTCCATCAAGTGAATTTTCATCAAAACTAATCATACCGTCTTCATTTCCAACTGCACAATTATAAATAGTTGTTTTGTTGGCTTCGTTTCTAAATGTTTTGTGCAAGGTATTAAAAAACGCAACGCTTGGTTCAATCATGTAAATGTGTTCGCATTTATCGATTACTGTCAATGGCATTAACCCTTCTGCGGTGCCAATATCCAATAAGACTTCTCCTTGTTCAATTTCGGTATGTTGCTTTTGATAATAATGCCAATCGTTGGTGTCAAAAGTTTCTGCCACCACTTGATCTAATCGATTGATTGTAAATTTTCCGGGCCAGTATAATTTTTTAGAAAAATTTTTAAACGTAACCTCGTACTCATTATTGATATGCTCTATTTTACCGATAAACTTCAAGGCTATAGTATGTACTTTTGGTTTTCCTAAAAACTGCAACAGTTGAATAAAAGTTACATTATTTTTATTTACAAAAAGCCAAAAAAAAAGTATTTTTATTCTTCGCATTGCTGTTTATAGTAGTGTGAATAGATTTTTTCAAATGTATTAATAATTTATCATTTGAACTGTCATAATTGAAAAAAACCATAAATCAGTTAATATGATTTATGGTTTTATTGTTTGAACGTACAAGAATTTATTTTGAAATTTTTGAAATTTCTGTTGTAAAATCTGTGTTTGAATACATCATCGGATCAAACTTATTGTCTTTTTGTTTTACTGGAAAAATTTTAGAAGTCACTTTGTCAACTTGCACAAAATTTTCATCAGGAGTGAAAAAATTAAAAAATTCTGCCCCTTTTAAGGTAAATGATTTAGCTTTAAATCCCACCTTCAAACTATTTACTAAAATTTCTTTGTGTTCTTTTTGACCAAAATCGAAACGAATTTGAGTTGGATATACACCTTCTGGCAAATTAAATACAATATCTTGTGCATTTTCATTCCCTTTTACTCCTACCCAAACAGAGTTTTGTTCCTCATAAGGACTTTGCGGATCATTGCTCTCTTTAAAGAATATTTGAAAGTCATCATCTTCTTTAACAACTGCATTTAAAGTAAGATTAAATAATTCAGGTGCATTAGCTAATATATTTTCTTCTGCTTTGCCCTCTTTTTTACAAGAAGATAAAGACGTTACTACTAAAAATAATACAAGAAATTTAAGTGTTTTCATATTTTATACTTTTTTGCAAATTTATACTTTTTATTAATATTTATAATTAATTTATAATAATTTTTCTTTTTGATGGGACAAAAATATTTTCTCCATTTGTTTTCTTAATAACTAATCCAACTGAATAAGTTCCCTTTGATAAGTTACTTGTGAATATTACACTGTTAAATCCTGAATTATTTAAATCCTCTTTTTTGAAATGAGTTGTAATATCAGTACGTTCTTCTGTGTTTAACTTGATTTCAAATTTCAAATCATTGTTATGAAGAAGTAGATAAATAGAGTCGTTCTTATTGTTGTTAATTCCATCGACGAAAGCCCAACCTCTTGTTTTTATAATGTTGTTTTCAAAGTTAAAAGAATCAAAAAAATAAATAATTGGTTTGTTAGCGGTTAATTTATAATCAATTGGTTCAAGTTGGATAATTTTTTGGTTTTTAAAATGTAATTTAACTGAATCCAAAAATGTTTTTGTAATGAAATTCTCGTGGAAATTACGAGAAGATAATTTTTCGTTTTTTTTATATATAAAAATATAATTATCCATTAAATGAACATCGACAATTTCTTTTTTTAATAAAACATCAAAAGCATTAAAATGTTTTTTTGTTGTTATAAATAATCTTCGGGGATTAATTATTCCACTTTTTAATTCAATTAATAAATTCGACGAAAACTCTTGTCCTTTTTTAATATTAGCACGAGCAACATAACCGTTTGAAATTGGTTTTTTAGCTTGTAGTGCAAGGAAACATAGGTCTTGATAATCATTAGTGTAATTAATATTGTAATTATAATCAAATGGAGGATAAACAATTATATTGTCAAAATGCTCCATTACATTAATCCAGTTTTTGTCTTTTAGGGGAGTTTTATATTCTCCTTCAGGAAGCTTCCAACGCAAAAACAACTCCTGTGTGTCCCAAAGTTGCAAAACAGTTATAATCAGGAAAACAATAATTTTTAAATTTGTATTTATTTTTATTTTATTGAACATTAAAATAGATCCTATAAAAATCAGATAATATAGCGGCCAAACAAATCTCCCACTTGCCCGAAAAATAAAACCTAATTTTTCGATAATTTTCGGTAAAGGGAAGGTCGCTATAATTTTATCATTTAAGGAAATTACATTTGTCAATGCAAACAAGCATAAAACTAAACATAAAATAAAAAGTAACCCCCATTTTTTTATAGACAAGAAGGATATTCTTTTTTTTGAAAATAAAAAAATAGAATAAATAAAGCTTAGAGCAGACAAAAGAATTATTCCTAAACCGAGATAGGCAAATCCCTCGTATTGGCGTGGGTCTACTTTCCCCAAATCAGGAATTAGCTGAGAATAAAAACCATACGAATCAAAGAATGAATTTAAGTTTAAACTATAAACGCTAAATGGCTCGCTTGAAGCGACATTTGTGCCGTTTTTAAATTCTATTATTCCAATCAAAACCCATGACAATCCAAACAGCATTAATGAAAGCGTCGGATAAAAAACACATTGCTTAAAACTTATAGTTTTTTCAATTAAATAATGTTTTAAAGGAATAATAAAATTGAAGCTAAAAACCATAACTGAAAGATAAGGATTTACAGTACCGGCTATAAAAAATAATATTATTTGTTTATAATTTATTAGTTTGGAGTTTTGATAATTACTTGGTTTCAAATAATAGTAAATCGATGCTACAATTAGAAAATGAGCACTTAAAGCTGGGTGTATACAACGAAATAACAAAACTGGGTTTGCAGCTATTAATATAACGGCCAAAAAACTAAACCATCTATTAACTTTATGAAGATTAAAAATTTTGAGTGAATAAACAGCTGTTAGAAAGTGACATAAAAAAAGCCAAATTCCAAAAAATTGAAAATCATCAGGTAGAATAGCGCTAAAAGGCTTAAAAATTAACGCTAGCAAGGGAATTGTATCCGTAAAACCTACATTTGTACCTAAAGGATAATTATAACTAGAAGTGTATCCAAAAGGGAACGACCAAGGGTCATATCGGTAAAATGCCCAACCTAAATAATGGGTCCCCCAATCATGATGCACAGACATCAACCAATTTATATTTGTTGGATTTATTACTGCTAATCCATAAGAGAAATGAATTGTTAAAACGGCAACAATTAATGAAAACCCAAAGATTAAATATTTCGACGTTTTCATGTTTATTTTAGTGTTTTTTCCAAACATATAATATTGATACACCAAAAGGCATTTTGATTTTGTTATTTATAAATTTTCGCTCAAAGCTCATTATTTTGTATAATAAATCATTAACAAATCCTGTGTTAAATGTTTCAAAATCGCTTCCTGATCCAGATCTGTTTTTACCCGATTTTAAAATATTTAAAGCTGTCCTAGCCAAATAGATGGGTATAAAAAGTAAAAAATTGAAATAAGAGGTAAATATTTTTGTCCCATCATTTTTTAAAGAAAATAAATTTTCAATTTGATAAAGTTGGTACCTTCTGAAATGATGGTTTATAACATCGTGATGACTCCACAAACTCATAAATGCCGGCACCGTTATATAAACAAGTCCATTTTTTTTAGTAACTCTTTTCATTTCTGAAACCGCCAATTGATCGTTTTCAACATGCTCAATAACATCAAAAGCACAAACTAAATCAAAAGAATCATCTTCAAAAGGTAACGCGGTTATTGATCCATTTATAATTTCTAATCCGGTTTTTTCAGCAGCAAAATCGCAGCACTCTTTATCGTATTCAATTGAGACAACATTTCCAAAACTAGATAAATATTCAGAACTTCTTCCAGGGCCGCAACCGACATTAAGTATTTTTAAATCTTGGTTCTTTAAAGTTTTATCAATAATCAGCTTTTGAATAAAATTTGAAATTATTTTTTCTCTAGCCAAAAACCACCAATTTTGTCGTTCTAAATCGTAATATTCTTTGTAGTAATCTTGTTGCATTATTTTTGTTTTAAGTCTTCTTTTTCATTCCCATCTTGTATGATTTTATCAATTACAAATAATGGTCGATTTCGCACCTGATTATATATTCTTAAAACATATTCTCCTATCAATCCTAATGAAATTAACTGAACGCCACTAAATAAAATAATAGCTAAAATAGTCGCGGTAAATCCTTGAGGAACATCATTGTAATAGACTCTTCTGTAAATATTATAAGCAAAATAAATCAACGAAAAAAATACCGTGAAAAATCCCAATCTGGTAATAATTTTTACGGGGAAGTCACTAAAATTAAAAATCCCATTGAAAGCCAATTCAAATAATTTTGACCAACTGTATTTTGTTTCTCCCGCTTGTCGTTCGTCGCGGTCGTATTCAAAACCAATTTGCTTGAATCCTATCCAAGAACGCATTCCACGTAAATAACGGCTTTGTTCTGGCATAGCATTCATATTGTCGACAACCCTGCGGCTCAACATTGAAAAATCACCACTGTCTATCGGAATGTTGAAATTAGATATTTTCTTTTGTAATCGGTAATAAGCAGAATAAGCTAGTTTTTTGAAAAAACTTTCTTTTCTGTTTTTTCTGATAGCATAAATTACGTCATAGCCATTGTTTAAAAGGGCATAAAATTCATTCACTAATTCTGGCGGATCTTGCAAGTCACCGTCAATAATCATTGCTCCTTTTTTACCTCGAACGTTTGCCAATCCCGCACTTACAGCCAATTGGTGTCCGTGATTTCTGGACAATAAAATACCCGTAAACCGATGATCTTTGTTGCAAATGGCTTCAATTAACCTTTCTGTTTTGTCAGTGCTGCCATCGTTTATCAAAATTACTTCGCAAGTAAACGGAGTTTTGTCTATTACGTTTGTTAATCTTTGTATTAGTTGTTCAAAAACTGCTTCTTCATTGTACAGTGGAACAATAATCGAAATGTCAATATGACTCACAATATATCTATTTATTTACAAAACTATCAATTTTTAGCTAAAAAGCAAGTTTTTACGGTTGCGAAATACATTCTGATTTTTGAAATCTTTTTAAAGAATTTAACTAATCCGCAATTGAATTCTGAATTAGTAAACATTATCCAAAACTTTCCCAAAAATTCTCAGAATTGATTACAATAAATTCACTTTCAGGATATTTGTTTGAAAACGACAATGGTAATTTGGCTTTTGATTTAGTGTTCCATTTAATTTCAATCGCCTGCAAAAGCCCATTTTTTTCAATAATTAAATCGACTTCCTGTTGCTCATTGGAACGCCAAAAATAAAATTTTTGAAATTTTTCTTGGTATTCATTTGTTTTAAAATATTCATTTATAACGAAGTTTTCAAACAAATTGCCTTTGTCGCTTCGGGTTTCAAAAGGGGAAAAATCACTAATTATAGCATTCCTTATGCCCAAATCATTAAAATATATTTTTTTACCTTTCTTGATTTCACTTCTTTGATTGGTGTGGTAAGAATTTAATCTATAAATCACAAACGATTGTTCCAACAAATGAATGTATTCTTCGACTGTTTCACTTTTCAAACCTATCATTTTTCCGAGTTCGTTATAGTTAACTTCACTTCCGATTTGCCAAGCCAATGCTTTCAAAAGCTCTTGCATTTTTTCAGGTTTTCTGATACCATTAAAAAGCAAAATATCTTTGTATAAATAACTGTCAGACAGCAATCTTAAAATTTTTTCTTCGCCATTTTTTGTGGTAACAACTTCTGGATAATAGCCGTAAACCAATCTGTGCGGCAACATTCTAATTTCTTCTAACAAACCTATCTCGTTTTTCATTTCTGTAAACGAAAGCGGAAACAATTTGTGTTCAAATTTGCGTCCAGTTAATGGTTCATTTAATTTATTTCGCAATTCAAATGCGCTCGAACCTGTAGCAATTACTTGAATTTCTGGAATATAATCGGTTATTAATTTTAATTTACTACCAATATTATCTATTTTTTGCGCTTCGTCAATTATCACAAATTTGTTGTGTCCAAAAAAAGATTTCAATCTTGTTGCCGTTGCATTTTCAAAAATTAAAGCAACATCTGGGTTTTCGGCATCAAGCCATAAAGTATTTTGCTCGTTTTTAAAAATATTTTTGAGCATCGTACTTTTGCCAACTTGTCGTGCTCCTAACAAAACAATTGCTTTGCTTTGAAAAAACTCTTTTTTGATGTTTTCAATGATAGTTCTAAAAATCATTTTTTTAACAAAGATAGAAACTTTTCACGAATCAAAATTAAAAAACACGTTTATTTTCCGTTATGATGGAAAAAAAACGTGTTTATTTTCTGTTATAATGGGAAAATTGGGTTTTTTTAACTTTCTTCAAGCTACTGAACTAGATTTAATATCTCTGTTTTTTTGATTTTGTTTAAACAACTATATATTGAATCAATTGAAAAGTTTCAAAAAATCTATCAGAAATTGACTTTAACGTACAAACGATTGCCTATTTCCTTCCAAAATCAGCTGGGATTTCACCCCAAACTTTCGTTTCCCACTTTAAAATTTTATTGTTAAACGTATTTAATTTTAACCAATTTTCTGCGCGATCAATCAAATCGAAAAGCACTTGATTCTTTTTGTTTAAAACTAAATTGGTTTTGCATTTCTTTTGTTTGATCCAACTAATTGCAATTTTAGAATCTGAATAAATAGGAAGTGCACTATTGGCATTTTTTAAAAATGCTAAACCGTGCACCAATGCTAAAAATTCTCCAATATTATTTGTTCCTTGTTCAAACGGACCTTTTGCAAACAATTGTTTTTTTGATTGGGTTTCAACGCCGCGGTATTCCATAATTCCTGGATTTCCTGCGCAAGCTGCATCAACAGCAATTGAATTTAAAATTGGACTTCCTATTTTTAGCAATTCTGATTTTGATAACTTTATTTCGACAGTTTTTTTTCCCATGATATCAAAATAATTGCTGGAATATGCAGCTTTTGCCATTTCTAAACTCTCAAACGACTTGAATTTTGCTTGAGGATAGTTTTGCGTAACTGCTTTACATTTTTGCCATGAATCAAAAATACCGGTTTCACTTCCATCCCAGACCACATAAAATTTTTTCTTTGCCATTAGGGTTGGTTTTTAAGCATTTTTTCGATTGTGGTAGGAAAACATTCCATTTCCAATTCATTTATTTTTTTTGCAATTTCATCAGCAGAAACACAATCTTCAATATTAATTGATTTTTGAAAAATAAACTCTCCTTCGTCATAATGTTCATTTACAAAATGAATGGTAATACCCGTTTCTGCTTCATTGTTTTCTAAAACAGATTGATGCACTTTCAATCCGTACATCCCTTTTCCACCATATTTTGGCAACAACGCAGGATGAATATTAATGATTTTGTTGGGAAATTCAGCAATAATTGCTGTTGGAAATTTAAGTAAAAATCCGGCTAAAACTATTAAATGGGGCCGATAATCTTTCAATTTTTCCAAAACCAACCCTTCATTCAGGTCGTTTTTTGAAAAAATTTCGGTGGCAACTGTTCGTTTTTTTGTTTTATCAATCACTTTTGCATTTTCATTGTTGCAAAACACAGCCACTACTTTTGCGAAAGCACTATTTTGGAAATGAATCATAATGTTTTCGGCATTTGTCCCAGATCCCGAGGCGAAAATCACAATATTTTTCATTTGTTTAGGTCTAATTTTTTAGCAAAAAAAAGAATAAATTTTCACAAAAAATTATTTTTAAGGGTCTTTGTTAAATTATTTTTTTAATTTCGTATTCATATTTATTAACAAAAAAGCGGTTTTAAAATAAAGTTTTTTATTTTTGCCAACAATTTAAATTTTAAAATTAAAGATTATGTCAGACATTGCATCAAGAGTAAAAGCGATTATCGTAGACAAATTAGGCGTTGACGAGAACGAAGTTGTATTAGAAGCGAGCTTCACAAATGATTTAGGAGCCGATTCATTAGACACTGTTGAGCTAATTATGGAGTTCGAAAAAGAATTTGATATCCAAATTCCAGACGACCAAGCAGAAAATATCGCAACTGTTGGTCAAGCGATTTCTTACATTGAAGAAGCTAAAAAATAATAAATCAGCACCCGTTTTTTTATAAAATTAACGGGTGTTATTATTTTTAATTTAGAATTACAGATTGATTTTCAATCACCATCATAATTTATTGTAATACCTGTGTCTTTTTATGATTATAGAATATCAGAAAGCAGAGGTATTATTTGTTTAAATTCAAAATTTTAAAATCCAATATATGGAATTAAGGCGAGTTGTTGTAACAGGTTTAGGTGCGCTTACTCCAATCGGAAACACGGTTCAAGACTATTGGAACGGATTAATAAATGGTGTTAGCGGTGCTGCACCAATTACTTATTTTGATACGACACATTTCAAAACGAAATTTGCTTGCGAATTGAAAAACTTTAATGCAGAAGACTATCTTGATCGCAAAGAAGCGCGAAAAATGGATCGTTATGCACAATATGCAATGGTTTCATCGGACGAGGCGGTAAAAGATGCTAACTTTGATTTTGAAAAACTAGACAAAGATAGAGTAGGTGTTATTTGGGGTTCTGGCATTGGTGGTTTAGAAACTTTTCAACAAGAAGTAACAGAATTTGTTAACGGAAATGGAGTTCCGAAATTCAATCCTTTTTTCATTCCAAAAATGATAGCCGATATTGCAGGTGGTCATATTTCGATAAAATATGGTTTTAGAGGACCTAATTTCACGACAGTTTCTGCTTGTGCTTCTTCTACAAATGCAATTATAGATTCTTTTAATTATATTCGCCTAGGTCACGCCGACGTGATGGTTACAGGAGGTTCTGAAGCTGCTGTTACAATTGCTGGAATGGGTGGATTTAATGCAATGCACGCACTATCAACTAGAAATGATGATCCAAAAACAGCTTCGAGACCAATGGACAAAGACCGTGATGGATTTGTTTTAGGTGAAGGAGCAGGAACGTTAATTTTAGAAGAATATGAACACGCAATTGCCCGAGGAGCAAACATTTATTGTGAAATTGGCGGTGGCGGAATGTCTGCTGACGCACATCATATTACCGCTCCGCATCCTGAAGGATTGGGTGCAAAAAACGTAATGATCAATTGCTTGCGCGATGCAGGTTTGAATCCAACGGATGTAGATGGTGTAAACATGCACGGTACTTCAACTCCACTTGGCGATATTGCTGAAAGCAAAGCTATTCTTCATGTTTTTGGAGAACATGCTTACACAATGAACTTAAATTCGACCAAATCGATGACAGGGCATTTGCTGGGAGCAGCCGGCGCAATAGAAACGATTTCTTCAATTTTGGCAATTAAAAACGGAATTATTCCTCCAACAATCAATCATTTTACGGATGATGAAAACATAGATTCAAAACTCAATTTTACTTTCAATAAAGCACAAAAAAGAGACGTGAAAGTTTTGATGAGCAATACTTTTGGGTTTGGCGGACACAATGCTTGCGTTTTAGTTAAAAAATTAGAATTATAATTTTGACAACATTTTTTAAAAAAATATTCTTCAAATCCCGTTCTCCAAAGGAAGACGGGATTTTTTTTATAGAAATTGAAAAAATTGTAGGGTTTAAACCTAAAAATATTGAGAATTTCCAAAAAGTTTTTACCCACCGTTCTATGAACAAATTAGATAGCAAAGGAAATCCCTTGAGCTATGAAAGGCTAGAATTTTTGGGCGATGCCATGTTGAGTTCTGTTATCGCCGCGCACCTTTTTAAAGAAGTTCCATCGGGAGATGAGGGATATTTGACCAAAATGCGTTCTAAAATCGTTAGTCGAGAACATTTGAACGAACTGGGCAAAGATTTAAATTTAATTCAATTTTTAGAAAGTAAAATTACTGCACAAAATTTCGGAGAAAATATCCATGGCAACATTTTTGAAGCCTTGGTTGGCGCCATTTATTTAGATGGTGGATTCCAAATGTGTGAAAAATTTATCCATCAGAAAGTTATAAAACTCTATGTAGATATTCCAAGATTAGAAGGAAAGGTAATCAGCTATAAAAGTCTTTTGATAGAATGGTGCCAAAAAGAAAAAAAGACATTTCACTACGATGTTTTTGAAGACAACGGAATCGGCGGAGAGCGTCTTTTTGGAGTAAAATTGAGCATTGACGACAAGATAATTGCTAAAGCAAGGGCTACATCAAAAAAGAAAGCCGAAGAAAAAGCTTCTCAAAGGGCCTATTTTGCGTTTCAAAAAAGTATTGATAATAAATAACCTCTGCTGTTTTAAACACCAAATTGTTGCAAATGGTGGTCTAAATGTTTGTAGAACAAAATTCCCCATTCGTTTGATGTCATTTTCCCAAAAAAAGGATGGATTTTTATTTTTATGGCACTTTCTCCTTTTTGACCTAGACTTTGAACCATTTTATTGAGCATTTCTTGCTCTTTTTTAAAATCAAAATCAGATTCTATTTTAAATTGTTTGGAGGTTGGTAAATTTTGTTTGAAATCTTCCCCATTATCAATTAGTTTTTTCTTCATCATTGCACCAAACAAATAGCTGAAAATATTTCGTTTGATAAACAATTGTTCATCCGCTACTTCTAATGGTTTTTGGCAATGAACTAGCATTTGTGATACATTCATTTTACCCCATTTTCGCTTGGAATCTTCTTTTAGATTTGAAATTCGCTCTACAAGTTCATTGTTATCTTCTTGGTTAAAAATTGTTTTCATGATTGTATTTTTTAAATTAAAAAAACCAAATTGCCACAAAAATAGCGGTTATTACACAAATTAAATCTACTAAAAGCATGGTGCCTAAGGTGTACCTCGTATTTTTAATTTTGATAGAGCCAAAATAGACCGCAATTACATAAAAGGTGGTTTCTGCACTGCATTGAAAAATACAACTCAATCTTCCCGTTAAAGAATCTGGACCAAAAGACCGCATAGAATCAATCATAAATCCACGAGAACCACTAGAACTAAACGGACGAAGCATGGCAACAGGAAGCGAATCTGTAATTTCTTTAGCCACCCCAATGTTTGAAAAAACAAATGAAATTCCGTTGCTGATGATTTCAAATAAACCGCTGTTTCTAAAAAAGGAAATAGCAACCAACATTGTCAATACATAAGGAAAAATCGTTACTCCGGTTTTAACGCCATTGTTGGCGCCAACCACGAAAGCATCAAAAATTGTGGTTTCTTTTTCAGTAAATTTTTTCTCATTTATAAAAGAAAAAATCAAAGTAAAAGCGATAATTACCACCAACATCAAACCGGAAAGATTGGAAGTAAAAAAGTTTTTTCCGATTAAATCTAAACTACTTATGTAAAGCAATAGTCCAGCAATAGCGGCAATGATTGTCATTAAAGCCAAGACCAATGATGCACTTTTGAAATTAATTTTTTGACGAATTCCGACAATTAAAAATGCTGCAATTGTGCCAATAAAGGAAGTTAAAATACAAGGCAACATCACATCTGCTGGATTAGCCGCATTTTCTGCTGCGCGATAACCAATTATAGAAGTCGGAATCAATGTTAAGCCAGCAGCATGCAAGCACATGAACATGATTTGGGCATCGCTTGCTTTGTCTTTTTCGGGATTTAAGGTTTGTAAACTTTCCATTGCTTTGAGTCCAAAAGGTGTTGCGGCTGAATCTAAACCGAGGAAATTGGCTGCAAAATTCAAAGTCATGTACGAAATTGATTCATGGTTTTTCGGTAGTGATGGAAAAATCTTTACGAAAACTGGACTTAACATCTTAGCTAATTTTTCTGCTGCACCAGAATCGATTAGGAGTTGCATCAAACCACAAAAAAAGGTCAAATAGGCAATAAGTGGCAGAATTAAATCAAGCAAACTGCTTTTACAAGTTGGCAAAAGCCCATCGGCTTTTTGAATTCCACTGTAAATTTTGACTGTTTTATTCTTATAAACATAAGTAGTATCCGCATTTAAAGTGTCGCGATTTACCACCATTGTTTTTTCGGGAGCATTAACTATGCTGTCTTTTAGTAAAATTGGAAGTTGGTCGATGTATTTTTCGGATATTAGAATTGGATCATCTTTTTTGCCATTCAGCATGTTATCGATGGTGTAGTTTTGTCCAGAAAACAGTCCAAACACAATAAATGCAAGAGAAGCAATAAAAATAGTGAGCCAAAATCTGCTTAATACCATAATTCATAATTTTTGTAAATATAATATTTCTTCACTTTTAAAGAAAATTTAATTTATACTAAAAAGAAGTGTTAAATTTTAGAATAGAATATAAACAGATTTGCATAGTTTGCGTAATAAACTATACTTTTGTATTCTAATTTAAAAATCTTTTTTAATGAGAAAAAATTTACTATTTCTGTGTTTTATAATTTTGCTTTCAAACTTTTCTTTTTCTCAAACAAAAGATGATGTTTCAAAAATAACAAAGAATTACGATATTGAAAAAATACAAAGTAAAATTACAGCCCTTAAAAAATCGCAAGAAGCCCAAAAGCTAAAAGCATTAGATTTGGCTAAAAGTAATGGGTGGCCTATTTTTACTAAAGGAAAAAATGGATCAATTCAAGAATTAATGAGCGTATCTCCTGATGGTTTTCCTATTTATTATGCTACTACCAATGTAAATGCCGCAAAATCAACGCGAACCAATTTTTTAAATACCGGAGGAACATTAGGGTTAAACCTAGATGGACAAGGAATGGTAGCGAGAGTTTGGGATGGAGGAACAGCAAGGCGCTCGCACAATGGTTTTGGAGGAAGAGTAACAACTGTAGACGATCCTACAGGAACAACTTATTCTGACCACGGTACGCATGTTACAGGCACAATACTAGCGTTGCCTTGGAGCAATGGTTCGAGCGGGGTTAAAGGAATGGCAACATTAGCAACAGCAAGAACTTTTTATTGGGATAATGACGAATCTGAAGCTTTGTCTGAAGTTTTAAATGGAATGTTACTCTCTAATCATTCTTACGGTGTTCCGATTGTTTCTGCTTCAAGCACTTTGCCAGCTTGGTACATTGGTGCTTATACTTCTGCAGCGAGAGATTGGGACGAGATTGCTTATTTATCTCCCTATTATTTACCAGTAATGTCGGCTGGAAATGATGGTACAACAAATGCCAATACCAATCCAATCGCAACTGGTTATGACAAACTGACGAGTAATAAAACTTCAAAAAATAGTTTGATTGTTGCCAATGCAAACGATGCTACTGTTAATTTTCTTGGTGTTTTAACCAATGTAACTATCAATACAAGCAGTAGTCAAGGACCAACGGACGATAGGAGAATTAAACCAGACATTACTGGTAATGGCACCGACGTAACATCAACTATTGCAACTAGCAATTCGGCAACCAGTACATATACTGGTACTTCTATGTCTAGTCCGAATGTTACTGGCACCTTGTTATTACTTCAACAATATTATAAAAAATTAACGAATAATTTTATGAAATCTGCTACGTTAAAAGCTTTGGCTTGTCATACTGCAGATGATGCAGGAGCAGCAGGTCCAGATGCGAAATTTGGATGGGGTTTGTTGAATGCCAAAAAAGCGGCAGAAACGCTTACAAAAAATGGTTTAACGACTTGGGTTAGTGAGGAAAATTTGAGTCAAGGACAAACTTATACAATGACCGTGAAATCGACTGGGGGAACTTCAAATCCTTTGATAGCGTCAATCGCTTGGACAGATCTACCAGGAATTGCTAATCTCGGAAATCAACCTGTCAATGACCCAACGCCTGTTTTAGTAAATGATTTAGATATTAGAATAACCAAAGATGGTGTGGCATTTTACCCTTGGAGGTTGGAATCAAGTCCATCTGCATTAGCAACAAGAACAGGCGATAATAATGTTGATAATATAGAACAAATAAAAATTGACAATCCTGCTGCTGGAGAATATGTTATTACGGTTACCCACAAAGGTAGTTTGGTAATTGATAATCAAAACTTTTCTATGGTTGTTACAGGGATTTCTTCAGATTTTTCTTTAAGCTCAATATCTGATGATTTAATTCTTTGCTCCGATCAAAGTGCTGTATATACTTTCGATTATAAAGGGACAAGCGCTATGACAACTAGTTTTTCGGCCGTCGGATTGCCAAACGGTGCTGTTGCAAACTTTAGTCCAAGTTCCTTGAGCGCAAATGGTACTGTTACAATGACAATTTCTGGACTTTCAAATGTTCAAGCGGGAGCATATTATGTAGGGATTATTGGAAATAATGGAACAGAAACAGAAACGCGATTTAAGCAATTAAAAGTTTATTCAACAATTTTTCAACCTATCGTTTTAACTTCACCAACAAATGGGCAAGATACTGTTGCAACAACCGTTAATTTAACTTGGAATGCAGATGTGAGTACAGAAGTATATAAATTGCAAATTTCAACTATTGCTGATTTTTCCAACTTATTCTCAGAAGTAAACATAGCAAAAAATAGTTTTTTAATTTCTGGATTAAATGAAGATACAACTTACTATTGGAGGGTTATTCCTTCTAACAGATGCGGTAACTCAAATGTTGCTGATGCAATTATTTATAATTTTAAAACAGGTCATCTAACTTGTGGTTATACTTTTACCGCAACTGATTTTTCAAATGCAACTTTAGCAACAACGGCGAATAGCATTGCAACAGTCCCTGTAATAGTTACTGGCGGAATACTTGTTGGAGATTTAAATGTTTCATTTAATATGACACACACTTATATTCAAGATGCAACTTATTATTTACAAGGTCCTGCGGCAATAGGAAGTCCACAAATAATTTTATTTCAAGAACCTTGTGGCGATAATGATGACATAAATTGTACGGTTGATGACGCAGGAGTCGCATTTACTTGTGGAGCCACTTCTCCGTCTATATCTGGTGTAGTAAGACCATTTGAAAATCTAAGTTCTTTAAACAACAAAATTGCCGATGGCGAATGGATCCTAAGAATTGTTGACGCTTATGACGGTGATGGAGGGGTAATAAGTAGCTTTTCGCTTTCCGTTTGTAGTATCCAACAATCGCTAGGCACGCAAACCAATCTGTTGTCTTCTATCAAAGTATATCCAAATCCCGTGAAAAGTTATCTTAACATTAATTTACCCAACGAAATAGCAGGAGAAACATCGTTTGACTTAATTGATATTCAAGGAAGAAAAGTGTTGCATAAAATGTCATCTAATAAAATAGAAACATTGAGTATTGAACATTTAAGCAAAGGTGTTTATTTGCTTTCAATTGAAAATGATAATATCCAAAAAACAATAAAAGTTGTAAAAGAATAAAAAATAGATTTTACCAATTATGTAAAATGGCGTTCAATTTGAACGCCATTTTTTTTATACATGAATAATCTCTTCCTCAATCAAAATTGGCTCTCTGCGCAAACGCAAAAAGACCTGTGCAACTGCTATGGTATCTTTCTCGCAATAAGTCACAATTCTGTCGATGTCTTTTTCAACATAAAAAACATGACCAACCTGACTGCCATCAATATCACCTTTTGGAGAAGGAATTCCGAGAATTTTAGTTAATAATTTCAAAGATGTAAAATGTTTATAATCTCCAAATTTCCATAATTCCAAAGTGTCTAAATGCGGTATTTCCCATGGTTTTTTCCCAAATAAATTTAGTTTTTGAGGAATTATTATTTCATTGATAATCATTCTTCTAGCAATAAAAGGAATGTCGAATTCTTTGGCATTATGACCGCATAAAACATGTTGAGGTTGGCTAAAGTGGTTGTTCAATAAGTTGATAAAATCATGCAGTATTTTCTTTTCATCTCCAAAAAAGGAAGTCACTCTAAAGTTTCTCACATCTCCCTTTACAATAAAATAGCCCACCGAAATACAAACAATTTTACCGAATTCTGCCCAAATTCCTGCGCGATCATAAAATTCTTCTGATGTAAAATCTTCTTTTCTTTGGTATTGGGTTTTATGTTCCCAAAGGGATTTCATTTCATCGTCTAGCAAATTGAAATTTTCTTCTTGAGGCACTGTTTCAATGTCTAAGAACAATATGTTTTCTAGTTTAATTTTTTCTATCATGGCTCAACATTTTGTAAGTTTCTTCGATATATGTAAAAAAATCGTCATTATGAGGGCTTGTTTTTGTTGGGAGAATATTCCGATTTCCGAGTCGAACTATAATTAAATCATCTTCTGGTATAACGATTACATATTGTCCCAAATGCCCATGCATATAGAAAATTCTTTTATTTTTAAATTCGCACAACCACCATCCGTAACCATATTGTGGGGCATTTTTAAATCTTGGCGTGGTAGATTTTGCTACAAAACTACTGTCTAAGATGATTTGACCATTCCATTTTCCGTTTTGTTTATACAATTTTCCAAAACGGGCAAAATCTCGGGCATTACTAGCAAAACAGCAATATGCTTTTACGATTCCGTCTTTTTTATCGGTTTGCCAAAAAGCTTCGTTTTCAGTGCCAAGGGGTTGCCAAAAATTTTCCGACACAAAATCTGCGAGACTTTTATTGGTTGCTTTCTCAATAACCATAGCCAAAAGCTGTGTATTTCCGCTTAGATATTTGTATTCTTTTCCGGGAGTTGTAATTACTTTTAATCCCAGAATTACTTTGTTTAAATCATCATCAAAATAGGCGCGGGTTGTTATTGAAAAAGGATTATAGTACGCTTCGTCCCAATTCAAACCTGATGACATAGAAGCTAAATTTCCGGCCGTTAATTGAGACGCTAAACCAATTTTGAATTCTTTAAAAAAATCGCCAACGGGCTGGTCTAAACTCTTTATTTTATTTTGCATTATTGCTTTTCCGAGTGCAGCACAAACAATGCTTTTTGCCATCGAAAAAGAATTTGATTTCGAATCTTTATTAAAATTATCATAGTAGTTTTCACTCCATATACTGTCATTTTTAATGATTAAAAAAGCAGTGGTTCCGAGGTTTTGATTAATTTTTTCTAATGCTGGGGTGAGTTGTGTATTATTATAATTTTTTGAAATTCCCCAAGGTTGAGCAATTTTACTTTTGGATAAAACGCGATTGTCAAATGCTTTATAATCTTCTAAGTAGGCCGTTTTGTGCCCTTTGAGATAGATTGTTCTAATGGCTTTCAAAAGATAATCTACATCAAAAAGATACATTAAACTAGTTAAAATAGTTAACGATAAAATTACTTTAAAACTAATTTTTTTTAGAAATCGCATCGGTTTTTTGTGTTTGAAAAATCCCTGTTTTTTTAGGATTGTTTTCACGAATTTAAACAAATTCTGAATTACTTTTTCAAAACACTTGATTTTTTAGAATAAATCGTATTTCATATTTGGATTTTCAAGCTCTAATAGCCATTTTTTTCTCCATAAGCCGGCTGCATATCCAGACAGTTTTCCTTGCCCACTGATTACTCTATGACAGGGGACAATTATTAAAATTGGATTTTTACCTACGCCACTTGCGACTGCGCGAAAAGCTTTTTCGATTCCCAGTCTTTTGGCAAGTTCAATATAATTGATAGTCGTGCCGTATGGAATTTTCAATAATTCTTTCCAAATCGCTTGTTGAGTTGCAGTATATCCTGTTGGGTTTAATTTTAAATCAAAAACCTGTCTTTCACCCGCCATGTATTCTTTTAATTGCGCAACAGCTTCTGCAAGCACGGTGGGAATTTCTTTAGAAATTGCTACTTGTTGTGTTAATCGGAGCACTGAAATCCCGTTTTCATCGCCTGAAATTTCGATAATTCCTAAAATAGTTTGGAAGTAGTAGGTTTGCATTCTAACTTTTTAATGTAAAAATCGTAAAATTTTAGCAATAAGCAAGTTTAAATTTATTTTGCATAGAGGTATGCTTCAAGTGCTTGTAACTCATTGTCCGTCATTGCTTTTGTGATGCTAAAATTGGTTTGCATTACTTGGTATTGACTTGGGTCTACAATTGGTTCGGCATCGTATTTTAAAAAATCAATCAAGTTGCCGTTTTTTTGTTGATAAATTTTTGCAATTGTTTTGATACTTGGTCCAATCGTTTTTTCGTTCATTTGATGACAAGCAGCGCAATTTCCTTTTCCTTCAAATATTTCTTTTCCTAATGCTACTTTTGATTGTGCAATTTCGGGTTTTGAATCATTTGAATTTGTTGTTTCTTTTTTACAAGAAATTAAAAAACAAAAAGTTATAAGAAAAAAATAATTTTTCATTTGAAATGTATTTTAATATAGTTGGGCTAAACTTTCTGCCCAACTTTTTATTTGTAAGCCAAATGTGTCTATTATTTTAGATTTGTCCAAAACGCTATATTTTGGTCTTTTGGCTGGTGTGGGAAAATCAGTTGTAGGGATTGGTTTTAAATCAATCTGAATGTTGTTGAATTCAAATATTTTCTTTGCAAATTCATACCACGAACATTGTCCTTCGTTTGAGAAGTTGTAAATGCCAAAATCATCATTTGCTGTTTGCTGGTTGGTTTTAATAATTATTGCAACCAATGTTTCCGCTAAATCAACAGCATTTGTTGGTGTTCCGATTTGGTCGTTTACAACAGATAAAGTTGTTCTTTCGGAAGCCAATCGCAACATGGTTTTTAGAAAATTATTTCCGAATTGCGAGTAAACCCATGATGTTCGAACAATATAATGTTTGTGCCAAATCGCTTGAATAGC
>Ga0070374_10000215_pt1 | contig 22043 bp, 17 predicted proteins | sample LauGreSuBDMM15SN_2_FD_66374 | JGI IMG/M metagenome (GOLD analysis project Ga0070374, IMG submission 66374) | Freshwater lake microbial communities from Lake Michigan, USA - Su13.BD.MM15.SN (version 4) (version 4) | ecosystem: Environmental > Aquatic > Freshwater > Lake | place: Lake Michigan...
GGGTTGGCGGCGAAATAACGGTCTTCGCCATAGAGCGATACCGACCAGAAAGCGTCTGCCGGGGGCATGTGACCATCCTCAAAACGCAAGGTGTAGGCATGTTGACCGTTCAGGGGTTCACTGTCGGCGTCAAAGTCGGCCTGTGCATAGAGGGTCTCGGTGGCCGCTAACGCACCCAAGCCCTTCATGGCCACCGTGGCACGCATCAAAATGTTGTCGCCCCAGACTCCCAAATGGGGGCTCCAAGTCCAGGGCTTTCGTGTCAGGTTGACGGTGTGCTGCTCGACCAGTTGCATCCCTTCCGAGTGGGCTTGTCGCAAGCCGTCTCGTACACGCTGGCTGCTGCGCTCCAGCGCATCAAGCCCGCCAGGGGGCAAGCGCAAGCTGCGCATCAGCGGGCGCAGGTCACTGGCGTTGGACGGTACCCCGATCTCATCGACCGCCTGCAGCAAGTTGGCAAAGAAATCGTCGGCTGCATTGCCGCTGTCATGCCACTGGTGCACGCATGAAGGGCGCGGCCCGCTGCCTTGCAACTGCACGCCATCTGAAAATGCTCGTGCTTTGGGCACATCGGAGACATCGCCCACCAACGCACGCCCCAGCAGCCAGACCAGACGGGTGGGGCAGCGCACCACGCGCGCCGGGTCTACACCCGCTGGCATGGGGTCCTCGGTGTGGATCAACCACCAGTCAGCGCCTTCGGGTGGCGTGTTGCGCAGGCCAACGTTGTGAAAGTTCTCGCTCCAGGCATCGAGCAGCTGCACCACGTAGTAGCGGCCGTGGTTTGGTGGAATGTGCAGGCGAACCGGGGAATCGCTGATCCATACCCAAGCGTTGTAATACAACAGATCACAAGAGGGCGTGACGATGTCGCGGTCTTCGTGGGTCCAAGGCCTGTCGCTGCCGTGGAATTTTCCGAATGGGCCACGGCCAAAAGCCGGGGTGGCTTGTGGGTTGCTTTGTACCTGGCAGGTCCGCAGCACTTCGAGCAGAGGGTAGACCCACAACACCAGGGGCTTGGCCATGGCTGCGGCAACAGCAGTCTGCGGTGATTGATTTTGTGAATTTGTATTCATGTTTCCAGCGTAGTCACTTCAAACCCGTCTGACAACATCAAAAACCCTGTCAATGGCACGCTGGTGACAGCTTGAGGGTCACGTGCAAGACAGCTGTAACAAGCTGCGGTTTTCGCTCTTGGCAGGGCTCCACCTCCCGCAGCTCAGGCGGGTGTTTGAATGACAATTCGCAAGGCGACTTCTGTCTGTCAGCGTTGCAACTGGATCAATGCATCGGCTGCCACAACACCCTGACCCGCGGGTTTGACAAACAAGGGGTTGATGTCGATGCCCGAGATGTGTTCGCCTACGTCTTGTGCCAAAGCCGCCAGCGCCAAGATGGTGTCCACCAGCGCGTGCACATCGGCCTTGGGCTGACCGCGTGCACCGTCGAGCAAGGCGAAGGTGCGGATCTCGCTCACCATGGCCTCGGCTTCACTGCGGGTGATGGGCAATATCCTGAAGCTCACGTCACGCAGCACCTCGGCGTAGATGCCGCCCAAACCGAACATGATCGCCAGTCCAAACAGCGGATCATTCGTGACACCCAGGATCACCTCGACCCCGCCAAGGACCATGGCTTGCACCAGCACCCCGTCGATGTTGGCGTGGGGTGCGTGATGCTGTGCATTGCGAAGGATCTCGTCGTAAGCTTGGCGCACGGCATGGGCATCGCGCAGCCCGATGCGCACGCCGCCGGCTTCGGTCTTGTGCGCGATGTCGGGCGAGACCACTTTCAGGGCGACAGGGAAGCCGATGGCAGTGGCCTGCTGTACAGCCTCATCGGCGCTGTTGGCCAGGGCTTCGGCAGTGACCGGGATGCCATAGTCGGCCAGCAACTGCTTGGCCTCGTATTCGGTCAGGTCGTTATGAGCGCAGGCCAGCTGTTGGCGCCGCAACGGGCGTGAGCAGTTGAGCATCGGCTCCCGCGCACGCTCAGCTTCGCGACGGCAGGCAGCGACAAATTGCCACATGGCCCCCATGCCGGTGGCACAGCGAACCGGGGTGTCATAGCGTGGCACACCCGCTTCCAGCAACGCGTCGTACCCGGCCTGCGTAGAGGCGGTGTCGGCGGTCCAAGACACCAGCACCGGCTTGTCGGTCTCGCGAGCCACCTCGGTCACCCATTGCGCCAGCCTGACACCCACCGGGCCGGAGACAGCAGCCAGACAGACGGCCATCATGTCCACCACAGGGTCGTTTACGATCAGACGCAGGGCGGTGATCAGTGTGTCTTCTTGCGAAATGATGTTGCCTGTCACATCGATCGGGTTGTGCAGTCCGGCATATGGGGGCAGCACGCACTTTAATGCATCCAAGGTTTGATCAGACAATTGGGGCAGCACCAAGCCTGCTGGCACGCAGTGGTCGGCCAACAGCACGCCCGCCCCGCCTGAAAGTGTGACGACCGCCACACGCGGCCCCGTGGGCTGGCGTGGCGAGAGCAGGGCCAGGGCGCGGTCTGTCAGGTCTTGCACGTCGGTGACCTCGATCGCTCCTGCTTGTGCAAATGCAGCCCGATACAGCGCCGCATCGCCGCCCAAATTGGCCGTGTGCGAGGCGGCAGCGCGTGCACCGGCCTCGGACGTCCCCACCTTCCACAGCAACCAAGGTTTACCAGCCCGCAAAGCCTGACGCCCCACATTGACAATGCGGTGGGCGTCCTTGAAGCCTTCGACATACGACACCACCATGCCCGTCTGTGGATCGTCTGCCCAGGCTTGCACCAGATCCAGACTGGTGGTCTGCGCTTCGTTGCCGGTGGATTGGTAGTGCTGGAAACCCAGTCCGGCTTCGTTGGCCAGCATCAGCACGGTGTTGCCCCAGGCACCACTTTGTGAGCTCATGCTGATGGCGCCTTTTCGGTAACGCAACCCATAGGGTGCGCCAAATCCCAAGCTGAAACCCTGACCGACGCTGATCATGCCCTGGCAATTTGGACCCATCATGGCGATGCCGTAGCGATTGGCCAAATCGACCAACGCCTGTTGGGCGGCCACACCCTCGCCACCCATCTCTGCAAAGCCGGAGGTGATCACGATGACCTGAGAAATGCCCTTGCGGCCACAGGCTTCGAGTTGGGCTGGGACTTGGTCGGCGCTCACTGCAATGAGCGCCACATCGGGCACCTCGGGCAGCGCACCCACATCCGAGAAGCAGGGCCAGCCAAAAACTTCTGAGTAGCGCGGGTTGACTGGGTAGACCTGGCCGTCATAGCCCAGATTGCGCAGGTGCAACAAGGGCTGACCACTGGGTTTGCTGCCCGTGGTGGAGGCACCAATGACGGCGATGCTGCGGGCGCGGAACATGCGCAGTAAGTTGGAATGGGCAGAGGACATGTCTTTGATTTCAGAACTTAATGAAGGAGGCCATCTGGTCCAGCGCCATGTTTTCGGCTTGAGGATGGCGCATTTAAGTGGCGCAGAGCCCGTTTTCAGGCATCGATGACCGGCAAGTGCTGGCGCATGAACTCAAGCTTCCAGTCCTTGGTGGAAAACACGTCGGGCAATGGCCGATCGGTGCACTTCTGAAGCCCCATCGTAGATGCGGAAAGGGCGCAGCAGGCGTTGAATCATCGACAGTGGCCAATCTTCGGAAATGCCCAGGGCTCCGGTGATTTGAACCGCAGAGTCAGCCACGCGGTTGACAGCCTCTGACACGAAGACCTTGGTCATGGCCGAATGGTGACGAATCGATTCACCCGCATCGAGCCTTTGGGCCGTGTCCAGCGTCATCAGGCGCGCAGCATGCAACTCGATGTGCGCATCGGCCACCATGGCTTGGACCATCTGGTGTTCGGACACACGGGCACCATGCGACTGGCGCTCCATCGCGTAATTCTGGGCCAGATTCATGGCGCGCGAGGACAGACCGATCAGGCGCATGCAATGAAACAAGCGGGCGCCCTCCAGCCGCAGTTGCGCATGTTCAAGGCCTTTTCCTTCTTCCCCCAGCAAAGCGTCGGCAGGCACTTCACAGTCTTGCAGGCGAATTTCGGCATGACCGCCCAAGTCAAAGGGCTCGACCGTGGGAACGTCTCGCACGATGTCAAATCCGGGCTGCTGGACATCGACCAAAAACAGGGAGGGCCCTATTTCGGTGCGCGCCATGACGATGGCGAAATCAGCCACTGAGGCTGAGGTGGCAAACCATTTGTGGCCATTAAGGCGCCAGCCCCGAGTGGTGCGTTCAGCGCGGCTGCTGAGCATGCGAGGATCGGATCCAACGCCGGGGGCGGGTTCGCTCATCGCAAAGCACGAGCGCAGAGTGCCTTGCACAAGGGGGCGTAAATAGCGTTCGCGCTGCGGTGGTGTGGCCAGTGCTTCGAGTGTGGTGATGTCAGGCTGACCCGGCGCCGCACACTGCAGCGCACTTGGGCCCAGAAAACTGCGGCCCGCTGTTTCAAGGTAAGCACAACACTGCGCCCAGCTCAGGCCCAGTCCGCCATCCGCCACGGCACCACGTGGCGCGGTCAGGCCCTGCGAAACGGCCAGTGCACGCAGTTCTTGCACCAGGGCCAGGTTGTGTTCGCGTTCGTGGGCGCGCCGCAGGTTTTCACGCGGAATAACTTCTTCGTCAATGAAGCGCCTGGCCCGTTCAAGCAAGACTTGCACCGATGGGGTGTGAGCGGTCATGGCCTTGTCACTTTTTGAGCATGCGGTTGATGCGTTCCCACATCTGCAAGTCAGTGCGCATGAATTGGCTGAAGTCGGGGGTGGACAAGAAAGCGGCTTCGCCGCCCGCAGTGTTCAGTCTTTCTTTGGTCTCGCTCTTTTGCAAAGATGCCTGCACCCCAGCTTCTAGTTTGCGCACAACCTCGGGTGGGGTGCCCGCTGGCGCATGCAGGCCGTACCAGGACAACACCGTGACTTCGGGAAATCCTGCTTCGGCAATGGTGGGAACCTCTGGCAGCTGGGGTGAACGGTTGGCACTGGTGTTGGCCAGAGCGCGCAACTTGCCTGATTTGATGTGAGGATAGGCCACACTCGACGGCAAGATCCCTACCGCGAAGGTGTTCGTGATCAGGTCAACAGCCATTGGAGGAGCACCTTTGTAGGGTATCGCGTCAAGCTTGATGCCGGTGACCTGTTTGAGGATTTCGGTGGCCATGGTTTGGGTGGTGCCCGAGCCGCCATCACCATACTGCAGAGATGGACTGGCCTTGCGCGCCATGTCGACAAACTCACGCACATTGCGTGCTGGTGATGATGCGGGTACGCAAAGGTAGCTGGGAGACAATGAAAAACGCGCCACTGGAATGAAGTCTTTGGGTGCCCACCGGAGATTTTGTTCCAGCAATGGATTGTTGAGCAGGTAGGGTGCTGTCACCAGCAAGGTATAACCGTCAGCGCCTGCGCGTGAAACAGCTTCTGCGGCGATATTGGCGTTCGCACCAGGTCGCGCTTCAATCACGATGGGTTGCCCCAACTCCAGTCCTAGCGCCATGGCCCGGGTCTGAACATCCACCACACCGCCGGCCGGGTAAGGCACGATGATTCGGATGGGTTTGACGGGATAGGCCTCTTGGGCGTGCAAGGCCTTGTAAGGCAATGCTGCAAATGCAGCCCCTGAGAGGATCATGGAACGTCTTTTCATTGGCATCTCCTGTGGTGTTGGTTTCAGTTTTCGAAAGTGTTCAGCTGTTCAGGCTCTGCAGTTGTTGAATGCTCGCCTGGGTCCCTCGCATCAAGTTGGCCATGATCTCGGCCACCGTCTGTACTTCGTTGAAATAGCCGATGCTTTGACCTGCGGGCATGTGCAACAAGGGCTCGATTTGGTGTTCATCGATGGCCCCCAGCAAATCACCCACAAGGATGTCTTGATAGGGCATCTTCAGCGGGGTTGGCGCGTCACGGCTGGCCCATTCCTCAGACCATGCACTGCGAATCTGTCGCAGTGTTTTGCCGCTGTCAGCACGCGAGATCACCGTGTCGTCGCTGCCTGCACGCAACAGCTTGCCACGCATCGCGCTCGACATGGGGAATTCTGCCGAGGTCAGCCAGGCGGTTCCCATCCAGACACCCTGTGCGCCCATGGCCAGTGCGGCGTGGATATGCCGTCCTGTGGCGACGCCGCCGGCGGCCAGCACCGGGATGTCCCCGGCCATGTCCACGATTTGCGGTACCAACGAAAAGGTGCCAATCGTTCCTGTGTGCGCGCCGGCATCGTAGCCTTGCGCAACCAGGATATCGATGGGCTTGGCCAGTGCAGCCCGGGCATGTTTGGGTGAGCCAATCAAGGCCAGGACTTTTTTGCCACCCGCCTTAGCACGATCGATCACCTCTGCAGGAGCGCCTATGCCACAAGCCAACAGATTGGCATCTGAGCGCAGCACCGCTTCAAGTTGCTGGTCGGCCACTTCGCTGGAGCGGACAAAACGCGAGCGCTCACCCGGCCCCGATCCTGGCGGCACCTGATATTTCTCGATGATTCCCTGCACAAATGCGCGGTGGGCCATTGGCAATTGGTTTTCGATCGCTTCTCGGTCGTTCTGTTCGGGCATGCCATCGGGCAAGACCAGGTTTACGCCAAATGGACGGGAGCCGACTTGCTGACGAATCCATGCCAATTCGTGCTCAATCTCTTCGGGGGTGTGTCGCGTGGCGCCCAGCACGCCGAAACCACCAGCATTGCAGATGGCAGCAACCACAACGGGGCTGTGGCAAAACCCAAAGACTGGATTGTCTATGCCCAGTTGTCGGCTCAACCGGGTTTGCAACAAAAGCTCATGCGTCATCAAAACTCCTGAATAACGGCCTGGGAGGGCTAAAAAACATGATATTTGGCGAATAATTTGTCAAAAAATATAATATTTTATTTTATGGTTTGACTATAGATCAACTGAACGGCAATATCCAGACCTATCCATGCTCGACAACCCTGATATCCCAGATGAAACCTTGCCCTCAGATGGCAAGGACAAAGACCCGCGTTTTGCCTACACCCTGGCCAAAGGCCTGCAGGTGTTGCGGGCCTTCGATCCGGCCAGCCCCTTTCTTTCGAACGCTGAACTGGCTGCACGCTCCGGCATCGCCCGGCAGACCGTGGTGCGCCTGACGCGAACGCTGGCCATGTTGGGTTACCTGCAATACCACACCGAAACCGCACGCTATCGGTTGGCAGCTGCTGTCCTGTCCTTGGGCTACCCGCTGCTGAGCCAGTTGAGCGTGCGCCAAATGGCGCGGCCGCTAATGCAAGAACTGGCCAACTTTGCCCGTGGGGCGGTGTCGATCGCGATGCGGTCGGGCGACTCTTTGGTGATTGTGGAAAGTTGTGTGGATCACATGGGCCATGCGGGCCGACCCGATGTGGGGGCCAAGCGTGATTTTCATGACACCTCACTGGGCATGGTTTACATCAGTTCTTCGCCGCCCCAAGAGCGCGTCGAGCTGATGGCATTGCTTGCGTTGCAACACGGCAATCAGTGGTCAATGGTGCAACAGCGTCTGGCGCATGCGCAAGCTCAGTTTGACCGGCACCATTACTGCACAGCTTTGACGCCGGGTGTGTTGATAGAAGCCGTGGCAGTGCCCTTGTGCTCGAACTTCACGGGCGAGCGGTTGGTCATGAACTGCACGGTGCCTCGTTTTGTGCTGGCCCCCGAGTCCATCGAAACCCATATCGCGCCAAGGCTGCTTCACTTGGTGCGATCACTGGAGAACACGCTGGGCGTGCGAAGTTCCCACTGAAAACATTAACCCATTCTTGAAGGAGACCTTGATGAAAAGCAGCGCTCATTTGTCTGTCGGTTTGAATCGCCGTGCCATGGCCTTGGGTGTCATGGGCGCCATGGCAATGCCCCTTGCTGCGCAAACCGCAACGGCTTACCCCAACCGCCCGATCCGGCTCGTGGTGCCTTACGCGCCGGGGGGTGGGCTGGACACCATCATGCGTTTGCTGGCTCCCAAGTTATCGGAAATTTTGGGTCAACCCATCACGGTCGAAAACAAGGCAGGCGGCGGCACCATGATTGCCACAGACATGGTGGCCAAGGCGGCAGGTGACGGTTACACATGGCTGGCCACGGGGGCGCCGATCTTTCTTAACCCAGCCTTGGGAATCAAGACGCCCTATGATGCCTTGCGTGATTTGGTGCCCATATCGCTGGTGGTCAACAATCCCGGCTTGCTGCTGGTCAACAACAGCTTGGGTGTTAAAGCCGTCAAGGAACTGGTGGCTCTGGATGTCACCCAAAAAGGGGGGCTGAACTACGGCAGCGCTGGTCAGGGCAGCATCACGCACCTGGGCGGCGAATTGCTCAAGTCGCGATTGAAACTGAAGATCCAACACATCCCGTTCAATGGCAGTGCCCCAGCGTTGACCAGCCTCATGGGTGCGCAAATTCCGGTTCTTGTGGATGCCATGATCCCCTCCTTCCCGCAAGTCAAGGCAGGCAAGGTCACCGCGCTGGCCATTTTTGCCACAGAGCGTTCGCCTCTGTTGCCGGAGGTGCCCACCATGGCCGAGATGGGCTACGCCAACATGAACTTTGGCGGCACCTTTGGCCTGATGGCCCCGGCCAGCACCCCACCCGACATCATCCAGAAGATTCATGTTGCACTGATGCAGACCTTGCAGTCGCCAGAGATGCGCAAGAATCTGGTCGACCGGGGCTTTCAGGTGATTGGCAACACCCCGACTGAGTATGGCCAATACATCCGCCGCGAAATCGAGGTCTGGACCCAGATCGTCAAGGACAACCAAATCAAGCCCGAGTGAGCGCAATGTGCTGTGCCCCCAACTGCTCCAAAGCATAAGCCGCTGACCGTTAAGGAATGTGTCCGGTGAACAATGGCTCCGCCTCCAACTTGGGTCAGTTGGGCTTGCCATTGGGTAAGTTGAAGTCCATCTGCTTGAGCTGGAAGTTCGAATGCACAGGAGAGGCCGACAGCATGATCGCCATGTGAGGGTGTCTCTGGGCAAAACGGGCGATGCGCCGCATCAAGGCCTGGCTGGCCTGAACGCCTCGGCCACAAAGTCCACAAAGGCCCGCACCCGCGCGGCCGATTTGTGTTGGGCCGGGTAGACGGCGTAGATGTCGGCATCGGGCGTGTGGCACTGCGCCAACAGTTGCACCAGTTGGCCTTGCGCCAGGTGCTCGCGAATGTCCCATTCGGCGCGCATCAGGATGCCGTGCCCGTCCAGCGCCCATTGCACGGCGATGCTGCCGTCGTTGGTGGTCAGGTTGCCACGGGTTTTGACGGTCTCGGTTTTGCCGCTGCGCCCGCGCGTCAGCTTGATCACGCCATAGGCTTCGTCGCCTTGGCGGATGCTGATGAAGTTGTGCCGCGCCAAGTCGGCCGTGGTTTTGGGCTCGCCGTGGCGCGCGATGTAGGCGGGCGATGCGCACAACAGCCGCTGGTTGCTGGCGATCTTGCGGGCGATCACCCGGACGTCGGGTGGCGGACCAAAGCGGATGCACACATCAAAGGCATCGTCACTCAGCGAGGGCGGGTCCACCGACAGCTGCAACTGCACATCGACCTGGGGGTACTGCTGCACAAAGCGGCTGATCAGCGGCCCGATGTGGCTGCGTCCAAAGCCCAGGGTGGCATTCACGCGCAGTAGACCACTGGGCGTGGAGCGGCTGGCACCCAGTTGCTCTTCCAGATCGGCCATTTCGGCCAGGATGCTGCGGGCGCGGCGCAGCATGGTTTCACCTTCCACTGTCAGGCTCATGCGCCGGGTGGTGCGGTTGAGCAGGGGCACGCCCAGGCGTGCTTCTATTTGCGACAGGCGTTTGCTGACGGCTGCTGTGGTGATGCGCATTTCGCGGGCGGCGGCGCTCAGGCTGCCGGCCATGGCCAGAGCCGCAAAAAAACCCAAATCAGCGGCTTGCAGGCGAGGTTCCATTGTTGATCTCAGGTTAACAATGGATTGAATTTTAGGGTGTTTATTAAGGGCAAGGCGCAGCACAATGTCGCCATCCTTTTTCACCTTGAAGCACGAACCCCATGAAAACCTACCGCATCGCCACCATCCCCGGAGACGGCATTGGCAAAGAAGTCATTCCCGCAGGCCAGCAAGTGATGGAGGTGCTGGCCAAGGCCTGTGGCACGTTTGCTTTTGAGTTTGAAAACTTTGGCTGGGGCGGTGACTACTACCGCGAGCACGGTGTGATGATGCCGGCCGATGGCCTGGACGCGCTGCGCAACAAGGACGCGATTTTGTTTGGCTCAGCCGGTGACCCACACATCCCCGACCACATCACGCTGTGGGGCCTGCGCTTGAAGATTTGCCAGGGTTTTGACCAGTACGCCAACGTGCGCCCCACGCGCATCTTGCCGGGCATCGATGCGCCACTCAAGCGCTGCACCCCCAAAGACCTGGACTGGGTCATCGTGCGTGAAAACTCCGAAGGCGAATACGCCGGCGTGGGTGGCCGTGTGCACCAGGGCCACCCTATCGAGGCGGCGACCGATGTGTCCATCATGACCCGCGCGGGTGTCGAACGCATCATGCGCTACGCCTTCAAGCTGGCGCAGTCGCGCCCCCGCAAGCTGCTGACGGTGGTAACCAAGAGCAATGCCCAACGCCACGCCATGGTGATGTGGGACGAAATCGCGCTGCAGATTTCCAAAGAGTTTCCGGAAGTGAAGTGGGACAAGGAGTTGGTCGATGCCGCCACCGCCCGCATGGTCAACCGCCCGGCCACGCTCGACACCCTGGTGGCCACCAACTTGCATGCCGACATCTTGAGCGATTTGGCGGCCGCGCTGGCGGGCAGCTTGGGCATTGCGCCCACCGGCAACATCGACCCCGAGCGCCGCTACCCCAGCATGTTCGAACCCATCCACGGCTCGGCGTTTGACATCATGGGCAAGGGCTTGGCCAACCCGGTGGGTACTTTCTGGTCGGTGGTCATGCTGCTGGAGCACATTGGCGAGCACGACGCGGCCCAGCGTTTGATGCAGGCAGTCGAGGCCGTGACCGCCAACCCCGCCTTGCACACCGGTGACTTGGGCGGGAAAGCCCTGACGGTGGATGTCACCCAGGCGGTATGCAAGGCCTTGGCTTGAGGCCATGATGCGCTTTGGATGCAGTTGGTCCATTCTCCAATTCAATGATTTATTGACCCCCACGCCTTGAAAGGTATGAACATGCGCTCCAAGTTTCTTCCCGTTGCCATCGCTTGCGCCCTGCTGGCGTCTGTGAGTGCCTTTGCACAAGACTACCCTACAAGCAACAAGACCATCACCTTTGTGTTGCCCTATGCCCCTGGCGGCCCCACCGACAAAGCCGCACGCGACTTGGCACAAGCCATGAGCAAGGCCATGGGCGGGCACAGCATCGTGATCGACAACTCGGCAGGCGCATCTGGCTCCATCGGTGCCAACAAGGTGGCCAAGGCCGGTGCCGATGGCTACACCCTCTTGTTCACGCACATCGCGCAAGCCACTTTGCCCACTTTTTTCCGCAACTTGCCCTACAACGTGGAAAAAGACTTTGAGTACATCGGCTTGGTCAGCGAGAACCCGATGAACCTGATCGGCCGCCCCAGCTTGCCGGCCAACAACATGGTCGAGTTGGTGAGCTGGATCAACGCCAACAAGGGCAAGATCAACATCGCCAATGCGGGGCCTGGCTCGGCCTCGCACCTGTGCGGCATGTTGTTCCAGTCCACCCTCAAGGTGGACATGACCTCGGTGCCCTACAAAGGCACGGCACCGGCTATGACCGATTTGATTGGTGGCCAGGTGGATTTGATGTGCGATCAGACCACCACCACGATCCCGCAGATCGAAGGTAAAAAGGTCAAGTCCTATGCGGTGACCACGCCCACCCGCTTGACGGCAGCGGCCCTCAAAGACTCCCCCACCATGCAAGAGGCCGGACTCAAAGATTTTTCGGTCACCATCTGGCAAGGCTTGTATGCCCCCAAAGGCACGCCTGCGCCAGTGTTGAAGAAACTCAATGACGCCCTCAAGGTGGCGATCAAAGACCCGGACTTCATCCGCAAGCAAGAAGGCGGTGGCGCCACCGTGATCACCGATGCACGTACTGACCCTGTAGGCCACAAAAATTTTGTGATGTCTGAGCTGGCCAAGTGGGCTCCCGTCATCCGGGCCGGGGGCATTTACGCGGATTGACCTTAAGCGTCAAACCACAAAAGGGTGCATCGGCCTCGGGGCTGGTGCACCCTTTTGGCCTTGTTGGGTGTAAAGCTGAAATGCCTTTATCCTTTGAGCCTGTTTGTTCGCCCAAGACATTTTGACCATGACTGATCCCAAAACCATGTTGCGCCACCTCTACGATGTGGCGGTGCAACGTGCGCTTCCGCTGCACAACACCGCCGCTCACTTGCCTGCCCCGCCAGATCCTGTCAAGGGCCGCACCTTGGTGCTGGGCGCGGGCAAAGCAGGCGGGGCGATGGTGCAGGCGGTCGAGGCCCTTTGGCCCCAAGACGCGCCACTGTCGGGCTTGGTGGTCACGCGCTATGGCCACACGCCGCCACGCCCAGCGGGTTTGCCTGAGCGCATTGAAGTGGTCGAAGCAGCACATCCTGTGCCTGACGCGGCGGGCTTACAAGCCGCTGAGCGCATTTTGGAACTCACGAAAGGCCTGACAGCCGACGACCTGGTGCTGTGCCTGATTTCGGGCGGCGGCTCGTCTTTGCTGACTTTGCCAGCCGACAGCATCAGCTTGCAGCTCAAGCAAGACATCAACCGCCAACTGCTGGCCAGCGGGGCCAATATTTCTGAAATGAATTGTTTGCGTAAACACCTGTCACGCATCAAAGGCGGTCGCTTGGCGGCCGCTTGTGCACCTGCTCGGGTGGTCACACTCACCATCAGCGATGTGCCGGGCGACGACCCGTCCATCATCGCCAGCGGACCCACTGTGCCCGATGCCAGCACCTGTGCCGATGCGATGGACATTCTCAAACGCTACGCCATCAACGTGCCTGACTCGTTGCTGCGGGCTTTGGCGTCGGGTCTTTGGGAAACGCCCAAACCCGGCTCGCCGGTGTTTGCGGGCCAAAGCGTGCACATGATCGCCACGCCCCAGCAGTCGCTCGAGGCCGCAGCCGCTGCCGCGCGAGCCATGGGGCTGAACGCCTACATTCTGAGCGACGAGATCGAGGGCGAGTCGCGCGAGGTGGCCAAAGTGCATGCAGCGCTGGCGCGTGCGGCGGCGAAGGGCCTGGGGCCTTTCACCAAGCCCTGCGTGATTTTGAGCGGTGGGGAGACCACGGTGACCCTCAAGCCCCAGCCTGCGGGCTCACCCCGCGGGCGTGGCGGGCGGGCGGGGGAGTTTTGCATGGGCTTGGCAGAAGCCCTGCAAGGCCAGAGCGGCGTTTGGGCGCTGGCGGCCGACACCGACGGCATCGACGGTATCGAAGACAACGCTGGGGCGCAAGTGGCCCCTGATACGCTGGCGCGTGCTGCCGCGCTGGGACACAAAGTGGCCGATCATCTGCAGCGCAACGACGCCTACGGCTTTTTTGAGCCGCTGGGCGACCTGGTCATCACCGGGCCCACGCACACCAATGTGAACGATTTTCGGGGCATGCTGGTGCTGTGAGCGGTGCCGCTGGTGACGGGTCAAGCTTTACATTTCTTTGCAGAAAACTTTTTTGAATGCCCATCATAATTTGGGTTCTTAAGTGCATAAATTTTTGTATTAACAATCTTAAAGAAACGATATGACTGATCAACTTCGTCCGCAAAATTTTGTCCAATACGGCCTTTGGCTGCTGATTTCTTCCAGTTTGCTGGCCTGTGGCGGGGGCGGTGGCAGCAGCGACAGCACGACCACTGCGACGTTGCCGGGAATGCCCATCGTGGGAACGGTCACGCCGGGCAATGCCAGTGCGAGTCTATCGTTCAGCGCACCTTCTTCGAATGGCGGCGCCAGCATCACTGACTACACCGCGATCTGCGTTGCGGGTAGCCTTCGCGTCAGCGCCACGGCCAAGGCCAGCCCTGTGGTGGTGACGGGTTTGACCAATGGCATGTCTTACAGTTGCAGCCTCAGCGCCACCAACAGCGTGGGTGTGGGGCTGTCTTCTGCGGCCGTGAGCGTGACGCCCAACGCGGGAACCGTGGCCACTGGCACGGCAGGCGTGTTGTGCAGTGTCTTGAACAGTGGCACGCAGACTTTGTCTTACAACAGTGCGGTGCCGGGTGGCCTCGCCACGCTGGTCAACGACAACTTGGCGTTCAATTACAGTTGGACTTGTGACAGCGCGCTGCGCAATTTGGTCGGCAACGGGGTGCCCAACCACGTTGTGACCGGGGGCAATTTTGCGACCAAGTTGTCAGCGCAGTCGGTGTCGGGCAGCGTGACCTTGACGCCCGTGGCCAAGGCCAGCAGCACTGCGGTCAAGTTGCCTGGTTTTGCACTCAACAGCGTGAAGATGGACCCTGGCACCGCAGGCACCTGTACCAATACGGCCAGCTCCGTCATGTCCGGTTGTAACTATGCAGGCGGCACTGGGGCTTGGCGCATGGAGGCCATGGGCGACCCCGCCGTGAGCCCTTGGAAGTTTGACTTTGGCACCGATGAAAACAATGCCCATGTCCAGCCCAATGGCCAATACCATTACCACGGCATGCCCACCCATTTGATCCCCAAGCTCAACGGTGCCAGCGCGACCAGCATGACCTTGGTTGGATGGGCTGCAGATGGGTTCCCGATTTACGCCAACCTGGGCTACGCCACTGCCAACAGTGCCAGTTCTGCGCTCAAGGAAATGAAGGGCAGCTTCCGCACCAAGACTTCGCCCGATTCAGGCCGTCCTTCGACCAGCTTGTTCGCCATGGGGCACTTCCAGCAAGACTGGGAATATGTGGCCAGTTTGGGTGATTTGGACGAGTGCAATGGCCGTACAGGTGTGACGCCCGAGTTTCCAAACGGCACCTACCATTACTACGTCACCAAAACCTATCCCTTCATCCAGCGTTGCGTGAAAGGCACGCCTGCAGCTTGGGCCAACTCGGTCCCATGATGCGGACTGGGCCGCTGGCGTGCCACCGTTTGGACCACTCATGAGCTTGGTGTGGCGAAGTGCATGCTGGATGGCTTTAGCGTTTGGGATATTTTGTTCCAGCGCACAAGCCCATTTGATGGTCGCGCAAAAAGGCACACTCAACTTACAGGGCGACGGCGCGTATCTGGTGGTTTCTTTGCCGGTGTCGGCTTTCAGTGGCATTGACGACGATGGTGATGGGGCTTTGTCTAACCAAGAGTTGACAGCACATGAAGCCCGCATTCATCAGCAGTTGCGGGCTGAGTTGCGTTTGCGTGATGCCCAGGGTCCCAGGCCCATCGATGGCATCACCTTGGCGCCTACCCCAACCGATGACTTGGCAGCGCACGGAGTGAACCATTTGGTGGTGTTGGTGCGCTTCAAATTGGCCCAGCCTGTGGAGTCCATGAATGTGACCCCTGTGCACAACATGGCTTTTCGTGCGGGTTTGTTTGGTCAGTCCGAGGTCGAGCGGCACTTGAGTATTGCCGTCACGCAAGGGGCACACAAGCAGCTGATGGTCTTGACGCCCGAGCGGCCCGAACGGACCTTGTTTCCAAACCCAGGGGAAGTGACGTGGGACTACGCCGTGTTGGGTGTCCTGCACATCCTGATGGGGTGGGACCATTTGCTGTTTTTGGCTGTGGTGTTGCTTGGCGGTGGCAATTGGCGGCAAATCTTGGCCATCTTGAGTGCTTTCACCTTTGGACATGCTTTGACTTTGGCCTGGGGGTTGATGGGCCAGTTGCCCTTTGGCACGGATTGGGTTGAGCCTGGCATCGCTTTGACGGTCATGGGCATGGCTGCGGCTGAAATCTGGTTGCTGCAACACGGTCGTGTGATGGGCATGACCTTGCGTTTGGTGTTGGTGTGGGCCAGCGCCTTGGTGCACGGTTTGGGCTTGGCCTCGAGTTTGCAAGCCATTGGCCTTGACACGGCACACCGTTTTTGGAGTTTGCTGGGTTTTAATTTCGGCATTGAATTGGCGCAAGCGGCGGTGGCGGGTGTTTTGGGCGGCTTGGTATGGCTGGTGATGCGGTATTTGCAGGTCCGACAGACCCTCAAAATTCGCCAGCTTTGTTTGGTGTTCGCCGCTGGTGCAGGCTGCATTTGGTTCGTTGAACGACTGATTTGATGTGCGTCAAAGCCAGGTGCTGCCTGCTCTGGCACATTTGGCTCCACCATGTTGGATACCTCATTGCCCCCTTTGTCCGAGCCCGCAGCCCCCTTGTTAGCAGGCACTGTGTTGCTGCACCGAGGTGACGCGGTAGACCGCATCCTGCACGTCATGCAGGGGCGTGTGGTGCTGGGGGTGCTGGCGGATGGCCACATGGCGCACCAGCTGGGCGTGGTGGAAGGTCCATTTTGGCTGGAGGCCGCATCGGGATTGCTGGGTTTGCCGCACGCGGTCGACGCAGTGGCCGAGACCGAGGTGTTTGTGCAGTACGTGAGCGTGCCCGATTTTGTGGCTGAAGTGCAGGCTTTGCCTGAGGTCTCGCAGAGCCTGCTCATGGACATGGCGCGTTCGCAGCGCCAACAAAGCGAACTGGCGGTCAGTCGTGTGGCCAAAGACGCTGATGCGCGATGCGCTGAATGGTTGCTGCGCCATGCTGAACCCAGCGATCAGTCTGGCAGTCTGTTCGTCAAACTGACCGAGCGCAAACGGACCATCGCCGCACAACTCGGTATCGCCCCAGAAACGTTTTCGCGGGTGCTGCGCCATTTGCGCGAACGCCAACTCATCAGCGGTGGCGGCCGGGTGTTGGGCCTGCCCAACCCACAGGGGCTGCGCGAGTTGGCTGGGGTTTGACGCGCCATCGTCTGCGCACCACGTGAAGGTGTCGATCCGTGAAGGCCCGTCTCTGATTGATCCGGCCCCTTTAAGTCTTGAGCTGCCCGCAAGGGATTGTTTTTTTCTAGGAGCCCACCCCTGTGGGCGATGGGCGTGGCGCACACCCTGCAAGCCTTCGTTCACGGGGTGGGCTCCCACAAAGACAAATAACCACACGGCCAGGTCCAGCGATGGGGGGATTGGCGTGTGCCTTTGTGGGTCAAAGGCCAAAGACGTGCCTTGAATGTTTTCTTAAAAATATAAAAAATTAACAAAAGTAAAACTTATTTATAATTCCATGGGTACTTTTTCCAAATGTGTCTGGGATGCAAGTCAGGGTTTTCATGATCTTTCAAAATTTTCGTCGAGGCGCTCAAGTCATTTGCGCAAGCTGGGTGTTGTTGGGTTTGTTCGCCTGTGGCGGTGGCTCCGGTCCTGCAGCCGTGGCTGTTCCAGGTGCGCCGACCATCGGTGCAGCCACGCCAGACCGTGACAGCGCCAGTGTCCGCCTGGCCTTCAGACCACCCGCATTTGACGGTGGTGCGCCCATCACCGGTTACAAAGCCACCTGCACTCAAGCCGGTGAGGGACCCTTCGGCACGTCGGCCACCAGTCCTGTTGTTCTTTGGTTCGGCGAGTCTGTCAGCAGCCCTGTCACGGTCGCGGGGCTGACCCGAGGTGCTTCCTACAACTGCACGCTCAGCGCCAGCAACAGCGCAGGCACCAGTGCTTCGTCTGCCTCGGTTAGCGTGTCTCTGGCTGGGCCTTGATCCATCGCGTCCAGGATGGCGTTGCATCATCTTGGCCTGAGTGATAAGCGGTGGTCGGGGTTTGACGCGCCATCGTCTGTGCACCATGTGAAGGTGTCGATCCTTGAAGGTCCGTCTCTGATTGATCCGGCCCCTTGAAATCTTGAGCTGCATGCAAGGGATTGCTTTTTTGTAGGAGCCCACCCCTGTGGGCGATGGGCGTGGCACACACCCTGCAAGCCTTGGCTCACGGGGTGGGCTCCCACAAAGACAAATAACCACATGGCCAATAAAACCATAGGCAATTCAAACTTCATCGGCCCAGATCAATAGCAGCTTGGCACCTTCATTTTTGCAGTCTCGGATTTTTCATCCACAGCACGGGTTGTTCCTTGACCGGGCGCGCCGGTGCGCCGTGTTGCAGCAAGGCTTGGTCGAGTGCTTGGCCTGCCTCGTCTAGCAGGGCCGCATGGCGGATCTGTGCCACTGCCGCAGCCTTCTCCTGCAAATGCAGTCTGGAAGCGGGGCCGCAAACATGCCGCAGGATGTGCAGCAGGTTGTCCTTGCCGCGCTCGTTGGTGCTGCCGTAGCCTTTGATGAGTTGTCCGCAACGCGCCAGCTCCAGGCCCAGTGCGGGCGACAGGCGTGTGGCGCTTTCAATGCCGCCTAGCCACTCTTCGATCAGCGCATGCTCGGTCTGATAGCGGCTGCCCAGCGGGCGCAGCACGCGCAAGCTGGCCAAAAGGCGCAAGCTGGCCATACCCCACAGCGCATGGCGCGCCACCTTGATTGGCAGCGCCCAAGGCGCTTTGCCATTGGCCACACGTGCGCGGTCCCAGCGCAGCAGACGGTTGGCCAGACCTTGCGGCAACAGGGCGGCCAGCTCGGGCACGCCGGGTTTGAAATGGTCGTACACCTTGAGCACATCACCCTCTTTGGCTTTGACTTCTTGCGTCACGCGGTCCCAGCGGCTGGCGCGGCTTTTCAGGTCGGCCACGCGGATGATGTCGTCAAACGCCATCCACAGCGCCAACCAGCGTGTGGTCTCGGCCGTCACGGGGTGGGTGGCGTCGGCTGACGCGGATTCGGCATCCAGCAAGCGTTCGAGCCGCTGCACATACAAGCGGGCATAAGCGGGGCCTTGGTATTCCACCAAGCGCTGGTGCGCCAAGCCCATCAGGGGGTGCAGCACGGCGGGAAATTTGGCTGCGACATCGTCGGGCAAAACGGCCGATGCAGCCAGCACTGGGGCCGCTGGCTTCATCACCTGCTCGACATATTGCGCCTGTTCGCGCTGGCGCGTCACCAAGTCAAAAGCCGACGCAAAGCCCCGCAAGCTGGCTTGAGCCGCCTTGCTCGGGCCTGCCAGTACCGATTCGTAATGTTCGCGGGAGAAGGGCAGCAAGCCGCTGCCCGCAATGGCGCCCAGCATGATGGCACTGACCAGGGTGCCGCTTTCCTGGCACAGGCGCGCCATGTCCATGACGTGGTGGCGCAGGCTGTGCGCGGCGATCACATCGAGCAGCGGACCTTCGGGCCGGCGACCATCGCCCATGGTCATTTTTTCGGCGGTGGTCAGTGCGCGGGATGAGGCGCTGATGACCAAAGTGCGGTCAGCCGAGGCCAGGCCATTGCCGATCTGGCGAGCAGTCTCCAGCAACTCGGAAGACACCAGCGCGTCGAGTCTGCCGGGCAGCGGGTTCAGGCCCAGCACCGGCAAGCGGCCTTGCAGCTGGCTGTGGGGCAGGGGGTAAATTTCGAGGTAATAGGTGGTGGCCCCGGTGCGCTGCGCCACGCCGGGAATGGAGGTGGCTTGCGCCGGGTAGCCTGCGTGGCGCGCCACGTCGACCAGCCAGTCGGCCAGCACGCCGCCGCCTTCGCCGCCGAGGGCGCACAACAAAATGGAAATCGGTTGGGTCATGTGGAGTCTCTGTGAAAGGCTTGATGGGTTAGGGCTGCGAAGTTGGCAAATGTGGGCTGATGCGTCGATCTGTTACGACGGACTTGCTTTGAATCTGTCATCCCTGGCTTGTTTTGAATCTGTCATCCCGGACTTTCTTTGAAGCTGTCATCCCGGACTTGATCCGGGATCCACTGCTTGCCAGCAACGATCGCAAAGGGCAGCACTGCAGACTGGATCCCGGGTCTTCGCCCGGGATGACAAAACAGGGGCTGGGCTGACATGTCCTCATGATTGGACCGGATCAAGCGGGTTGCAGCCAGCGTGTGGCCAGGCTTTGCCAGCGGGCCCACAGGCGTTCGTGCAGCTTGGGGTTTTGCACCACTTCGGCGCGGTAAAACGAGGGACACAGCGTGGCCGCGTGCGCGTTTTCGCCGCACAGGCCGCAGCCCACACAGCCGTCGATCACGGTGGCCACTGGGTCCACTTTGAGTGGGTCGGGATTGTCCTTGAGCGTGAGGGTGGGGCAGCCCGACAAGCGAATGCAAGCATGGTCGCCGTTGCACACGTCTTCGTCCACACCGTATTTCACGCGCTCGACGCGTTTGCCTTTGGACAGCAGCGAGGCCAACCAAGGTTTGATGCGGCGCTGGCGTTCGAGCTGGCATTCGCCCTCGGCCACGATCACCTTCAGGCCCTGAAACTCGGTGGTGAAGGCTTCGGTCAGCGTCGCCTGCATGAGGCTGACTTCGTAGGTGTTGACGGTGCGCAGCCACTGCACGCCCAGCCCTTTGAGGGTGGACTCGATGGTCTGGTTGGTGTGCACAATGCTTTGGCGTTTGTCGCCCGCCAGTTCCTTGGCGATGTCGGTGGGCGTGTTGATGATGTCTTGCGTGCCGGTGGCCGAGGTGTAGCCGTTTTTGAAGATCAGCAGCACCGCGTCGTCGCCGTTGAACAGAGCGCTTTGCACGCCCGTGAGCAGGCCGTTGTGCCAAAAACCGCCGTCGCCCATGACCGACAACACGCGCCGCTTCATGACGGGCGACACACCCGCCCGGCTGGCCAAGCTCATGCCATAGCCCAAGATGGAGTGGCCCACTGAAAACGGCTCGAAAGTGGCCAGCGCATGGCAGCCGATGTCGCCTGAAATGTGCACCGGGCCGACATCTTGCTGGGCCAGCTTGAGGGCGGAGAACACCGGCCGCTCGGGGCAGCCAATGCACATGCTGGGTGGCCGCGCTGGCAACGGGGTGCCTAGCAGGGCTTGCACTTGTTGGCGGCGCTCGCCATTGGTGGCCAGCCATTGGCGCGTGGCTTCGGGCACAGCATCGGCTTGGTGGCGGTCCAGAAATTTCAGCAGGCCTTGGGCCATGACTTCGGCGGTGTATTCGCCACCAGACGGCAGCATGTCTTTGCCGTGCAGCGGGGTTTGCAAGTCCAGCCGGCGCAGCATCAGGGCCAGTTCTTGCTCGATGTATTCGGGCTGGCCCTCTTCGAGCAGCAGCACGGCCGATTTGTCTTTGCAGAAATTCACCAACTCATCGGGCACCAGCGGATACGTCACATTCAGCACCAGCACCGACAGGCTGGACACGCCAAAGGCATCGGCCAGGTCGAACTGCTGCAGAGCGCGCATGAGGGTGTTGTAGAGACCGCCTTGCACGATCAGTCCCAGGTGGCGGTGGGTGCTGCCTTCAAAGTGTTCGTTCAGGCGCTGTTCGGCGATGTATTGGCGGGCGGCGGGCAGGCGGTGTTCGACTTTGCGCTTTTCTTGCGCAAAGGTCACCGGCGGGTGCGCCAGCTTCATGTAGTTAAAACCTGCAGGCTCGTTGATCAGGTGTTTTTTTGAGAGTTTGGGGGCCTGGTTGTCCTTGGCCACAAACTGGCCGCGGACATGGCAGGCGCGGATGCGCAGCTCCATCATCACTGGCATGTTGGACGCTTCGGACAACCTGAAACCGTGCTCCACCATGTTGACCATCTGGCCCAACTCGGGTCGGGGGTCGAGCAGGCACATGCCCGACTTGAGTGCATAGGCGTGTGTACGCTCTTGAATGACGCTGGCGCCCTCGCCGTAGTCTTCGCCTACCACGATCAGCACGCCCCCGGTCACGCCGGGTGACGACAAATTGGACAGCGCATCGGCCGCCACGTTGGTGCCCACAATTGACTTCCATGTCACCGCGCCGCGAATCGGGTAATGGATGGACGCGCCCAGCATGGCCGCAGCAGACGCTTCGTTGGAACAGGCCTCCACGTGCACACCCAGCTCGTCCATATAGGGCTTGGCCTGCACCATCACATCGAGCAAGTGCGAGACCGGTGCGCCCTGGTAGCCCCCCACATAACTCACGCCCGACTGCAGCAGCCCCTTGGTGATGGCCAAAATGCCCTCGCCGTGAAAGACCTCGCCTGAGCCCATGCGCAGGGCCTTGATTTCTTCGTGAAATGAAACTTCCATAGCACGCTCCTTGCGTTGTTGCAGTCCATTGACATTCTCTGTGGATGGGCTCCCACAAAGACCATCGCCCACGGG
>Ga0070374_10000223_pt1 | contig 21816 bp, 22 predicted proteins | sample LauGreSuBDMM15SN_2_FD_66374 | JGI IMG/M metagenome (GOLD analysis project Ga0070374, IMG submission 66374) | Freshwater lake microbial communities from Lake Michigan, USA - Su13.BD.MM15.SN (version 4) (version 4) | ecosystem: Environmental > Aquatic > Freshwater > Lake | place: Lake Michigan...
AAGTTTAGTCCCCTCTACACCGTTACACCCGAAATCATTCAGGCAATTGCTAGAATTGAAATATCTCGCCATGATATTACCGGACTCCCTATAACCACAGAAATGATTGCTTCTTTACGGGAGTCCGCGCGTCTTTTATCAACTCATCACTCCACTGCCATAGAAGGAAATTTACTATCTGCGGCAGAAGTGAATGAGGTTATTAAAGGAAGAGGAAATTTTCCCCATCGGGAAAAAGATGAAGGCGAAGTCCGTCATTATTACAGAGCGTTAGAGAAAATAGAACAAATGGCACCCCTTAAGGGCCCTATTCAAGAAGATGATCTTAAATTGCTTCATGGCATTGCGTTTATTGGGAAAAGCAAACCAACTCCCTACCGTGATGGTCAAAATGTTATAAGAAGCGGTAAGCTCGCCGTTTATATTCCCCCTAAAGCTGAAGATGTTCCCCTTTTAATGGCTGGATTAGTGGACTGGATTCAAGAATCTGTTCAACAAAATTTACCAATTCCCTTCATTGCGGCTTTATCCCATTACCAATTTGCAACAATCCATCCTTATTATGATGGTAATGGCAGAACAGCTCGTCTCCTAGCAACACTCATTCTTCATAAATATGGATACGATTTAAAGGGTATCTATTGCCTGGAAGAGTACTACGCAAAAGATTTACAAGGGTACTACCAAGCGTTAACTGTTGGAGAAAATGAAGATTATTACGAAGGCGAACGGGCTACCGCTGACCTAACCGAATGGTTAGAGTACTTTATCACAGGAATGGCCGATTCCTGTGATAAAGTCTGTCGTCAAGCAAAGATAGCTCAAACGAGCGACGCAGCTGATAAATCTTCCCAATTAAGGAACCTAAATCCCAGACAACGTCAATCTTTGCAATTGTTTTTAACATCAAGGGAGATCACGTCGAAAGATATTGCTCATCTTTTTAATTGCAGCGAGCGTCAAGCGCGTTACCTGTGTCACAAATGGGTTCATGATGGATTTTTAGAGATTGCTGAGGCTGCCCTAAAATCGCGCCGCTATAGATTACGGAAAGACTACGAAGAGCTTGTGCAAAAGAGGGCCGAAAAAAACTAACTATTGGATGTGAACAAAGAAACGAGACCTAATGCTCTTGCTTTTTGAAAGTTTCTAGAATGAACAGAGGGAGAACTGTTTGTTTATGATCAGGCGTTTTTTAGCCATAGCCTATCCTGAAAATGCCCTAAAACCGCAACAATGACAACTACAAAAGTTAAAAGGGAACAAAGATGGTAAAAAATACCCCCTACGTACACACTAGGCCAAAAACGTTGCAAAAAATCATCGACAAAACAGTAGGTATGAATGATAAACTCTTCAAGGGTCATGGGGATCTTTAGATCTTTAGATTTTTAAAGTTTTAGTCAACTTTATCTAAACAATGCCCTATGACTCTTGCAATCTCTATCTACAATAACTTGCACACTGCGTTATTTACTTAACTTTCAGTTGTGTGTTATAGTCCTGCACAGTTAGTCAATGAAGAAGGAGATAGTTCTTTGAATATGATACGTACAGCTATTATAGGAGTAGGCAATTGCAGTTCAAGTCTTGTGCAGGCAGTCTCCATGTCTCACTTAACTTCCTTATATTCTGGCTTAGCATTTGAAAAAATTGGAGGATATAGTGTTGCAGATATTTATTTTTCAGCAGCGTTTGATGTTGATAAAAGAAAAATAGGAAAAGATCTCTCTCAAGCAATTTTCTCAGAACCAAATTGCACTACAAAATATGTTGATGTCCCTTCCTTAGGGGTAACTGTCGCGTGTGGAGCTTTGCTAGATGGTGTTAGTACTTCCTTAGAAGAGATGGTAGACATAGCTCTAGAATCTAGAACTACTAATCAGGATAAAATTATCGAGATTTTAAAGAGCACTAATACTGAGCTTGTAATATCTTACCTTCCTGTAGGATCAGAAAAGGCTGCAGAATTTTACGCAGAAGCCTCTTTAAAAGCTGGATGCGGCTTTATTAATTGCATGCCTGCAAAAATAGCTACTTCTGAAAGATTCCAAAAACTGTTCGAGGAGAAAGGTTTACCGCTTTTAGGAGATGATATAAAAAGTCAAATAGGATCCACCGCTATACATCGTAGCCTCATTACTTTGCTACAAAATAAAGGCGTGAAAATACAGCGTACTTACCAACTGAACATAGGTGGCAATACAGACTTTAAAAATATGAGAGATCCTGAACGTTCTAAAGGAAAGAAATTTACAAAGGAAACATCTTTAAAACATTTATTTAATGGAAATACCGAACTTGGAGTTGGTCCTAGTGATTATGTGCCTTTCTTACAAGATCATAAGATTGGATATATTTATATCGAAGGAACAGGACTTTTAGGTATGCCTTTTTCAATTGAAATGAAACTAAAGGTTGAAGACAGCCCTAATTCTGCCGGAGTTGCTATTAATGCTATACGTGCAGCGAAGGCAGCAATAGATAGAGGACAAAAAGGTATTATCAAGGATGCTTGTCCCTATCTTTTTAAGAATCCTCCCATAGCAATGGAAGAAGCACAGACATTCGAAACTTTTCATGCCTTTTCAGAATTAACACCAGAAAATATATCGAGCCAAAATGATGCAAAACATAATAATAAGCAAACTGCCTGAAGTTAGTTCAGATTTTGAGATTGTTGAGCGTAAGGGAATAGGACACCCAGATACACTATGTGATGCTATAGCAGAGCAAGCATCAAGGGACTACTCTCAGTACTGTTTAAAGAATTTTGGGCGTGTTGCTCATCATTGGTTTGATAAGGTTATGCTCTTAGGAGGAGAGTCTTACATAGAATATGGAAGGGGAGAGATAACTCATCCCTATACTGTTATTTTTGCAGGAAAAGCTGCATTGCAGGTAGGAGAAGAGAAAATTCCGCTAGAAAATATTCTTCCTCATTCTGCGAGTAAAGTACTCTCGTCAATCTTGCGAGGGTTTGATCCGGGTAAACACCTCAAAACCGAGATAAGGATTTTTGATTATAAAGGGCCTGGCCAGAAAAACCAACGATATAGACCAAAGTCAAAAGAAGAATTGTTAGAATTAAACTCTCCTTCACGCGTCTCGAATGATTGCAATATCTGTGTTGGTTTTTCTCCTCTTTCATTGCTTGAGGATATTGTTTTAAATCTTGAAAAAGAACTCTCATTAGGAAGTTTTAAAGAACTTTTTCCAGATACAGGTTATGATATAAAAATTATAGGAACCCGTCAGGACCAAGATATATTTCTTCAGGTTAATTTACCTTTTATAGCTGAAAACATTCCTGACGAACAAACCTACAAAAGACGAGTAAAGGAAAGCGAAGATTATATTCTTGATTATATAAAAAAAACTTACAACACGGTTCCTAGAATTGACGTGAACCCAGAAAAATATAGTGGACGACCTTATTTAACAGTAACAGGCTCGGTTGCAGATACAGGTGACGTAGGGGTGGTAGGACGAGGCAATAGAGTTAATGGGTTGATTACTCCTTTTCGGCCTATGAGCATTGAAGCATCTGCAGGAAAAAATCCCTTAGATCATACAGGAAAAATTTACAGTATTTTAGCTATGCAGCTGTCAGACGACCTTTATAAAAGAACGGGTTTAAAAAATAATGTTACCCTTAGTACAACTAAAGAAAAGCCCGTTGATACTCCTGACTTTGTATTCATTTCTATAGAAGACTGGGATATACATGAATCTAAATATAAGGATGCAGTAATGCAGCATATAAGAGAACGCCTTGCAAATATCTCGAATCTTTCTGAAAAAATAGTATTGGAAGGAATTACTCAATGGTAGATTTTTTTGATGAAAAAAAGTAAACGTTAAAGGGCAGTGTAACCACCATCTACCATTAGATTGGCAGCTGTTATATAGCTGGCCTTTTCAGAGGATAAGAATAAGATTGTCTCAGCAATTTCTTTTGGATCTGCAGTACGTTTTAAAATATGCATCCCTCCAATTTCAGGATGATTGTCCGCATCGATTCTAGACATATTAAGAACTTCCTTATGAAATTTTTCATTTGAATCTGTCCATACAGTGCCTGGATTTATAGCATTTACACGAATACCGTATTTAGCTAAATCAAGAGCCATACAACGCGTCATACTCACAACAGCTCCCTTGGTAGCAGCGTAAGTTACAAAATCTGGCTGAGCAATAAATGCTGAGATTGAGCAAATATTTACGATAGCACCTTTGCCACTTTTTATCATAGAAGGAACGCAGTACTTAGAGCATAATGCATATCCCGCTATATTAACTTTGCAAATACTATCCCAGTCTTCTGCAGTTGCATTTATGCCTTTCATAATAAATCTTGCAGCACCATTTACTAAAACTGAAATATCTCCAAAACGTTCAATGGTTTTTTTGACCATATTTTCCACATTTTTTTCATTGCTTGTGTCTGTTTGGATAAACATACAATTGTCCCCAAAATTATTACATAAGGTTGCTTCAGCTTTTTTTCCGTCTGGTACAGATATATCAGCAATTACTACCTTTCCTCCATTTTCTAAAAATGCTTGTGCAGTTGCATACCCAATTCCATTTGCTGCTCCTGTTATTATTATAGTTTTATTTGAAAACATGGTTATTTCTTTCTGTTAATTTTAAAACCTAGCTTTTCCTATAAATCTTGTCCTTGACAAAGAAATTCCAAATAACTTAAGTGATTATATACGCTGTAATTAAAAAATAAAAATCTCATATGCGCATTCTTTGCCAAAAGCTATTTGAAATTTTAAGAAGTATTAAAGATTGTTTTTTTACAGTAAAATTAATATTAGCCTTGAGCGCGATACAAGCCGTGCTTGCAATGGTGTTCTACCTTCCGTCAATGCCAGCTATTGTGAAAGAGTTTAATATAAATCATATAACAGCCCAATATGCAATTTCATTATTTATTATTGGACAAGCAATTATACCTCTTTTTTTAGGATACTTAGGTGATCGATTTAATTTAAGGAAAGTTATGGCAGGAACTATGCTATTATTTTCTCTCTCCTGCTTTTTAATGCTTATATTCCCTACAGCTTATGGATTATTAGTATGTAGATTCTTGCAAGGAGGATTTTCACAAGCTGGCATCACCCTGAGTAGGGCAATGATAAAGGGGTCTTCAACTTACCATCAAACTGTCAAAATTCTTTCTTGGCTAGCAGTGCTTCAGTCTTTTGTTCATATAATAGGTCCTTTTTTGGGAGGCTGGGTTATCGAACACACCCATTGGTGGAATAATTTTTATATCCTAGGAGGGATAGGAATAATTTTATTTTTTGTGAGCATTCGTGTACCTGACAAATTACAAAGTTTAAATTGCTCTTTAAACAATATAAGTGCTTCTTACATAAGACAAATTTTCTTATGTCCTTATTTTTTAGGATATTCTTTTATTGTGTCTACTCTCCATTTTTGTACTATTTTTTTCTTCTCTATGTCTCCTTTTTATTTCATAACTTTTTGCAAAATTTCGCCCGAAAATTTTGGAGTTTATCTAGGAATAACCTCTGTCGGATTTATTGCTGGTTCTATTTTTCTACCTATCTATCTACATAAATTTAACCATGACAAAATTTTGATAATAAGTTTATTCAGCGCAATATTAGTAGGATTACCTCCTTTATTTTTTTTGCATCAACAACAAAACCTTGTGGAGTTAATTATCTTGTCTCAATTTCTGTATGCTTTCATTAAAGCATTAATAAGTCCTATTCTTCAATCAAAAGCAATGGACTTATTTCCTAAGCTTCAAGCAACAGGTGCTTCTGCCTTTAATTTCATATCTACCTTGACTGCTTCTTTTGGATCAATGTGTGCAAGTTTTTTTAGTATTGAGATAGCAGTTATGACTTTGAGCCTAGCAATGATTTTCACCTCTGTTTTTGACTTCTTTTTAATATTATTATTGAAACCAAATAAACAGAAAAAGATATTAATTACATAGAAGGTATGAATCCAGGATTTTTCTGAAAATTTATCGTTAAGTTTGTGAAAGACTTTAAAAATATTTTCTCTATTAATTTTTTTAAGACGACATTTACAATGTAAGTTTTTAAAGATATAAACAGATAATAGAAGAGTATGGGATTTCTATTAATTAGAGCTAACTTAATCTGGACACCTTATTGAAAGCAGGGTATATGAGAGAAAAAATAAAAAAGGAAGCAGCCCCTATCTTTCCTAATACGGAAAATATCGCTCTAGTTGAGGAGTCTATTAAAGATATTAAAAGTAATGATAAAGGCATTGACGAATGGTCGCAAGGATATGCATATAGGCATCTTCATCGAGTGGCCTATGATCTTGAGCTTATAAGGAACTTCATACGCTCAAACATAAATTATTCTATTTTAGAAATAGGCTCAATTCCTCTTCTTTTGTCAATTCCGTTAAAAAAATTGGGATATAATTTAACATGCCTAGATCTTAATTATGAAAGATTTGCAGAAACCATAAAAAAATGGGATATTTTCACATATCAGTGTGATATAGAAAAAGATAAATTTCCTATAAAAACAGCTTCTTATGATATAGTATTACTAAACGAGGTATTTGAACATTTAAGAATTAATCCTATATTTACTTTCCGCGAAATTAGAAGAATCATAAAAGATGATGGGGTTTTGTTCTTGTCAACACCTAATTTGCGTTCAATTGAAGGGCTTACAAATCTATTTCTTCATAATAAATCCTATGCTTTGTGTGGTGATATTTATAAAGAATTCGGTAAGCTTGAAGAGCATGGTCATATGGGACATGTTCGGGAATATACTTCAACCGAAGTCATAGACTTTCTTGAAAACATGGGATTTAAGGTACAAAAAGTTATTTTTAGAGGAGAAACAAGAGCATTAGGAAAAGTTGGGAAGCTGCTTTCGAGATTTTTTCCTTCTCTACGACCATTTTGTTCTTACATAGCACGTCCATATTCCAAAAAAGAAGAGTTATTTTAATCAAGTATTACACGCTATGACAAAAATAGATGCTTCTATACCACAAAATCTTTCCCCTAGAAAATTTGCTAGGCTGATTATGTTGAAATCAGATAATCGATTATTACTATATAAATAAAGCTTTACAAGCCAGTAGGTACTCTTGCTCCTATTACTAAGCCTTATTGAATCACGTTAGAGAGGTGTTAAACTCAGGTGAAACTCGAGAAGCAGCTGCGACAAGAGAACTAGCAGAAGAAACAGGAATTAGAGATGCCAGTATTGGGCCTAAGATTTGCCATGGTCAATAGCGTGGAGCCTCTCAAATAAATGATGAAACTTACTTTATAGTGAGTACCTAGAGGTATCGCTCTCGATCATTCGGAACTCGAAGTTGACGAAAGAAAAGTAATAAAAGCAATGCAGTGACGGAGTTTAGAAGATATGAGAAGTTCAGAAGAAATTTTTATTCCTCAGCTGCTAGACACTTATATTGAGCCTATTATTAACGGAGAAATACCTTCCATTCCTTTCGAAGTAGATCTTTCCACTCCAACACGGAAATAAGAACAATATGCTACCTAATATACAGAATATTACATGAGGCTCCTTTTTTTATTGCTTATAAAAGGAGCTCTATGCGCCGAAGCCAAAAATATGGGTAAGATAGAAATTTCCAAGGAAATTTTTGAATTAAGGGAGATCTTTGATCCTTTGCAACAGACATCTTTTTCCTTAGTGGAAATTTTAAAAGTTAATCCATTTGGCAAAATTAATGTTGTGGTTGGCAAGATTCGTTTTGGATCCAAAACTTGTATTCTAAAAGAAGTTCCTCCCTATTGTGCAAGCATTCCATTTCTGGAAACAGTTCTATTTTTTCGGGAAAGCTTAAGAAAAAATGGTCTCCCTATTCCTGCTTACATATCCACACATAACCGCAAAAAATATGCTGTGCTTAATTTTAAAAATAAGAAACAGAAAATTTATCTCCTTGAGGAATTTATTAAAGGAAAAGTTTGGAACAAAGAACCTCTCCAAATTTCATCTATGGCACTTACCCTCGCCAGAGTTCATAGAATTTCTTCGGACCTCTTTCTATACAACAAAGGAAACTTAACAGATTTTCAGCAAAAATTATCGCTCCTTCCTAAAAAAAGCGTTTTTGACGTTGCTCTTCGCATAACCAATGTTGCTTTGGAAGTATTAGAAAACAAAAACACCATTTCTACCCAAGAAATAAAGGCAGTTCGGGCATTTATTCAACAATGTCAAGAAAGGCTTTCTTCTATAAAAAAATCAGCTCTAAATAAAGGATACGAAAAAACAGTGATCCCTATTCATGGAGATTATAATCCTACTAATATCATATTCAATAATAAAAATGAGGTTATCGGAATTATAGATTTTGATGATTGTTGCCTTGATAATCCTATTCATGATTTAATCACAGCTTTACTATGTATGTTTTATTTTACGTTTGAAAAACAAGATAATCTCACTTTAGGCACAGAACAAACAGATGAGATCTTGAGAAAAACACATTTATTTTCTTCTGTATATTTCAAGAATTCTTTTATACAAGAAAAACAAATAGCACCTTATTTAGAAGAAGCTACAGAAGCCTTGGCCATACAAAGTTTAGCTCTCTACCTTATAAAAGGCCTTTATACAGATTACTTGGAAGTTAATAGTCTATTGAAACACGTGGATAAGGTAAAAAAAATAATCAAAAACGCTGTTCTGTTGTACAAGGAATAAGCAACATCATCTTAAAATTGAACATGTTCTTTTCCTGCTCCATCTACCATCAAGTTTGTACCTGATATAAAGCTTGCTGCTGGACTAGCTAGAAAGGCTACAGCCCGAGCTACTTCTTCTGGGGTACCAAAACGTCCTAATGGGTTGCTGGCTAGTGTTTTTTTAAAAAGCTGCGGATCTTCTATTTGTATACGTTCCCAAAAACCACCCGAAAAATAGATTTCACCAGGAGAAACGCAATTTGCCCTAATTCCCATGGGTGCAAGCTCACGACTTAGAGAAGAGATATAACTAATTAAAGCTGCCTTCATTGCTGAATAAGGTTTATAGCTTGGAACACTTAATACAGCAGCTTTTGAAGCTATAGCAACTATTGAACCTGCCTCTGAGCTGGATAAAAAAGGTAACGCAGATTCTATTCCATAAACACAGCTCATAATATCTACTTGAAAGTTTTCTGCCCAAGAGTAACTTTGAGCACTTACGTTGGAAATATAAATATCCACTCCGCCAAGTTTCTGAGCCGTATGGTTTATCCACTCATGGAGTTTTGTATGATCCTTGATATCAAGAATAGACCCTATAATTTCTACATTTTTCTCCGCTAAAGAAAAGGAGGTTTTTTCTACTTCAGCAGAAGTTCGTGCACAAAACCCGACGTGACATCCTTCACTCGCAAAGCATTCCACAATACTTCTACCAATTCCTCTTGTTCCCCCAGTCACCAATGCTTTTTTGCCTTGTAGTTTTAAATTCATTTTTTTATCCTGAGCTTAATATCCATCCACACTTAAAAATCTCTATCTTAATCAGTTTTTTCAAGCTATAATAATTTTATGAAAAGATACATATAATTATTCTATATGGAACGCTCTTTAAATCCATGCTCTGCTTACTTGCTGGACGAAAGGTCTTGTTTTCTAAGAGGCTTGATTATTGAAGCACTAGATGGTGCTAGGCGAGGTCACATAGGTCCCTCCTTATCTCTGGTAGAGATATTAAGGGTGTTGTATGACAAATATTTACATTATGATCCAAAAAACCCTACGTGGGAAGAAAGGGATCGATGTATTTTGAGCAAGGGTCACGGGTGTCTTGCCTTATATGCTCTTCTGGCAGATAAAGGGTTTTTCTCAAAAAAGGAATTAAGAAAATTCTGCCACCATACCTCTTTTTTAGGAGGACATCCTGAAAAAGGAAAAATTCCAGGGATAGAGGCTTCAACAGGTGCATTAGGCCACGGATTGTCTTTAGCTGTAGGAATGGCCTTGGCTGCTAAAATTAAAAAAAAGATGTTCCGTACAGTTGTTATTATGGGAGATGGAGAATTGAATGAAGGCTCCATCTGGGAAGCGGCCTTAGCATGTGCAAAACATAAATTATCTAACCTTACCGTTTTTATAGATTATAATAAGCTCCAATGTTACGGGTCTGTCCAAGAAGTTTTACCACTTGAACCTTTAGCAGATAAATGGAAAAGTTTTGGCTTTGAGGTAGCAGAGGTTGATGGACATGATATAAATGCCCTAGAGAGTGTTATATCTTCTTTACCTCTCAATTCCCAACGACCTACCGTAATTATCTGTCATACAATAAAAGGGAAGGGATTCTCTTTTGCTGAAAACAATCCTACCTGGCATTACAAGCACGTAATTACGGACGAAGACATAGAGAATATGAGGAGTTGTCTACATACTTTTTCTCCGCCAGTGCTAAGGGCTTCTAACAATGCGTGAGACCAGTCTTAACTGTATTTATAATCTAGCCAAGCAAGATGAGCGAATAATTTTTATTGGATCTGATTTAGGAGCTGGAACTCTTAATAAATTTCGTGAAGAAATGCCTGAGCGTTTCTTTATGGAGGGGATTTCTGAGCAACATGTTATAGGAATGGCCGCTGGCTTAGCTATGGAAGGATATATTCCTTTTGTAAATACTATTTCTACATTTCTCACCCGAAGATGTTTGGAACAAATTATTATTGATCTATGCTTTCACAACCTTCCTGTACGTTTACTAGGGTTTGGTGGAGGAGTAGTCTATGCGCCATTAGGTCCTACTCATTGGGCTACAGAAGATTTTGCTCTTTTACGCTCTCTTCCCAATATGTCAATTGTGGCTCCCTGCGATGCAGAAGAAATGATACGACTTATTCCGCAAACAGCTTCATGGCAAGGTCCTATATTCATCCGTTTAGGACGAGGAGAAGACCCTGTTGTTTCTGACTCAGCCCTAGGTTTTGAAATAGGAAAAGCAATTTTGTTAAAAGACCCTAAAGATGTTTTAATTATCTCTACAGGTACCATGACTCAGCAAGCTCTTAATGCTGCCAAAACTCTAAAGACCAGGAAAATTACTGCAGGAGTACTGCATGCTCACACAATAAAACCTCTGGACGTAAAATCTGTTAAAGAAGCAGCCTCTAATGTTTCACTAATTATAACTGTTGAAGAGCACTATAAGACAGGAGGGCTTGGAAGTTCTGTGTTAGAAGCTTTGTCGGAAGGAGGAGAGAAGATTCCTCCTCTTATTCGTTTAGGATTACCGGATGAGATCTTGGAAGGTTATGGTTACCAAGAAGATCTTATTAAAAAATATAAGTTGCGCAGTATGGATATAGTAAATACTATATTGAAATATTTTAGAAAAATATAAATTCATGTTTCATTCATTGGAAAGCCATGCAGACGGTTCTATATTTAAATATGACATATGCATTATAGGAAGCGGGGTAGCCGCTCATGCATTTTTGTCAAAATTTTTGTGTTCTAATACTACTCCTTCCCCAAAAATAGCCGTTTTAGAAGGCAGCACAAACTCTCAAGGGAAAATTCATCGCCTGGCAAATAATATTGTAGATTTCCCTCAAGAACAAGATTTATATCAAGGCGAAATAAGTGGATGGATTGATAAAAATGATCCAGGATACTTAATAGAATCTCGTCAACGTTCTTTTGGAGGAACCACTAATATTTGGAGTGGCTGGTGTTGGCCTCTGGAGCTAGAAGATCTAAAAGAACGGTCTCTGCGAGCAGGATTTTCCTGGCCTATATCATATGAGGATCTCGAGTTTTATTACCTCCAGGCTCAACAATTTTGTAGGTTAGGTCCATATGAGTATGAAAATCCTCAGTATTGGATAGAGAAAATTAAGTATATAAACCTTCAGTCTATTTCAACAGAAAACTCCCCCTTTCGTACTCGTATTCTTCATTTCAATCCTGGATCCCTTAATGAATATTATTATGATTCTCTTAAAGAAAGTTCTACTATCGATATATACAGCAACGCCCATTGTCTCTCTTTGGATCGAAAAATTAATACTAATGGAGATCATGAGGTAACAACAGCTGTTGTACGCACGTTAGAAAACAAAGTGCCCGGAAAAACTGCTTATTTCCATGCTGATCGCTTTATTCTAGCAGCTGGCGCTATCGAGACGACTAGGCTATTATTGCTCTGTGAATTAGATAGAATAAATTCACAAATAGGAAAAAATTTTATAGAACATCCATACCTATGGACTGGTGCAAAATTTCAGCTTGGAAACATTCCAGAAAAGATAAAAAATTTTTATTTTCCTACACGTCCTATAAGTATTACAACCCGAATGGGTATCATTCCTACGCTTACTCCAAGGCAAGAATTTATTACCTCTAAAGGAATTGGAAATTTTCGAATTCTTTTAGGAGGAGCAGCACACATCCCGGGAACTTTAAATATTAGTTGGGAACAAATGCCTAATCTAGACAGCACGATTTCTTTATCAGACGCTCTTCCTACCGATATATTTGGCCAAAAAAGAGTTAAACTTAATCATAAGATTTCGGAAATAGATAAAAGAACCGTTCAAATAATTATTAAAGAAGGGCAATATTGGTTAGAAAAATGGGGTTATGCCTTTAATTTTGAAATCCCAAATCTTGAAGAAAACCCCTGGAGATGGAATTCCCCTGGCCATATTGTCCCAGGGAATCATCCTATGGGCACAACAAGAATGTCCTCAACTCCTGATCAAGGAGTGGTAGACGCAAATTGTCGACTTCACGCCTTTAGTAATTTATATATAGCGAGCTCGAGTACCTTTCCAACTGGGGGATACGCTAATTCTACTTTTACCGTTATTGCTTTAGCCTTGCGTTTAGGAGATCACATAAAGAAGGAAGGTTTTTCATGATAAACTCACTTTGTGAAAGAATAAGAGAAATTTATCAATTTCCCCATAAGTATCTCTCTCCTACTCTTCAGCCTTTTAAAGGAAATATAGATAGTTCCGAGCAGCAGCACCATTTTTTGGTTTTCCTAAAACCAGAACTTCTTTCTTTAGAAGAAAAAGTCAACCTTGAGGCAGTCTTAGAGTTCGTATTTGAGCACTTTAGAGAGTGGAATATTAGGATTGAAGGTATACGAAATTTATCTGGAATGTACCTTCGTAAAGAGCATATTATCTCTCGTAATTATGAAACGCTTCATAAAATATCTTACGGAGGGTGGAATTTCTGCTCAGAAAAAGTCAAGAATCTTCTAAGAGAGGAATTTAAGAAAGAATTAACACCTCTAACCCAAATATTAGGAGGACATCAATTTCTAGAAGCCCATTCAGAAATTACTCCTCTTTTATTAAATGAAATGATAAACTTATTAACCACAAAAAAACTCGGTTCTGGAGTATATGCTGTTTATTTAGAATATAGTGGTAATAGCTACGTGTTGTTAAATGCCTTTCATCCTCACCAGATAGAATCCTTAACAAAACCAGGAACATGTATTATTGCCTTAGAATGCTATTCAAGCCTCTCTTGGGTTACATTACGCCGTGAAGTTATTGGTACTATTTATCCACAATATGCTCAAGAAGGTTCTTTCCGTAGAAAACTTTATGAAAAAAAAGATTTTTTAAATCTCAAAACAATTGATATTTCTAATAATGGATTGCATATCTCGCCTGGCCCTCTTGAAGCCGCTTTTCAGCTGCTAAATTTCTTTGTACCAGAATATGAATCCACTAATTCTGCTCCCATGCCTTCTATTTTAAAAAGCCTGGAAAATAAAAATTTTCCGAAAGATTATTTGTTTTCTCTAAAAGAAAATCCTCATGTAAAAAAAGAACCGGATTTACTAGAGTCTCCTTTATTTGAATGGACAGAAGATATGAATAATGATGAGGTCTATGACCTTATAAAAATGCTATACAATAAAACTATTTTATGATAATACAAAGACCTTTTTATTTAATGAGACATGCTCAAGCTCTGGCAAACACTAAACGTACAGCTTGTGGTCTTTTTGACAGCCCTTTAACAAAAAAAGGAATCGCCCAAGCTAAGGACGCGTCCGTTGCTTTTGATACACACTTAGGAAGCATAAGTAGAATTTATCATAGTTCTCTTAGCCGATCCAAAGAAACAGCTAAACATGTAAAAGGAGCACATAACATACAATTAATAGAAATAACTGGAATTAATGAACAATCATTTGGGACTTGGGAAGGTCTTCCATGGAAAGTGGTACTTATCAATCTAAAAAAAGGAAAACAGCCACCAGAAGGAGAATCAAGGCCACAATTTGCCGACAGAATAAAAGAAAATATTAATTGTATTCTATCTTCCCATCCTCTGGATTCAATTCCTTTGATAATAGCCCATGGAGGAACTTTTTTTGCTCTTGGTCACCTATTTGGATGCGAGGTAGAAGATATATCCAACTGCCATATTTGCTATTTTGAACCATACACGTTTTCTGACATTGAGCGTTATAATCCTCAGAAAACATCTTTTCCTTGGAAAACGTTTTCTTTTGATTATGTAACAAGGAAGTTTATTACACAAAAAATATATTATAACCCCGTTAAATTGTAAAGTTTTTTAAATATGGAAAATATTGTACAAAAAGTAGCCCTAGTAACAGGCTCCACCGGAGGAATCGGTGCTGAGGTCTCTAAGCAATTGGCCGAAAAGAACTATAAAGTTATCTTGACAGGCCAAAATGAAAAAAAGCTAGCCACGGTTTTTCAAACCTTAACATCTAAAAAATTAGATATTACTTCTTTTAAATTAGACGTAACTTCAGAAAAAAACATTAAAGAATGCGTTGATTTTGTTTTAAGTCGGTTCGGCAGATTAGATGTATTGATAAATAATGCTGCTGTTTATTTTGATAACCGCGTTAATAACACTTACCCCAACCTCCTTGAGATTGACAGTAACATACTTAGAAAAACAATGGAAGTAAACCTTTACGGTCCATTTTATCTTTGCCAATTATTTCTTCCTATAATGCAATCTTACAACTATGGTCGCATAGTAAATGTATCTAGTGGAATGGCACGATTTGAAGATTTGGATAAAAGAGGGCCTTTTTATCGTATGTCAAAAGTGACCCTTAATGCCTTAACCTGCATTTTAGCAGATCTTTGTAAAAATTATGACATTTGCATAAATTCTGTATGTCCTGGCTGGGTTCGTTCTAACATGGGGGGGACTGATGCAGTACGATCTCCATACGAAGGAGCTAAAGGTATTGTCTGGGCTGCAACTCTCCCAACAGGAGCCCCCTCTGGAAAATTTTTTCGAGATGGAGAACCTCTTGATTGGTGTCTGAAGCTCGGAGATCCTTATTGAACATATTATCAATAAGGATCTCCGATATTTATTAATGACAAGATATTAATTAGGCGTTGAAAGGTCTATTTCCACAGGAGACGAAGGAAGTTCTCCTCTTAAAGTATTAGACAAAAGATAATTCATGTTTCTAGGGATAAACACCTCTCCTGCACTTTCCATGCTTTCCATTTCCTCTAGATTCCACCATTTCATATTTTTAATAACTGCCCTCTCTTCTTCTTCCAACCCAGAATGATCCAAAACTCCTCCCACATAAGAAAGCTTTACCAAAAAATAGTACTCATCATTAATTCTCTTCTGTCCCTGTTGCCATTGCCCATGCCATATCATGGGTCCTATAACCACATCCGTAATCCCAGTTTCCTCTCTTAGTTCTCTCACCGCAGCTTGTTCAAGTGTTTCTCTTTCTTCAACTCCTCCCCCGAGGGTTACCCAATAAGGCTTTAAAATAGGACAACTTGGATCCGCAGGTTTATCGGGCTTAATTTGCATAAGTAAAAGCCTATTCTCGGCATCTAAAATAATCAAGCGAGAGGACCGACGAATCGGTAAAGAAGTAGCACTTGATTCTAATTCCATAGAGAATACATCCTTACTAAAAAGAAAAACAATCAAAAAAAACACCCCAAAAATAAACTTTTTACCAAATTGGTTCATGCTACTTTCTCCTTAAAAAAAAACTAACTCACGCATTATAATCTAGTTTTAATTTTAACAAATGGATAATTTTTAAAAATATTCAATCATTGGTTGAATGCTTATCTGAACAGTACCTATGATGCATGCAAATAAGACTCAGAAGCAAAATGCCTTGCTGCTAGTACATCTTCAACATCAAGTAGAGGCGCAGGTAGAAACCCAGCAGCCAGGCAAAAATGCGTATATAAAATAAGGGAAAAACAAAACAGACGCATTTCATAGACTCCTAACTATGCATAAGCATGACTACCCACTATCATCTTTCGAAATCTAATTCCAGTTTAAAACTCGATCATGAGTGCTAGGTTATTTAAGTCTCATTTTTGAATGCACCTCCACTAAAGGAAAGTTGTGATAATGCTCGTTTTAGAAGCCCTTTTTTGGCCGGCTGTTAGGTGTTCTGGCATTTTAGGTCAGGGTATCACGGTTGAATAACCGGTATTACAACAAACTCATTGCCTTACGGAAGAAACAAAATCTTAGTAATAAACGCCGTTGTTAGCAAACACCCAACAGGAGTATTCCCTTATGGCCCTAGAAACAGCTCTCAATGCCCAAATAACTGATGCCGTCACACACGCCAATGTGAAAGTGATTGCAGATTCTCCTGCAATGGCATTAAGCAATTTATACCAGATGATGTCCTCCTCATTAGGTCTGTCGGCTCAGAACGCCGTCATGTCTCAACAGCAAGCTAATATCATTCATCAAGCATCAACCACTCAGGGCGTTAACTTGATCTATGCTGTAGATACAGCTGCCGTTGCTGATGCGACAGAAAAAGTATCCCGCGCTGATATTCCTTCTGATCTTGCCAATATTCTTGGGGTTGTCCAGGCCCTTGGCAATCAACAATCACGCATTGTTGGCTAAACCGGAATTCGTCCGATGAACTATAAAGTCTTCTTGATGCAGAAAATAGAGTAGGATGAAGAGGTACGCAGGCCCTTCGAAGAGATAAAGCAGACACCTCAAACACAGAATATGTCTTCTTTCCTTTTAAATTTGAGAAACATCAGAACAAACCCCAAACCATTCCTAAATTTTTATGTTGTTTTTGGATTGTTTTGCGCAGCATTTATCTCAAAACACATTGAAAAATGGCGTGTTTTATGCTCTAATAAACTAACCGCATAAGGCGTTTTTGTCTTGATCTAGACAAGGTTTCCCGCGGTTCCTACACCCCCCATTGCCTTACGGAAGAAATACAATCTTAGTAATAAACGCCGTTGTCAGCAAACACCCAACAGGAGTATTCCCTTATGGCCCTAGAAACAGCTCTCAATGCCCAAATAACTGATGCCGTCACACAAGCCAATGTGAAAGTGCTCGCCGACTCTCCGGCAATGGCGCTGAGTGGTCTCTATCAAATGATATCACAGTCCCTAGGTCTTTCAGCTCAGAACGCTGTTATGTCCCAACAGCAAGCCAACATCATTCATCAGGCCTCAACCACTCAGGGAGTTAACTTGATCTATGCCGTGGATACAGCTGCCGTAGCTGATGCCAGTGCAAAGATTTCTAAAGAAGATGTGCCGGCAAACTTGGTTGATATGCTTGGTGTTCTTAAAGCGTTATCAGTAAGAACATAAGATAGCATTCAACAGCCCTTAACGTCCCTATTTTTTAAAAGAGGTTTATTATGGCTCTCCCAACATCCGTTAACTCTCAGATCACCGATTCCGTTACCCAAGCGAATGTGAAAGTGATTGCAGACTCTCCAGCAATGGCATTAAGCAATTTATACCAGATGATGTCCTCCTCATTAGGTCTGTCGGCTCAGAACGCCGTCATGTCTCAACAGCAAGCTAATATCATTCATCAGGCCTCAACCACTCAGGGTGTGAACTTGATCTATGCTGTGGATACAGCTGCCGTTGCTGATGCGACAGAAAAAGTATCACGCGCTGATATTCCTTCTGATCTTGCCAATATTCTTGGGGTTGTACAGGCTCTTGGCAATCAACAATCACGCATTGTTGGCTAAAGAGGATGGGGTTGGCTAGAGAAAAGAGTCTTAATCCTCTTTTCTCTGTCACCCTTCCCTTCTCCTATGATCATCACTTAAGGGAAACAATCCATGAATGATAAAGTCAACGGGCAAGTCACTGATGCAGTGACCCAGACCAACGTCAAGGTGTTAGGGGAATCTCCTGCCCAAGCCTTATCGGTTGTTTATCAAACCATGGCCCATTCCTTAAGTTTATCGATGCAAAATGCCAGCTCTACCCAACAGCAGATGCAACAAATCGGCAATGCCATTGTGGCCAAAGCCGTTGCGAATATTATGGGATAACCTAACTGATGGCTGATACCTTTGATCCGAGTGTTACCTTTATCCATAATCTGGTCACAGGGGCTGGAACATTACAAAGCGAATCGATTGGCAAAGCTTGTCAAGCGATGTCCCATACCCTCGCCTTAGCCCTACAGGATGCAAGTGATAATCAGCGTAACTTTGATGCCATCAATGGGGCTGCTTTAGCAAAAGCCACGGGAGAGTTTGTAAAAACAAAAGACCCTGCGTGGATCCCCGTGATTGAAGCCCTGCAAAAAGCAAAGGTAACTCAAGACGCCGAATTCATAAAACTCAGCCAAGGCGTTGAGGGGTTGCTCAAGGATCTTCCCCTGCCAAGTAAGGAGTTTTAAATGTTCACAAAAAAAACACCATTACCCTCCCCTACCCCATCGTTGGACCAATCCACATCCTCCTCGGAATTGATTGCCAGCCTCGAAAAGCACGTGATGTCGAATATGGACACCCTGGTGGATAGACTCCAATCGTTCCACCAGTCAGGGACTTTCGACAAAGGAGCCCTGAAGAGTGAAGTTAACCAAGTATCACGGTTAGCCCAAGCCATCTTGATCATTCGACTCCTACCCACATTGTTGGCCTCTCCCCCAGACAATGGCAAAGATAAGGGTGACAACGTTGAAACAGCCGATATGTTCAAAAAGATTCATCAAGCCGCAGGAATCCTCGAAGCTCTTTGCAAGGACCAGATGATGCAAGAGATCGATCTCAAGGCAGCACAGATTCTGGAGCAGATTCAAAATAAAGAGCAGCAAATCAGATCACAAATTGACCAGAAGCAGCAAGCTATTGCTCAGCTTGTCCGAAGACAGGCACAAACAAGGTAGAGGAATTAACAGACGTCTATTATCCATTCACTATCAAAAAATCTTTAGGTGTATCTACTTTCTAAATTTCCCCCTCACAATTTGAATGCGAACAATTACAAACATTCCCCTGTTTTCTTTTGTTTTCCATATTATGGATGTTCACAAAAAACACCACATTACCAAAAAAACTAATATTTTTCGAATTCCCGATATTTACAAAAAATTGTTGTGTTCTTCTGTTATCAATGTTACTGATGTTAAACATGAATACGAGTAACCCAAGTTTGTTTACCCTATTCTTTTAACTAGGTATTGGAAATTAGATGTCTCAAATAATAGCAATCAGCAACCACAAAGGTGGAGTAGGAAAAACAACTTCTACCGTAAACATTGGAGCAGCATTAGCCTTAAAAAACTTTCGGGTTCTTTTGGTTGATCTTGACCCACAAGCAAACCTCACCCAAAACTTCCGAATAAAAGATATAGAAATCAGCATTTATGACAATCTAAAAGGTGGAAAAACAGTCGTTCCAAAAGAAGTAAAAAAGAACCTCTACGTCATTCCATCCTCCCTTGATCTTTCGGCAGCAGAAATAGAGTTAAGTTCAGAACCAGGCAGAGAATATGTTCTCAAAGATATTTTAAGCACCCTGGAATCTAAGTTTGATTATATTTTGATTGATTGTCCTCCTTCTCTAGGGCTCTTGACCATCAACGCATTAACCGCAGCAAACAAAGTAATAATTCCACTGCAGGCAGAATTTTTTCCATTAAAAGGGTTAGACAAATTAAAAGAAGTAATTAAAAAAATAAAAAACAGACTAAACCCAAACCTAGAAATAGCCTGCGTTTTTTTAACCAAATATGATTATAGAAAAGTTTTGAATAGAGACGTTTCCGAAGCAGCAAAAAACTTTTTTGGGGATAAGCTCCTAGAGACAACAATATCAAGCAACATAGCTGTAGCTGAGGCACAGGCCCAAGGAATGGATGTTTTCTTATATAACAGATCATGTAAGGGAGCTAAGGATTACAAAGATTTATGTGATGAAATTATTAATAAGGGAGTTTTTTAAAAATGAGCAAAAAAAGTTTTTTAGGGGGATTTGATTTGTTGTTGGGAGAAGAACAATCTATCAAAGAAAAAAACAATTTAAAAAAAGATGAGGAGGTTAGAGCTACATTTTTGTTTGTTCCACAGCAACTAGCAGACATAAGGTCTATAGCTTACTGGGAACGAAAAAAACTAAAAGAAATAATGAGAGAAGCTCTTTCTTTATATATAGACAAATACATAAAAGAAAAAGGGGAAATTGAAAAAAATTAATACATCCTTTTTTGTAAATTTTTTAACTAAAACAGTAATATTCACCTCCGCCTAGAAAGACAAGAACATCCCCCTTATCAAACCCAAGCAGAATACAGCATATTCGTTAGAAATATTTTATATTGATATCCTTATCAATTTAATTTAACGTCAAAAAAAAGTAAGGGGAGTAAAGCCATGACAAATCAACAAGATATATCTGTTATAACGCTAAGAGTCAGAAGAGCCGTTAGCAAATTAATAGACCTTGAGCGCACTAAATTTAGTATGCCAAAAAGTTCTTGGATTACTCAGGCAATCGTAGAAAAACTAGAAAGGATGGGACATGAGATAGATGTTAATGAAAAAAGCAGTGGTTACAAAGAAAAGTCCAACAAAGACTTATGTAACATTAATTACGAATAAAAAAATAAGTGGGGTCATGTTAGAATCATAACCCCACTTTTAACCACTTCTGCACACAAAAAAGAAGTATAGAAACAATACTTATTACTATATAACCTATTTAAGGTTATGTCAAATTTTGTGTGCATGATTTGGTTTTCTTTTTGTCTTTACCAGGAGAAAATATTGTGCAGCTACACAAGAGATTATTAGGTTTTTCAGGTGTTTGTTTAATGACTTCACCTGACCTCGCAAGAGTTGTTGGCCGGACGGAGGCCATTTTCTTACAGCAGCTTCATTACTGGCTGACGTCTGATAAGTCCCATGGATTTTTTTACGAAAACAAACGTTGGGTTTATAATACGTATCAAGATTGGCAAGAACAGATAAAAATCGTTTCCATTTCAACCATTCGGCGGGTGGTCAAAAAACTGGAAGAAAAAGATATTATCTTATGTTCCAAGTTAGCCAAGAAAAAATCAGATCAAACAAAATCATACACCATAAATTATGAAGCTTTGTTCGCCTTGATACCCTCCCTCAAAGAAAACAAGCGGCTGTCCAAAATGAACAGTCCAACTGCTCAAAATGAACAGTTCTATAATAAGGAAGCAGAGACTACTTCAGAAATAACCTTTCTATCTGAGGAAAAGCCGGTGGTGGAAGACACACCTTCCCAACAAGTCCGCGTTGTCCAAGAAGCTATTTTATCAATTTCCCAAAATTCAAATACAAATCCAGAACCATCTGACTCTCCAACTTCTTCTACCACACCACCACCATCCAACACCCTAGCATCAGACCTTCTTGAGATTTGGAACCAAACGGTTGGTCAACGGCAAGGGGAGGAGGGGAACCTCATTCAGCTCACCAAGAAACGGGCCCAATACCTGGTAGCGGCTTTCAAGTTTCGGTTTGAATCCAATCT
>Ga0070374_10000226_pt1 | contig 21693 bp, 18 predicted proteins | sample LauGreSuBDMM15SN_2_FD_66374 | JGI IMG/M metagenome (GOLD analysis project Ga0070374, IMG submission 66374) | Freshwater lake microbial communities from Lake Michigan, USA - Su13.BD.MM15.SN (version 4) (version 4) | ecosystem: Environmental > Aquatic > Freshwater > Lake | place: Lake Michigan...
ACGGCTCGTGCCAGCGTGGGCGCCAGCGATAAATTGGAAAAAGAGTCGGTCATTAACCCGCTATTGTCGCATTTTGAACTGCCATTGCCAAAAATGGCAATCGAAACCGGGCTCCAGAGCCCAAACCGGGAAGCAAACTGCTCACCGGGAAGGGGTCATCAGGCCAGTCGACGGCTCAGCGATGGGAAAGCCGTCTTTTTGTGGGGCGCTTTGGCCGGGGCTGCACGCAAGGCAACATTGGCGACGCTCAGCATGTCGGAGACCAAGGCATCTGCGCGGTCGTGCGCGCCATGACGATTGGACTCAAAGGCCAAACGGGTGGTTTGGGCCATCTGGGCCACAAAGTTTTGCGGGTAATCCCGAACCTGAAAACCCCGCAGGGTCATCACCTTCATGAAGGCATTGGCTGCCTCCTCTACGGCATGTTGGTATTCCTGGCTGGCTTCTGGAGACATAGAGACCTCGGTCATGGATGGGTTTATTGAACCCTTACATAACGCGGCCCAAGGCCATTAGGCATACACGACTGGCATCAAATTGTGCATTGACTGCCCGAAAGATGCCTCAAAACACCCTTTGCCGCCTGCTGACCACTGGCCAAGCAGGCCGTCAGCAGGTAGCCGCCGGTGGGCGCTTCCCAGTCGAGCATCTCACCCGCGCAAAACACGCCAGGGCGGGCCGACAGCATCAAATCAGGCCCCATGGCCTGCAAAGCCACCCCTCCGGCGGTGCTGATCGCCTCAGCCACGGGCCGGGCACGCTTCAAGGGCACAGGCAAGGCTTTGATGATTGCGGCCAAGGCTTCGGGTCGGGCCAGGGTCTCGGGGGGACACAGCTCGAACAGCAAGCCCATCTTCGCGCCGTCCAAGCCCAGTCGGCTTTTGAGGTGGCTGCTAAAGGTGCGACTGCCGCGCGGCCAGGCCACATCCTTGAGAACCTGCTCGGGTGATTTATCAGGCAACAAATCCAGTATCAAGCAGGCCTGCCCGCGCTCGGCCAAGTCGTCGCGCAGCAAGGCCGATGCGGCGTACACCAGGCTGCCTTCCAGCCCGGTGTCGGTGATCACAAACTCACCCTTGCGTTCAAAACGAGGGGGCTGCTCCGCCGCATCTGACGCTGGCACACTGAGCACCACCGATTTGAGCGGGTGCCCAGCATATTTGCCCATGAAGTGGGCCGTCCAGCCCTCGCCCTCGCGCCCCAGCACATCAAAGCCGCAATTGGCGGGCTTCAAAGGGGCGACTTCGACGCCCTGGTCCTGCAAATGGGCCAGCCAGGTGCCATCTGAGCCCAATTGTGGCCAGCTGGCCCCGCCCAGCGCCAGCACCGTGGCACCCACATTGACCTGCAGCGGCGAGGCCTCGCCCCGACGTTCAAACACCAGCCGATCGCCTTGCCAGCCCAGCCAACGGTGTCGCATGTGAAACTGCACCGGCACACCGCTGGCAGGGTGGCGCAAACGCTGCAGCCAAGCACGCAGCAAAGGCGCAGCTTTCATTTCGGCCGGAAAAACACGGCCTGAGGTGCCCACAAAAGTACCCACACCCAAGCTCTGCGCCCAGTCGCGCACGCCTTGGGCGTCCAGCTGGGAGAGCCACTGGCTGACCTCAGGCTGACGCGAACCAAAACGGGTGTTGAACAAAGCCGAGGGCTCGGCATGGGTGAGGTTCAAGCCGCCCTTGCCTGCCAGCAAAAACTTGCGCCCCACCGACGGCATGGCGTCAAACAGGTGCACCTGCAGACCCGCTTGCGACAGCAGTTCGGCCGCCATCAAGCCAGCGGGCCCCCCTCCCACAATGGCCACGTCCACAGAGAGATGAAGCATGTCAGGGGAATCGGTCATCTGCTCTGGAAGGCTCATGTATTTGTGGTCTGGCAAGGGAACTGAGGCATGCGGGTGAGCATAGTTTCTGTCAAAATAGACTTCACTTTAGCCGCATATCAATGTTTTTAAGGAATAGGCCATGGCCAGCGATTTGATCAAACACACCACAGACGCCACTTTCGAAGCCGACGTGCTCCAGTCTAGCCAGCCCGTGGTGGTCGACTTTTGGGCCGAATGGTGCGGCCCCTGCAAAATGATTGCCCCTATCCTCGACGAAGTGGCCAGCGCCTACGAAGGCAAGCTGCAAATTGCCAAGATGAACGTCGACGACAACCGCGACATCCCCGCCAAGTTCGGTATTCGCGGCATCCCCACGCTCATGATCTTCAAGGACGGCCAGCTCGCCGCCACCAAAGTGGGCGCCATGAGCAAGTCTCAACTGACCGCTTTCATCGACCAGCAGCTGGCTTGATGAACCTTGGCAGTCCGGCAACGCTGGCAACGCCACCGACAACCGGGCTTTCTTGGCCCGGTTTTAGTTTTCAGACTCTCCCAAAAACCTGTCATAATTTCCAATAGGCATCCCGGACTCGGGACAGCGCCAAGACTGCCGGAAGCAACAGCCCCAACTCCGGGCTTCATCCGGCACACAACACTTCCACCCGGTTATCCGAACAACGGTCCCAAGCCGACCGATTCGCCACAGGCCCCATCCCATGCATTTGAACGAACTCAAGGCACTTCATGTGTCCGAACTCCTGAAGCAAGCCGACACGCTCGAAATCGAGAACACGGGCCGCATGCGCAAACAGGAGCTGATGTTTGCCATCATCAAAAAACGCGCCAAAGGGGGCGAACAGGTCTTTGCCGACGGCGTGCTCGAGATATTGCCCGACGGTTTTGGCTTTCTGCGCAGCCCCGATTCGAGCTACACGGCCAGCACCGACGACATCTACATCAGCCCCAGCCAGGTGCGGCGCTTTAACCTACACACCGGCGACATGATCGAAGGCGAAGTGCGCATTCCTAAAGACGGCGAGCGCTACTTTGCCCTGACCAAGCTTGACAAGGTCAACGACGACCTGCCCGAGAACAACAAACACAAGGTCATGTTCGAGAACCTGACGCCCTTGTTCCCCAAAGAACAAATGCGCCTGGAGCGTGACATCAAGGGCGAAGAAAACATCACCAGCCGCGTGATCGACATCATTGCCCCGCTCGGCCGCGGCCAGCGCGCCCTGATCGTCGCCCAGCCCAAGTCGGGCAAGACGGTGATGATGCAGCAGATCGCGCACGCCATCACCGCCAATTACCCCGATGTGCACCTGATGGTCTTGCTGGTCGATGAGCGTCCTGAAGAAGTGACCGAAATGCAACGCAATGTGCGTGGCGAAGTGATCTCCTCCACCTTCGACGAACCCGCTTCACGCCACGTGCACGTGGCCGAGATGGTGATTGAGCGCGCCAAGCGTTTGGTGGAGTTGAAAAAAGACGTGGTGATTCTGCTGGACTCGATCACCCGCCTGGCCCGCGCTTACAACAACGTGGTGCCTTCGTCTGGCAAAGTGCTGTCGGGCGGTGTGGACTCTAACGCCCTGCAACGCCCCAAGCGCTTTTTTGGCGCGGCCCGCAATGTGGAAGAAGGCGGCTCACTCACCATCATCGCCACAGCCCTGGTCGACACCGGCAGCCGCATGGATGAAGTGATCTTTGAAGAATTCAAAGGCACTGGCAACTGCGAAATCCACTTGGAGCGCCGCTTATACGAAAAGCGGGTGTTCCCAGCCATCAACCTGAACCGCAGCGGCACCCGCCGAGAAGAGCTGCTGCTGCAGCCTGAAGTGCTGCAAAAAACCCGAATCCTGCGTCAGTTCATGTACAACATGGACGAAATCGAAGCGATGGAGATGGTCTTGAAGAGCATGAAAGCCACCAAGAACAACTCCGAGTTCTTTGACATGATGCGACGCGGCGGTTGATACCCTATAATCTAAGGTTTTGCGGAAAGTGCTCTCAGATAGGCTGAGGAGTGGCTGCCGTAGCAAAAATAAAAGGATTTCCTCATGAAAGACGGCATTCACCCCAACTACCGTGAAGTTTGCTTCCAAGACATGTCCAATGGTTTCAAGTTCGTGACCCGTTCATGCGCCAACACCAAAGAGATGATCAAAATGGAAGACGGCCGCGAGCTGCCTTGGTACAAGCTGGACACGACCAGTGAGTCGCACCCCTTCTACACCGGCACGCAAAAGTCGGTCGACAACATGGGCGGCCGCGTGGAAAAATTCCGCAACCGTTTTGGCAAGACCACCACCATCGCCAAGTAATTCGCGAATCGGTGAACCCCAAAGGGCAGCCCGGGCAACCGGCCTGCCCTTTTTGCATGGGCTAGCACCCACCCAACTGGTTTTTTATTGATCCTGCCCAACGAAGTTGAAACATCCATGAAACTTTTGTCATCCCGGGCGAAGACCCGGGATCCAGTGCCCACCACTGCCCTTTGCAAACGCCCGCTGCATGCAATGGATCTCGGCTCAAGGCCGGGATGACAAAGCAAAGCGTTCAGCGCGAACACCTGCAAACTTCACAGGGCCAGATCAATAAAATACGAAGTCCAGCACCTGATCCTTTGCCCGACACCTGATTCCCCTTGCCACTGTGAACCTTCCAACCCCCGCCATCGTTGCCCAAAGTGCTGTGCGCAGACTGCCGCGCCCAGCCCTGCTTTTGCTGTGTGTGGTCTATGTTTTGGCTGGTTTTTGGGACCGTGCGCCCTGGAAATCGCAAGACTTGGAAGCCTTAGGCTACATGCTGCAACTGGCCCAGCCTGCACTGGGGGAAACAGCCAATTGGTTCAGGCCCAGCTTGCTGGGCCAGCACGACCCGCAACTGGCTTTGCTGCCTTTTTGGCTAGGGGCCGGCTTCCTTCAATGGGCACCGACGGGATGGGAAGTCACGTTCTCCCGACTGCCCTTTATCGGGATGCTGTGCCTGACATTGGCCGCCACTTGGTTCGCCGTTTACGCCCTGGCGCGTCACCCCGCAGCGCAGCCAGTGGCTTTTGCCTTTGGTGGCGAGGCCAAACCCGGTGACTATGCCCGCGCTCTTGCGGACGGCGGACTGCTGGCTTTGCTGGCCTGTCTGGGCTTGGCCCGGCTGGCGCATGAAGCTACCCCAGCGCTCAGCCAACTGTGCTTTGCATCACTGATTTTTGTGGGTCTGTCCACCTTGCCGCGCTGGCGCTTGCACAGTGGGCTGGCCGTGGTTGTGGGCATGGTGGGCCTGACGCTGTCGGGGGCGCCCAGTGTGGCCCTGTGGCTGGGCGTGGGTGGCTCGCTGATTCGTGCCGTAGCGCCCATCGACCGTGTACAAGGCCGCCTGCGGATGCTCGACTTGGGGCTGCTGGCTTTACTGTGCCTGCTGTGCATCACCACCGCAGGGGCCCTCGATTTGTGGCGCTGGCGCGTGGTGCCTCACACCTTGCTGGATGTACACATCCTGGCCAAGCTCATGCTGTGGTTCACCTGGCCTGCCTGGCCTTTGGCGCTGTGGTCCTTGTGGCGCTGGCGGGGCCAGCTGTCGCAAGTTTGGCGCTACCCGCACTTGGCCTTGCCGTTGTGGTTCGTGACCGTCACGGTGGGGGCCACCTGGTTCACCGGCTTTTCTGACCGGGCCTTGCTCTTGGCTCTGCCCGGTATAGCCGCGCTGGCCGCTTTTGCGCTGCCCACTTTGCGGCGCAGCCTCGGAGCCTTGATCGACTGGTTCACTCTGCTGTTTTTCAGCATTTGTGCACTCACCATCTGGGTGGTCTGGATCGCCATGCAAACAGGCTTTCCGACCCAACCTGCGGCCAACGTCGCCAAACTGGCCCCCGGCTTTTTACCGGCGTTTTCGGCCCCAGCATTTGCTCTGGCCTTGTTGGCCACCTTGGCCTGGGCCAGCTTGGTCAAGTGGCGCATTGGCCTCCACCGCGCTGCCATCTGGAAAAGCATGGTCTTGCCTGCCTCTGGCGCCGTGTTGTGCTGGCTGCTGCTGATGAGCCTGTGGTTGCCCCTGCTCAACTTTGCCCGCAGCTACGGCCCAACGGTGCAAAAAGTGCAAGTCGTCACCGGCACCGCTCGCTGTTTGCAATACGCTGGCATCAGCCAGTCGCAGGGCGCGGCGCTGCTGTTTCACGCCCAAGTGCGCCTGCAATCGGCCACGCAACCCAGCGCAGAGTGCCCCTGGCTGGTGATTGACGAAAAGAACCTGCCCTTGCTGGACGATCGCCTCCAAGCCCTGGGCTGGACCCTCGAAGCCACAGCCGCCCGATTGGGTGAGCGCAGCGACCGTCTGCTGATCTTCCGCCCCTCACAGCCACACCAAAACGACACGCCCACCCAACCAGACGCGGCCAGCAACTGAGCCATGTCCGAGCTGCGCACCATCTCCCGCCATGCGGGCACTGTGCTGGTCGGGCAGCTGGCCGTCATGGCCTTTAGCGTGACTGACACCGTCATTGCCGGGCGCTACAGCCCGCATGCGCTGGCCGTGCTGTCCGTGGCCTCGGCCATTTACATCAGCATTTATGTGGCGCTCAATGGCATGATGCAAGCGCTGCTGCCGGTCTGGGCCGAGCTGCATGGCGGCAACCGATGCGCCGAGATCGGGCGCTCGGTGCGCCAAGCGCTGTACATCTCGGCGATCGCGGCAGCGCTGGGCATCACCGGTTTGTGGTTCCCCGACCCTTGGCTGTCATGGACCCAAGTGCCCACCGAGCTGTGGCCCGATGTGCAGGCCTATTTGCGTGTGCTGGCCTTGGCGCTGGTGCCTACCTTGCTGTTTCGCATTTACAGCACACTCAACCAAAGCCTGGGCTATCCACGCTTGGTCACTTGGCTTCAGGCAGGGGCCGTGTTCGTGAAAATCCCTTTGTCGGTGCTGCTGACCTTTGGCGCTGGCGATGTGCCGGGCCTGGGCGTGGTGGGCTGCGCCTGGGCCACGCTCGTGGTGAACAGCCTGATGCTGCTCACCGGGCTATGGCTCTTGTGCACGCAAGACATTTACCGCCCCTACCAACTGTGGCATCTGCCTGAAAAACCCCAATGGCCCATGCTGGTGCACTTCTTGCGCCTGGGCGTGCCCGCCGGTCTGTCCATCATGGTGGAGGTGACGTCATTCACCCTGATGGCGCTGTTCATTGCGCGCCTGGGCTCGTTGGCCTCGGCCAGTCACCAGATTGCGGCCAGCCTGGCATCGGTGCTGTACATGGTGCCGCTGGCCCTGGGCATCGCCAGCAGCGCCCGCACCGGTTACTGGTTGGGTGCACGTCAACCCCAGCGCGCCCGGCAAGCAGCGGGCCTGGGCATTGGCCTGGCCATCGGCGCGGCCTTGCTGTGCGCTGCGGCCTTGCTGCTGGGCCGCGAAACGATTGCCCACGCATTCACCAACGACCCTCTGGTGGCACAAACCGCCATGGTGTGGCTGGTCTGGGTGGCTATCTTCCACCTGACCGATGCAGTGCAGGTGGTCTGCGTTTTCTTGCTGCGTTGCTACCGCGTCACCATCACGCCGCTGCTGATCTACACCGCATTTCTGTGGGGCTTCGGTTTGTATGGCGGTTACCTGTGGGCCTACGACGATTCAGCGCTGAGCGGCTGGTTGCAATGGACCAGCCGCCCGGCCGTGGACACTTTCTGGATCAGCAGCAGCTTGGCTATGGCGACCGTATCTGCACTGTTTGCGGCGCTGGTGTGGCGTGTGTCGCGGCTTGGGGCATGCTCAACAGCCTAAATCTGAAGCGCTGGCCGTATAGATACGGCCTAGTGAAGTTTAAAAATGTAGGGGCCCGTTTGAAACTTACGTGATCCCAGACTGACATTGTTTGTCGTCCCGGACTCGATCCGGGATCCAGTGCGCACAACTGACGTTTACAAAGGACATCGCTGCACATTGGATCCCGGGTCTTCGCCCGGGATGACAAAAACAGGAGCTGCACGGTCATATCAACTTCATGGGGCCGGGCCGTAAGTATCGACCTGGCCCGGATTCATCAAAAATTCACACAAAACAACGAAAGTTGATTTTTGATGATTTCAAACTGCCATGACACCTACCCACGCCATCGATGAAGCCCAAATGCGCCAGCTGCGCGAAGACCTGCTGGACAGCTTGGCTGCGGCCCGGAAGTGACTGATTTTGGTCATGAACGAACCGATGAAGGCTTCGTCAATGTGCGTGCCAGACACTTCGGACAACAACTTGGCGGCATCGGGATCTTTGGGGCAGCAGATGATGGGCTCTTTGAACGTTGGCAAGAATTCCGAACTTCAACATGCGAGAGTTCTAGGCCGGCAGGTTGACGAATGTGGGCGGTTTACTTTAAGATTTGCTTAAATTTGTATCAGCAAGGCAGTTTTCAGAGAAGCGGGTGGAAAATTGCAGGTCTGCCCCTTGAATGAAATTACTTTTAAAGGACCAAAGTCAATGATAGAAGTATATGAGTTAGTGGGGCTTAAGGACCCCAATTCAAACTGACCCTTTAAAAAAAGAGCTTGTAATTAGCTGTATATCAACTAAGCTATAAACTTAATGAACTCACTGAGACAATCGCTTTAGCATAGTGAGTCAAAAATGAACAACAAGTATCCCAAATACAATCCTTAACAAAAAATTAAAACTATGCTGGACTTAATAAGCCCATTCCTTTCCTTAAACACTGCCTTTTTTATGGGGGAGTGCGTGTTGACCATTAGCTTTCTAATGTCATCACTTTTACTTATTCGCTTGTTTGCAATGTTGTCTCAGATCATCATCATTGTTGCAAGCAGTCTTGTCGGTTTTGATCAAGTAGGAATGCTCAGTTATTTCATCTTTGCATCCCTCAGTCTGGCCATCAACGCGACACATATTTCCAGGCTTTTATATTCGAGGTTGCCAGCAAGTGTTCAAACTAAATACAAGTCTATGTATGACTTGAATTTTTCGACCTTAACGCCCAAAGAGTTTCTAATTTTATTGAGCTTCGGAAATAATTCAATCAAAACTGACGAAGTCATTATTCCTGAACAACAGCCTTGTGATGTTCAATTAAACGTCAATGGTATCCTGCAAGTTGAGATTGACGGAAAGATCATTGCAAAATTACCCGCCAACAGCTTGGTGGGGGAAATCAGTTTCTTAACTGGTAAACCAAGCATCGCTAGTGTCAAGGTACTTGGTGAAGTTGAACTGTATTCTTGGAATCGAAACAGTCTTCTTCAAATACAAAAAAAATACCCTGCGATTTATATAAAATTTTATGAAATCTTATTAAATAATGTTGTCAATAAACTAACCTCAGCCAATAAAACTATTCATCTTTTGGTGCATTGAACAAATTAATGAAAATTACTAATTTGTTAAAAATTTTGAGTCTGTACTTGAATTAATTTCAGCTTTTGCCATTTTTGCTTCCATATCAAGATCAATTCCACGCGCCAGAATCAGATAGGCGATTGCGCTGATTGGAAGTCCTACGAAGATTGAATAGTCAACATTGGACAAGCTCTTTGCAATGACACCAACGTAAGGTGTTGTCACAAAAAATGGCACCATTGACAATAAGCCCACGAAATAGGCAGCGTTACCACGCCACCCCCATCGACCATAAATTCCATCTTTATTGAATATCTCACCAATGACATAAACTCCTTTGCGAACATAGAAGTAATCAACGAGGTTGACTGCTGTCCAAGGTGTGAAGAGGTATGCCAGAAATACCAATGCATTGCCATAAAAAGAATTAAAGCGATCTTCTCTCACAAACTGTGCAATGCCCCATACAGTTAATCCCATGACTGTTAAGGCAATGAGCCTAGTCTTCTTTGTTGGATTGATTTTTTTGAATGAGTCTGCCATTGAAATCAATGTCAAAGAGCCTCCATAAGCGTTGATTGACATTACGATTAATAAGCCTAACAATAAAACAACAAGCAAAGATGTTCCTAGACCACCAAATATTGAATCTCCCAATGCTTTAAAGGCCGCAACTGGTGTGAGGGTTCCGTCGGGACCTGATGCAATTGCACCAAGGGCAAAGACCCAAATTCCCGAAAGTCCGCTGGCCAAATAAGTGGCCCAGAAAGTCGACCGAATACCTTCTTTCTTCGGAAGATAACGAGAGTAATCAGAAACATAAGGCGCCCAGCCCAACTGAAATCCGGCAACGATCACAAAGGCTGTCATGAATGACGCCAAGTTAAAATTGCTTAAGTCAAAAGCCCCTGCTGGAAAACTTCCACGAACGCACACTCCTAAGGTCATCACACCGAGCGCAATCATAGAAGGCCAAAACAATAACTTGTTTAGGAAATGGATCAGGCTATAACCGTAGATTGCAATGATGGTAGCTACGGCAGCTGCAATGAAAAAGCCAATTTGTGAAGGAATACCAAAAATTTCATGCATCGCCGATCCCGCAAGAATCGCATCCGTTGTGTTGTAAGTGATGTAATTTGCAAGAGCAAAGACCCAAACAGTCAAGGCTGCTCCAACGTAACCAAATTGGGCACGTGATTGCACCAGTTGAGGAATTCCAAGTTGAGGACCTTGGGCAGAGTGAAAGGCCATGAAAAATGTTCCAAATAGCGAGCCCAGTACAACTGCGATGACTGTCCAAATCAAATTCGATCCCAGCGACATGACAACGACACCTGTTGCCATCGCTGTTAAATTTACGTTTCCAACAAACCAAATGTTTGCAAGATCGCTGGATTTCCCAAATCTTTCTGAATGAGGTACCCAGTCAACACTTCTTGTTTCTACATCTGATGGTGTGAGAGTTTGCTTAATGGAACTCATTCATTATCCTTTAAATCTAGGGAACTAAGTATTAATATACAAAGATTCACATTTCAAATTTTAATACATCGCCCGTCAGTATCTGACGATTGTTAAATGCATTGATTCAAAAAATCATTCTACAATACTAAATTGTTTTTATGAGCCAGTTCCAAGCCTATTGTTTAGAGAAGTGGTTCCTCTTATCTAAACAGATTTACCCTAAGAGATAAAGATACTGCGGGTGATTGAATTGATGCAGAGTTGTCCACGGCGACAGCTGTAGGCAACTCGGGGCGCACGAGTTCGACAAGAAACGCGCTAAGTGCTTGATTTCATTAGAAACCGCTCAAAAGTTTCCACTACAACAAGCTCAATTGGGCATCCGGCACGCCCGAGTTCGACAGTTAATTCCGGTTTTCGCCACTTTCGCCTCCAGCCCCTCTGTATAAATCAAGCACTTACGTGAGTTTTTGGGTCGCTTTTCAGATTTTCTTGTAATGGCACGTTTGTTCGGGTTTTTACTGTCTTTGCCTGGGTATCTTTCTTTGATATCGTAGAGGCATGTTCATCAAGGTCACTTCCTCTGGCCCCCGTCGCTACGTCCAGTTGGTCGAGGCGTTTCGCGATGCCTCCGGTGCGCCCAAGCAGCGCACCGTCGCCACCTTGGGGCGACTTGACCAACTGAGCTCGGGCCTGGATTCCGTCATCTCAGGCTTGCTGCGTGTGACTGGCCGTGAGATGCCTGTCACGGCCCAGTCCGCCGTCGAGTTTGAGTCGGCGCGCGACTACGGCGATGTTTGGGCACTGTCCGAGCTGTGGAACGCTTTGGGTTTTGACCGCCTTCGCCCTGTGTTTCGCCGCACCCGCCACGCCATTGATATCGAGGCCCTGGTTCGCGTGATGGTCTTCAACCGCCTTTGCAACCCCGACTCCAAGCTGGGCGTGCTGCGTTGGTTGGAGACCGTGAGCATGCCCGCCTTGGGCCCACAGCCCATTGAGCACCAGCATCTGTTGCGCGCCATGGATGCACTCGTGGCGCAGCAAGCGGGCGTGGACAAAGTCATCTCTGGCTTGCTTCGCCCCTTGGTCGATCAGGACTTGGCCGTCGTCTTCTACGACATGACCACCATTCGCTCCGAGGGGCTGTTTGAGCAAGTGGGCGATGTGCGCCAGTTTGGCATGTCCAAAGAGGGGCTGATCGCCCGGCAGGTCATGCTGGGCGTGGTGCAAACGGCCGGTGGTCTGCCGCTGCACCACGAGATCTTTGAGGGCAACACGGGCGAGGTGGGCACGCTCAAGCCCATCATCGAGAAGATCGTGCAGCGCTACCCCGTCAAACGCATCATCGCCGTGGCCGACCGAGGTTTGCTGTCCATCGACAACCTGGCCAGCTTGCAGGCCATGAAGCTGCCCAGCGGACAGCCGCTGGAGTTCATCTTGGTCGTGCCCGGCAGGCGCTACAGCGAATTTGTGGACCTGCTGGCCCCGGTGCAAGCGCCATGCGCCAACGCGCAGCAAGAGGTCTTGCACGAGTTGAGCTGGAACGCGCTGCGATTGGTGGTGGCGCATGAGCCGCAAGCGGCCCGTGAGGCCAGCGCCAAACGCGATGCGCTCATTCAAAAGCTTGAAGCGCAAGCGGCCCAGTGGACGGGCAAGCTCGATGCGCAAGACACAGGCCAACGCGGGCGGGGCCGCAAGCTCTCGGATGGCGGGGCGCGTGCCAGGTTCTACCACGAGGTGTGCGAAGCCCAGCTCTCGCGCATCGTGCGGGTGGACCTCAAGAGTGACTTGTTCAGCTACGCGATCGATGACAAAGCCTTGGCTCATGCGCGCTTGATGGATGGCATGCTGCTGCTGGTGACCAACACGGCCGATCTGAAACCTGCTGAGGTGCTCGAGCGCTACAAGTCGCTGGCCGACATTGAGCGGGGCTTTAGGGTTCTCAAGTCCGAGATCGAGATTGGGCCGTTATATCACCGCTTGCCCCAGCGCATCAGGGCGCATGCAGCGATCTGCTTCATGGCGTTGATTTTGTACCGAGTGATGCGCGCAAAACTGCGGGCCGCAGACGTCAAGCTGTCGCCCGAAAGAGCGCTGGAGAAGTTGCGGCGCATTCAGCATCAGAAGATCATTTTGAACAAAACACAGCCCATCACGGGCCTGTCCACCATCACCCAAGAGCACAACGCTATATTGGCAACGCTGGACATCAAAAAGCCGACACTCGACTCCCAAATGAGCCTGTTGTAGTGGAGCGTTTGCAGCGCACCCCTATACAAATCAATAACTTACGACATTAACTGTCGAACTCGGGGGAGCGATTGAACAAGGAGCTCAAGCGGAGAACCCGAGTTGCGACGCTGTTTCCCAATCCGCAAAGTTGTCAAAGACTGATCAGCGCACTACTGGCCGAACAAGACGAGGAGTGGATGAGCGGGAAAATTTACCTGAACATGAAACCCTGACTTGACGTTGATACGCCACAACCCCAGAACAGAAATCGAAATTTACAGAAAAGAAGTTGCTTCATCACAATTTTTTGGGTAAATTTCCAGCGTCAAGTTTAACTTTTAATAAATTTTCATATCAATCCATGTCAATCGCTCGCACGATAAACTATAGCTTTTGGCTTTGAGCAACTGATTAAGGAGTTTCCAATGGCATTACTAATGCCACCGGAGTGGTCTAAACACGAACGCACTTGGCTTGCTTGGCCAGCAGCTGATTTTGAGCAGTCTGAAGACGCTTATCTTGTTTGGTCAGAGGTTGCCAATGTTGCCTCTGAATATGAACAAGTCACAGTTCTTGTCAATTCACATCAGAGATCAATTGCGCAGCGATATCTATCGAGTGAAATTGAGCTTCTCGAATGTCCACTAGATCACTGTTGGCTCCGAGATACTGGTCCAAGTTTTGTCATTGAAAACGGAAAACTAGCAGCTATAGATTGGAAGTTCAATGGGTGGGGTGCTCCCGCGGGGCGTTACAAATATGAGCTAGACAATAAAGTTGCACGCTTTATGGCAGAGCAAATTTGTGCCAGATTGGTCGAAAGTCCCCTGATTAATGAAGGAGGCGCAATTCATACCAATGGCAAAGGCTTATTGCTGGCCACAGAAACTGTTCAGTTAGGGATAGAGCGCAATCCTAATTGGACTCGAACTGAGGTTGAATTTGAACTCAATAGCAAACTTGGAACGGATCAAGTAGTTTGGATTCATCGTGGTTTGACACGCGATTATGAATCTTTCGGAACTTTAGGGCATGTAGATATTGTTGCTTGTTTTGCCAGTGAAAACTTACTTTTGGTCCATGATCAAACAAATGAATCACACCCTGATTACATTGTCAGTCGAGATGTGATTTCAAAATTAACACAGCAAACCAAGTGCGAAATTGTTCGAGTACCTGCACCGAGAATTTTGAATGATACTTATGGTTTTGTAGACTATTCCTATATAAATCACTATATCCTGAACGATGCCGTTCTTCTTTGTACCTTCGGAGATCCTTCCGATTCAATTGCCAAAAGTATTCTTGAGGAAGTCTATCATGGTCGTCAAATCAGAATGATCGATGCCCGACCAATTTTCGAAATAGGTGGGGGAATCCATTGCATAACCCAGCAGCAACCGGCTGTCTTATGATTCCCGAAATTGTGGATATAATACTTCCCAAATTATGATTGGGCTTCCTGCCATTTATTAACTTTCTTTTCGAATCAAATTTACTCGAAATATTCTTGCAACACCAGATAAATCTTTAGTATGATAATTTATATATCCAGCACCGTAGGCCGTGGTAAGACTGCACTGTCTGCCTTTGATCACGCGCTAGTTAATACCGGTACCGCTAATTACAATTTGGTCAGACTAAGTTCTGTTATCCCTCCAAATTCTGAAATTATTGAACTAAATGGTAGTGTTCCCCCATTAGGTGGCGACTGGGGGGACAGACTTTACGTGGTCTATGCAGATGCACGTACAGATCAGCCTGGCGAAGAAGTTTGGGCCGGCATTGGTTGGGTTCAAGATCCAGATACTAAGAAAGGTCTGTTTGTTGAGCATGAAGGTCATTCCGAACTCCAGGTACGCTCAGACATTAAGAATTCTTTGACTGGACTCCTGAAAAATCGTGGTATGGATTTTTTGGAAATACACATGTGCGTTGCTGGAGGTGTTTGCCAAGATGACCCGCTTTGTGCCTTTGCCGTCGCTGTTTACCAAGTAAGTGATTGGCAAAACGGCGCGCATTTATTTCTCTAAATTGTCCATGGATCAAAAGTTCGCGGAGATAACGACGTGAGGAGTGGGTGCAAAATAACTTTGGACTTCAAATACTTTCGTTCCAAGGAGTATTTGAGTGAGTATTATCATTCCGTTCGATCCGAGAACGATGAGTTGCTTCGTTTCTTTGCAACGGCATCAAGCCTTATTCCTGAGGACTCAACATTTCTCGAATACGGTGGCGGTCCTACCATTTATCAATTGGTGAGCTTCTCACCACGGCTCAAATCTATTTATTTTACTGACCACATTAGACAAAACCTATTGGCTGTGCAAGACTGGATACAGACCAAAGAACACTCTCACGACTGGACTTCATTTGTTGCAGTTGCATTGCAACACGAAGGTATAGCAAATCCGTCAAGAGAGCAGATCAGGGAACGTGAAGACAATATCAAGTCTCAGTTGTCTGGATTTGGGCATGTAGATGCGTTTAACCCACATCTTGATGAGGTACCAAGTCAACAATACGATGTCGTATCGGCAAATTTTGTTGTGGAATCCATTGCAACTGATGCAATCAGTTGGAAAAAAGGTCTAGACAGCCTACTTTCTTACTTGAAACCTAATGGCCTTTTAAGTTTGACCTCCATTCGAGGTGCTTCATATTGGAAGGTTGGTCATATAAAATTTCCCGCCTTCAGTGTGAACGCCAGTTCAATAACCGAGGAGTTAAGAGCCCGCGGCTTTTCTATAGAACTTATTCATGAAATAGATGCAGAGGTCACTGACCAAGGTCACCCCAAATTCGAAGGCTACGATGGAATGGTTTTTTTAATGGCCCGACATCAACAGAGGGAGTCTGATTTTTTGTGTAAACGGATTTAAGTTATCTTGTTGAAAATATCAAAATTTTCAATCGTCCAAAAGAAGCTAGGTCGCGGATAGGAAATCCAACAGCACAAGCACAATTATTGAATTTTTTTATATTACAAAAAACCTGCCCATTAGGGTCTGCAAGGGTGCCTGCACCAGGCCAGTTGGCCGAGGTTTTTCGAGATTTGTCGCCATGACTCATTTTGGGCGGTGCATAGCGCAGCCCTGACCCGCAGCGTTGGCAAAACCGCTCTTGCCTTCCCTTACCGACTCAACTTACCAACTGACGCGCTGATCGACCTCAAAGTCCGGCACCGTTTGGGCCGCTTCATCCCAGCCTCAGAAGTTCGACACCTTTTTCCAGAAACTCTGCATTCCCCAACCCAGTCTGCCAATAAATTCAATCACTTACGAGGGTTTTTAGACTGAAGCTTAAAAATTTTTGTAGTGGCACGTTATGCTGTTTATGTAGTTTTTTGTCTTCGCAACTTCAGCTACACTAAGTGCCATGTTCATCAAGGTCACCCAATCCGGTAATCGCCGCTACGCCCAGTTGGTGGAGTCTTTCCGCAATGAAGACGGTAAACCCCGCCAACGCACCGTCTGCACCTTGGGCCGCCTTGAAGCCGGTGGCGAAGTTGACACCTTGATTGCCTCTTTGCAGCGTGCCCGCGGCATTACACCGGCGGCCTCTGCCTTTGCCGACCTGCGCTTTACTGGCAGCCGCCATGCTGGCGACACTTGGGCTCTTTCACAGTTGTGGCGCTCCTTGGGCTTTGACGATCTGGCGTCAGCTTGGCGGCGCTCAAAAACCGAAGTTGATGTCCTGACCTGCCTGCGCCTGATGGTCTTCAACCGCTTGGCTGACCCTGGCAGCAAACTCGGGGTGCTGCGTTGGTTGGAAACCGTGGCCTTGCCGGTGGGCTTTGGCGTTGTCACCGAGCATCAACACCTGCTGCGCGCCATGGACGTGCTCGATGAGTACAGCGACAAACTCAGCACCCGACTGGCCACGCTCATGCGGCCCTTGATTGATCAAGACTTGTCGGTGGTGTTTTATGACCTCACCACCGTTGCCGTCACAGGTCAGACCGATCTTGACGATGATGTGCGCGCCTACGGTCTGGCCAAGTCGGGGTTGATTGAGCGCCAGTTCATGCTGTCTTTGGTGCAAACCGCAGAAGGTTTGCCTATCGCGCATAAAGTACATCCCGGCAATACAGCAGAGGCCAAAACCCTGTTGCCCATGATTCGGGGACTATTGGCCCGCTACCCGCTCAAACGTGTGGTGCTGATTGCCGACCGGGGGCTCTTGAGCACCGCCAATATCGACGAACTAGGCAAACTGCAAGCGCAACTCAAAAAAGATGGGCGCGACGTGGCGGTGGAGTACATCCTGGCGGTGCCTGCGGCGCGCTATGGCGACTTTGCCGATGATTTGAAGACGCTCCATGCGGCGCAAAACAGCACGCAAGAGTGGTGCTCTGAGACCACGTGGCAAAGTAACCGTCTGGTGGTGGCGCATGACCCAGTATCAGCGACCAGGCGCACCACGGCGCGGGACAAGACCATTGCCGAGTTGGTCAAGCTGGGCCAACAATGCAGTGTCAAACTCGACGAGCAAGACGAGAGTCAGCGCGCTGGCACCAAGAAGAAAAACAAAGGCCGCCCGATGTCAGATTCGGGTGCCAAGGCGCGTTTTTACCACGAGGTCAAAGCCGCTCATATGGCGCACGTGATCAAAGTGGACTTAAAGGAAGAGCTGTTCAGCTACACCATCGACGAGGACAAAAAACGTTACCTCGAACTGCTCGATGGCAAGCTGCTGCTGGTGACCAACACCAAAGCAACAGCGGCTGAGGTGGTGCAGCGTTACAAGAGCCTGGCCGATATTGAGCGCGGGTTTCGGGTGCTTAAATCCGACATTGAGATTGGGCCGGTGTACCACCGGTTGCCACAGCGCATTCGCGCGCACGCGCTGATTTGTTTCATGGCACTGATTCTGTACCGGGTGATGCGCATGCGGCTCAAGGCCGCCAAACGCTCAGAGTCGCCCACCACGCTTTTGGAGCAACTCAAGCGTATTCATCAGCAGACCATTGAGACCAACGAAGGTAAGACGCTGACCGGATTGACGGAGATAACGGCTGCTCAAAAGTCCTTGTTTGCGGCCTTGGAATTGACACCGCCGACCTCATCAGACCTCGCCAAGCCTGTTTTGTAGTCTGCGGTTTGACTTCGGTTTCTAATCGAATCAATCACTTACGTGCAGGAGGTGTCGAACTTGTGTGAACCGGCCGCCCGGCCGTGGACACGTTCTGGATCAGCAGCAGCTCGGCCCTGGCCTTGGTGTCGGCGCTGTTTGCGGCGCTGGTGTGGCGTGCGGCCCGGCCTGGCACAGGCTCAACCGCCCAAGTCTGAAGCATTGGCCTTTGGCTTCGACCTGGCCGGCATTCATCAAAAATTCACACAAAACAACGACATTGTTCTTTTTAATGCATAACCCACGCCATGACACCCCTCCACGCCATCGATGAAGCCCAAATGCGCCAGCTGCGCGAAGACCTGCTGGACAGCATGGACGAGGAGCTTGAACTGGAGCTCGACGACCGCTGGGGCGCTGAAGCAGCGGCCACCGATGGCCAAGTGGGTGACCGCATCCGTTATTTCCGCGAACTTTTGCGCCTGCAGTCCGAACTGGTGATGCTGCAAGACTGGGTGGTCAAAACCGGCCACCGCATGGTCATCCTGTTTGAGGGCCGTGACGCCGCAGGCAAAGGCGGCGTGATCAAACGCATCACGCAGCGCCTGAACCCCCGCGTGTGCCGCGTGTCCGCCCTGCCCGCCCCGAAGGACCGCGAAAAAACCCAGTGGTATTTTCAGCGCTACATCTCGCACCTGCCCGCTGCGGGCGAAATCGTGCTGTTTGACCGCAGCTGGTACAACCGCGCTGGCGTCGAAAAAGTCATGGGGTTTTGCAACGACGAAGAATACGAAGAGTTCTTTCGCTCGGTGCCCGAGTTCGAAAAAATGCTGGTGCGCAGCGGCATTCAGCTGGTGAAGTACTGGTTCTCCATCACCGATGACGAGCAACACGCACGTTTTTTGGGCCGCATCCACGACCCGCTGAAGCAGTGGAAACTCAGCCCCATGGACCTGGAAAGCCGCCGCCGCTGGGAAGACTACACCCACGCCAAAGAAACCATGATCGAGCGCACCCACATTCCCGAAGCACCTTGGTGGGTGGTGCAGGCTGTGGACAAGAAAAAAGCGCGACTCAATTGCATTGACCACTTGCTCAGCCAAGTCCCCTACCACGAGGTCGAGCACCCGCAAGTGGATCTGCCCGGGCGTGTGCGTAACCCCGACTACATCCGCCACCCGGTGCCGTCCGAAATGATTGTTCCGGAAAAATACTGAGCGGCCGAATCGGGCTCAGGCTTGACGATTGCCCAGCGGATCCCAGCCGTCCAACCACTGCACGAACTGTCCAAGCCCCTCTTGCAGGGGGGTGTCGGGCCAGGCATCCAACCAGCTTAAAAGGCGTGACTCGCTGGCACAGGTCAAGGCCACATCTGCAGTTTGCATGGGCGCGTGTTCAATGAGGGGGCTGGTCTGCAAAAGACCAGACAGCACCTGGACAAAATCGATCACGCGAATCGGCCGCTGATGGCCCACATTCACCACGGCCGCACCCTGCCAGCGGGCCTCGTGTTGGGCCAAGGCGGTCACTGCCGCGACGGTGTCGTCCACATAGGTGAAATCGCGCATCAGTTCGCCGCCAGCAAACAGCGTCACCGGCTGTTGTCGCCGAATGGCTTGAGCAAACAAATAGGGCGCCATGTCAGGCCGCCCCCAAGGTCCGTAGACCGTGAAAAATCTCATGCCCAAGCTTTGCAGGCCGTATTGGGCATGAAAGGAAAACGCCATGGCTTCATTGGCCTGTTTGGTGGCGGCATAAAAAGACTGGGGCCGGTCGGTCCGGTCGGCCTCTTCAAAAGGTGCCTCCGATCGCATTCCGTAAACACTCGACGAGCTGGCATACAGCAAACGCGCAACTTGGTGCCGGTGACAGGCCAAAAGTACGTTGGCAAATCCGACCAGATTGGACGCGACAAAGTCTTGAGGCGCCTGCATGGAGTGCCGAACACCGGCCTGAGCGGCCAAATGGATGACCCGCTCGGGGCGAACACTGTCCATCCAATCCAGCAGCTCGCTGGGGTGCGCCACGTCGAGCCGCTGCCACTGCACGCCTGGCGCTTGTCGCACTGCAGCCATGCGCGCCGCACGCAGCCGTGAGGCCGTGCTGTTGGGGTCAGGGTCCAGGGGGGTGCACCCAAAGTCATCAGCCCAATCGCAGGCGTGCACGATGTGGCCCCTTTGGGCCAGATGCAAGGCCAGCCTTGAGCCGATAAAGCCGGCCGCACCAGTGACCATCCATGGAACTGTCATAAAGATATGTTTTGATTGTTTGCATAGGATTTTGAAATGCAAATATGACAGTAGTTCGAGAAAACCCCGACTCACTGGCAGTTTATTCACCGTCGGTGTCCCAGACGGCCTGGCTGGCTGCACTGATTTGTATCGCTTGTGGTGTAGGGCTGCACCATTCATCACTCAACCAGGATTGGCTCATCCTGGGACATCAAAAGACGTGGCTGCCCGAGCAGTTCTGGCTGTTTGTGACGCAGTGGGGTGACGCGGGGCAATGCTTGCTCTTGATGCTGGTCCTCTTTGCCCGAGACGGCGGCAAACTGGCCTTGGTCTTGAAAACCTGGCTCTTGGGGATCCCGGTTTCGATGGTGCTCAAGCACACGCTCAACATCCCGCGCCCCTTGAATGTGCTCGAGGCCCAGTGGCTGCAAGCGATTGGCCATCCTCCACTGCTGGGTCACTCCATGCCCTCTGGCCATTCGATGGCCGCGGGCTCTGCCGCAGCGCTGTTGTTTTTATTCATGCGGTTTGATCGGCCTCGGCTTTTATGGGTAGCGCTCTTCCTGTGCGCCCTGGTAGCGCTGTCGCGATTGTCGGTCGGGGCGCATTGGCCAGCCGATGTGGTCACGGGTTTCGGTCTGGGCGGGCTGCTGGTGATCTTGGCCGGCCACTGGGAAAAATTGCAACCCTGGGTGTTGAACCCCGACGCGCCGTGGACCCGTTTTGGGCTCGTCGCTTTGCAAGTCCTGCTGCTGTATTTGGTATGGGTTGCACCCTTGGAAGGCTTCGGTATGGCTTTGGCTCGCGGGGCGATTTCAGCTGGCGTGCTGTTGGGTGTGCTCACCTTATGGCCGCGTGCCCGAGCCTGAGGTCATCCGTGCTCAAAACACCTCCCCGGTTCCTGAAATTCATGGCCTTGCTCCTGGGCTTGGCGCTGGCGGCGTCCCTGTTTTTTTGGGCATGGCAAAAACTTGACCGACCCGATTTGGCTCAATGGTGGCGCGCAGTGCCCATGTGGGTTTGGGCAGCCGCAGCGGCGACCTGGGCATGCACTTTCATTTTGCGCGCCATCAGGCTGCGCCAAGAGTGGCAATGGAAGCGACACATCAGCCTGCGAACCGCCCTGCACGTGGTGCTGCTGCACAACTCGGCGGCCTTGCTGATGCCGCTGCGATCGGGTGAATTGGGCTATCCGCTGCTGGTGCGAAAAGTCTTTGACGCCAGCTGGCCAGAGTCGCTGCGCAGCCTGCTGTGGTTAAGGTTCCAAGACGCTGTGGTGCTCGGTCTTCTGGCCCTGTTGTTTTGGCCGTTCGCTCCCCCCATCGCGGCTGCCTTGATCGCTGCACCTGTGCTCATTGCCCTGCTGGCTTCTCGCCAGCATTTGGAAAAACTCGTGCTCGCCTGCCGCGGCCGCGTGGAGTGGTTTGGATTTTTATGGCACGGCCGCGACCGCCCCGCAGGTTGGCTGCTGAGCCTGGGCAACTGGCTGCTGAAGATCGCGGTGGTCGCCGTGTTGTTGCAGGTCATCAT
>Ga0070374_10000234_pt1 | contig 21354 bp, 12 predicted proteins | sample LauGreSuBDMM15SN_2_FD_66374 | JGI IMG/M metagenome (GOLD analysis project Ga0070374, IMG submission 66374) | Freshwater lake microbial communities from Lake Michigan, USA - Su13.BD.MM15.SN (version 4) (version 4) | ecosystem: Environmental > Aquatic > Freshwater > Lake | place: Lake Michigan...
GCTACCGGTCGAATCGAGCGTGGTTCCTGCAAAATCAACGAAACCGTTGAGATTGTTGGTCTTAAAGACACTGTGACGACTGTGATCACGGGTATCGAAATGTTCCGTAAGCTTCTCGACTCGGGTCAGGCTGGAGACAACGTTGGTATGCTCCTCCGAGGCGTTGAAAAGGACGGTATTGAGCGGGGTCAAGTCATCGCAGCCCCTAAGTCGATCAAACCGCATAAAAAGGCAAAAGCTGAAATTTACGTCCTCTCAAAAGACGAAGGTGGTCGGCATACGCCATTCTTCAACGGTTACCGTCCTCAGTTCTATTTTCGGACGACGGATGTTACGGGCATTGTGAATCTTCCCAAAGGGGTTGAAATGATCATGCCTGGTGATAATATTGCGGTTGAGATCGACCTCATCGTTCCAATCGCGATGGAGACGACGCAAAAATTCGCTATCCGTGAAGGTGGTCGCACAATTGGTGCAGGTCGCGTCACGGAAATTATCGAATAAGTTCGATTAAAAACCTTAAACTCGACTCTGCCGAGGTCTCGCAACGGGGCCTCGGCGGCGTCGTCTAAGAAAGCCCATCCCACAGGCGTGTAGCTCAATTGGTAGAGTAGCGGTCTCCAAAACCGTTGGTTGGGGGTTCGATTCCCTCCGCGCCTGCCAAATTTAAGTCCATGAAAAATCCGTTTCGCAGCACTCGTATCTTTATCGGTGAAATGGTTGGCGAGCTTCAAAAAGCTTCTTGGCCGACGCGCACGGAGTTGCGAGATTCAACAATTGTTGTCGTGCTCGCTGGCGTATTGCTCGGTGTTTTCACCAGCATCAGCGACTTCGCCCTTATCAATGTCGTCGACCTGCTCACGTCTTGGGTTAGCTAATCCAAACAAACATGTCTGCCACCCCTCTGATTCCTTCTATGGCTCAATGGTTTGCGTTACATACGCTTTCGGGTCAAGAGAACAAGGTCAAAGCCTACATCGAGAAATTCAAGAAGGCGGAAGAGCTTGAAGATCACATCTTCGAGGTCTTGTTGCCCACCGAAGTGGTGTCCGAGGTAAAGAACGGCAAAAAGTCAACCAAGGTCCGCAAGCTCTATCCAGGCTATGTCTTTATTCAGATGTGGCTCTATGGTGAGGATAAGAAGGTTATCAATAAACCTTGGTATTTCGTCAAGGAAGTGGCTGGAGTAATCGGTTTTGTTGGCGGTGAACGACCAGCGGCGTTACAGCCCTCGGAAATTGTTGAAATCCGGTCCCGAATCGAAGCGGCCAATGGGAAGGAAGTTCCGAAGATTCAGTATATTGTTGGCGAGGAAGTGAAAATTACTGACGGTGCCTTTACTAGTCTGACCGGCCGAATCGATGAGATCGACCCTGAGCGGGGTAAGCTGAAGGTTTCTGTCTCCATCTTCGGGCGTTTTACTCCGGTTGAGTTGGAATACTGGCAGGTCCAACGAAACACCGAATAGACTCATTTCTCTCCTCTCCATTACGCGACATCTGTTAACGCACCCGATTTAATTCTATTTTAAAATGGCTAAGAAAATTCAAGGTTACATCCGCCTCCAACTTCCTGCCGGTGCTGCAAATCCTGCTCCTCCGGTGGGGCCTGCTCTCGGCGCTCAAGGCGTCAACATCATGGCGTTTTGTAAGGACTTCAACGCCCGAACCAAGGATCAAAATGGAATGATCCTTCCCGTAGTAATCACGGTTTTTTCGGACAAGAGTTTCACTTTTATCCTCAAGTCGCCGCCGGCATCTGTGCTTCTCAAAAAAGCCGCAAACATTGCGAGCGGTTCTGCGCGACCCAACCAAGACAAAGTCGGTAAGGTGTCCAAGAAGCAATTACTCGAGATATACAAACTCAAGGCCAAGGACTTGAATGCAAAAGACGATGAGGCAGGCATCCGGATCATCGCAGGCACCGCCAGAAACATGGGCATCGAAGTCGTCGGTTAATTTTTTCCTCCAAAACAACAACTCACCGCGGGAGTTCCACTCGGAACACTTGCACCGCAAGGAGTCATCATGAAGAAACAAAGTAAACGTTACCGTAGCGCCCAAAAGGTCGCTGACTTATCTAAAGAATACTCCCTCGCCGAGGCCGTATCGATTTTGGGTAAATTCCCAAAGGCAAAGTTCGATGAGACCGTTGAACTCTCTTTCAAGCTTGGCGTAGACGGCGCCTCTGGAGATCAAAACGTTCGTGGAACCACCCCGTTGCCAAATGGCTCGGGCAAGAAAGTTAGAATCGTGGTCTTTACAGATAATCCGGCAGCTGCGTTGGCCGCCGGAGCCGACACGGCGGGATTGGCGGATATCATGCAGAAAATTAATGAAGGTTGGCTAGAGTTCGACGTAGCTATCGCCACGACTGAGGCAATGAAACAAGTTCGCACTCTTGCTCGTGTGCTCGGTCCAAAGGGCCTCATGCCAAATCCGAAGAGCGGAACGGTGACCGACGATATCGCTGCCGGAATCAAGGCCGTGAAGGCCGGTCGGGTTGAGTTCAAGATGGATAAGGCTGCGATCATCGGAGTGGGTGTAGGTAAGTGTTCGTTTACCGCCGCGCAAATCTTGGAGAATGCGTCGACCGTGATTGATGCCGTTGGCAAGGCAAAACCCGCTTCATTCAAGGGCGGCGTCTTTATCAAATCTATAACCTTGTCCTCCAGCATGAGCCCCGGCGTTCGCGTCGCCTCAAGCGAGTTCAGCAAATACTAAACGGAGCCTGACCCATGAGACCCGAAAAAAATTATCTGATCGCCGAAGTTGAGACGCATCTCAAAAAATCCGAATACGTTATCTTGGCAAATTTTACCAAGGTAACTGTCAGTGATGTGGCTGACCTTCGTGCCAAACTTAACGCGGAGAAGGCAGAGTTTCACGTGGTGAAGAACAGTTCACTTCGCGTTGCGGCCAAAGCACTGGGTCTCCCTGAGATCGAAACGGCATTGACCGGCCCGACCGCGGTTATTGTCGGCGGGAAAAACCCGGCGGGTGTGGCTAAGGTCCTCAAGAAGTTCTTCGAAGACAAACAGAAGCTCGAAGTGAAGATCGGCGTGCTCAACAAGAAGTTGGTGAGCGCGGCTGATTTGGCAAAAATGGCCGACCTCCCTTCTTTCGAAGCTCTTCGTTCCCAATTCCTCAGTCTTCTCATCAGCAACGCTGGAGCTTTCGTCCGCGTGTTGGATGCGAAAGTCAAGAAGGAGCAACCGGCAGCATAACTTTCCTGCGGCGCTGCTCTTTGTGGCAGTGCCATGGGTTAAAATACATCCTTTGGGTGAGCTAGGAGACTCGTCTCTTAAACGTGTTTCACTTTTAGAAACCGCTAGTAATCCCGAGAAAATACAAACATGAGCAATATCACTAAAGACCAAGTAATCGAGTGGCTGTCCGCACAAACCGTGCTCGACCTCGCAACCCTCGTCAAAGACCTCGAAGGCAAGTGGGGAGTCTCCGCCGCCGCCGCTGTTGCCGCCGCTGGACCTGCCGCCGGTGCGGCTGCTGCGGCTCCTGTTGAGGAGAAAACCGAATTCAACGTGATTCTCTTGGAGGCTGGCGCAAACAAGATTGGCGTCATTAAGGAGGTCCGTGTGATTACCGGTTTGGGCTTGAAGGAAGCCAAGGATCTCGTCGAGGCCGCTCCGAAGTCCGTCAAAGAGGGCGCAAATAAGGCTGACGCCGAAGAGATTAAGAAAAAACTCGAGGCCGCCGGCGCCAAAGTCGAACTCAAGTAATCACTTGGTCGACTTAGTTGGCATTGATTTACAAATCTATCGAAGGGATTACGCTATGCGTGCTCCCTCCGATGGGTTTTTCTCTGTTCTTTCGTCAGGTTCCCGCGCGGGGCGATTTTAGCCCTGTGTATCCGTTCCCTCGTTAATCACCTCCTCCGGAAATTCCCATGGCCGACCGCACACATCCCGAACGCACAAACTTCGGAAAACTCCGCGAAGTCATTCAGCCGCCGAATCTCATCGAGATTCAAATCACGTCCTATCTCGAGTTCCTGCAGAAGGGAATTCCCGAGAAACAACGTAAGCCTCAGGGCTTGGAAGCCGTTTTTCGGGAGGTTTTCCCGATCCATTCCTACGACGAACGTCTGGTACTGGAGTATGTTTCCTACAATTTGGGTGACTCCAAAAATACCGAACTCGAGTGCTTGCGCGAAGGGATCACTTATTCCGTGCCGCTTTACGTGAAACTCCGGTTGCGCGAAGAAGATTTCATTAAGGATGAAGATATATACATGGGCGAGATCCCGATGGTGACTGAACGTGGTTCCTTCATCATCAACGGCGCAGAGCGCGTCGTTGTCTCCCAGCTCCACCGTTCGCCTGGTATCGCCTTTGAAGTCACACCGCACCCGAACGGCAAGTTGCTGCACTCTTTCCGGATCATTCCCGACCGCGGGACTTGGCTCGAGGTTCAGTTTGACAACAATGATTTGCTTTACGTCTACCTCGATCGTCGTCGTCGCCGCCGAAAATTTCTGATCACGACTTTACTCAGGGCAATCGGCTATTCGAGCGATATCGATATTTTGAACCTCTTTTACGAGATCAAGGATCTCAAGGTTGTTAAGGCTTTGGACCTCGAGAACGTTTCGACTCTGGTGTTGGTCGAAGATGCGATCGACGCACAGCAGGGGGTGGTTTTGGCGCGCGCCTTTGAACCGCTCACGAAGCAGATCGTGCGGACTTTTCAGAAGCACGGAATCTCTACGATTCGCGTGATCGACACGACTGTTGACGAGGGGGCGCTGATCCGTGCGCTCAAGAAAGACCCGACTCGCAACGAGGAAGAGGCACTCAAGGAAATCTACAAACGTCTGCGTCCTGGCGAGCCACCGACGACGGCGAATGCTAAGGCCCTCTTGAAGCGACTGTTCTTTGATCCTAAGCGCTACGACCTCGGCAGGGTCGGCCGTTACAAGGTCAACCAAAAGCTCGGTCTCAAAGTGACGCTCGAGCAGCGCATCATCGAGAGTGGCGATATCGTCGCGGCGACGAAGTATCTCGGTCGGCTCAAGAAGGGGGAAGGCGTAGTTGACGATATCGATCACCTTGGTTCCCGCCGCGTGCGCACCGTGGGTGAATTGCTCGCCAACCAGTGCCGCGTTGGCCTCAGTCGCACCGAGCGGCTGGTTCGCGAGCGGATGACCATGTATGATCAGAGTGTTGACTCTATCACCCCGCAGAAGCTCATCAATCCGAAGGCTCTTACGACTGTTATCCGTGACTTCTTCGCCCGGAGTCAGCTCTCTCAGTTCATGGACCAGATCAACCCGCTCGCGGAAGTGACGCACAAACGTCGCCTTTCGGCACTCGGGCCAGGTGGTCTCAATCGCGAGCGCGCCGGTTTCGAAGTTCGCGACGTTCATCCGTCACACTACGGTCGCATTTGTCCGATCGAAACTCCCGAAGGTCCGAATATCGGCCTCATCAATTCCCTTTCAACTTATGCCCGGGTGAACGAATTCGGTTTCATCGAGACTCCCTACCGGATCGTTAAAGACGGCCGTGTCTCCGACAAAATCGAGTATCTCACCGCCGACCAAGAAGAAGCCAAGGTTATCGCCCAGGCCAACTCTGAGCTCGACGATAAGAGTAACTTTATCGGCAAGGTCACCGTCCGCCAAGACGGTGAATTTCTCGAAGTCGCAGCCTCCGAAGTCCATTATATGGATGTCTCGCCGAAGCAGGTCATTTCGATTGCGGCCGGTATGATTCCGTTCCTTGAGCACGACGATGCCAATCGCGCGCTCATGGGCGCAAATATGCAACGCCAAGGCGTGCCGCTTCTCCAAGCCGAGTCGCCGCTTGTTGGTACCGGTATCGAAGAGCGCGTCGCCCGCGACTCAAAGATCGTAGTCGTCGCCGACGAGGCTGGCGTTGTCGCCTCCGTTGATGCCAAGCGCATTGTCGTCACGAAAGATGGCGAGTTGCCGCGTAATCTGAAGCACGATCCGAAAAATCATGTTTTTATCTACGAGCTGCGGAAATTCATGCGCTCGAACGCCGGCACATGCTTCAATCAGAAGCCGATCGTCGCGCTTGGCCAGAAGATCAAGGCGGGCCAGATTATTGCTGACGGTCCTTCGACGGACAAAGGCGAGATGGCCCTCGGCCGAAACGTGCTCGTCGGTTTCATGCCTTGGAACGGTTACAACTTCGAAGACGCTATCCTCATTTCGGAAAAGGTTTTGAAGGAAGACATTTTCACTTCGATTCATATCCAAGAGTTCGAGGTCAACGCCCGCGACACGAAGCTTGGGCCGGAGGAGATCACCCGCGACATCCCTAATATTGGCGAAGAAGCGCTCAAGAACCTCGACCATAATGGTGTTATCCGGATCGGTGCGGAAGTGAAGCCTGGCGACATTCTCGTCGGGAAAATCACGCCGAAGTCTGAGACCGAGCTCGCCCCTGAGGAAAAGCTGCTTCGCGCTATCTTCGGTGAAAAAGCCGCCGATGTTAAGGATACTTCGCTGGTGGTTCCATCAGGCGTTGGTGGCATCATCATGGACGTAAAGATATCCTCCCGGATCGACAATCAAGAGGAGAAACTCTCGCCCTCTGACCGCCGCCGCCAAGGCAAACAAATTCAAGAGGAATACAAAACGCAGATCGATAAATTGCGCGAAGGCCTGACTGAGGCGCTCTCCAATATCCTGCTTGGCGAAAAAATCCCGCTCGACGTGATCAACGGTGAATCTGGTGAAATCATCATCCCAGCCAATCGAAAGATCACGAAGACTCTTCTCCGGCGCCTCGCAGCCGTATCCAAGCACGTCCAGATCGATCCTTCGCCGGTTCGGATCAAGATCATGGAGATCATCGGCGGCTACCAAACGAAGTTCGATGAACTCGAGACTGACCGCGAGCGCAAGATCGGTGCGGTTGAAGCTGGAGAAGGCTCCGGTGACGGCGCGATCAAGCAGGTCAAAGTCTATGTCGCCACGAAGCAGAAGCTTGAAGTCGGAGACAAGATGGCCGGTCGCCACGGTAACAAGGGCGTGGTTGCGAAGATTGTTCCCGAAGAAGATATGCCGTTCCTCCCGGATGGCACTCCAGTCGAAATCTGCTTGAACCCCCTCGGCGTGCCCTCGCGCATGAATGTCGGCCAGGTTCTGGAAACGCATCTCGGTTGGGCTTGTAAGAAGCTCGGCCTGAAAGTCGCGACTCCGGTCTTCGACGGTATATCCGAGAAACGCGTCCGCGAATATCTCAAGGAGGCCAAGTTGCCGACTTCCGGCAAGAGCGTGCTCTTCGATGGTCGCACCGGCGAGAAGATCGACCAGGAGGTCGTGGTCGGCTACATCTACATGATGAAGCTGAATCATCTTGTATCGCACAAGATCCACGCTCGTGCGGTCGGCCCTTACTCACTGGTCACGCAGCAACCGTTGGGCGGCAAGGCCCAATACGGCGGCCAGCGCTTTGGCGAAATGGAAGTCTGGGCGCTCGAAGCCTACGGCGCCGCGCACACGCTCCAGGAACTCCTCACCGTCAAGTCCGACGACGTGCAGGGTCGCACGAAGATCTATGAGTCGCTCGTCAAGGGCGACAACACCTTGGTCGCCGGAACGCCCGAGTCGTTCAACGTTCTCATTAAGGAAATCCAGTCCCTCGGCCTGGATATCAAACTCCAGAAACGCGACTCGCTCAGCTACGGCTCCTAAGCCACCGCCCGAGTCCCGTTCACCTTCCACAAAATTCAGGAGCTAAAGCCATGATTCAACCCGCCGAAACCGCCGCCTCCAACCGTGATGAAGCCCGCGCCGCTCTGGGCCTCGAAGAGAGCCCGTTCGACTGCGTGTCCATCACCGTCGCTTCGCCCGAGACCATCCGCAAATGGTCCAAGGGCGAGGTGAAGAATCCCGAGACGATTAACTATCGCACGTTCAAACCCGAGCCAGGCGGTTTGTTCTGCCAAAAGATCTTCGGGCCCGTGCGTGACTATGAGTGCGCGTGCGGCAAATACAAACGCATCAAGTATAAGGACGTTGTCTGCGATCGTTGCGGAGTCGAGGTCACCATCGCCCGCGTCCGCCGCGAGCGCATGGGTCACATCGAGATGGCTGTGCCGGTTACGCACATTTGGTTCCTTAAGTCCATGCCGAGCCGTCTCGGTTTGTTGCTCGATATGACCGCACGCTCCCTTGAGCGCGTGATTTACTACGAGAACTACATGGTCATCGATCCGGGCAAGACCCCGCTCGAACTCAAACAGCTGCTCACGGATACTGAATATCGCCAAGCTCTCGATGAATACGGCGCGGATTCCTTCGTTGCCAAGATGGGCGCCGAAGCCGTGCGTGATGCGCTCGTCAAGACCGATATGGAGGCCACCGTGGCCGAGTTGCACGAGCAGATGCGCGCGACGAAATCGAAGCAGATCAAAAAGAAGCTGTCTAAGCGGCTGAAGGTGATCCAAGGCTTCATCCACTCGAAGTCTCGTCCGGAATGGATGGTCCTCGAGGTGTTGCCGGTGATCCCGCCCGATCTTCGTCCGCTGGTTCCGCTTGAGGGCGGCCGTTTCGCGACCTCCGATCTCAACGATCTCTATCGCCGAGTCATCAACCGCAACAACCGGTTGAAAAACCTGATGCAGCTTAAGACGCCCGACGTTATCATCCATAACGAAAAACGCATGCTGCAAGAGGCCGTCGACGCGCTCTTCGATAACGGTCGCCACGGTCGTCCAGTCACGGGCGCCGGTAACCGTCCGTTGAAATCCCTTTCGGATATGCTGAAGGGCAAGCAGGGGCGTTTCCGCCAAAACTTGCTCGGCAAACGCGTGGACTACTCCGGTCGTTCCGTCATCGTCATCGGTCCCGAGCTCAAGCTCAGCCAATGCGGTCTGCCCAAGAAGATGGCGCTCGTGCTCTTCGAGCCGTTCATCATCCGCCGGCTCAAGGAACTCGGCTTCGTGCACACGGTCCGCGGGGCGCGCAAGATGATCGAGAAGAAGTCACCCGAGGTTTGGGATATTCTCGAGGAAGTGACCAAGGGCCATCCGGTGCTGCTCAACCGCGCGCCGACCCTCCACCGACTTTCCATCCAAGCGTTCGAGCCCGTCCTGATCGAAGGCGAAGCCATCCGAGTTCATCCGCTGGTCTGCACCGCCTACAATGCGGATTTCGATGGCGACCAAATGGCCGTTCACGTGCCGCTGTCCCTTGAGGCCATTCTCGAGTGCAAGCTGTTGATGATGGCGACTAACAACATCTTCTCGCCCTCTTCCGGCAAGCCGATCCTCACCCCGTCCCAGGACATCGTTCTCGGCGCCTATTATCTCACGATCGAGCCGCGCACCAAGCCGGCGAAGGGTGTTCGAGTGCCGCTCCTCAGCGGCTTGCACGAGGTGCTCTACGCGAAAGCAGACGGAGCACTCAAAGTTCATGACTGGGTCGAGGTGCCTAATCCTGACTTCGGTCAAGACACCGTCTACGGCAACAAAGAGAAAAAAGTTCTTCGCTCTACCGTCGGCCGCGTGATCTTCAATCAGATCTGGCCTAAGGAATTGGGTTTTGTAAACTTTCCGGTCCCCAAGGCGAAATTGGGCGACCTGATCCTCAATACTTACAAGAGCGCCGGTCACTCGATGACGGTCGAGACCCTAGACAAACTCAAGGAGCTCGGTTTCCAAACCGCGTTCCAGGCGGGTATCTCGATCGGTATCGATGACATGATCATCCCAGAGTCGAAGAAAGCGATCGTCACCGACTCCCGCAAAAAGATCACCGAGGTCGAAGCCCAGTTCAACAAGGGCACGATCACCGACGGTGAGCGTTACAACAAGGTCGTCGATATCTGGACCGCCGCCACCGATCAGATCGCGAAAGAAGTCTTCTCGAAGCTCCAAACCAACGAAGGCAAGACCGAGGTAAACCCGGTCTACATCATGATGGACTCCGGCGCGCGAGGTAACAAACAGCAGGTCCGACAGCTTTGCGGCGCCCGCGGTTTGATGGCCAAGCCCTCCGGCGAAATCATCGAACGCCCGATTCTCTCGTCGTTCCGAGAGGGTCTCACCGTCCTCGAGTACTTCATTTCGACCCACGGCGCCCGGAAGGGTCTCGCCGACACCGCGCTCAAGACCGCCGACGCCGGCTACCTCACGCGTAAGTTGTGCGACGTCGCCATGGACGTGATCATCTGCGAAGACGACTCCGGCGCCCGTGATGGCGTTTGGAAGAAAGCGATCTTCGAAGGTGACGACGAAATCGTTGCGCTTAAGGAACGCCTGATCGGTCGTTGCTCCAGCGACGATGTCTACAACCCGCTCAATCCGTCCGAACTCATCGTCGGGTCTGGCGAACTCATCACCGAGGAAGCCGCTTCCAAGATCGACGACGTCGGCATTGAGCGCGTCAAAGTCATGTCCCCGCTCACCTGCACGAGCCCGGCCGGAATCGACGCCAAATCATACGGCATCAATCCCGCCACCAGCCGCGTTGCAAAGATTGGCGATTCGGTCGGCATCATTGCCGCGCAGTCGATTGGCGAGCCCGGCACGCAGCTCACGATGCGTACCTTCCATATCGGCGGCGTCGCTTCCGGCGGGTTCAAGACCCCTGAGATCCGCGTCCGATCGGCAGGCATCATCAAATATAAAGGCCTGCGTCTCGTGCAGACGGCCGAGGGCGGCAATATTGCCCTGAACAAGACTGGCACGATCCAAGTCATCGACAACGAGGGCAAGGAAATCGAAAACTACAACATTGTGGTCGGTTCCTTCCTGCACGTCGGCGACGGCGAGAAGATCGGCAAAGGCGATATCCTCGCGCAATGGGATCCTTACAATGTTCCCGTTCTCTCCGAGAAGGGCGGTTCGCTGCACTTCAAGGACATGATCCCGGGGGTTACCGTAAAGCGCGAACTCGACGAATCGTCGGGCCGCATCGCCACGGTAGTTATCGAGCACAAGGAGGACCTCAATCCGCAGATCGAGATCCGCGACGCGAAGAACAAGGCGCTCGCCGCCTATTCGATTCCCGTCGGCGCGCAGATCGCCGTCAACGAGGGTGACACTATCGCCCCCGGCGCGCTCCTCGCCAAGACGCCCCGTCAGGCCTCGAAGACGAAAGATATCACCGGCGGTCTGCCCCGCGTCGCCGAGCTTTTCGAGGCTCGTCGGCCGAAGGACGCGGCCGAGATGGCTCGCATCGACGGCGTCGTCGCCTTCGAGGGCACGGTCCGCGGAAAGCGCAAGTTGGTTGTGAAGAACGAGGAGACTGCTCAAGAAGAAGAGCATCTCATTCCGACCGGAAAGCACATCATCGTGCAGCCCGGCGACGTGGTCCACAAAGGCCAGCATCTCACGGAAGGCTCCGCCGATCCTCATGAGATTTTGGAAATCCTCGGGCCGTCCGCGCTCTACGATTTCCTGATTTCGCAAGTGCAGGAAGTTTATCGCCTCCAAGGCGTCACGATTAACGACAAGCACATCGAGATCATCATCCGCCAGATGCTGCGCAAAGTTCGGATTACCGATCCGGGCGACAGCGAATACTTCTGGGGCGAGCAGGTGGATCGCGCCGCGTTCCTCGCGGACAATCGGCGCATCGACGAAGCTGGCGGCAAGCCGGCCGAAGCGGAACCGATCCTCTTGGGTATCACCAAAGCCTCGCTCGAGACCGAAAGCTTCATCTCCGCAGCCTCCTTCCAAGAGACGACCCGCGTCCTCACCGACGCTTCGACCCTTGGCAAGGTTGACCTCCTGCGCGGCTTTAAGGAGAACGTCATCATGGGTCACTTGATTCCGGCGGGCACTGGCCTGCCGCGGTACAAGAAGCTCAAGATCAGTTTGCCCTTTGGCGCGGAACTGCCGGCCGACGAAAATTCGGTGGCCGAGGTCAGTGCGGGTTGAGCCTTGGGTTGTTAATTACTTCAGCCACAGTCGAAGCCGCGGATTCGTCCGCGGCTTTTTTATGGACACTCGTCGTCTGCGATTACGAGGCTCTTTTGGGTATTATGCCGGCGGCTGATGGTTCCTAGATTTTCGTAGGCCGTCCGCTTGCGGACGCACCGAGCGCCTGCAAGCAGGCGGCCTACCGCCTGAAGTCTAAATATAATCAGGCGTTGGTATTAAGGTTACCTTTCGTTTCTCGTGACCATCGGCTGTAGTCGCGCGGATGCGATCCGAGCTGCGGCGCCGAGGTTCAACTACGGCTCGCCGTAGGAAATTTCAGCGGGGCCGCAGCTAATCCAAAAAATGTTGTTCTCGTAATAGACAGCATCGCTGGGCTTGGGTAACATCAGGGGTCAGCTGTTTTCGCCCCGCTGTCTTTTACCCTTATGCGCCGTATTTTTATCTCCATTTCCGCAGTATCGGCTGCGGCAGTTTTGGTCGCCCATGCCGGATGCGGCACTAGCCAAGTCGCCCCCGACGCCGCCCGCCCGGCCGCGGTCGCTGCTTCAGTCCCCGTTGCGGCGCCGGCCAAAGGGCCCGCGAAACTTTCGTTCAACGAGCACATCCAACCGATTCTCGCCGAGAACTGCTTTCATTGTCATGGGCCCGACTCCGGCACGCGAAAGGCCAAGTTGCGGCTCGACCGCGCCGAATTTGCGACCGTTGACCGCGGTGACGCCGAGGCCGCGATCGTCCCGGGCAAACCCGACGTGAGCCCCTTGATCGAGCGGATGCTCGCCACCGATCCCGACGAGATCATGCCGCCGCCCGAAGCGCACAAGACGATGAAACCGGCCGAGATCGCGTTGCTCAAACGCTGGATCGCCGAGGGCGCCGAGTATCAGGAGCATTGGTCGTTTCTCCCGCCGGTCGTGAAGCCGCCCGCGCTTCCTTCCGGCTCTCAGCTCTCAGCGCTCAACTCTCAAATTCCGGCTAATCCCATCGACGGCTACATCCTCGCCAAACTGCGCGAGGAGAACCTCACTCCGAGCCCGCCCGAGTCGCCCGCACGGCTGCTGCGCCGGGTCACGCTCGACCTGACCGGTCTGCCGCCCACGCCGGCCGAGCTCGCGGCGTTTACCCGCGACCCTTCACCCGCCGCTTACGAGCGCGCGGTGGACCGCTTGCTCGCGAGCGACGCTTCCGCCGAACACTTCGGCCGCCAGTGGCTCGACGCCGTGCGCTACGCCGACACCCACGGCATCCACATCGACAATTACCGCTCGATCTGGCCCTACCGCGATTGGGTGATCAACGCGTTCAAGCAGAACATGCCGTTTGACCGCTTTACGATCGAACAGATGGCCGGCGACCTGTTGCCCGAAGCGACCGTCGACCAAAAAGTCGCCTCCGGTTTCAACCGTTGCCTGCCCACCACGAGCGAGGGCGGAGCGATTGCGGCCGAGTATGAGGCGATCTACGCCAAGGACCGAGTCGAGACGATGTCCACGGTGTGGCTCGGGCTCACGACCGGGTGCGCGGCATGTCACGACCACAAATTCGACCCGATCAGCACCAAGGATTTCTACGCGCTGACCGCGTTTTTCCGCAACAACACCATGCCCGCGATGGACGGCAACGTGTCCGATACCCGCCCCAGCCTCTTTATCCCGGCCGTCGCTGATCGCGCGGAATGGACGCGCGTGCAGGCCAAACTCGAGACGGTGCGCGCCGCGCAAAAAACGCGCACCAATGCTGCCGGCGCTGATTTCACCGCTTGGCTCGCCACCGCCCGCTCGCTCGCGGTTCCGCCGAAGGACTACGCTACGCCGTTGCACGTTCCGCTGGTTGGGCTGGCGAGCAAAAGCCCGGCCGGTAGCGATGCTCCCGTCGCCGGCCCATATGGTCCCGCGATCCGCCTCGATGGCGCTCCGCTCACGCTCGGCGCCCCGATTCCGCTGCGTCGAGAACAATCCGACAGCATCGACTTGCTCGTGAGGGTCACCGAGCAGCCGAGCGGCCCGTTAATTTCCTCGTGTGATGCGGGCGCAGCTGGCGCCGGTTGGGAAGTTTTTCTCGACCAAGGCAAGATCGGCGTTCGCTTGCGCGGCGGCCGCGCTGACTTTTCCTCGCGCGGAGTCGCGGCGACGGCGCTGCAGCCGGGCGTGTGGCATCACGTTTTGTTTACCTTCGATTCTGGCTCGTGGTCGAATCGTTCGGTCGAAGTCTACGTCGACGGCAAGCAGGGCGCCAGTGCGGGTAATATCAACCACGTTCCCGCCGACATCGTGCCGACTGCCCCGCTCGTGCTGGGCGCCCGCGCGGATGCGCCGCTTGGCGGCGGCGGCGTGTGGGTGCAGGATGTGCGTCACCATCGCCGTGGTTTCACCGTGGCGCAGGCCAAGGCGAAATCCGCGGTCATCGAAACACACGCCGCGCTCGCCGCCGAACCGACTGCCCGCACGCCGGCGCAGGCGCAATTGCTGCGCGAACACTTTTTCAACGCCGCCGACGGGCCTTCGCTCCAGTTACACGCGCAATTCGACGACTTGCTCGCGACTGAGGCTGCTCTGCGCCGCCGTGGCGGTATCACCCTCGTGATGGAGGAGAAAAAAGACATCGAGGCCTTCGCCCACGTCCTTACTCGGGGCGAATACACTCAGCTCGGGGAAAAAATTGCGGCCACTACGCCGGCTATCCTCCCGCCGCTGCCCGCCGACGCGCCGCGCAATCGTCTCTCCCTCGCGCGTTGGCTCGTTGACGCGAAGAATCCGCTCACGGCGCGCGTCACCGTTAACCGCACGTGGCAGCACCTTTTCGGTTCCGGTCTAGTTGAGTCCGCCGGCGATTTTGGCGTCACCGGCAGCCGCCCTTCGCATCCTGAATTGCTCGACTGGCTCGCCGTCGAATTCCGCGAGTCCGGCTGGGATTACCGCCGCCTCGTGAAGCTCACGGTCACGAGCGCCACGTATCGCCAGTCTGCCGTGGCCACTCCCGCGCTCCTCGAACGCGACCCAGTCAACCGCCTCCTCGCGCGCGGTCCGCGCCACCGCCTCGATGCCGAGCAACTCCGCGACCAAGCCCTCGCGGCTTCCGGTCTCCTCGTCGCCAAACTTGGCGGGCACCCCGTGCGCCCCTACCAGCCCGAAGGCATCTGGGAAGATGTCGCGATGAAAGAGTCGACGACGCGCTATTACCGGCAGGACTCGGGCGAAAATCTCTACCGCCGCTCGCTTTACACGCTGATCAAACGAACCGCTCTCGCTCCTTCGATGGACATCCTCAACGCGCCGAACCGCGAGGTCTCATGCGTGCGCCGCGACCGCACCAACACGCCGTTGCAGGCCCTCGTTACGCTCAACGAGCCGCTCTTCGTGGAGGCTTCGCGCGCGCTGGCCACGCGGGCATTGCACGCGGCCTCTTCGGTCGATGCGCGGCTCGATTTTGTGTCGTTGAACCTGATCGGCCGTCCCTTTGAAAAGGCCGAACGAGCGATCGTCCGCCGCACGCTTGACGACGCGCTCGCGACCTACCGCCGCACGCCGGTGGCCGCGCTCGAGCTGCTCGATGTCGGCGAGTCGCCCGCCGATACGAAACTGCCCGCGCCCGAACTCGCCGCCTGGACGCTCGTCGCGAGCCAGGTGCTTAACCTTGATGAATCGCTGACAAAATAACCGCCATGACCCCCCTCCCTCCCGACTGGCAGGCCACGTTTGATACTTACAATGCCGCGCTCACGCGTCGGCAGTTTTTCCGCAATTCCGGCACGGGACTCGGCGTGGCCGCGCTCGCGTCGTTGCTCGGTCCGCGTTTGTTGGGCGCGAACACCGCCCCGGCGGACACGCTGCGCACCGCGATGACGGAGCCGTGGAAAATCGCGCCCAAGGCCAAGCGGGCGATCTATATCTCGCTCATCGGCGCGCCCTCGCAGCTCGACCTCTTCGACTACAAGCCCGCGCTCAAGACCCGCTTCCGGGAAGACCTCAAGTCCTACCTCGGCAACCAAGGCGAGCGCCTCACCGGGATGACCTCGGGCCAAGCGTCGTTTCCGCTCGCGCCATCGATCTTCAAGTTTGCGCAGCACGGGCAAAGCGGGATGTGGATTAGCGAGTTGTTGCCCTACATCGCGAAGATGAGCGACGACCTCTGCTTCATCCGTTCGATGAAGACCGACGCCATCAACCACGAGCCGGCCAACCAGCTCGTCTACACCGGCTCGATGCAGAACGGCAAAGCCTCGATGGGCTCTTGGCTATCCTACGGCCTCGGTTCGATGAACGAAGATCTGCCTTCGTTCGTCGTGCTGCACGCGAAACACTCCAGCCCGTTTTCCAACGTGCAGGCGATTTCTTCTCGGCTGTGGGGCAGCGGCTTTCTCCCCGGGAAATACGCGGGCGTTTCGCTGCGCACCCAGGGCGACCCGGTGCTCTACCTCAACGACGCGCCCGGCATCCCGCGCGAACTCCGCCGCCGGATGCTCGACGGTCTCGGCGAACTCAACCGCCGCAGTTACGAACAGATCGGCGACCCCGAAATCCAGACGCGCACGCAGCAATACGAAATGGCGTTCAAAATGCAGAGCAGTGTGCCGGAGCTGGCCGACATGTCGGGCGAGAGTGCCGCGACCTACGATCTCTACGGCGAGTATTCGCGCACGCGCGGCTCCTTCGCCAGTTCGGCGTTGATGGCGCGGCGACTGGTCGAGCGCGGGGTGCGCTTTGTGCAGATTTTTCACCGCGGCTGGGACCAGCACGGCTCGTTGCCCCGCGATCTCGCGGCCCAGTGCAAAGACGTGGATCAGGCGTGCTACGGACTCGTGCAGGATTTGAAACAACGCGGCATGCTCGACGACACCCTGGTGATCTGGGGCGGAGAATTCGGCCGCACGGTTTACAGTCAGGGCACGCTGACCGAGACGAACTACGGGCGCGACCACCACCCGCGCTGCTTTACTATTTGGATGGCGGGCGGCGGCGTGAAACCCGGCACGGTTTACGGCGAGACCGACGAAATGTCTTACAACATCGTGCGCGATCCGGTGCATGTCCGCGATCTGCACGCGACAATTTTGCACCTGATGGGGATCAACCACCACCGCTTCTCGTTCAAGTCGCAGGGCCTCGATCAAAAACTTACCGGCGTCGTCGAGTCGAACGTGGTGAAGGGGATCTTGGCGTAGGAACCGGTGGTGGGAGCGAGCTTGCTCGCTCCCACAGTGGGCTCAGAGAGCGGGACGCCCGTGCCACTTTTTCCCTGCGGCGGGCGCGCGAGCTTGAGGTAGGCATCGGCGCAGCGGCGGCCGAACTCGCGGCCGGGGGCGGAATCGAAGTGAGTCTGGTCGCTCTTGTCGGTCAGGCCTCGGCAGAACTCGGCGCCTTTGTGGCCGGGGCCGCGTGCGGTCTGATTTTGCCGCCGCGCGGCTTGCACTCCCGGCGGCGCTGATACGAACGTCACCAGATGTTTAAACTTTTGGTGAACCCAGGTTGAGGCGGGACCTCCGGGCCCGGCTGCAACGAAAACCACCGGCCAAACCCGCCAAACCCAGAGGTCCCGACGCTACCATGGAAAGTCCAGTTTTCACCGGCCGCTAGTATTATAATTTTATCGTGGCGCTGAAGGAGTAGATCGTGGGGTCGCGGTAGCGGTAGATGAAATTGGGGCGCCCGGTGGCGGGATTTAGGCTGTTGGCGCTGTTCTTGTAGTAGTCGCTGTTGCCGCGGAGGACGTCGGCGATGTTATTCACGCCAAGGCGGAAGTTCGTGCGCTGGCCAAAAATCTTGCGGTCATATTGTGCGTAGAGGCTGAGTGGGAGCGTGGCACCGTCGCGGAAAACGAGGCCGCTGAGGATCGCGATGTTGTAGTTGGGCGTCCAAACGCCGGTCAGGCCGAGGCGGAGCCCGATCGGTCGGGGGAACTGGTAGTCGAGGACGAAGCTGCCGGTGTAGGGCGCGCTGCGGCGGCCGGTGACGACGCGGAGATTGGTGTTGGAGGCGAGGATGTTTTGGCCGTTGGCGATGAAGGCGGCGTTCTCGGCGAGGAAAGGATCGCCGCCGGGCGCGAGGGCGGCGGCGGTGCGGGCGACGGCGGCATCGAGGAGGCGTTTGAAATCGGAGAAGTCGCGCGTGGCTTCGACCTTGGCTTTGGAAAACGTGAGGCGAGCCTGCAGGCCGCGGACGCGTTGCGCGATGAGGGTGACATCGACGCCGGTGGATTTCTCGGTCGAGCTGACCGTGCGGCGCTCGTTGCTGAGGCCGGTCTGAACGGTGAAATATTTCGGATCGCTCGGGAGAAGGTTGTTGGAGTTGAAGAGATCTTCGAGCTGCAGGGTGTTGAGGATGTCGGGAGTCCAGGAGAAGCCGGCGTTTTCGCGTTCGATCTGGTAGGCGGCGACGGTGTAGAAGATGAGATTTTTGAAGAGGTTTCCTTTGAGTCCGATCTCGCGGGTTTTACCGAGGACGGAGCCGAGTTCGCGGCCGGTGAAGGTCACGGAGGACTGAAAATTGAAGGACTGGGAATAGATGCCGTAGAGGTTGGCCGTAAAATTTTCCCGCTTGATGAGCTCGTAGGTGAGGCCGGCGAGCCAGCTCGTGGCGGTAATGGAGAAGCGCTCGTCGTAGCGGTAGAAATCGGGCGCCTCCTCGGGGGTTTTGGCGAAGGTGATGAAGCCGCGGGCATCGGTGAGGTAGGCGGCGTCGACGGGGACTTTGCGGGTGAGGCGGTTATTGCTGACGCCGACGAGGGAGGTGAGGCGGCCGTCGAAGTATTCGCCGGAGAGGGAGGCGGTGAGGTTGCGGGTGTAGCGGTGGTCGTTGAAGGGGCCGGTGATGAGGTAGCTTTCGACGATGGTGGGCTCGAAGGTGGCGGTGCGGGGGAGATTGGAGATGAGGAAGCGGTCCCACCCGCCGTTGGTGAGGGCGGCGGGATTATCGAGGTAGGCGCGGAACTGGATGGCGTTGTTGCCGGCGAGGCCGGGGGCGGCGGTGTTGCTGAGGCCGAAGCGGCGGTTGACGGCGAAGTTGCGGCTGCGGGTGGCGGTGAGCACGAAAGACTGTTTCATCCAGCGGCCGAACTCGAAGGGATAGGCGGCGGAGACGCGGCCGGCTTTGAAGGTGTTGCCGAAGATTTTGTAGGCGGTGAGGTTGCCGCCCATGTCGATGAAGGGGCGGCCGCTGCCGTCGACGTCGATGACGGGCGGAGTGGCGCTGCCGCCGAAGGAGTTGTCGTTGCGGTCCTGATGCTGGAACTGCTGGTTGTAGGAAGCTTGGATGGAGAGCTTGCCGACGGATTGTTCGAGCATGGCGGTGACGACGTTGTAGGGGCGGTCGAGGTAGTCGCCGAAACCGAGAATGTTGAAACTGCGGTCGAAGCCGCGGAAGAGTTTCTGGGAGCCGTCGGGCAGGCGGACGCCGACGGTCTGGCCTTCGAGGAGGGAGAGGGTGCTGCTGCCGGTGACGCCGGCGCGGTCGATGGCGAGGGGCGGGTTGGTGGCGGTGCGCTGGAGGATCTCGCCGTCGGAGGTGTAATACCAGCGGTTGTTGGTGGAGAAAGCGCGGCCGGGGGCGGAGACGTTGCGCATGGCGGCGGTGTTGTCGGCGCGGCGGCGTTCGTAGCGTCCGGCCTCGGCGTCGAGGGTGAAGACCGTGTTTTTGAAGGGACGGTAAGTAGCGGCGAGGTCGATGGCACGGAAGCGTTGGTAGCTGCCCTCGACGTAGCTTTGGTCGGAGCGGTTGACGATGTTCAGGCGGAGCGCGAGCTGGCGGGTGATTTTGCGATTGATGTCGATCTGGAAGCGGTAGGAGCCGAGGTCGGTGTAATTGGCGAGGAGGGTGGTGGCGTGGTTGAAGCGGGCGCGCTTGGTGGTGGTGGTAACTTGGCCGCCGGGGGAGGAGTCGCCGAACATGAGGGAATTCGAGCCCTTGCCGAAATCGAAGCGTTCGACGTTGTAGGTGTCGGAGGGCACGGACCACTGGAAGAAATTGCGCGACGTGTTGCCGCCGGCGGAAAGACCGCGGAAGGTGATGCGACCGTCGTCGTTGCGGGATTCGCTCAAGGGGACGGAGGTGACGCCGGCGACGAAGGCGGCGGCGTCGTCCATGCTAAAGACGCCGATGTCGGCTAGAAACTCGCTGGTGAGCACGTCTACCGTGACGGGGACCTTGACGAGCTCCTGATTGGTGCGGTTCCCGAGGAGGGTGTTGGTGGCGGTCCACTTGTCGTCGGCCGCACCCTTGACCTCGAAGGGCGAGAGCTCGACGACCTCGGAAGTGGTTTGGGCGGAAAGCGGGGCGAGGGAGGCGAGGGCGAGGGCCGGGAAGGCGGAGAAACGGCAAAACACGGTGGGCATAGATGAAGCGGGGGAGCGGTTGGTTTGGGGAAGAGAGGTGCGACGCGCACGGGGGAAGCGCCGACGGATTTGCGGGCTAGGGGGCAAGGGTGGGCGCGGGCTCGGGTGTGAAGCAAAGGTTTCTCGCTGCGCCGGTCTGAGCAAGTTGAGCTTCGCCCCGGTCTTTCCGGGCCTAAAAATCGAAGCCGCTCGTCAGGAGAAATATTCGGGGCTCGGGATATTGGAACACGACCGGCGTGCTCGCGGCGGACAGCCCGTTTTGGGCGATGAGCGTGTCGTCGTTGAGCACGTTGCGGACGTTGAGCGACAGATTCCAGCGGATCCGTTTCTTGAACAGGGTGGTCGAGTAGCCGACGACCGCATCGGTGTTCCAGTTTGAACCGCCCATCACCGGTTGATCGATGTTGGCGATCGAGATGCTCGATCCCGGGGCGAAGAGGCCGGGGGTGCCGAGGATCGGATCGCCCGACAGGTCGGAGGTATTCACGGTCTTGTTGCGATAGCCGAGGATGCGATCGCCGCGGTAGCGCAGGCTGCCGCCGAAGCGCAGTCCTTGGAGCGGGCCGCGTTGAATGCGATACGAGCTGGTAAGATTGCCGCGCCACTCCACCTCCTGACTGGTGGCCGCGCCCTCGCTTTCACGGAGAAAGGCCCAGCCGAGGGCCGAGCTGCGGATGTAGTCGAGCAGGCTTTCGTTGGCGTTGGTCGCAGAGTTAATGTGGAGCTGGGTCGGGCCGGTGCCGCCGGCGCGTTGGGGCGTGTTAGCGTCGTTGGCCGCAGTCAGCCAGCTCTTGAGTCGCAGACCGATCACCCCGAACCAGTCCGCAGCGATGTTGGTGCTGCGGGTATTATTTTGGGATAGACTCGCGCTGATACTCCACCCGCGAACGGGATTGGCGATCAGGCGATACTCGACACCTTTGGCAATTCGGTCGGCCGCATTCACGTATTTGAGCGAAAAAGCGGTGCCCGCGGCGGCATCACTGATCCAAGTTGAAACATCGTCTTGGAAAAAGCGGAACGGGCTACCCGCATCGATCCCGTTGGCCGTGCCGCCGATCACCGGTGCGCCGGTGGCCGCTGTTTCGTACCGACCGCCGGACTTGATGAGGTTGTAGTTCTGCACCGATTTTTCGATGTGGATGGAGG
>Ga0070374_10000236_pt1 | contig 21243 bp, 14 predicted proteins | sample LauGreSuBDMM15SN_2_FD_66374 | JGI IMG/M metagenome (GOLD analysis project Ga0070374, IMG submission 66374) | Freshwater lake microbial communities from Lake Michigan, USA - Su13.BD.MM15.SN (version 4) (version 4) | ecosystem: Environmental > Aquatic > Freshwater > Lake | place: Lake Michigan...
ATCCATCGTAAATTCTAATTCTGCGTCTCCGTCTCCGTCATTAATTTCGACATTAGCCTTTGATTTACCATTATTTAGTTTTGAAACATAAACAGCGTAAAAATAATATGCATCAGAAAAATCAATAATAACATCCTTATTTTGTTTTTTGTAGGTTGTCTTTAGTTGTTCTAATGAGTTATCAATGTCTTTGTTCTTATTCCACAAAATACATTGAATATTCGGAATGAATTTATTGTCTATTATTTTAATGTTAGGATAAAAATGTCGCAATAGTTTTATAATTTCATTTTCATAAAAAGTAGAAAGCGACATAATAGTCGTAGGAATATCGCTGTTGTTTGTTTTACACCAATATTTAAACAAAGACAAAATTTCACCGATTTCCAATTCATTTGTGAATTCGGTTGTTTCGCCTGGTGTAGTGTGCATATCAGGATTATATGTATTTAACAAATAGTAATCGACAGGCGAACATAATGGAGATGATGCAACTTGGAGAGAACCATTCCCATCTGTCACAACCAAATCATTAAATTCAATATCATATGTGATAGTATCATCCCAGAAACGGATGAATTCACTTACAACCGGCAAATATTTGCTAGTTACGTCATAAAACGTATCATTATGTTCGTCATATTCAAAACGTTCTTTCAATATATTTTTAATGGTATTGTAAAAAATGATATTCGGCATTCCCATATTGGATAAAAACTTCTTCCAAATAAAATGCATATTTTTCCATGTAATCGAATAATTCATCTTTTTAACGTGATACGCACTGTCTGTTGTGCTGGTGGGTGTGCAATCAGAATTGTCTCCCATTTTAGGCAACCGCTCAATATATTGTTCGCAAAAAGCATCTATAATCGTTTTTGGTGTATTCATTTTAAGAAACAACACACGGTTTTTCAATTCATCTTCTATTTTGGTTTCCAAAAAATTATCAGAATTAGTGAAACGTGTAGAGTAATGGGATGCCACACACAATAAATCCAAACCGAGTTTTTTAATAATCTCCTGAATAAATTCAATCGATATTGTCTCTAGTGTGTTTATCAAACGATAATTTCCATATTCATTATTTTCATGATACTTGGTAATAAAATTATTATTCAGATTGTTTAACCCTAAGAAGACCGCTGCCAAATTATCGATTTCATTGAGTAATTTTTTGGTAGTAGGATTTGTCAAATATATGTTACTGCTTTTTTTCTTTAAAATATTATCCCCTAGGATGGTTAGAAAGTACTTGGTTTCATTTTTTGTTTTGAATATAGAGGGTGACAAAAATTTCAAAACACGTTGAATTGTATATGTTTCTGGAATCGATTTTAACAGATTTCTCTCTTTAATGATTTTGATAACATTCGCTTTTGTTTTGTATTTCCATTGAATTAGGATATCGTCTTTAGAAATTCCAGTTAGTAAATTATACAAAATATCGTCTTCTTTTATTTTCGAATAATTTTTGTTATCATATTCAAAAAAAGTATTATTTGTAGCATAATAGAAATACTGATGTTTTTTAAGAAACACTTGTATGAATGTTTTTTGTTCATTGTTTAATAAAGCATTGCGATTTTGCCTTTTTTCATGATTTTCGGCCTCTTGTTCCAATGTAGCTGGTAAATTTTCAATGTGCAAATTTAACCGATGTAATACATATGGGTAGTTTTTGTATTTGGAGTATAAATCTTCAATTATTTTAACGTAACCATTACAATAATTGGTTGTTGCTCCAACTTCTAGGACAGTTATGCTTGTTGGTTGTGTTGGTTGTGTATCCTCAACGTTCATAAATATATATATAAAACCTCAAATATATATTTATAATGTTTTTTAAGTATATAGTATTTTGTATTTTGTATTTTGTATTTTGTATTTTATAAGTATGCGAAATACACATAATAAAAAAACTAAGAAAGACCGGAAAACCCGGAAAACCCAAAAAGTCAATATTCGATATTTGCCTTATAGTTTAACAAAGAAAGATAGAGAGAAACAGATTGGTATGTTGAAAAAATCCCAGAAAATGTATAAAAAACGGGGATATTATACAAGAGAAAAACTATCATCCTATAAATCCAAAAAATCAAAACATATTTTGAACGCTGAAAAAATGTACGGTCTAGAAACAATTAAACCTGACAAGGAATTGGCAGAAAAGACAAAATGTTCCGTGGATGCTTTAGAAAAAATAGTGAGCAAAGGTGAAGGTGCGTATTTTTCATCTGGATCAAGACCAAATCAAACCGGACAATCATGGGGTATAGCTCGGTTGGCGAGTGCGATTACTGGCGGAAAAGCATCATTAATTGATTATTCTATTTTAGAGTCGGGATGTCGATCGAATAGCAAAGCATTGAAAATGGCGAATAAAAATAAGCGAATGTGGATGAAACAAATGGGAAGAAGAATGCCCAAGGTGCGCGTTTAATTTCGTAAAATATTAATAAAATATACAACGATTTAAAGATTATCAATTAAATTATTCATACAAATAATAATTTAATAAAAATGTCCATGTTCTCTCATCAACAGCAACAGCAACAATACCAACACAATATAACAGAAAATAATGTTTTAACAATAAAAACAGTTCAAATTGCACCATTTCGTACTTTAATGACAGCTTTGAAGGATATTTTATTAGAGACCAATATTTCTTTTCAACCGGATGGTATTCGCATTATCAATATGGATAAATCACATACTATTTTAGCCCATTTGTTTTTGGCTTCCGAGAATTTCGAGTTTTATGAGTGTAAAAAACAGAAAATTATCATTGGTGTGAATATGTTTCATTTATTCAAATTGATCAACTCAATCGACAATGATGATACTTTAACGATTTATATTGAAAACGGTGATTATGTAGACGGTATAGTTTCTCATTTAGCATTAAAATTTGAGAATAGTGATATCAAGCAATGTAAAACACAGAAATTGAGATTGATCGAACCAGAACCAGAAGAATTGGAATATCCAGATGTGAAATTTTCATCGATTATTAATTTACCATCTGTTGATTTTCAAAAAATTATTCGTGATTTATCATGTATTTCAGATAAATTAGAAATAAAGTCGGTAGGAAATGAATTGATTTTTAAATGTTCTGGACAATTTGCATCAGCTGAAATTCACAGAGCTGAATCGGATGGTAGCATGGGTTTTGTATTGAAACAAGATTCATCCAAGGTGATCCAAGGCGAATTTTCCCTCAAAAACCTCGGATATTTTATTAAGTGTACCAATTTATGTTCTCAAATAGAGGTGTTTTTAGAAAATGATTTACCTTTGGTCGTTAAATACAATGTAGCATCATTAGGTGAAATTAAATTATGTTTAGCACCACTTCCATCTTCGTAGTAGGTTTTGTACAATTAAATTATTAGATAAATATATATAATAAAAATATAACATTTTATTATATATATTGATATTTATATAATGAAACAGTCGAATTATCTTGGAATAAGTAGCAATAGATGTGCTACTACAGTATGTAGGGGACCGGCCGGTACAGATGGTAAGCAAGGTCCTATAGGTCCAGCAGGAACACCCGGACAAAGAGGTGATACAGGACCAACTGGTGAAAAAGGAGCTACTGGTGAAAAGGGTGATACAGGACCAACTGGTGAAAAAGGTGACACTGGACCAACTGGTGAAAAAGGTGAAAAGGGTGACACAGGTGCTACCGGAGCTAGTGGCGAGATAGGTCCAACTGGTCCAGAAGGTCCACGTGGTTTTGTAGGATTAAAAGGTGACACTGGAGTTACTGGTCCAACTGGAGCAACTGGACCAGCAGGTGAAAGAGGTTTTAGAGGTGAACAAGGTGCAACCGGTGTTACTGGAGCAGATGGAACCACTGGAGCAACTGGACCAGCAGGTGAAAGAGGTTTTAGAGGCGAACAAGGTGCTACTGGTGTTACTGGAGCAGATGGAACCACTGGAGCAACTGGCCCTACGGGATTACCAGGTACAAATGGAACAAATGGAACTGACGGTGCAACCGGTCCAACTGGCCCTACGGGATTACCAGGTACAAATGGTACAGATGGTGCAACTGGACCAACTGGCCCTACGGGATTACCAGGTACAAATGGAACAAATGGAACTGACGGTGCAACTGGACCAACTGGCCCTACGGGATTACCAGGTACAAATGGAACAAATGGAACTGACGGTGCAACTGGACCAACTGGCCCTACGGGATTACCAGGTACAAATGGAACTGACGGAGCAACTGGACCAACTGGCCCTACGGGATTACCAGGTACAAATGGAACAAATGGAACTGACGGTGCAACCGGACCAACTGGCCCTACGGGATTACCAGGTACAAATGGAACAAATGGAACTGACGGTGCAACCGGTCCAACTGGCCCTACGGGATTACCAGGTACAAATGGAACAAATGGTGCAACTGGACCAACTGGCCCTACGGGATTACCAGGTACAAATGGAACAAATGGAACTGACGGTGCAACCGGTCCAACTGGCCCTACGGGATTACCAGGTACAAATGGTACAAATGGTGCAGATGGAGCAACTGGGCCAACTGGCCCTACGGGATTACCAGGTACAAATGGTACAAATGGTACAGATGGTCCAACTGGCCCTACGGGATTACCAGGTACAAATGGAACAAATGGTGCAACTGGACCAACTGGCCCTACGGGATTACCAGGTACAAATGGAACAAATGGTGCAGATGGAGCAACTGGGCCAACTGGCCCTACGGGATTACCAGGTACAAATGGTACAAATGGTACAGATGGTGCAACCGGTCCAACTGGCCCTACGGGATTACCAGGTACAAATGGAACAAATGGAACTGACGGTGCAACCGGTCCAACTGGCCCTACGGGATTACCAGGTACAAATGGAGCAACTGGACCAACTGGTTCCCCTGGTGTTACAGGACCAACAGGAGGTAGTCCATGGATTCAAACTAGTTTTCTAGGTCCAACTGGCGCAGGTTATACCGGTGTTGGTTATACAGGTGATGTAATGATATTTGGTGCTTTGTATGTTTCAGGAGGAATTGATCCAACTTATTTAGCATTAGAACCACAATCCTCAAATCCGTTACCTTCAGGATTAGATGGTATATGGGTTGAGGATGGAGGATCTTTGAGAGTTCAAAAAATGAGAATGGATGATTTTTCCGGTTCAGCGACTGGATACATTGATATCGATCCAACTAGGAATCCTCAAATTACTCTATCTGATGGTCTTACTACTGAAGAAAATATTATTACATTAAATAATAATGAAATTTCATTAATAGATAATACATTAGGACTATCAGGAACAACTACATCATTTACAACTGAAAATTTAAGTCAAACAACTGGATTAACAACTATACAAGCAACATGGTCAGATATTATAAATGGATTATATGGTCCAACAGGTCCAACTGGCCCTACGGGATTACCAGGTACACTCGGAGCAACTGGCCCTACTGGCATGGGAATAACAGGTGCTACAGGTCCAACACTTAACATAATCGGTACTGGAACAGGCTATGTTTTATTGACCAACCCAGGTGATACAGGAAACGTATATTACAATTCTATTTTAAGTGTTGAACCAATAGGACCTAGTGGATATTATTTGGATGTTTCAGGGGATATTATTCCATCACTCGATAACACATTTTCGCTCGGTTCAACTCTTAAAAAATGGAAAGATTTACATGTAGGCCCAGGAAGTGTTTATATTGATAATGTTATATTAACAACTGTAACTCCACCAGGTGGTACAGGTACAACCGGATTATACATTAACAACAATTTTCTTCCAACAACATATAATACTTTATCATTAGGTTCAACTGGATTAAGATGGGCTGAAGTATATATGGGTCCAGGTACATTAAATATTGCAGGACCAATTGGTAGTACAGCATCAGCAACTCTTGGATCAGATAACGCTGGTATTGCATATACTGAATCTGGGTTTGCTACACCATTTATAAATGTTGGTCCTGCCATTAATCCAATTTCAGGTGCAGTTGGTGGATGGAATATATCCTCAGTAGGTCCATGTGGTGGAACAGCAATTGATTTAGTCGCACAATTAAATTCACCTCCTGGATATACAGGGTTAACAGGAGGTCCCTACTCATTATTATTTGGAAAAACGGGAGCAACAGGACCCACTGGTATGGGAATAACTGGTCCAACAGGACCTACCGGACCAGGATTTAACTTATTACGTAGTACACCATATGGTAGTGGATGGCTAGGACCAACTGCTGGTGGTGGAACTGGTTATTTTGTAGATTCATTTAATTTGGGTCCAGTTACTGTAAATAATGGTAATGCAACCACCAAAGTATTAGTATCTGCGTCAGTACAATGTATTTCAGCAAATTCAATAAAAAATTTATCGGCTTCTATATTTAGAAAATCAACAGGAATGTCAGGAACAACAGTGAGCGGTTTAAATTTATCAATTGGAAATACAGGTGATGTTTATTATCCACCTGATAATACATCATCCTTAGTATTATTATCATCTTTATATACATTCAGTACTACTGATCCTAGTGTCACAAAAGGACCAAATGCGGTTACTATTAATATGCAAGTAATCGACAATTATTTTAATGTAACAGGATATACGGGTCCAGGGCCATGGTATTATGCTATACGAGTAAATAGTGAATCGACATCACAACCTATTGAATATGTAAACGCACAATTATATAGCATACAATTGACATAATATATCATCGAAACAAACAATCAATCAAAAAAACATTAAATAATACGTTTCATAAAAAAACGTATTATTTTTAAGACAATATAAAATTGAACTATTATTTATAAAAAATCAGGTTTTATTTTCATAATATAATCATTACATTCTTCAGGTATTATATCCATTTCATATCCTAGAGTCATAAGTTTTTTAAATACACCCGATTGTTTAAACTTATTTAATTGATACGTTTCAATGATAATTGTAGGTTTACATGTTTTTATTAAATTTAAACAACCCTCGATCACTTCAATTTCCATATGTTCTACATCAATTTTTATTAAACTTATATTTTCAAAATTAAAATAATCAACTGGAACAATATCTATTTTATAACTATCATATTTATCTTCTAAGCTGTTAATTATAGATATGCCTCCAAAATTTATATTATCTGATAAATTTATTGGTTTAATTTTTAAGGTTTTTATTTCATCTCCTACACCATAAGGGTATATTACTACCTTATCAGTCAAATTATTATCTAATATATTTTTAAATAATATATCACTATATATTGGTTCAAACGTAAATATTTTACAATTATTTGATAAAACTTCACTCATCAATAATGTGGTTGTACCAATATTTACCACCTAAATCTATAATATTTGTATTTTCTATATAATTCTGTTGAATATATTTAAACATCCATTCTTCCCAATAAACACCATCTCTTATAAATCTACCAATACAATTATCATTTTTATGTAGTTTATAATTTTATTTCTTACATTATTTTTTTCAATATAGTTTTCATCTAAATAACCCATATTTTTTTTTACTCACAAAATTATTTTTTATTAAATGAAGTGGAGAAATCCTGATTTTCGCGCCATTTTTTTTAATTGCATCTAAATGAAAATGTCTGTGTTCGCAATCCACAACCAACTCTTTTTTGATTACTTTGTCTAACACCCTTGCATTATTTTTTATTACATTTTCTGTAAAATAAGATAAATTGTTTTGAAAATTACATTCATAATCACAATTAATAAATTTTTCAATTTTATAAATAGCGAATCCATTAAACGCGGAATAAACATCTAATAATTCGTTTTCATTCAAGTTATCCAATTTTTCTTTTATATATTTTTTCATCGTATTAGAAACATCAACCCATTCGTCCCAATGTTGACAACTTATAACATATTCGTCCAAAGACAACGCCCAAATATCATAATAGTCGTCTCTATTAAAAGATATCGCATCCCATTCTTCATTTCTATGTAACATTGTTTCAATATTTTCTGTGTTTATACTACCTGCACAGACATCATCCATATCCATAAAAATCATGTAATTAAACCCATTATTGTTTTCTCCACTTCTTATATGTTGTAATATCGTATTTCTTGCTTTACATATATTTTCACAGGTATAGAGACTCGGGTTTTTATTATCACATTTCAATATCTCCATTTTATATTGTTCGCTCATTTTATGCAAAATATCCAAAGAATCATCACTAGATTCATCATATGCAATTATAATTTTATAGTCACTAAATAATCTGATAATATTATCAATATTTTTAAATACATCATTTAAATATTTACTATTATTTTTAACACAACCACAAATAAACACTTTACCGAATGAACTATTAGGATTGCACTGAAGACTGGTATTATTATTGTTATTATTTTGAACAATCCTATCAAGTGTTGGGAAAAAGGCCAGTTCATTCAATATTTTCGCCTTCTCTTTGCGAATAATGTCGATTCTCTCCGACCACCAATCCTCTTCTATTGCTCGTTTTATTGTTTCACACGATTTTTCGAAATCATTCATATCCAATAAAACAAACGCGCGATCATCAATATAATCCCCTATATTTGGACATCCCCAATAAAAACACAAACATTCACACAGTACAGGCTCCCATATTTTCTCAGTAGCATAATTATATTCGCTGTTATTTTCAACACTAATGCAATATTTATAGTTTTTGTATTTATTTTCGTTCCCGATAGTTCCTTTATAATTCAAAAAATTATGATAATTTTGTCTTCCGTATATATCTATGAAATCACAATTCATCGACGACTCCATATATTTAATAAATTCTATTCGTTTAATATGACCTTCATCAAAATTCTTTTCACTCACAATTGACATAACACGATTTTTGAGTTCCGTACCTACACCCAAAACCGACTTTTCCGGTATAGTATTCAACCACTGTACATTATTCAAATATTTTTTATGGCTATGTACATGCATAAATTTATTTTCATCAGGTTCAGCCCATTCACCCCATGTTTTCACACCCCATGGTTTATTTTCATCATGCACCCATGGTTCCATCTGAAACACAATTGTTTTTTTAGAATCATAATGTGCACCAGGAGGAGGCCTATTTATAATAACATAATAATCAATATCTTCCACACGATCAGTCCAAACCATACGATAATTCTTCCATTGAAACCGTAACCCTGGTTCACACATATTTGACCATTCCTTGCATAATTGTTTCGAATCTGTCCAATTGCACAACATTTTAATCCGGATTATCTCTCGACCTTGTTTCTGCGATTCCAAATACTCTTCATATATGTTGTTCTTTATATAAAAACCATCTCCTTCTTTAAAATATCCAGATGGTTGTAATTTTGTAATATCATCTTTAAAAAACCCCAATGTATTAAATCCAACACATTCAGAATCTCCAATAGCGGTCAAAAATTTTTCTTCTAATGAAACATTACGCCTATACAAATCACATCCAATAATATCTACACCAGGTATAAATGTGAAATATTTTTTAAATAAATCATTATATACATCAATCTTATGATTTTGATCATGTTCAATTTCATTCCATGAATCAAATACAAAAATTTCTCCATGCCATTTATGAATTATTTTTGGATAATAAACGGTTGAATAATAAGATAATAATCCAATGAGCCATGAAAATGTGCCATTTGATAATACAATATGTTTACATGTGGATCCAAACATAATTGTGTTAACCTCATTATAATCTATTATTTTCAAATTATATTTTAGTATTAGTATTTTGCATATATAACTATCAATTGAATCAGAAGAAATATATCCATTATCAAAATCAATGTTAGATAAAGCTTTATCGTAATACTCTATTTTTTGACAAAAATCTCTGTCAATTATATCACCAAGTCGAATGTGAATAAATACATCATTGTTATTGTTATATCGTTCTTTATATAAATTGTTGTTTATTATACTATTCTTATTTTTTTCTTCATAAAAATATGATCTTAAATAACGAGCAAATTCAGGTGTATGACACCATACATTATTTACAATTGAAATATTTTTATTTATACAATCTCCCACAATAAAATCAAAAAAATTGGATTCAGATAATGGTATGGTGGATGTTCCATCATATGTTTTTTCCCCAATAAATAATTCAACGCCTAATTGTTTTATTTCTTCATAAAATTGATAACCACAATACAAATTATTCTTTTTTGAAATAAAATGCAAACACATATTTATAAAAAATAAGTTACCTAATCTGCCCCTATGAAAAAAACTAGTGTTTATAGGGGTTAATTCATTTTTATACGAATTCATTTTTTTTTCTTCAATATTAATAGCAGAAAAATCAATGGAATCACAAATATTTTGGATATCCGAGTCTATTTTTTTACCATTTTCATTCCATTCGGAAAATACAATTTGTGGTTGACATTCATAGCATAGTAAACCATTTGTTATCTTAATTTGATAGTCAATACCGTGATTGATTCCATTTTTATCGATATAATCTAATATTTTTTTGGCTCCTATTTTATTGATTGAATACATAAACGTGCCTCCAATATACAAATTTTTATTTAAATCTACTATATCAATCGATTCAGAAACAATATTATAAACATCATAATTTCTATTTTTTTCAAACATATGATACCCTAAAAACAATAACTCTCTCGATTCAAACTCATTCTTTGATTTTAATGTTTCAATATGTTTCTTGAAATTAGAAGACAACACAAAATCGTCTTCCATAATAAGATAATATTCATGGTGCGAATCATTCAATAATCGTTTCCACAAATTATAATGTGATAATGCACATCCTATTACACCCCTTCTACTTCCAAAATCATTGTTTCTAAACAAATGTTTTAATTCAGGTGTAGGTGCAATTAACGATCCATCAACCGCTTTAATAAATTCGCAATCCTCATTTGATACTCCAGCCACATCTAATCTATTCATGGTTTCTTTTTTTCTATCACTGCGCCTTTCCAAATTAACAATTTTTATAAATGCATTGTTGTTTTCGAGTGCTTCGATTCTCTCCATCACATCACTTCCTTCTTTTGATTTATTGACAAATTGCTCTTCATTATTTAAATCATATGCGTTCGCTACGCTTTTTGTATTTCTATCCGATGTTAATCTACCAATGTGTCGAGAAGTAATTCTATTAAAAAAAGCGGATTTATATCCTTTTTCAGACCATTTTTTAGCGTAATCCATCTCAAAAAATTGATTTTCAGAATCATAGTTGCCTAATTCCAAAATCACAGAAGCATCGATTATAGAAGGACGAAAACTGTAATGAGGCCAATAATGACAATTTATATAATTAAACGCTCCATCACAGTGTTTGTGTAATACTATATTCTCATCTCCACCACCACCACCACCGCAACCGTCACTTACCGAAACATGTCCGCGTGAGTTATAATGATCGATTATCTCTCCGTAATTTCTATTGAATAAAACCTGTTTCACATTTTGTGTAACGCATCCAGGGCTTTTTAATGCATTTATACCTTCTTTTATATAATTCATTTTTCGATGAAAAAGAAAGTCATCTTCCATATGAATCCAATATTTTGGCTTTGTTTCTTTCAATTTATCCCATATAATATTCATACTATTTCTATGACCTTTTTCACTCGCTGTTTTCATATGATATTGAATCCATGGAAATAATGATTGCATCCTACTCCTATCTTCTTCGCTAGAATTATCATCTACGCAAAACCATATACCTATTGACTTAACATCCATCCAATGATTTAAAATAGAATAAACAGTATCCTTAAATAAATCCAGTCTTTTGCATGTAGTAAATGTAATCATAATAGAATCACTCGTTTTTTTGCTACTCTTGTTATACTTCCCATTTTTAAATAAATGATCCATAGAAGGTGAAGAAGGTGCACATAGTAAAGGCCTACAAACATCGAACAATTTATTCCAACATGCTATCATATTTGGCTCAATCGTTTCGTTTTTCTTACCAAAATCGCAAAGAATATCATCGATCAAATAAAATAAATGCATTTTTGTAATATCATTTTCTTTATCAAAAAAATCTATATAAAACATAAAATTCGAAATTGTACATTTCATGAGACTATTATGTACGATTCGATTTAAAAAAATTCTTTTACAGCATTCATAACCGCTTTCTTTATCATTAGCGTAAAATGCTGAAATAGCATTGCTGTATTCCAATTGATCTTTGTAACATGCGTCAACCATAAACAACTTTGCAGTGAGATTTTTATTGTATTTTTTAAATCTATGATATAGAGCGTTTATAATTAGATGTTCCCCCTCTTTTGTTAAATAATTAATAGCATTGATAATTCCTTCAATGCGCTCCGGATCATATTCTATTGTTTTATACCAGTATTTCAACGCGTTTTTCATGTCGTTCTTAGTCATGTACAAATTACCAATAGCATAAGCACTAACATATTTTTCTTGTAACCACATATTTAAATCCAAGCATTTTTTATACCATTCAATTGCTTCGTCCACATATCCGGAATCTTTATAACTTTGAGCACAATAAAAAGCATAACGACATGATAATCCATAGTCCGTTGCAAGGACATCATAGTGCGCTTTTTTCAGTATATTGGCATCATCTAAATATTTATTCGGATTTTGACTTCGATTCCCTGTTCTACCCGAAACAATATAATAATTCCCTTCAATAATTTTATGTGGTGTAGAATTTTCTGAACATACAAGATATTCGTGCAATACACCTATAAAACGCCAACGTTTGCGATTATTTATCAGCAACGGACGAATATAAACGACATCATTACCAAAATTAAATGTGTAACCATCGTGTTCATACACATTGGGCAAAACAAGATCACCTACTATTTCATCATCCGCATCAAAAATAAAAAGCAAATCTGTTTTATTATAAGCTGATTCAAGTGCAAGGGTTCTATTATAACCGAAATCTCTCCATTCATGTTCGACCAATTCACCCTGGATGTTTTTTTCTTTAAAAAAATCCGTGATCACTTCTTTTGTATTATCAGTGGATCCAGTGTCGCATATAACCCAATAACTGAAATTTATTTTATCGCATAAATTATTGAGAGTTTTAACAATAACATGTGCCTCGTTTTTAACAATCATATTTAAACAAATTGTTTTTTTCATGATAGTGATAGTAGTGATAGTAGTAATACGAATAACAATCCAATGAAATAACACACAATATAATAATACTCCATTAATATTCAAATTGTTTTTTATAAAATAATATATATACTAATAATAACTAACCAAAGAAAATATGGCGAATACTAGAATAAATTATGATGTATGTAGAACCAAAAAAATGTTACAACAAGCAACAGATCCTGGAAGATATATATTGAATGTTCCTGGTAATGGTTCTCGCCCATGTTATATGGAGGATCCACAAATTAGAATTCAAAAGTGGGGTGCAAATTTACGCACTAATTCGATTAATTTAGAAAGTGAATTGATCGGTTTAGGTCCTAATCAAGGTAATAGTAATAATCGATTTTTAAGTAGAGATTGTTTAGTAAAAGATCAATATCAAAGCTACAATGTTAATAGTGAGCCAATTGAATATCCATCGTGTAGTAATTTATATACAGAAGAATCTAGAACAATTATGCCTGCATGGACGGCGAGAGATTTAGAGCAAGTAGATTGGTATACATTACCTTTGAATCCTCAAGAAAATACATGTTTGCCTTTTCAAAATAATATTAGTACACGAATTTTAGAAAAAGATTATTTTGTACCTGGTTATCCGTGTCCATAAACATATAAAACATATAAAATACTTAAATATATGTTTACATTCTATAGAATAGAATGAATAACCTTTTCTTCACTATTTTTGGTCTATTTTTTTGTTCAATAAATGCTTTTAAATTTTATGGTGCTACAAAGCCTCTAGGTTTTTTTGATCCATTAGGATTTTCGAATAATAAAAAACAGCATGAATTAGTAAAACTCCGTGAATGTGAAATTAAACATGGTAGATGGGGAATGATTTCATCTTTAGCTATTCCAGTAACAGAGTTAGTAACCCATAAACAAGCAATACACTCATTAGATAATGTGGATACAGTTAGTTTATATATATTTTTCATTGCAGTTGCTTCAGGTGAATTCAGAACAATATTATTAGGATGGGAAAATCCATTTGTAAATGGTAGCAAGTATTTTTTGATGAAAGAAGACTATCAACCAGGTGATGCAGGTTTATATTTGCCAAAAACATTTTTAGATAAGGATGAAGAATTTATGCTGAACGCAGAAATTAATAATGGTAGACTTGCAATGATTGGTTCATTAGGGATGATCGCAGAGGAATTATTAACAGATAAACCAATTTTTTAATTTTTCAATTTTAGAAATAAAAACAATAGTTAAACAATATATATTATAATAATATATATTATTTATATATACAAATACTTTATATAAATATAAATAAATGGAGATAGCGATACCGTTAGTTGCATTAGGTGGTATGTATATTATATCAAATCAACCATCTAGAAATTGTGGACCTAAGAAAAATAATTTAAAATCTATATTAAAGGGCGGATATGGATCTTCTTATCAAAACCAAAGACAACAACCACAACCGCAACAAAATCAACAACAACTTATGCAAAACAACGCAACAGAAAATTTCACAAATATGGGTGCCACTCCGACCAATCTAGGTGTAACATCCAATTACCTACCAAACACCAATATACCACCGCAAAATTATCCATCGCTTAGTAAAAGCCAACTTATTGACAATGTTGAACAATATCAAAATCCAAATGAAGCATCGGACAAATATTTCAATCAAAGTGTTTATGAAAACAGAGTAAACAATGGATTGCAAGTGGGATCTGACATTAAAAACGTTTATTCATTATCAGGTAACTATTTGAAATCGGATGAATTTAAACACAATAACATGGTTCCATTTTATGGAGGAAAAATCAAGGGAAATGTTTATGATATGAATTTAGCAGAAACTATTCTAGACAACATGTCTGGAACAGGGACACAAATGATTAAAAAAGTAGAACAAGCCCCTTTATTTAAACCAGAACAAAATATTAATTGGACTTTTGGTACACCTAATAACAGCGATTTTTACCAATCCCGTGTAAACCCTGGAATGAAAATGAATAATGTAAAGCCATTTGATTCAGAATATGTAGCGCCTGGTTTAGGTCAAGGATACGGTAATCAAGGAAGTGGTGGTTTTAATTCTGGTATGGAGGCAAGAAATTCATGGTTACCAAAAACAGTCGATGAATTACGTGTAGATACAAATCCTCGAATTGAGTATGAATTAGCAAATCATGAAGGTCCTGCTAATTCGTATATCAAAAATTTAGGTATGATTGGTCGAGTTGAGAAAAACCTACCTGATACATTTTTTATTAATACACAAGATAGATGGCTAACCACAACTGGTTTAGAGAAAGGTGAAACATTGCGTCCTATCCAAGAAATGGGTATTGTTAAAAGAGAAGATTGTGAAAATGAATATGTAGGTCCTGGAAATGATACTAGAAAAACCAGTTATGTTCCATCCGCATTCGAACAATCAAAGAGACAACCTAGTGAGACGTGTGATTTAGGTGTTGCCTCTGCAAGGGGTCAAGGTCCAATTACAAATGCAGAACATAGTAGTTATAAAAATTACAATAATAATCGTTCAAGTGTAAAGCCAGTAGATACATTCCGCAGTGGATTTAGTGGGGCTATAGGTGCCGTTGTAGCACCATTAATGGATGTTTTAAGACCTTCCAGAAAAGATGAATTAGTGAATAATATTCGTGTTTATGGTGATGGTGGATCTACTGTTCCATCTAGTTATGTTATTAATTCAAATGATAAAACAGCTACAACAGTAAAAGAAACAACATTGTATGCACCACGAGGAAATATTAATAATCAACGAGAATCGAATCATTATGTTAATACCCATGTACCATTGGATTTAACGCAGAGAGATACAACATCATCTTCTACAATGGGATTCGTTGGTGGTTTATCAACAAATGAAGGTATGATGATTTATGATTCTAATTATGCACAAACAAACAATGATATTAAATCGCAAACTATTTATAATAGACCAAATCAAGGTGGAACACAAATATTCAATCAACAGATGAATGTTAATACATATCGTGATGATTCAACTAGATATGATAATCGTTTATACACGCCTAGTTCTATAGTTCCATTACCTGCAGGAAAGGAACAGATCGGTAAATTTAATACACCTCAAATGTATGATGAAAGTAAAATTGGATGTGATAGAATAAGTCCTGATTTATTGGATGCATTTCGTCAAAATCCATATACTCATAGTTTGACCACTTCTGCATAAGTCATAAATAATACGTATAAATTAGAATATAAAATGAATGATACTATAATAATATAGTATCATTATTATAGTATCACATGCACATGTGCAATATAGACAATACTAAGAAAAACATTATAATTGAAGGTCATGAAACTATTATTGAAAAACTGAATTATTTTTACAAAATACATAAAATACCCAATATTATTTTTCACGGTGGGTGTGGTACTGGTAAAAAAACAATAGTGAATCAGTTTATTAATACAATATACAATAATGACAAGGAAAAAATCAAAACATTTGTCATGTATGTTAATTGTGCACATGGTAAAGGTATAAAATTTATAAGAGAAGAATTGAAATTTTTTGCAAAAACACATATTATATCCAATGGGGGTGATGTATTTAAAAGTGTTATATTATTAAATGCTGACAAATTGACAATGGACGCCCAATCAGCTTTAAGACGATGTATCGAGCTATTTAGTCATTCAACCCGTTTTTTTATTGTTATTGAAGATAAATATAAATTATTGAAGCCTATTCTTTCACGTTTTTGTGAAATATATGTACCAGAGTTAATAATAAAAAACTCCATTGTTAATCTTCACAATATTGATGAAGAGAAGCACCATTTAGTTTCTCTCCAAAAAGAACTGAACAACTATAAGGATGGATTAGGATTACAGGATACCAACTCAACTAGCAACTCAACTAGCAACTCAACTAGTAAATCCAAAAATGAGAATATAATTAAAAAGAACTCCGATTTCTCAGTAAAATTATACGAAAAAGGTTATAATGGATTGGATTTAATTGCATTAATAGAACGCAATATGTTTACTAGCAAAAATATATTAACTAATGAAAAAAACATCGAATTTCTTATTACATTTAATAAAATACGCAAAGAATTTAGGAACGAAAAGATTTTAATATTATTTATATTGCATTTTATGTTTTTGAGTTCAGAATATAATTTAGAAAATATTTCATTTATGTAAAACAGGTTGCAAGATAACATAACAAATAAACGACAATAAAATGGATGATTTCAATGTTTCTAGTTTGCACGAATCAAAAAACGAATGGGGCGCTCGTATACTGACAATTTTAACCCCTTTAATTGCCGAAGGATTTCAATCTATATTTGATGAATCATTAAAATTATGCAAGGAAAATAATGAAATGGATAAATACTTGATGACATTTCAAAATCTAATTAGACGTATTCCTCAATGGAATCCTTTGATTGTAGAACAAGAGAAAAAACGCATTATAGAGAGAAGCTCATGTGGCTATTTAGAAGATTTAATTACATGCGTGCATATAATTCAACTCAAAATATTGACTGCTATGCGTGCAGGTCAAAAACAGAAAAAAATAGATATTACTATTCCAAAATTAAATGAATTCATTCATAATGTTTATATTCATACTGCTAGAAAATTGTACAAATCAATCTATTTGTTTGAGTTGAATATTCCACCACTACAAAAACAAAAATACAATCGTGAATTCGAGATTTTAATTCAAGAAAGTATATTAAATGCTATTCGTGATAGTATTCCTATTGAAAGTATATTAAGAGCTTATATGGACGAATCAATTGAAGAACAAGTTACAGAAGAAATTAAAGAGGAGGTTATTATGGATAAAGAAACGGAAACCAATAAAGATGTAAAAGAGATTATCGAAGATAGTGTAAATACTGGAGCAATTTCGAGAGAAGTGGAACCAACGGACAACTCATCAGTATCCGCATCAATCCCGAACAATAAATTGTCTTTTAGTGAAGAATTGGAAAAAATAAATGTTATTTTGGACGATAATCAATCAAAAACATTAGAAAATGATAATGATACTGACAACTACAACGAATTCGAAAATGATAATGAAACCCAAGGTGCTCCTTTATCCAAACTGAAGATTATGGATGAATCTTTAGAATTATCCAATTTAGATATTCACAATATTGATCCACCATCCATTGAATTGGATTTACCAGATTTAATCAACGATTTGGATATTGAGGTTTTGGAATAAATGCGTAAAACACGTATTTAGAATATAATTTTATTTTATATATTAGTAACCGATATATAAAATACTACATAACAAACAAAAATAACAAACATGGACAATATTTTTATTTTTGCAGGAATTATATCCTTTATTTTTTTAGTTGTAAAATTTTTAGAGATGCGATTTATTGAAAAAGAAAACAAGCCGTTGAAATTTTTGATTCGCGACACACTGTTAGTCTATTTTAGTGTAATAATTGGTTATTACTTAGTAGAGCAAATATCTCCAGTTATTAAAAATATAGATGGTGGATCTGTGATGGGAACACCTGGCAATCAAGCAGTATTTACCGATCAACCAGGGTTTTAGTTAGTACAATATATTGAATATAAATTGTAAAATAATCATTATTGAGCACCTCCGACTGCTCTTGCACGTGGGGTTCGATATATTAATATATTATTATATGCAGTATAATAATCGAAATATAATTTACGTGAAATATCTATATCGTCAAGATTTTGACGACCTGTAGTATATTTATAAGTACTAGAAGCCGAAAATTTTTTTATATCGATTGGTAAATGCTTTACAGTTACATCGATATAGATAATAATATCACGGTTTTTTTTAACAGTTGCTTTAATTCTATTTATAACGAAATTTTTATTAGGATCATATTCAATTGGACGCACCGATAATGGTACATCAAATATATAAATAACTTTTTCAATTGGTAATGAGGTATTTTTTAATTCCTCATTTGTAAAATATGGTATAGGCCTACATTTTTGTTTAATTTTATCAGAAAAATCGTTAAATATATTTTGTTGACTCTTAGGTAGGTTTTCCCATGGAAGTTGTAAATACGTAGTAGAAACGCCATTTCCCATAATAATATATATAATATATAAATATATTATTTTTTTTATATTTACATGTTCCTTCCTAGCGCCCAGTCCAAACCTTAATAACTGGTTTGTTTATGGATCTGTTATTTACATCATTTATATACTGTTCATATGAATATCCAAAATGTAAATAGTTAAATATACTACCAAATAAAGACGGACATTTCTTTAACGCCGGGTATTGTGAATATATCATGCATGCAAATATACGTTCAAAACAACATCTATCCGGTCTATTATGTACAAAATTAACCAAATTCAAAAAGTTAAATTTATTTTGTAGGTGTTGTAGACACGCGTGTGTTATCATAGATTGAACACCAAAACAACCGTTCCATTCAGGAGATTTACCCAAAATAATTAAAGTAGAATCAGTTTTCAACATTTTTCTTATTATATTGTTATTTCTTAGACCACTTATTATACGCATTGAATTGTCTACATTTTCAGTGTCCGCAGTAAAATGCCATAAAGGACAAACAGGTAAATTGATTTTACCAAATGGTACAACAGAATGAAAAAATATACTATCGTGAATAATGACAGCCTTAGAATGCCATGGATGATGATAATAATAATAATATGGTAATAATTCTCCTCTTCCAGGAAATTCTGATTGTATATATTGAACATTATCATCTTCACACATTTTTACCACAAATTCATAATTACTATTATCGTCTATAATGACAATTTTATTTTTTGGATAATATAATCTTATGGTTGATATACAACGATTCCAGTATTTATTTGTCTTTTCTGAATTAACATGTCGCGTAATAATAAATACAAATGACATAATAATTAAATCGGTTATATAAATTTGTTTAATATATTTGTTTAATAAATTTGTTTAATATATTTATATAAATAAAAATATCACTTTTTACTTAATATCACTAAATGTATAAATATATATATGTCAATCTACTTTGAAAATATTGGAATTTTATCAATATTAATTAAATTTTCAACAACCCCTTTCGATTTCGATATTGTATTTAATGGAACTGCAAATTTTGAAAATTCTGGACGAGCCAATTGATTTTCTGGTGTATGTTTATGAGAACAACGTGCAATCATCTTATATAATTTAAATTCTGGATATCTGTCTTCACCAGTTGCTTTATATAATAAATTAATTCCTTTGTCATCAGAACACCATTCTACTACTAATTTGACAATTGGATTATTATTTTCTAAATATTTTACATTTGATATATCTTCAATTAAATAGTCAAAAATTGAACATGCTAATCTACATATATCAAAACTATAGTTGGGGTCTATACGTGTTTTTTTATCATTAAAAAAAGGTTCTGTATTATATTGTGTTGCTGCATCTCCGCCGTTTTCAAAACTATCACTGCAAAATAAATTACCTTTGTATTTATAAATGGCTCTACCAAAATCGATTATTTTGAACAATCGACCGAATGTAGGTACCTTATAATATTGGTTTTTATAACAATAGTAAACGTATTTTTTATCAGTGTAATTATACATTACGTTGTTAGTGTGTAAATCATTATGTGTAAATGAAAACGTTTTTTGGTAAGTTAATAAAATCATTATTATTTGCATAAATGCAGAAAGCCATTCGTCTTGTGACAATTCATTATTAGCTATTAAATTATCAAATGTATTTTCACATGATTCCATACATATCAATTCTACAGGAAATTCAGGTATTCTAGCCTCTATGTATTCCGAATCACTGTCGTATGATGTATATTCGGTATTTTCATCATGGTTGTCATAATTGTTGTTGTTGTTGTTGTTGTTGTTGTTGTTGTTGTTGTTGTTGTTGTTGTTGTTGTTGTTGTTGTTGTTGTTGTTGTTGTTGTTGTTGTTGTTGTTGTTGTTGTTGTTGTTGTTGTT
>Ga0070374_10000241_pt1 | contig 20949 bp, 18 predicted proteins | sample LauGreSuBDMM15SN_2_FD_66374 | JGI IMG/M metagenome (GOLD analysis project Ga0070374, IMG submission 66374) | Freshwater lake microbial communities from Lake Michigan, USA - Su13.BD.MM15.SN (version 4) (version 4) | ecosystem: Environmental > Aquatic > Freshwater > Lake | place: Lake Michigan...
TAATTAAAATGCATAAAATATACTTTAAAATTAAAAAATAGAATAGAAATAATTTAGAAATAAGGGATTTAGAAACCGAGAAAAAGGCGTAAATTTGCACAAAGCTGATTTACATGACTTTAACCCCTTTATCTGCCCTATCCCCAATTGATGGTCGTTACCACAAAGCCACCAACGAATTGAGTGCCTACTTTTCAGAATCGGCACTCATTAAATACCGCGTTTTTGTAGAAATAGAATATTTTATTGGCTTAGTAAACTTACCCTTACCGCAGTTACAAGCTTTTCCAAAAAGCGAATTTGATGCCTTACGCAAGATTTTTGAAAATTTTAGCGAAGAGGACGCTTTGCAAGTGAAGGAAATTGAAAAAACCACCAACCACGATGTAAAGGCAGTAGAATATTTTATAAAAAAGAAATTCGACGACCTAAATTTAAGCGCATACAAGGAGTTTATTCATTTCGGACTAACTTCCCAAGACATAAACAATACGGCCATTCCTTATTCAGTTAAATGCGGATTAGCCGAAAGCTATTTACCCGCACTGGAAATGGTTATTAAAACGCTTAAAAGATTGGCAGCGCAATGGAAAGATGTTCCGATGCTGGCTCGTACACATGGCCAGGCGGCTAGCCCTACTCGGTTAGGTAAGGAAATTACCGTATTTGTTGAACGTTTAGAAACACAGTTGGCAACTTTAATAGCCATACCAAATGCTGCAAAATTTGGAGGCGCAACCGGTAACTTTAATGCACACCAAATAGCGTATCCAACAATAAATTGGGTTGATTTCGCCAATCATTTCGTTCAACATACACTTGGCCTAAAACGCTCACAAACAACCACTCAAATTGAACATTACGATCAGTTTGCGGCACAATGCGATGCCTTAAAACGTATCAACACGATATTAATTGATTTAAATAGAGATTTCTGGTTGTACATCTCTATGGATTATTTCAAACAAGAGTTGAAAGCCGGAGAAGTTGGCTCATCGGCTATGCCACATAAAGTGAACCCCATAGATTTTGAAAATTCGGAAGGAAATTTAGGCGTTGCCAACGCACTATTTGAGCATTTTTCGGCCAAATTGCCTATTTCTCGTTTACAAAGAGATTTAACCGACTCTACCGTATTACGTAACGTAGGTGTACCCATAGCGCATAGCTTAATTGCTTTAAAAGCTACCGAAAAAGGACTAAACAAATTGGTACTTAATCAAGCGGCTATCAACACCGATTTGCAAGCAAATTGGGCGGTATTAGCCGAAGCCATACAAACCATTTTACGCAGAGAAGGCTATCCAAATCCGTATGAAGCTTTAAAAGAGCTAACACGTACCAATAAAGCCATTGATGCCATTACCTTAATGGAATTTGTATCAGGCCTAGCTATTAATTACACTGTGAAACAAGAAATTTTACAATTACGCCCAGAAACATATACCGGTATTTAAGGCTAAGCCGTCACCTCGGTGTCATAACTTAATAACTGAATACTGACCACTTTCAAAAAACCTATTTTTGGATATATAATTTAGATATGAGCACAATTAATGTATTTACAGAAGCTACGCCCAACCCGGCTAGCATGAAATTTTTGGTAAACAAACTTTTGGTAAACGACAGTGTCGATTTTCCTACGAAAGAAAGTGCCGAAAGTTCTCCTTTTGCTAAAGAATTATTCAAATTTAACTTCATAAATGGTGTATTTTTTGCCAGTAATTTTGTTACGCTTACCAAATCAAATGATAGTGATTGGGCTGATATTGAAGTCATTCTAAAAGAATTTGTGAAAGGTGCCGTAGAAAGCGAATTGAAAATACAAGAACAAGCCGAAGCAGACGTAGTTTTTGAAGGAACAGATATAGAGAAAAAAATTCAACAAGTATTATACGATTATGTTCGCCCTGCGGTTGAACAAGATGGTGGTGCAATTAGTTACCGCTCGTTTAATAATGGTGTAGTTACCGTAGAGCTTAGAGGCTCTTGCAGTGGTTGTCCATCTTCTACCATTACCTTAAAATCGGGTATCGAAAATTTGCTCAAACGCATGGTACCCGAAGTAAGCGAAGTGGTTTCAGAAGCTTTATAATAAAAAAGCCCCCAAAAATTCGGGGGCTTTTTTATTCGTTTTCAAATTCGTTTTATTTTGTTTTTGGCGGTGCAGGAATAGTCTCTCGGGTAGCCATAGCCCAATCAGTTAATACTTTACGCTCTGCATAGCTCAAACGAGCTTCGGCATGTATCCAAGTGTACGAGTTTAAAGGCATTTCGTGTTCGTTTACTTGCTCCGCAACTTCTTCTAATTTGTGGCGTGCACGTTTAGGCGTATAAGTATTAAATTCAGAATAATTAAATTCTCCTTTGCCTTCTTTTACATGATCGTTAATCCACCATGCAAGTGGCTGCATATTCGCATACCACGGATACACCGTATTATTTGAATGACAATCGTAACAGGCTTTTTTAGCTATGGCTTGTACCTCGGCTGAGGCAGGATATTTGGTGAAAATATCATTAGGCTGAGCTCCAATAGCACTATTTTGTTCCGAAGGAACAAATTGAGCTAGCAAAAGTAGAACTGCAAGCCCTAATAGAATTTTAGTCACTAGTTTCATATAGATTTATTGTTAAAATGTGAATCAATAATTTGGATAAGTTCTTTTGTAATAAGTCCATTCGTAGCCAATACTTCCCGCTCCTGCAAAAATTTAAATCCTCCAGAAAAATCAAGTACCTCACCACCTGCTTCTTTCACCAACACAACGCCAGCCGCAACATCCCAAGTTTGCAAATTGTATTCAAAATAGCCATCAAATCTGCCGCAGGCTACATAAGCCAAATCAACTGCTGCCGAACCTATGCGACGCAAACCGTGGCATTTTTCCATTACCTCCTGAAAAACTCTCAAATAAGGCTCTTTTTTCTTGAAATCGTAATACGGGAAACCAGTTGCCAATAACGTATTTGCTAGTTTGGGTGCTTTAGAAACCTGTATGGCTTTCCCATTTAGCCAAGCACCACCATTTTCCCAAGCATAAAAACACTCATCGCGATTAATTTCGTAAACAACACCCAAAACAAGGTCATTGTTACGCTGCAAGGCAATACTAACTGAGAACGTAGGAATACCATGAATAAAATTTGTGGTGCCATCTAATGGATCTATAATCCAATGATACTTTTCGGCTGTAGTTTGATTGGTTTTTTCTTCGGTAATAAAACCAGCTTCGGGTACTAATTTACTTAAGCCAGCTACCAATTGTTGTTCGGCTGTTTTATCAACATACGAAACCAAATCATTGAGCCCTTTGTATTCAATTTTATCGGGTGTAAAGCGTAAACTTTCTTCTCGAATAAATTGTCCTACTGCTTTAGTAAGCTCAATAACTTCTTGCGTAAGAATAGCTAATTCTGGCTCCATTAGCCTTTTTTTGCATTTTTTAAAGACCAAATTGCACCACCAATACCCAATAAAACAAGTACAGATGAGATTAATTCTGCTTGAGTAAAGCTTATTCCTGCAACATGGTATTTAGAGTTTACACGAATAAGTTCGATGGTAAAGCGCTCCAATCCATTTAAGATTAAATAGATAGAAAATAAAAGTCCAGGAGCATGAATACGCTTACGAATTGACCAGAGAAAAGCAAATAAGGTCAAGCAAATTATAGATTCGTATAAAGCGGTAGGATATACTGGCAAAGGCAACTCGGAGCAAAAACGGCCTACACAATCTTTAATAGGAACACCTTCGTTAATTACATTATGCGGATAGGTAGTTGACCATAACCAATCCGGCAACCAACTAGGTTTTGAGGCTAAGTTTGGAATTCCCCAATCGCCATCGCCAGAGAGATGACAACCCATACGGCCAATACTATACGCTAGCATTAAACCGGGGCCACCCACATCAAGCATATGTAGCGGTTTAATTCCGTTTTTATTGGTAATGTATAAAACTCCAGCACCACCAAAAATTAAACCACCATAAAACGTTAACCCACTAAAAGATAAAAGCGCATCAATCGGATCTTTTACAAAATCATCTAAATACTCTAGATTATGAAAAATTTTAGCGCCCAAAAAACCGGTAACTGCCGCCCAAACCAAAATAGAACTCATTAGTTGGTAGGGATGAACCGTTTCGTTCACTTCTTTGGGTTTAGGCAATAGCTGGTCGTTTTTTTCTTTATAAGTCCAATAGCTAAGTAGAGCCGCTAACGCTAAACCGCCTAAAAAACTGCCTTGAGTAGACAGTATGGCTTCTTGCGGATTGGCGGTAAATACGGTGTAATTAAGTAGTGCATAACCCAACTTGTACCCAATCAAAAAGCCGAAAACGGCATTAGCAGCAAGCTCTAAAAAGCTAGCGGGTTTTCCAATAATTACTTTTTGAATTATAGCTTTTAAAAGGCCTAAGGCTTCTTTTCGTTTTAGCTCTTCGCTAATTGCCCAATAACCTGCTGCAAATGCTAGGGCTACAAAAAAGCCAAATGTTTGAATAGGTAAAGGAATATTTATACCCGTTAGGTATTCAATAAGATACGTGATGGTTGGAAACATAGGCTAAATATAGCGATTTATATGTGTGAGATAAGTTCGTTTACTTCCAAAATTTCAACATCCCCATCGGCAGCAATCGCAGTTAAAACTACTGGTTTAATTTCGTTTACGTTTAAAGGGTCGTAGAGGGTTTTTACCTTAACGTAATTTCTGGTAAAACCGTGCATGTAGCCTTCTTTTTGGTCGGCCTCAAAAAGCACTTCTGCGGTACTTCCCAATTGGCTTTCGTAAAAAGCACGCCGCTTCTTCTCCGAAAGGATGTGGAGCATTTTATTCCGATCGGCCCGTTGGCTACCCGAAACCGAATCTGGTAATTCAATGGCGGGTGTATTTTCACGTTCTGAATAGGTAAATACGTGCAAATACGATATATCTAAATCGTTTAAGAAGTTATAAGTATCTAAAAAATCTTCTCGAGTTTCACCCGGGAAACCCACAATTACATCTACCCCAATACAGCAATCGGGCATCAGCTCCTTGATTGCAGTTATTCGTTCGACATACAATTCGCGGCGGTAGCGACGGCGCATTAGACTTAAAATTTTATTGTTGCCAGATTGTAAAGGAATGTGAAAATGCGGTACAAATCGTTTGGAATGGGCTACAAATTCAATAATTTCATTTGTTAGTAGGTTTGGCTCAATTGAAGAAATACGAATACGATCAATTCCATCCACTTCATCTAAAGCGATAATTAGATCTAAGAATCGATCTTCACGTTCACCATTACGAATACCAAAATCACCTAAATTAACGCCGGTTAATACAATTTCTTTTACACCTGAAGCTGCAATTTCTATAGCCTGTGCCACCACTTCGGCAATAGTATTGCTACGGCTAGCCCCACGAGCTAAAGGTATGGTGCAAAAAGTACAGGAATAATCGCAGCCATCTTGCACCTTTAAAAAAGTACGGGTACGATCTCCGTAGGAATAAGAACCAATAAATTCTTGCGTAGCCTCAATTGGGCTATTGAATACCTGTGCCTTTTCATTTTTAGTTAAATCAGTAATATGCGCAACTAAATTAAACTTTTCAGCAGCACCAAATACAGCGTCTACACCCGGTATTTCAGAAATTTCTTGAGGTTTTAATTGTGCATAACAGCCTACAATAGCAACATAGGCTTTAGGCGAATGCTTTAGAGCTTCTTTCACCACTTTACGGCACTTTTTATCGGCATGGTCGGTTACCGAACAGGTATTGATCACATAAACATCTGCAGCATCGATAAAATTTACCACCTCAAATCCTGCTTCGGCAAAAGAGCGGCCAATGGTAGAGGTTTCGGAATAATTTAACTTACAGCCTAAGGTGTAAAATGCGACTTTTTTAGTGCTCATGCTTGGCAAAAATACGATTATAACCCATTATTTTTCTTCGCCCCAACGGTACGAACTGTGCTCAAATCCGGCTAAATCTATGACCCTATTAATTACTGTTAAAGCCAACTCTTCCATAGTTTGAGGCCTGCTGTAAAAGGAAGGGCTAGCTGGGCAAATAATTCCCCCGGCTTCGGTAACGGTTTTCATATTATTTATATGAATTAAGCTGTAGGGGGTATCGCGGGCTACTAAAATCAATTTTCTACGTTCTTTCAATATCACATCGGCAGCTCGGGTGGTTAAATCGTTAGATACACCACTGGCAATTCTACCCAACGTTCCCATAGAACAAGGGCAAATAATCATGGTATCATATTTAGCAGAACCAGAGGCAAAAGGTGCCATAAAATTAGCTGCGTCATAAAAAGTAAATCCATAATCTAGGTACGATGTATCGCCTAATTCTTCTTGCCAAACCAATTTCGCATTTTCAGAAAAAATAAGTCCTACACTCTCCCATTGATCTTTTAGCTGTACGAGCGTATCAAATAATACCTTAGCATAAATGGAGCCACTTGCACCTCCAACTGATATAACCAACTTTTTCTTCTGAACCATAGGACAAAGATACTAAGCAGGCCGCAGTAAACATAAAAAAAGAGCCGAATACACGTATTCGACCCTACATCTACCTATAAAAAACATACCCACGAATGTGCAAGCCAAAATTTACAAATTTAATACAAGTTTAAACAAGATTTTTTGTAAAAATATCTAAAATAAGTATTTGAATATCAGGTATTTACATAAAAATATGTGTATATAGTAAGATGTGTGGTTTTTTAAAAGAAATCCTATGATATGCTTAAATCTACCATTCATCTAGCAAACAGGTGCGTTGGTCGGATTTTCGTTGTTCGTGAAAATTTTGTTAAGGAAATTCGTCTAGAAGAACGTTTAATGCAAAAAACTATGGAACAAACATACACCAGCCCTGCGACACGTTGGTTTGTACGGGTTGATCAAGAAAGAAGTCCGACATACTTAACATTATACACTTTTGTTGGAGCAAAATTTGAGGCCCACCGTGTTTTAATTAATCAAGAAAACATCTGTGAATGGATAGAAAAAATATATACCTACCCGGATATCAGAGCGGTTTTCGAACACATTTTATTTGACCCAGCGTATCCACAAGACGTTTTTTGTAAGATTTTACCACGTTTGTGTGCCATCAGGGATGAGCACAAGGCATAAAAAAACTGCTTTCTATTTTTAGAAAGCAGTTTAAAATGGGGTGGATGATGGGGCTCGAACCCACGACCCTCGGTACCACAAACCGATGCTCTAACCAACTGAGCTACAACCACCATGTATTGGAGGTCCAAAAATAAGGGATTTAGACTCATTTTACAAATTTTTTGAAGAAACAATTGGGTTCGAAAACAAATTCTTATCATTGTTTGTTTATTATATCTAATGATAGAACTTTTTACCGACGGTGCTTCTAGTGGAAACCCTGGGCCAGGTGGCTTTGGAACAATTTTGCGTTCTGGTACGCATTACAAAGAAATTTCGGCAGGTTTTAGAAAAACTACCAATAATCGCATGGAATTATTGGCTGTAATTATTGGTTTAGAAGCCATTATAAAGCCCAAACAATCGGTTACGGTTTTTTCAGATTCTAAATATGTGATTGATGCCATTGAAAAGAAATGGGTTTTTGGCTGGGTGAAAAAAAGTTTTGCAGGCAAAAAAAATAAAGATCTTTGGTTACGCCTACTCCCACTTTTAAAAACTCATACTGTACAATTTGTTTGGGTAAAAGGCCATAATGGACACCCCGAAAATGAACGTTGCGATGAGTTAGCGGTTCAAGCTAGCAAAGAGAAGAATTTACCTGCCGATTGGGTATTTGAAAAAGAGCAGCAAGACCAAACCCTCCTTTAATTTAAGCTTTTAAGCCTGCATAAAGCTTTCTGCTTGGCTTACCATATCCGCAGAGCCAATAAAAATAGCCGAACGTTGGTGCAAATCAGTTACAGGCAATTCTAAAATACGCTGTAACCCATTTGATGCCTTTCCTCCGGCCTGTTCAATAATAAAAGCCATCGGGTTGCATTCATATACCAAGCGCAATTTACCATTTGGAGCACTTGAGTTAGTAGGATAAATAAAAATACCACCTTTAATAATACTGCGATGAATATCGGCAACCATAGAACCTATGTACCGAGAGGTATAAGGTCTTTTTGTTGCCAAATCTTCTACTTGGCAATATTTAATATATTTTTTTACTCCATCCGGAAAATGCACATAGTTGCCTTCGTTTATAGAATAAATAGTACCCGAAGCCGGAATTTTTAAATTCGGATGCGATAAGCAGAATTCGCCAATAGAGGGATCTAAAGTGAAACCATTTACACCTTTTCCGGTAGTATATACCAACATGGTTGAGGAGCCATATACAATATATCCTGCTGCTACCTGCTCGGTACCGGCCTGCAACACATCCGATAATTGAGCCGGGCCCTCTTTAGTAACTCTGCGATAAATAGAAAAAATAGTGCCAACGGCTACATTTACATCGATATTGGAAGATCCATCTAAGGGATCAATGGCCACAATGTATTTGGCATTTTTAGAAACCGCCGAATCTATACGTACCAACTCATCGTTTTCTTCGGAGGCAACTATGCAACATTCGCCCCCACTAGAGAGTGCAGCAATAAATTGCTCGTTGGCGTATATATCTAACTTTTTTTGATTTTCGCCCTGAATGTTGGTAGATCCGGCGTCGCCTAAAATATTGACCAGGCCTGCTTTATTTACCTCTCTGTTGACAATTTTGGCGGCAATGCCAATATCTCTAAGCAGTCGAGAAAGTTCTCCCTTGGCATACGGAAAGTCATTTTGTTTTTCAATAATAAACTGACCAAGGGTGGTTACAACCTGCATATACTTAGTGTATGATTCGAACTATTTTTCTCCAATTTCTATCACCACCAAATTAGCAATTTTTTTGTCAGAAATGGTAAATTTTAATAATGTACGAACTTTATGCCAACCATGCTTACCAGCAGCCCCCGGATTTAAGTGTAAAAGTTTAAACTTTTGATCGTACATAACTTTTAGAATATGGGAGTGACCGCAAATAAACAAACCGGGTTTAAAACGTAGTAATGTTTCTTTTATTTTTGCGGGATACCTACCCGGATAGCCCCCAATGTGAGTCATCCAAATTTTTACTCCTTCTACTTCAAAAAACTGATGCTCGGGATATACAATACGTACATCTTGCCCATCAATATTTCCGTACACACCACGCAAAGGCTTAAAGGCTGCCAAGGTATCGGCTTGGGCAATTGTTCCCACATCACCAGCATGCCAAATTTCATCACAATCGGCAAAATGAGTAAACACCGCTTCGTCGAGGTAGCCGTGTGTATCTGAAAGTAAACCGATGGTTTTCATACTAAAAGATAGTTAAAAAATCTTTTAAGAGCAATTTATACTCGGGAGTGTATACTTTTTCAGCGGCATAAATCACTATATTTTCTTCGCTCAACGCACCTTTTTCGAAGCCAAAACAAGCAATTTCTCGGTGTGCTTCGGCATGCTCAAAAGACTTAATATAGATGATTTTTTGACAATACAAGTTTTGTGTTTTTGCCTCATTTTTTACAATTTTAATCGATTTTTGAGGCAAAATAACCCAAAAATGTCCATTTTTTGCCAAAAATTGAGAAATTGAAAAACACAAATTTTGAAAAAATTCAGCGTTAGTATGGCGGGCTAATTCTTTGTTTTTATCTGCAGATTTAAGATCGTCTAAAAAGAACGGAGGATTACTCACAATTAGGTCAAATTTCTTTTCAGGGAACACCATAAAATAATGAACAATATCTAACGGAAAAGATTTTAGCCGGTTGGCAAAGGGGCTAGCTTGAAAATTAACCGCAGCAGTAGTAGAAGCTAGCTTATCTAGCTCTACCCCATCAATTTCGGCTTCGGGGAAGCGTTGTGCTAGCATTAAGGCAATTACACCGGTTCCGGTGCCAATATCTAAAATCTGCTTAGGTGCATCGGCTTGAACAAGAGCTCCCAATAATACGCCATCGGTATTCACCTTCATGGCACAATGATTCTGATCTACGTCAAATTGCTTGAATTTGAATAGGTTTTCCACTATTCTCCTAGTATGCCGTGCAGTACGTTTTGATACACAGAGGCAGCTTGAGTAACCGTTCCAAAAAGTTCTTCATCAACTAAAAGCGACCCAGCATTAACCATTCCTAACAAGGTGAACTCGGTATTGGAGGTAGCCAGCAATTCAATAAAAGCTTCTTGCTGAGCTGGTTTTACAGATACCACTACTCTTCCCTGTGCTTCACCGAAAAGGAATGCATCTTTACGAATATCATCTTCACTTTCAATAGAAAAACCTAAGGCATTGGGCATAGCCGATTCTAACAAAGTGATATATAAGCCGCCATCGGCCACATCGTGGGCTGATTGAATAAGCTGCTCTTTGATTAATTGCTTCACCACTTGATGCATATCGTATTCTTTCTCTAAATCGAAATAGGGAGCAGGTGCGGCCGTAATACGATGAAAAGAAGCCAAATATTGTGACGAAGCAATATCATTTTGACTTTCGCCGATAAGATAAATCAAATCGGCCTCAGCTTTAAAATTAGACGTCATTAAGGTATTTTTATCGTCCAAAACGCCTAACATACCAATGGTTGGGGTCGGAAATACTGGTCCCTCATCCGACGATTGGTTATAAAAACTCACATTGCCGCCCGTAACCGGAGTTTGAAACTTGATACAGGCTTCACTCATTCCCTTAATAGCACTTACAAATTGCCAATATACTTCCGGAACATACGGATTACCAAAATTTAAGCAATTGGTAATGGCTACCGGCTCACCACCTGCACAGGTTATATTTCTGGCAGCTTCGGCAACAGCAATAGCGCAACCTTTTTGCGGGTCGGCATAAACATACCGAGCATTACAATCAATGGTTAAAGCAATGGCCTTATCGGTACCTTTTACGGCTACTACTGCCGCATCGCATGGGCGATTGGTGGTCATAGTAGCTGTACCAATCATAGAATCGTATTGGTCGGTTACCCAACGCTTAGAAGCTATATTGGGATGAGAAATTAAATGTGCCGCAACAGCTTTTAGATCAGCAGGTTCGGGCACGCTATCCATAGTAAATTTTAAGTTTTCTTGATAATAAGCCGGTTCGCGGTATTCGCGGTTATACACTGGAGCGCCACCGCCTAACACTAAATCATCGGCAGGTACATCGGCCACCAATTCGCCATTCATATAATAATGTAGGCGCTTGGTATCGGTTACTTCGCCAATAATGGCACAGTTTAAATCCCACTTGTCAAATACAGCCTCAACTTCTTTCTCTCTGCCTTTTTCTACCACAATAAGCATGCGCTCTTGTGATTCTGATAAGAGAATTTCGAAGGGTTTCATATTTTCTTGACGCATAGGCACTTTATCCAAATCAATACGCATACCGTGTTCGCCTTTAGCCGACATTTCTGAATTAGAACAAATAATACCGGCTGCACCCATATCTTGCATACCCACCACGGCTCCGGTTTTTATAACCTCGAGTGTGGCTTCTAGCAATAATTTTTCTTGGAAAGGATCACCCACTTGAACGGCCGGTAAATCGTTTACCGAATCTTCCGAAATATCTTTTGAAGCAAAAGCTGCCCCGTGAATACCGTCTTTTCCGGTAGCTGAGCCAACAATATACACTGGGTTTCCAACTCCGTACGAAGTTGCCGAAACCATTTCGCCCACGGTTAAAATACCCGCCGACATGGCGTTTACCAATGGATTTACAGTATAACACTCATCAAAAAATAATTCGCCACCAACCGTTGGGATACCAAATGCATTACCATAATGACTAATGCCTTTTACCACGCCTTTTAATAACCATTGGTTTTTAGGCTGATTAATGTCGCCAAATCGCAGAGAGTTTAATTGAGCAATGGGACGGGCACCCATCGTAAAAATATCGCGATTGATACCGCCAACTCCCGTAGCAGCGCCTTGGTAAGGCTCTAATGCTGAGGGGTGGTTATGTGATTCTATTTTAAAACAACAAGCAACGCCATCACCTAAATCTACCAAACCTGCATTTTCTTCGCCAGCTTTTGCCAGCATCCGAGGGCCATCTTTAGGCAGGGTTTTTAACCAGGTAATGGAGTTTTTATACGAACAATGTTCGCTCCACATAACCGAAAAGATAGACAATTCGGTAAAATTTGGTATACGGCCTAAAATTTGCTGAATGCGATCGAACTCTTCAGGTAAAAGTCCCAATTCTTTGGCAGTTTCTAAAGTTGATAGTGCTTGGTTTTCCACAGATTTGTAGTGATTTTATGGTTGATCAAAAATAGCTAAAAATGTGGCATTGCCGAAGTTGAGCTTGAATTTTGTTTCAACAAGATTATCCACATCTTTTTTCTGTTAAAAAATGAGTTATTTTATCAACAACTACAGATTTTATTCACTTTTTAGGCTACGAATTGTAGGTTTTACCTTATTTTTGAATAAAATTTATTTAAAAAGTAGAAAAAATATGGCAAATCTAAGATTTCAGGCATTAAATGCTGTTTTATCGAGAACAATTCCAGAAGTAAAGACTCCTTCGAGCAAAATTTCTGAATTTTTCGGAATAAATGTGTTCGATAAAAATAAAATGAAAGAATTTTTATCGAAAGAGGCTTACCAAAGTATTATTAATTCAATTGAATTAGGCACATCGGTAAACCGCGAAGTATCTGAACAGATTGCCGCTGCTATGAAAGCCTGGGCTATGATCAAAGGAGCCACGCACTATACCCACTGGTTTCAACCCTTAACTGGCACTACTGCCGAGAAACACGATTCGTTTTTTGAACCTACTTCTGATGGTTCTTCCATTGAGAAATTTTCGGGTGATGCCTTGGTGCAACAAGAACCTGATGCCTCTAGTTTTCCGAATGGGGGTATTCGCAATACCTTTGAAGCTCGTGGGTATACCGCTTGGGATCCTTCTTCTCCTGCTTTTATTATGGAAAGCAATACCGGCAAAACCTTGTGTATTCCTACCGTATTTGTATCGTATACCGGCGAAGCCTTAGATTACAAAGCACCTTTGTTAAAAGCCTTATCGGCTTTAGATAAAGCCGCGGTAGATGTGTGCCACTACTTCGATAAATCTATAGAAAAAGTAAATGCCTCTTTAGGTATTGAACAAGAATATTTTTTGGTTGATTTAGCCTTATACAATGCTCGTCCGGATTTATTATTAACCGGCCGAACGCTTTTTGGCCATATGTCGGCCAAAGGCCAACAATTGGAAGACCACTATTTCGGTACCATTCCCGAAAGAGTATATGCTTACATGCTCGATTTTGAAACCGAAGCCTTGAAATTGGGTATTCCATTAAAAACCCGTCACAATGAGGTAGCACCATCGCAATTTGAGTGTGCGCCTATTTACGAGGAAATAAACTTAGCCATTGATCACAACCAATTATTAATGGATGTGATGGAAAAAGTAGCTAGACGCCATAATTTTAAAGTATTGTTGCACGAAAAACCATATGCTGGAGTAAACGGCTCGGGTAAACACAACAACTGGAGCTTAATTACCAATACCGGTAAAAATCTATTGGCTCCGGGAAAAACACCTAAAAACAACTTGATGTTTTTGGCCTTTTTTGTAAACACGGTAAAAGCGGTACACGAACATGCCGATTTATTGCGTGCTTCTATTGCCTCGGTAAACAACGATCACCGTTTGGGTGCCAACGAAGCTCCTCCAGCCATCATTTCCATTTTCTTGGGTAGCCAACTAAACGATGTGTTGGATGAAGTAGAAAGTGCTCGTATAAGCAAAAAAGTAAAAGAAGACAATTCGCTTTGGTTGGGTATTCCTAAAATTCCTCAAATTTTATTAGACAATACCGACCGTAACCGTACCTCTCCTTTTGCCTTTACCGGTAATAAATTTGAATTCCGTGCAGTAGGTTCTTCTGCCAATTCATCGGCACCTATGACCGTTTTAAATACCATTATGGCCGACCAATTGGTGAAATTTAAAACTGATGTAGATAAATTGATTAAAAAAGGAGAGAAAAAAGACATCGCGATTTTAACCGTGATTAAGAAATATATTAAGGAATCTAAATCTATCCGTTTCGAAGGAAATGGCTATAGCGAAGAATGGGAGAAAGAAGCCCTAAGCAGAGGCTTATCAAACATTAAAACCACACCAAAGGCTTTAGATGCCTATGTAAGTGAGAAAACGTTAAACTTATTTGAGAAATTGCATGTGTTTAACCACCGTGAATCGGAAGCCCGCCACGAGATTTTATTAGAAAGCTTTTATAAAAAACTACAAATTGAGGCTCGTGTTATTGGCGAATTGGTGAACAGTGTCATCATTCCTTCGGCGGTGGAATACCAAAGCAAATTGGTGCAAAACGTACAAGGTTTACAAGCCATAGGCTTAGATAAAGCCACCTACAAAGCGCAATTGGAATTAATTACCAAAATTGCTACGCATGTAAACTTTATTAAAAGTAATGTGGATAGCATGGTTGCTGCTCGTAAAAAAGCAAATGCTATAGACGATATCCGTGACCGCTCTATTGCCTATGACGAAACGGTGAAAACCTTTTTTGAACCCATTCGTTACCACGTAGATAAATTGGAGCAAGTGGTTGATGATGGCCAATGGCCGCTACCTAAATTTAGAGAGTTGCTCTTTATTAAATAAAAAAAGCCCCCCGATTGTATCGGGGGGCTTTTTTGTTAGAAATACTGATTAATTGGAATAGATGTGAAAAGTACCGCCGGAGGGTAAGAGTTCATAATTCGTTGCATTTAATAGGTATAAGAAGCTTTGAGCCTCATCAATTGCGGTGGCTACACCTAAGTCTAAATCGCAAAATTCACCAGGATTAATTTTTACATTTTTCTTTTCTAACAAAACCGTCCCATCTGGCTTGTAATTAACCATATCAAAAATAAAAGCATGGGTGGCATTATTAGAGCTATCATCTATAATTAACAATTTACCCAAAGTACCAAGCTTTGTTTTGTAACTAATGGTTTTACCAATCGTAGCATTTGCTACATCGTTAGCCTGTTTAATAACAATCGTATTAAATTTTAAATCACCATTCACATCGCTAGCTTTAATATCCGCATAGCTTAACTTTTCAAAGGCTGAAAGTACCACAGGTTTATCTTTTTTACAGGCTACAAGGCCAACTAGTACCAAGCTAAAAATTAATAACATCTTTTTCATAAGTATTGCTTTTTGATTTATTTAACTAAAACTATGTTTGTGGTGATTTATTGTATTTAAATCGATAATTTTTATTGAGGGCATTAAAATGGCTAGATAAAAAGCTAACTTAGCGGCATGTCTGACCGCAATTACCAACTCCGAGGCGTATCTGCCGGAAAAGAGGATGTACATGCTGCCATTGCCAATATCGACAAGGGCATCTTTCCACACGCATTTTGTAAAATCATTCCAGATATTTTAGGTGGCGATGCCGATTGGTGTAACATTATGCATGCCGATGGCGCCGGAACCAAATCGGCGTTGGCTTATGTGTATTGGAAAGAAACTGGCGATTTATCGGTTTGGAAAGGCATTGCGCAAGACGCCATTATTATGAATTTAGACGACCTACTTTGTGTAGGTGCTACCGATAACATTTTACTTTCTTCTACCATTGGGCGGAATAAAAACCTCATTCCGAAAGAAGTTTTAGCCGAACTGATTAATGGCACCGAAGAAATTTTAGCAGAACTACGAGAATTGGGCATTGGCATTTACTCCACTGGTGGCGAAACTGCCGATGTAGGCGATTTGGTGCGCACCATCATTGTAGATTCTACCGTTACTTGCCGCATTAAACGTTCGGAAGTAATTTCTAACGACCGTATACAAGCCGGTGATGTAATTGTAGGCCTTGCTTCTTACGGACAAGCTACTTACGAAACAGCATATAATGGCGGTATGGGTTCCAATGGCTTAACCAGTGCACGGCACGATGTTTTTCATAAATACGTGGCTGAGAAATACCCCGAAAGTTATGATCCTGCGGTGCCCTATGAATTGGTATTTGCCGGTAACAAAAAACTAACGGACTTAATTGATATTGCTGGTGAAAAACAGGTGTCTGCCGGAAAGTTGGTGCTCTCTCCCACCCGAACTTATGCGCCTATTCTACAGGCTATTTTAGCAAAAAATAGAGCAGCCATAAACGGATTGGTGCATTGCAGTGGCGGTGCACAAACTAAAGTATTGCACTTTATTAATTCACTTCATATTATTAAGGATAATTTATTCCCCATTCCACCATTATTTCAACTGATTCAAGAGCAATCTGCTACGCCTTGGGAAGAAATGTATAAGGTATTTAATATGGGGCATCGAATGGAAATTTACACGAATGAGGAATTTGCTCAAGAGTGTATCGCTATAAGCAAAACCTTTGGAGTAGATGCACAACTTATCGGTCGAGTAGAAGCTGCCGACAAAAAACAAGTCAGCATTAGTTCAGAAAAGGGAAACTTTATTTACCACTAAAAAGATATCATATTTCCTTGTTTCGGAAAAATGAGTTTCAATCCAAGCGTGTTCTCGGCTACTACTTCTTGCTTAATTTGTTCTTCTTTACTACCCGATGGTTTACGGTGTGTAATAACTACCGGCAAGCCTTCTAAAGCCTCAATGCCTGTAAAAGAGGCTAAAACCTTCATTTCTTGTGCCCATAATCTGGGATTTAAATGTCCAAAAAGCTGATCATCGGCTTGCGAATTGGGAAAAGACACTTCTATAAAAATGGCCTTTAACTGTTTAACCCTAATTAAAGGCGCAATTTCTTGCCAAAGGTTTTTTAAATCAGTCGATTTCTCGATGCTATCTGCACCCGTATCGCCTAAATAGAGTAGAGAAACTGCGGTATTACTCACTAAAAAAGCAGTACTCTTATAAGGATTAACATGACTCAACTCAAATGCTTTCACTCTAAGGTCAGTTCCTTCGGCGACTATTTCAGCTTTAGGTACTAGCGGCACATAACGGTATTTATTTAAAATGGGCGCTTCGCCTTCACTCCCAAAATTAGCCCAAGCTTTCCGAGTAAAATAATTCAATTTAAAAACATCAAGTACTTCGGGTAACGCATAAATAAGCTTTTTACTATCCTCGGGTGAATTGAGGATTAAACCAGCCACGTGGTCTAAATGCCCATGCGAAATAAAATAGACCTTTATATTTTCTTTTAAGAAAGCTGGTTCTGTTTTTTTAATAGCGCCCTTTTTACGAGCCACTGTTAAGCCAGAATAAACAGTGCCTGCATCTAAGCAAATAAAATTACTCGAACCCGCAGAAGCCACCAAATAAGCCGATAGGTTACTTTCATCTAGACCACCTTTTACGCCCAAAGGCAAAACGGTAAATGCAGACTGTGCTGAAGCTGTTATTGAAGCAGCTAGGAAGAAGAAAAATAGATAAAATTGCTTAAACATAACGCTGTTTTATTTTATGCAAGTTAGCCAGAATTATGAGTAATAAAACCCTCATATTTCGTATGTATTTAAAGGGGTTACATAAAGAAATTATAACCAATATGTGGCCCAAGACACATTCGGATAAATTGTAGTTTTTTTATCTTTATCTACTTTTACAGCAATTGTTAGCCCGGGCTGAATATGAGCAACAGCTGTTATGTCAATTTCCCACGTGGTATTGGTGGTATAGGCTTCTGCGTTTGGCATATGTATTTCTAGAGATAGTGCTACCTTCAATTTACCTCTTACATCACTAAGCACCATAGTATTGTCTATACTTAGTACTCGTGCTTGTGCATCTAGCGCATTTTCAAAACGTTTGTCATACTTTTTTCGAGCCCTATTTTTATAAAATAAAATACCTAGTACAAGCAAACTAGGTAAAACAAAGGCACTGAGCAACAAGACTAGGATTTGAAATTTGCTCATACAAGCTGCGTTTAAATATTATATAAAGGATACGCCTGCTTGTTAAAAATATTGCACAAAAAAAGCCCCGCTAAATTTAGCGGGGCTTTTTTTAAAAGTATAAACCTACTTAGTTAAACAAATATCTCACACCAAACTGGCCTGACCAAGTTGATGTTGATTGTAAATAACCGGTTCCGTTGGTAGGTGCTTTAAATGAAAAGCTACCACCAGAACTTGAAGTATACGAAATTAACGTATTTGCTTGGTTAGAGACGAAATAAGATTTACCCCATTTCTTGTTAATCATGTTACCTACGTTATAGATGTCAAAAGTTAACTGCAATTTGTTTTTAGTACCTTTTACGATACCGCCAAAATTTTGCGTTACACGTAAATCGAATTGATTTTCCCAAGGGGTCATGGCACCATTACGTTTTGCGTATTCACCTCTGTGTTTGCTCAAGTATGGATCGTTTTTAATGAACTGATCTAAATCATACCATTGGTTGGCTGCAGTAGCTGGAATGGATGACGATGGAGCTAATTTAATTTCACTTTGGAAACGAGGAATGTACATTAAATCGTTAGAAAATGCACCATCATTGTTTAAGTCACCATTATACAAATAGGTAAATGTTTGACCTGAACGACCGGTATAAAACAAGCTAAATGAAGTTGAAGATTCTTTTTGATCACCATAAGATAATTTATAATCTAATGAACCAATAATACGGTGCTTCATTTGAAAATTTGAAGTTGATAAATTCGGATTATTCGGATCATTTACCTGTTGAACAAACTCCCAATTTGATCTGGCAGTGCTGCTTGCTCCATCGTTAACCGAAGTAGCTCTACCACGGGTGTAAGCAACCATGGCTGACAAGCCAGAATCAAAAGTTTTTTGCAATTGACCTGTTATCGAAGCCGTATATCCTTTACTAGTATTGCTCAATAAAATAGCATTGGTAAAGTTAGTTCCGTCTACTTTTGTACTACTGTAAGCAGCACGATTATCTGCACCCGAAGAAAGTGTAGGGCTAATTACAGCAGTAGATGCTTTTAAGTTGATATCAGAATAGTTTACGTTATTCAAGGTTTTAGAGTAAATACCTTCAATAGTTGCATTAATACCGTATGGCAATTTAAAGTCAACTGCTAAGTTGTTTCTAAATACTTGAGGTACTTTAAAATCTGGGGTTACCAAATTAACCTCTGCTCTATTTGAGCCACCACCGTAAAGTGTAGCAGCAGAAGCTTGATTATTTGGATCAGCAATAAACGCTAATGTAGGAACAGTGGCTTTTAAAAGATTCACTGAACTAAACAACATACCGCTATTAGAATATTGGTTAGACAACCATACAAATGGCACACGGCCAGTAAAGATACCTGAACCACCACGTACTTGAACTGAACGATCGCCCGTTACATCCCAATTAAAGCCTAAACGTGGAGACCACAATGGCTGGGTGCTTGGAGTCGCATCCGTTTTATATCCAGGAAATGCGGTTTCAACCAAGGTATTACGCAATGGCTTGTCGCCAAATACCGGAATATCCATACGTAAACCAGCAGTTAACTTTAAGCCTTTTGCAGCTTCAAACTCATCTTGTACATAAAAACCCAATTGAGCAGCAGTAAACTTAGCTTCTGGCTGTGCAACACCAGGAATTCTAGAGTAAGTGGCTTGTAATTGGTTTGGCGAATTAGCTAAGAAATCAGCAACGTTATTAAAAGTCCAACGACCGTTGAAGTTGTTGATGAACAAGTTGCGGAATTTAAAAAATTCGTTGTGTGTACCCACAGTAATGTTGTGGTTACCCAAGTTGATTTTAAAGTTATCGGTTAACTCTATAACATCTTGATCCAATTGGTTGGCTACTGAACTACGCTCAGAACCTAAACTGGCAACATTAGATGAGAAACCATCAATAGATCTAATCTCAATGAATGGGAAAAGTGTACCAGCAGTTTGACGCTCATCGCGAATGATAGAGTATCCTAAAATTAAATTGTTAGAGAATTTATCGTTCAATTTAGTACGTAATTCTAATACAGAGTTATGTTGAGTATTAGCAAATTTGTATGCATTATTTCCGAAACGGAATGAAGTACCGCTTCTAGAAATATTATCGTCAAATGCATCGATATAGTTGTAACGTACAGTCAACTGATTACGTGGGTTGATGTTCCAATCGAATTTTGCAAATACTTTATTGTTTTGAGTTTGCACATCTTGTGGTCCATAAGAACCTACATCATAACCCATGGTTAATGCTTTAGCAGCAATTTGCTGAGCAGTTGCTAAAGATATAGAAGAACCAGTTTCACCAGCATTGTTAAACAATGGAGATTGAACACGCTGCAATTCCGCATTTACGAAGAAGAACAATTTGTCTTTAATAATTGGGCCACCAAAACGGAAACCGTATTGGTTGTTCATGAATTTTGTTGAACGAGCATTGGTTAATGCATTTCTACCAATGGTGTTTTGGTTACGACCAAATAAATAAGCCGAACCTTCAAATTTATTAGTACCTGAACGAGTAACGGCGTTTACACCACCACCGGTGAAGTTACCTAAGCTTACATCGTAAGGAGCCAATACCACTTGAATCTCTTGAATCGCATCCAAAGAAATTGGTTGTGTATTAGCTTGGCCACCCGGAGTACCAGAATTAGCTAAACCAAACACGTCATTATTTACAGCACCATCAATAGTAATGCTATTAAAACGGTTGTTAGAACCACCAAAAGAACTACCATTTGCTTGCGGAGTTAAACGAGTGAAATCTTGCAAACTTCTACTTAAAGTTGGCATTCTCTCAATTTGTTCTTTACTCACACGTGTTGCAGCACCTGTACGTTTGCTGTTAAATACATTGTCTTTAGTACCTACAACCACTACTTCAGCTAATTGCTGACCAGCTTTTTCAAGCACTGGGCTTAAGGTTAAGTTTTCACCTAACTGCAAAAACACATCAGTTACTTTGTAGCTACGATAGCCTAAATA